>Ga0307441_1000157_pt1 | contig 27108 bp, 22 predicted proteins | sample SalMarWE160420MG_FD_202149 | JGI IMG/M metagenome (GOLD analysis project Ga0307441, IMG submission 202149) | Salt marsh sediment microbial communities from the Plum Island Ecosystem LTER, Massachusetts, United States - WE1604-20 | ecosystem: Environmental > Aquatic > Marine > Intertidal zone >... | reverse complement strand
CCCATGGGCCCACAGGGCAGGCCGGCCATGGATGGCGGGCGCTAACGAGTCCCCCGCCTGCGGCGCCACCATGCTGCACCGATCAACGCCGCGAAAGCCGCCCCCATCAGCGGACCGTTGCCCATGCGCACGTAAGGCGTGGCCCCCTTCAGGGGCACGATGGTGCCGTCGATGACGGCCTCCTTGAACTGCGGCCCGCGCTTGAGCACCCGGCCGGCGGGGCCGATGATGGCGCTGATGCCGGTATTGGTCGCGCGCAGCAGATAACGGCCGGTTTCCCGGGCGCGCATGCGGGCCATCTCCAGCAACTGATGGGGTGCGAGAGAGTTGCCGAACCAGGCGTCGTCACTCACCGTCACCAGCCAGGCCGCGGCCGGAACGGTCTGGCGTATGATGGAGTTGAAGGCGATCTCGTAGCAGATCGAGACCCCCACCGGGTAGCCGCGCACGCGCAGCAATGGCTGATCGGGCCGGCCGGCACTGAAATCGGACATGGGCACGGGCATGAAGTCCAGCAGATGCCCCAGTACGTCGCGCAGGGGCAGGTATTCGCCGAACGGCACCAGGTGCTGTTTGTAATAGAACCCGTGGGACTTGCCGATGGCCACCACCGCGTTGTAGTACTTCCAGCTCTTGCGGTCGAGTACCGGGACCCCCGTCAGCAGCTCGGCGTGATGCTGCTCCGCCTCGTCCCTCAGCCCGGGCACGAAGGTGTCCTCGACCTGGTAGTAGAACGCGGGGATCGCGGTCTCCGGCCATACCACCAGCGCGCTGTTCCAGTGACCCGAGGTCAGGTGGATATAGCGCTCGATGGTGGCGACCTGCTGCTTGGGGTCCCACTTGATATTCTGGGGAACATTGCCTTGCACCAGGCTCACCTTCAAGGGCGCACCGGTCGGCGCCGTCCAGCGGATGCCCCCCAGTCCGTAGGCTGCTGCCCACAGCAGCGCCGCCGCCGTCAGCGCCCCCCAGCGGCGGCGCCCGCGAGAGGTCGCCACGAACGCCAACAGACCGGCGCTCAGTGCAGTGGCCCAGCTCACTCCGTACACGCCGGCCACCGGCGCCAGCCCCCCCAGCGGGCCGTCCAGCTGACTGTACCCCAGATCCAGCCAGGGGAAGCCGGTGAACAGCCACCCGCGCACCCATTCCAGCAGCATCCAACCGGCGGGCAGCACCAGCAGCAATCGCGACCCCGACCCGCCCGGGAACCAACGGCTCACACCGTAGCCCAGCGCTGCGGGGAACAGCGCCAGGTAGGCCACCAGCAACAGGGTCACGCCGATGGCGGCGCCAAGCGGCGCATGGCCATAGACATAGACGCTGATATAGACCCAGTAGACGCCGGCTCCGAACATGCCGGCCCCGAACAGCCAGCCGGCCCGCAACGCTTGGCGGGGGCTGCGTCCATCCCACACCAGAAAAAGCACGGCAAGCGCCGCCAGCGGCAGCGGATAGAAGTCGAAGGGGGCATAGGCCAGGGGCATGAGCAGCCCCGCCAGCAGCACGACGAAATCGCCCAACCACGGGCGTTTCCAGGACGAAAAACGGCTCACCGCAACCCGGCCGTCGGCGTCTGCCGCCGCGGGAAGCGCAGGCGCGAAGCCTGTCCCACGACGCGCTCCGTACCGCAGGTTCGCCGACTCAACCGGTCGAGCCTCACCCCTGGTGAGCCTGCAAGGATTCGGTCCCGGCGGGCAGCACGGTCAACTGCAGCATGTGGATGCGCCGATTGTCGGCTCTGAGTACTTTGAACAGCAGATGCTCGATGGTGGCGGTCTCGCCCCGCTTGGGCAGATGCCCCAGCGCCTTCATGACCAGCCCGCCGATGGTATCGAACTCCTCGTCGCTGAACGTGGTACCGAAATATTCGTTGAAGTCTTCGATGGGCGTAAGCGCTTTGACGGTGTAATGCGTGTCATTGTGCTTGAGAATGAAGGCCGCCTCGTCGATGTCGTGTTCGTCCTCGATTTCCCCGACGATCTGCTCGAGCACGTCTTCGATGGTCACCATACCGGCAACCCCGCCGTACTCGTCGACCACGATGGCCATGTGGTTGCGGCTGGAGCGAAACTCCTTCAGCAGCACGTTCAGGCGTTTGCTCTCGGGAATGAACACCGCCGGGCGCAGCACATCGCGCACGCTGAAATTCCCTTCGCGCCCCTCCGAACAGTAGCGCAGCAGGTCCTTGGCCAGCAGAATCCCCACCACCTCGTCGCGGCTGTCGCCCACCACCGGAAACCGGGAGTGGCCTGAATCGGTAATGATGGGCAGAATCTCCTCGGGCGTCGCATCCCGCGCCACCACCACCATCTGGGAGCGGGGGATCATCACATCCCGCACCTGCATTTCAGAGACCTGCAGCACCCCTTCGATCATGCCGAGGGCATCGGCGTCGAACAGGTCCCGGCGCTGCGCATCCCGCAGCACCTCGACCAGCTGCTCGCGGTCCCTGGGCTCGCCGAGCAACGCGTGGCTTAGCCGTTCCAGCCACGAGCGCTGCGCGGATCCGTTACTAGGTCGATCGTCGTTCATAAATCCCCGGTCAGTGCGACAACAGGCCGGCGCTGCAATAAGGACTTCCGTCGGGCCGTTGACCCGCTGGCCGGCTGCCGCTATTCATAAGGATCCGGATAGCCTAACTGGCTCAATATCCGCCTTTCAAGATTCTCCATCTCCTCGGCGGCACCGGCTTCCACGTGGTCGTATCCCTGCAGATGGAGCACACCATGCACCACCATATGGGCCCAGTGCGCCGTCGCCGGCTTACCCTGCTCCCGTGCCTCGCGTTCCACAATCGGCGCGCACACCGCCAGGTCGCCCAGCAGGTTGCTCTGCACACCCGGCGGCGCCTCGAACGGAAATGACAGCACGTTGGTCGGACCCTGCTTGTGGCGATAGGTCTCGTTGAGGGACGCGCTCTCGGTCTCGTCCACCACCCGGATCACCACTTCCACGGCGGCGTGAGGCACCACCAAGGCGGCCGCGACCCAGCTGCGGAACTCCGTTTCGGATGGCAACGGAACATCCTGCACGGCCCGCTGCAGTTCGAGGTCCAATGCCGGCACCGATGCGGACATCTCAGCGCCGGCCCGGCGGGGTACCGCCGTCCGTGTCGTCCTGTTCATAGGCCTCGTACGCGGTCACGATACGCTGCACCAGCGGATGACGCACCACGTCGTGGGCATTGAAGAAGGTGAAACTGATGCCCTGCACATCCTTCAGCACTTCGATGACATGACGCAGCCCGGAAGAAGTGGAACGGGGCAGATCGATCTGCGTTACGTCTCCCGTGATCACCACTGTGGAACCGAAGCCGGTGCGCGTCAAAAACATCTTCATCTGCTCTACCGTGGTGTTCTGGGCTTCATCCAGAATGATGAAGGAATCGTTCAATGTGCGGCCGCGCATATACGCCAGTGGCGCCACCTCGATGACGTTGCGTTCTATCAGGCGCGCCACTCGCTCGAAACCGAGCATCTCGTACAAGGCGTCATACAACGGGCGCAGATAGGGATCGACCTTCTGGGCGAGATCACCGGGCAGGAAGCCAAGCCGCTCACCCGCTTCCACCGCGGGGCGCACCAGCACCAGTCGGCGTACCTGCTCGCGCTCCAGAGCCTCTACGGCGCAGGCCACCGCCAGATAGGTCTTGCCGGTACCCGCCGGCCCGATACCGAAGTTGATGTCGTGGGTCAGCACGTTGCGCAGATAGCGTTGCTGGTTCGGTCCGCGGCCGCGGATCGTGCCGCGGCGGGTGACGATGCTGACATCCGCTTCGTCGCTGTCTTCGGCAGGCTGAACCAGGGCTTCGACACCGGACTGCTGCAGGTGCAGATTGACCCGGTCGGGAGTCAGCGTCTCGGCTTCCGTGGCGGCGTACAGGTCCCGGAGCACGGCACTGGCTGCGCCAACCGCCTCGTGCTGTCCGATGACCCGGAATTGGTTGCCGCGATTGTTGATCTCCACCCCCAACCGGCGCTCCACCTGTCGAAGGTGTTCGTCGAACTGCCCGCACAGGCTGGCCAGCCGGTGGTTGTCGGCGGGCTCCAGTACCAGGTCAACGGCTTCGGGTTGGGGGTCCAAGACGGGGGAACCGTAACAGGAGGTGCGGCTCAGGCGCCGCCGGCGAGGGTACGACCGCCGCCGGTGGCGGCCAGTTCGCCGCGCAGGGAGTTGGGCAAGGCTTCGGTGATGTACACGTCGACGAAGCCGCCCAGCAGTTCCGGGGAGCCATGAAAATTGACCACCCGATTGTTCTCGGTACGCCCGGCCAGTTGGTTCGGGTCCTTGCGCGACGGGCGGTCCACCAGCACCCGCTGCACCGTACCCACCATGGCTTCACTGATGGCCATGGCCATTTCGTTGATGCGCTCCTGCAGGCGGGCCAGACGGGCCTTCTTGACCGTCAGGGGCACTTCATCGGGGAGTTCGGCCGCCGGCGTACCCGGACGCGGGCTGTAGATGAAACTGAAGGAATGATCGAACCCGACGGTCTCTATCAGATCCATGGTGTCCCGGAAATCCTGCTCGGTCTCCCCGGGGAAGCCCACGATGAAATCCGACGAGAGGCTGATATCCGGCCGCACCGTGCGCAACCGACGGATAATGGATTTGTACTCCAGAGCGGTATGCTTGCGCTTCATCAACCCCAGGATACGATCGGAACCGCTCTGTACCGGCAGGTGCAGGTGACTGACCAGTTCGGGGACCTCGCCGTAGACTTGTATCAGGCCGTCGGTCATTTCCATCGGGTGAGAAGTGGTATAACGGATGCGGTCGATGCCGTCCACCGCCGCCACGTAGCTGATCAACAACGCCAGATCGGCGATTTCGCCGTCGTGCATGGGCCCGCGGTAGGCATTGACGTTCTGACCCAGCAGGTTCACCTCCCGCACGCCCTGCCCGGCGAGCCCCGCCACTTCGGCAATCACATCGTCGAAGGGCCGGCTGACCTCCTCGCCCCGAGTATAGGGCACCACACAGAAACTGCAGTATTTGCTGCAACCCTCCATGATCGAAACGAAGGCACTGGGGCCCTCCGCCCGCGGCGCCGGCAGATGGTCGAATTTTTCGATCTCGGGGAACGACACGTCCACCACCGCCCGGCGCGAGCGGCGCACACCATCCAGCATGGTGCCGAGACGGTGCAGGGTCTGGGGCCCGAACACCAGGTCCACGTAGGGGGCCCGTTCGCGCAGCGCCTGCCCTTCCTGGCTGGCCACACAGCCGCCCACACCGATCACCATATCGGGGCGCTCAAGCTTCCACTCGCGCCACTGGCCCAGTTGGGAAAACACCTTCTCCTGGGCCTTTTCACGGATGGAACAGGTATTGAGCAGCAGCACGTCGGCCTGTTCGGGTCGGTCGGTGAGGGTCAGGCCATGGGACTGGGCGAGCACGTCCGCCATCTTGGCGGAATCGTACTCGTTCATCTGGCACCCGAACGTCTTGATGTAGAGCTTGCCTGGCATCGCTGATGGGGATCATCCCGAAAAACCGGGTAACATAGTCTAACTAACAGAAAATCTCCAGAAATTAAGTGAGAGCCGGCCTGTAAGCCGGGTTCTGTCGTGGACAGCCATTCCTCTGGGACGCACGTCACCGCGCGCCTCGAGCGACCTACCCGGGAGCGACGCGGGCCGCGCCAGTGCTCCCCTATTTGGTCTTGCTCCGGGTGGGGTTTACCGTGCCGCGGCGTGTTACCACCCGCGCGGTGCGCTCTTACCGCACCTTTTCACCCTTGCCGGCACCGTGGTGCTTGGGCGGTCTGTTTTCTGTGGCACTTTCCGTGGGCTCGCGCCCCCCAGGCGTTACCTGGCACCCTGCCCTGCGGAGCCCGGACTTTCCTCCCCGACCACCAGGGTCGCAGCGGCTGTCCGGCCGACTCTCGCGTCAATTATATCACGGTACCCTTGGCGGCTTGGCGTTGCGGCCACCCCCGCGATAGCTCAACCGGCCCAGAATCCGGTTGAGCAGGTGGTCCCGGCTGAGAAACGGCAGCAACGGCGGGCGCCTGACCCCCATCAGGGCACGCAGACGCCGCAGGTCGGCGTGGCCTGGCTCGAGTTCCAACCCGCGACTCACCGCCTGCCAGGCGCGGCGGCGGTGATTGAGCTGGACCTCGGCCCGCGCCTGGCAGGCGAACACCTCGGCATCCTGGCGCTCGTCGCTGGCGGCGCGACGGCAGAGATTCAGGCCGCTGAGGTCCCCCATCAGCACCAACGCGAGGCCGTGGTAGGCCGTGTAGCGATTGCGGCGCATATCCCGCCGGTCCGCCCTGGCTTCGGCCTGGCGGAACCAGCCCACGGCGTCCCGCCAGTCCTGTCGACGAAAATGCTCCATTCCCTGCCGGAATTCCTCGCAGGCATCGGTTTCCGCACGTACTGCCGACCGTGAATCGATCATGGCTCGTCTCCCTTGTGTTGTTTGCTGTCTTCCGTGACAGGTTGCGGGACCGCGACCGGTACCGCCCTTCCAGATGCCGCCTCCAGCGCTATGGCGGCTCGTTATTCCTTACAGGATTTGTAGTAGTTGATCAAGCCGTTGGTGGAACTGTCGTGGCTGGCCACCGGCCCGCCGCCCGCCAGTTCGGGAAGAATCGCTTTCGCAAGCGCCTTGCCCAGCTCCACGCCCCATTGATCGAACGAGTTGATGTTCCAGATGATTCCCTGCACGAAAATCTTGTGCTCGTAGAGCGCGATCAGGCTGCCCAGGGTGCGGGGCGTCAGCTTTCGATAGAGAATGGAGTTGGTCGGGCGGTTGCCTGGGAACAGCTTGTGTGGCAGCAGCCGCTCCAGGGCCTCCCCTTCCATGCCCTGCTCCTCCAACTCTGCCCGCACCTGGGCCTCGGTCTTGCCTTTCATCAGGGCCTCGGTCTGGGCGAAAAAGTTCGACAACAGGATGCGCTGGTGCTCGCCTACCGGGTTGTGGCTCTCCACCGCCGCCAGGAAATCGGCGGGAACCAGACGCGTTCCCTGGTGAATGAGCTGGTAGAAGGCGTGCTGGCCGTTGGTTCCCGGCTCGCCCCAGATGACCGGGCCGGTGTCGTAGTCCACCAGATGCCCGTCCCGCGCGGTACGCTTGCCGTTGCTCTCCATGTCCCCCTGCTGGAAATAGGCCGGAAAACGGTGCAGGTACTGGTCGTAGGGCAGAATGGCGTGGGTCTGGGCGCCGAAGAAATCGTTGTACCAGATGCCCAGCAGACCCAGCACGACCGGCAGGCTCTCCTGCAGGGGGGCCGTGCGGAAATGCTCGTCCATGGCATGGCCGCCGGCCAGCAGTTCCTCGAACCGGTCCATGCCGATGAACAGCGCAATGGACAGACCGATGGCGGACCACAGGGAGTAGCGCCCGCCGACCCAATCCCAGAATTCGAACATGTGCTCGCGGTCGATGCCGAAGCGGGTCACTGCCTCGGCATTGGTAGAGACCGCCACGAAATGCTTGGCAATGGCCTTTTCGTCGCCGGCACTGTCCAGAAACCAGTCGCGGGCCGTATGGGCGTTGGTGAGCGTCTCCTGGGTGGTGAACGTCTTGGAGGAGACCACGAACAGCGTGCGTGCGGGATCCAGGGCTTTCAGGGTCTCGACGATCTGCGTGCCGTCTACGTTGGACACGAAGTGCACCTGCAGGCGTTCATGGCCGTAGGGGCGCAGGGCTTCGGTCACCATCACCGGACCGAGATCCGAGCCGCCGATGCCGATATTCACCACATCGGTGATCGCTTCCCCACTATAACCGCGCCACTGGCCGGTACGCACCGCTTCGGTGAAGGCACGCATCTGTTCCAGGACCCGGTTGACCTCGGGCATCACATCCGCGCCGTCCACCAGGATGGGGCGGTTGGAGCGGTTGCGCAGGGCCACGTGGAGCACCGCGCGATTCTCGGTGGTGTTGATCTTTTCGCCGGTGAACATTCTTTCGATCCACCCCGGCACGTCGCGCTCCCGGGCCAGGTCCAACAGCAGCCCCATGGTCTCCTCGGTGATGCGGTTCTTGGAATAATCCAACAGGATGTCCTCGAACTGCAGCGAGAAGCGCTCGAAACGCCTGGAATCGGAGGAGAACAGCTCGCTCATCTGCAGCGGCCGGATTTCGTAGTAGTGGTCGGTCAAGGCGCGCCAAGCGCCGGTCTGGGTCAGTTCTGACATCGGTATCCGTTCCTATGGCCGAATGTTGAAAGGCAGTGCCGGGATGACACGGTATCAGTGGCCGGTGTCGGTCCCGCCCGGTGTCTCCTCTTCCAGGGTATTGCGCCAGAGCTGATCTTCGCGCTCCAGCAACCGGCTGGCCTCTGCCGGTCCCCAGCTGCCGGCGGGATAGGTGTGAATGAAATCCCGTTCCATCGCCCACACCTTCAGAATGGGATCCACCACCTTCCACGCCCAGCTCACTTCGTCATAGCGCAGAAACAGCGAGTGGTCACCGTCGATGACGTCCAGCAGCAGGGCCTCGTAAGCGTCCAGGTCATACTCGTTCGCACTACAGTAGCTGGCATCCAGGCGGGTGGTCTGGGTGCGCATTTCCAGACCGGGCTCCTTGACCTGCAGTTCCATGCGCAGACACTCGCTGGGCTGCAGATTCAGCAGCAGCCAGTTGGGCTTGAGCTGCTCGATGGGCGTCTCCCGGAACAGCTGCTGGGGCGGATGCTTGAAACGGATGCTGACCAGGGAATTGTTGGCGGCCATGCGCTTGCCCGTGCGCAGGTAGAACGGCACATAGCGCCAACGCCAGTTGTCGATATACAGCTTGACCGCGGCATAGGTCTCGGTGGTACTGCCCTGGGCCACTCCGGATTCTTCCTGATAGCCGTGTACCTTCTCGCCGCGCACGGCGCCCCGCACGTACTGGGCCCGGAACGCGTGAGCATGGACTGCGCTGTGGGGAATGGGACGTATGGAGCGCAGCACTTTGACCTTCTCATCGCGCAGGGACTCGGCGTCCAGGTTCGCCGGCGGCTCCATGGCCACCAGGGTCAGCATCTGCAGCAGATGGCTCTGGATCATGTCCCGCAGGGCGCCGGCTTCGTCGTAATACCCGGCGCGGCCGTCGATACCCAGCGACTCGGAGTGGGTTATCTGTACGTGGTCGATGTAGTTGCGGTTCCACAGCGGCTCGAGCATCAGATTCGCGAAGCGAAACACCAGGATGTTCTGGACAGTGCCCTTGCCCAGGTAATGGTCGATGCGGAACAACTGCTCCTCCGTGAAATCCCTGTGCAGGCGCTCGTTGAGTATTTCCGCGCTTTCCAGGTCGTAGCCGAACGGCTTTTCCACCACCAGTCGGCGCCATCCGTTGGACTGCTCGTTGAGGCCGGCCACCGCCAGCTGATGGCTGACCACACTGAAATCGGCGGGACGGATCGCCATGTAGAAGACCAGGTTGCCGGGCAGGTCAGGCCGGTCTTCCAGATACTGGCGCAGCCGCGGGTATACCCCTTCGTCGCCGAGATTGCCCGAAAAGAACCGCAGTCTGGCGGAAAAGCGCTCGAACACCGCCTCGTTCACACCACGACGCACCCGATCCTGAAGCCACTCGCGCACCGCCTGGCGCCAGGCGGCATCGTCCCACTGGCGGCGGCCAAACCCCACGATGGCCATGTCCGCCGGCAGCCGACCGGCTTCCTCCAACCGGTAAAGCGCCGGCATCAGCTTGTTGCACGACAGATTGCCCGTCGCCCCGAAAATCACAAACGTGCACGGCTCGAGCATGTGCTCACTCTCCGCGATTTGGATGACTGATAGATCGGACCGTCAAGATCGGGTGAACGATCACTCCGGCCGAACAATGGCATGGCCACCGAACGCGTTGCGCATGGTGGCGAGCAGGCGATTAGCGTAGCCTTCCTGGTCCTGACTTGCGAAGCGCATGGCCAGGGCCAGGGTCATCACCGGCGTGGCAACACCCTGATCGATTGCCTCCACGGCCGTCCAGCGCCCTTCGCCGGAATCGGCCACCACCGGCGCCACGTCGGTCAGTTCCTGGTCGTCCCGCAACGCGTCGGCCGTCAGGTCCAGCAGCCAGCTGCGCACCACCGAACCATGGCGCCAAAGCTCCGAAACCTGGGCCAGATCCAGCTCGAACTCGGATTTGCCCCGCAACAGCGCAAGCCCTTCGGCCAGGGCTTGCATCATTCCGTACTCGATGCCGTTGTGCACCATCTTGGTGAAATGGCCCGCACCCACCGGACCGACGTGGGCCCAGCCGCGATCCGGCGCCGGCGCCAGCGCCTTCAGCGCCGGCTCCAGAAGCTCTAGTGCCTGTCGATCCCCACCGGCCATCACGCAGTAGCCTTCGGCGAGCCCCCAGATGCCGCCGGACACCCCGGCGTCGACGAACTGGATATCGCGTTTGGCCAGCAATGCGCCGCGCCGCTGGCTGTCGTGGTAGTTCGCATTGCCTCCGTCCACCACGATGTCGCCCGCAGAGAGCAGTTCCGACAAGGTTTCCACATGCTGTTCCGTCACCGCGCCCGCCGGTAGCATCAGCCACAGGATACGCGGCGCTTTCAGTTGTTCCACGGCGTCGGCCAGGGACTGGGCGGCGATCAATCCTTCTTCGGCTGCCAACGTACCAACAATGTCGGCACTGCGGTTATAACCCACCACTTCGATTCCGCTGCGGCACAGACGCCGCGCCATATTGGCGCCCATGCGGCCCAACCCCACCATTGCCATTCGCATTGCGTGTCTCCCTAGTGTGGTGCTGCGGATTTGATAAAGCGCTGCGGAGAAGCAAACCTCCTGTTGCGACAGAGCATGCCACCGTCCCGCGCACGCTGGGGGAAGTATAGACACCAAGCATCGCGCGAGGCCAACCACGGCGCCTTGACGTGCCATGGCACGTTGCCGCACCCTTTTGCGTCTGACCTTCCCACGAAGCCCTCGAGAAACGGCAGATTCCGGATGAATGTATTATTCGCCACCAGCGAAGCGCACCCGCTTGTGAAGACCGGCGGCCTGGCTGACGTTTGCGGAAGTCTGCCCCACGCCCTGGGCGAAATGGGGCAGGATGTACGCCTGGTGCTGCCGGCGTATCCGCAGGCTCGCGAGCGGGCCTGGGACGTACGCACCGTCGCCACCTTGACGCTGCCCTATGTGCCGGAGCCGGTCACCGTGCTGGAAGGACGATTGCCCGATTCGTCCGTGCCCGTGTATCTGGTGGACTACCCGCTCTACTTCGAGCGCCCCGGCAATCCGTACGTCACTCCGGACGGGGTGGACTGGCCCGACAATGCGCAGCGCTTTGCCTGCTTTGCGCGCGCAGCGGTGGCAATCGCGCTGGATCGCGCGGGCCTGGACTGGCGCGCCGATGTTGTCCACTGCCACGATTGGCAAAGCGGTCTGGTACCGGCGCTGCTGAGCGAGGAACACCGCCGTCCTGCAACGGTATTCACCATCCACAACCTCTCGTACCAGGGATTGTTCGACTGGGCCACCTTCCAGTCCCTCAACCTGCCATACAAATGGTGGGTCATGGACGGCCTGGAGTTCTTTTCCCACATGTCCTTCATCAAAGGTGGACTGGTGTTTTCCGACTGGCTGACCACCGTCAGCCCCACCTACGCCCGGGAAATCGCTACGCCTGAATTCGGTTGCGGTCTACAGGGCCTGCTGAGCCATCGGGCGGACCGTCTGGAAGGCATACTGAACGGCGTGGACTACGACGTCTGGGACCCGGCCCACGATGCGCTGATCGCCCGGCCCTACGATGCCGGCTCCCTGGAAGGCAAAGCCGCCAACAAGACCGAGTTGCAGAAGCGCTTCGATCTGCCCGTCAACGCAAACACGCCTCTGCTGGCCCATGTGGGACGGCTGGTCGAGCAGAAGGGCATCGATCTGCTGCTTGGTATCCTGCCGGAGCTGGCCCGGCGCGACATGCAGCTCGTACTGCTGGGCAGCGGGCAGAAGGCGCTGGAGGATGCGGTGCGCTCGGCCCGCAAAGAGTATCCTCAGCGCATCGGCGTCATGATCGGCTACGACGAATCGCTGGCTCACCTGGTAGAGGCGGGTGCCGATGGTTTTCTCATGCCCTCACGTTTCGAGCCGTGCGGACTGAACCAGATCTACAGCCTGCGCTACGGCACTGCACCGATCGTCCGGCGCACCGGGGGGCTGGCCGACACCGTGGTCGACGCCGACGCTTTCAATCTGCAGGAAGGGCTGGCCACCGGTTTCGTGTTCGACGATGCGACACCGCAAGCCCTGCTGGCCGCTATCGACCGCGCCCTGATCCTGCATGGCAACGCCGATGCGTGGCGACGGCTGATCACCGCCGGTATGGCTCAGGATTTCAGCTGGACGCGAAGTGCCGAACGCTACCTGGACCTGTATCGCCGGGCGCTGGAATCCGCCGCGGTCACGTCCGCTTAGCCGGGAATTCACGCTCCTTCATGGCAGCATCGGTGCCTGCCATCCATTTCCCGCCAGGCGCGCGACCGACGACCGGCGCTGCCACCGAAATTCGAGGCCCAACCGGGCTTTGATATCAGCCCCCTAGGCAAGCGGGCACCCGGACGGGTTATAATTGTGGTCCCTTGGCCCTGTATGCCGCGTCTCCATCGTGGCTTTTTTTATGTCTATGTCACCGAAGCGCAAAGAAAACCTGGGAGTCGAGCCGCCGCCGCGGGATAAGGAACTGCGGGCCAGGGTGCGATTGTTCGGCAACCTGCTCGGGAATGTGTTGCGGGACCAGGCCGGCGGCAAGGTCCTCGCGGCCGTCGAAGCACTGCGCAAGGGGTATATCCGGCTGCGCCAGGAGGAAAGCCCCCGCCTGCGCCTGCGGTTGGCCACCATGATCGAACGTCTCGAACCCGATGTTCTTACCCATGTGGTGCGGGCTTTCAACGTCTACTTCAGCTTGGTGAACATCGCCGAGGAAGCTTTCCAGCATCGTCAGCGCCGACGTGCCATCCGCTCCGGCGGTCCCCTGTGGCGAGGCTCCTTCGACGACACACTGCGGGAGTTCAACACCGAGGACATGAATCGCGAGCAGCTGCAGAGTCTGCTCGACCAGACCTGCTACGTGCCGGTCTTCACGGCCCACCCCACAGAATCCAAACGCCGCACCATTATGGAGGCACTGCGGCGCATTTTCGTGACCAGCGAGCAGTTGTACGACGCGCGTCTCAACAAGGAAGAGCGCGAACAGGTCATCGACGATCTGCGCACGCAGATCCAGATTCTCTGGAAGACCGACGAAGTCCGCATCCACCGCCCGCGGGTGCGGGACGAAATCCGCAACGGCCTGTTCTATTTTCGCGAAAGTCTGTTTACCGCCGTGCCGGCCACCTATCGCAACCTGGAAAAAGCGATGGCGCGCATTTACGGCGCCGGCCCAGACGGAGCCTCGGCCATCAAGGTGCCCAGCATGCTGCGCTTCGGCTCCTGGATCGGAGGCGATCGCGACGGCAACCCGAACGTCAAACCGGAAACCACAGTGCTCGCACTGCGCCTGCAGATGCGCGAAGCGCTGTGCGAATACCTGCGTCGCACCGAGGCGCTGGGTCATCTGCTGACCCACTCGATCTTGCTGTGCCAGCCATCCGACGCCCTGCTGGCCAGCATCCAGGCCGACGAGGAACGTTTCCCGAAGGCCTTCGGAGACCATCCGCGACGCTTCAGCCACGAGCCCTATCGACGCAAGCTCTACGTCATGCGCTACCGGCTGCGCCAGAACCTGCGCGAAGTGATCCGGCTGCTGGACGAGCAGGACAATCCTGCCCAGGGCAGCACCGACCACCGTTACCGATCGGAAGCGGAACTGCTGGAAGAGCTCTACCTGATCCGCGACTCGCTGCGCCAGCATGGCGACGAAAAGGTCGCCGACCGGGAGCTGAAAGACCTGATCCGGCTGGTGGAGACCTTCGGCTTCTATCTCATGCAACTGGATATCCGCCAGGAATCCACCCGCCATACCGAGGCGGTTGCCGAGTTGCTTTCTCGTTTTCCCGGCGCACTGGACTATCAGGCCATGGACGAAGACGAGCGCGTGCGGGCGCTTGCCGACGCGATTGCAGCCCAGGAGACCCCGGACCTGGATCGCAGTTCGCTGGACACTCGCACCCGCGAGACCCTGGAAGTCTTCGATGTCATGCGGCGCATGCGCGAGGATGTCAGCCCGCGCGCATTCGGCACCTACGTCATATCCATGACCCACAGCGCAAGTCACGTGCTGGAAGTGATGTTCCTGGCACGTCTCGCCGGACTGGTGGGAAAGACCGCCGACGGCTGGTCGTGCCAGATCCAGGTCAGCCCGTTGTTCGAGACCATTGAGGACCTCGCCCATGTCGAGCAGGTACTGACGCGGCTGCTCGACACCCCCGTGTACCGGGCCCTGCTGGCCGCATCGGGCAACTTGCAGGAAGTCATGCTCGGCTATTCGGATTCGTGCAAGGACGGCGGCATTCTGGCCTCGGCCTGGAACCTGTACGAGGCCCAGAAGAAGATCATCAAGATCACCGAGGAGCGCGGCATTGACTGCCGCCTGTTCCACGGCCGCGGCGGCACCATCGGGCGAGGCGGCGGACCGACCCACGAGTCCATCCTCGCGCAGCCCCCCGGGACGGTGCACGGTCAGATCAAGTTCACCGAGCAGGGCGAAGTGCTGTCGTACAAGTACAGCAATGCGGAAACGGCCATCTATGAGCTGACCATGGGCCTGACCGGGCTGCTCAAGGCCAGTCGCAGCATCGTGCAGCCGGCGGGACCGGACCGTAAGGACTACCTGGGCATCATGGACGAGCTTGCGCGGCTGGGCGAAGAGGCCTATCGCGACCTCACCGACCGCACCGAGGGCTTCCTGGATTACTTCTACGAAGTGGCGCCGGTCAACGAAATCGCGCTGCTGAACATCGGCTCGCGGCCTTCCCATCGGGCTCGCGCCGACCGTTCGAAATCCTCCATCCGGGCCATACCCTGGGTGTTCGGCTGGGCCCAATCACGCCACACGCTGCCGGCCTGGTACGGGCTGGGCTACGCCCTCGAAACCTGGCGCGGCAACAGTCCCGAACGGCTGGCGAAGCTGCAGACCATGTACCGCGAATGGCCGTTCTTCCGCGCTCTGCTAAGCAACACGCAGATGTCGCTTTTCAAGGCCGAGATGAACACCGCGTGGGAATACGCCAGCACCCTGGCCAAGGACGCCGAGTCCGCCGGACAGATATACCGACGGATCCGAGACGAATATCAGCGCACGCTGACCCAGGTATTGAACGTAGCCCACACGCAGGTGCTGCTGGAGGAAAATCCGGCCCTGTTTCTGTCGCTGTCACGGCGCAATCCCTACCTGGACCCGCTCAACCACATTCAACTGGTACTGCTCAAGCGTTACCGGGATACGGTGGTACCGGAGGAGCAGCGCGAACACTGGCGCGATCCCTTGCTGCGCTCGATCAACGCCATCGCCGGCGGGCAGCGCAATACCGGCTGACACGCCGGTCAAGCGGATCGCAGGGGGACAGGTCAGGCGACCTGAACGGGGATGGCGTTACGGCAATGGCTGATGCGGTTGGCGGCGTCGAGGTACACCAAGGTTGGCTTGAAGGCCGCCGCTTCCTGCTGACTGAGCACAGCGTAGGTGCAGATAATGACCCGGTCGCCGGGGCTGGCCTTGTGGGCGGCGGCACCATTGACGGAAATCACGCCCGAACCTTCCTCGGCACGAATGGCGTAGGTCACGAACCGCTCGCCGTTATCCACGTTGTAGATATGGATCTGCTCGTACTCGCGGATGCCGGCGGCCTCGAGCAAGGCGGAGTCTATAGCGCAGGACCCCTCGTATTCGAGCTCGGCATGGGTCACGCGGGCATGGTGCAGCTTGGCTTTGAGCAAGGTGAGTTGCATGGTGAAACAGCTCCAGCTCTCATCGACCGGAACGTCCTATTATCAGCGATCCCCCCAGAGCACGCAATGCGCACGCCGGCGGCTCTCCCTAACTGACTGATACCGCGACATTGTCGATCAGGCGGGTCCGACCCAGCCGGGCCGCCCCCAGGACCACGAGCCCTTCACCGGCATCGCCGGCCGGCTGAGACAGATCGGCGGCACGGCGCACGCTGACATAGTCCGGCGCGAACCCGCCTCCCGCCAGGGAGGTCATGGCGTCGGCTTCAAGGGCGCTGTAGTCCCGGCCCCCGGCCTGCAGGCGGCTCGCCACCTGCGCCAGAACACGGTGCAGAAGCGGTGCGCGCTGCCGTTCTTCGGCGGTGAGATAGCGGTTGCGCGAGCTCAACGCCAGACCGTCGGGCTCTCGGACGGTGGGCACACCCACCACCTCCACCGGCCAGCACAGGTCCGCCACCATGCGGCGCACCACCAGCAGTTGCTGGAAATCCTTTTCGCCGAAGACCGCCACATCCGGCTGGACCATGTTGAACAGCTTTCCCACCACGGTGGCCACGCCGGCAAAGTGGCCGGGGCGCGCAGCCCCTTCCAGCCCGGAGCCCAGCTCAGGCACCTCGATGCGAGTGACCGCCGACGCTCCGCCCGGGTACATCACTTCGACGGCGGGCAGAAACAACAGGTCGGTCCCCGCGCCCCGCAGGGCCCGTTCGTCGTCCCCGGGGGTGCGGGGATAGGCGGCATAGTCCTCACCCGGCCCGAACTGGAGCGGATTGACGAATACGCTGGCAACCACCCGCTCGCACAGCGCCCTGGCACGCGCCACCAGGGCCAGATGGCCGTCATGCAGGTTGCCCATGGTGGGCACAAATCCAACCCGCACATTCTCCTCGCGCCACTGCCCGATAAGCCGGCGCAGGGCATCCAGTTGCGTGACTGTCTCCATACCGGGGGAATCGATCAGTAGCTGTGCTCGGGGCCCGGGAAGGCACCGGATTTGACCGCCTGGACATAGCTCTGCAGCGCTGCGGAAACGCTGTCGTGCCCGACCAGGAAGTCCTTGACGAAGCGCGGACGTCTGCCGGGCGTGACGCCCAGCATGTCGTAGAGCACCAGCACCTGACCGTCGCAGGCGGCACCGGCCCCGATACCGATCACGGGAATGGAAAGCCGGTCCGTGATCTGCGCGGCCAGTTCCGCCGGCACACATTCCAGAACCAGCAACCCCGCGCCGGCCCGCTCCAGAGCCAGGGCGTCGGCGACGATGGTCTGTGCCGTGTCGGCGTCCCGCCCCTGCACCCGGTAGCCACCCAGCTTGTGGACGGACTGGGGCAGCAATCCCAGATGCCCGCACACCGGTATGCCGCGCGTGGTCAACGCCTGCACAACGTCCGCAACCACCGCTCCGCCTTCCAGCTTGACCATATGGGCCCCGCCCTCGGCCATCAAGCGGGCCGCATTGTCGAGGGCCTTGTCGGGCCCGGCGTAGGTCATGAACGGCATGTCCACGACCCGCAGGGCACGGCCGGCGCCGCGGGCCACGCAGGCGCCGTGGTAAATCATATCCGCCAGAGTGACGGGCAGCGTGGAATCGCGCCCCTGCACCACATTGCCCAGCGAATCGCCCACCAGCAGCACATCCACCCCGGCCGTCTGCGCCTGGCCGGCGAAACTGGCGTCGTAGGCGGTCAGACAGGCGATCTTCTCGCCCGCCTGCTTCATGCGGGCAAGCTCGGCGAGGGTCACGGGTTGTCGCGAGTTATCGGTCGTCATGGTCAGCGTATTCCGCCCGGGGAGCCGGCGGCCGGCCCATCCACGCAGGCACGGCCGGTGTGCGGCGAATGTGTCAGTTTACAGGGAAACCGGGGCGGGATTGAAATAGTGCCGCCCGCTGCGCACCGAGCGGATGCGATCGAGCAGCATGCCGTAGTCGGCATCGCCGGCCACCAGGTTGATCTCCGCCGCGTTGACAATCAGCAGGGGAGCATCGCTGTAATGGTGGAAAAAGGTGGTATAGGCGTCCGACAAACGCTCCAGATACGCGATTTCGATGCGCTGTTCGTGGGCGATGCCGCGCCTGGCGATGCGCCGGCGCAGCACTTCCACCGGTGCCTGCAGGTAAATCACCAGATCCGGTACCGGGGCGTCCACCGTGAGGCTGGCGTAGACCTGCTCGTAGAGCTTGTACTCCTGATCGTCCAGCGTCAGCCGCGCAAACAGCCTGTCCTTCTCCATCAGAAAGTCGGACACCCGCACCGGCCGGAACAGATCATGCTGGCGCAGCTCCTGCATTTGACGGGCGCGCTGGAACAGAAAGAACAGCTGGGTCGGCAGGGCACCTTCGCGGGGGTTCTGGTAGAAACGCTCGAGGAACGGATTCTCTTCGGCCCCTTCCAACAGCAACTCGCTGCCGAAGCTCTTGGCAAGGCGCCTGGCGAGGCTGGTCTTGCCTACCCCGATCGGTCCTTCCACCACGATGTAATCGGGATCGCTCTGCGTCATGCCCCTTCCACCTTTTCCAGACCCGCACGGGGACATGCCTGCAACAGGTCGTCCAGCGATCCGCGCCCCGGAATCCGCAGGTGCGGTGCAATCTCCGCCAATGGGTAGAGCACGAATGCCCTCTCATGCATCCCCGGATGGGGCACGGTAAGACCGTCCTCGCCCAGTTCCAGATCTCCATACAGCAGCAGATCAAGATCCAGCGTACGGGGTCCCCAATGCCGGCCGCGCACACGCTTGTGGGCGGCTTCGATGGCCTGCAGATGCTTGAGCAGGGTCAGCGGCGGCAGAGTCGTGTCCAGCGCCGCCACCGCATTGATATAGTCGGGCTGGTCCGGCGGACCCATGGGCGGACTGCGGTACAGCGCCGATACCGGGCCCAAGCGGGTATTGGGCAGCGCATCCAGCGCCTGAAGTGCACGGCGCACCTGCGCCGCCGGATCCTGCAGATTGCTGCCCAGCCCGATATAAGCCCTGCTCAGGCTCAACCGGCCGCCTCCCCGGAAGCCCGGCGCGGCGAACGCCGACGCCGGCGTTTGCGTGGCGCCCCGCCTTCGGTACGCCGATCCCGTTCCTCCGGTTCCAGGGTCTGGAATTCCGTCCACCACTGACAGAGTTCCTCCGGGACCTCGCCACTTTCGCCGCGCAGCAACAGGAAATCGTAGGCGGCCCGAAAGCGCGGGTTGCCCAGCAGCCGCTGCGGGCGTTTGCCGGTGCGCTGTTCGAAACGGGGCTGCAGCGCCCAGATCTCGCGCATGGGCAGGCTGAACCGCTTGGGCAGCGACACATGCCGGCATTGATCGCTCACGATCTGGCGGCCTGCCGACTGGATCGCCTGGGCTTCGGTCATGCCCTCCTCGCGGAAACGGGTCAGCCAACGGCTCATTGGAGCCCACAGCAGAGCCGCGAACAGGAACGCAGGCGTCACCGGTTTGTCCGCATTCACCCGCGCATCGGTGTTGGCAAGGGCCTTGGCAAGCAGCGTCTGGGGAAAGCCTTGCGTCTCCTGGGCAAGGGCCTCCTCGGTGAACGGGAACAGGTGATCGAACAGATCGTAATGGCGCAGCAGCTCATAGCTCGGCAGGGCGGCACCGGACATGAACAGTTTGAGTATCTCCTCGTACAGGCGGGCCGGCGGCATTTCTCTCAGCAGGTGGCCCAGTTCCCAAAGCGGCCCCTCGCTGTCCGGATGGATACGAAAGCCCAGCTTGGCGGCAAAGCGTACGGCGCGCAGCATGCGCACCGGATCCTCGCGATAGCGGCGTTCCGGGTCGCCGATCAACCGCAGCACCCCGTCCTTGAGATCCGCCATGCCGCCGACGTAATCCACGACAGAGAAGTCGGCGATGTTGTAATACAGGGCGTTGACGGTGAAGTCCCGCCTCCAGGCATCTTCCTCGAGGGTGCCGTAGACATTGTCGCGCAGGATGCGACCGTTCTCGATGCGCCGAGCCTGTCCGTCGTCTTCCTCTTCCTCGTCATCCTCGTCGGGCGCGTACAGGGCCCGGAAGGTGGCCACCTCGATCACTTCACGGCCGAACACCACGTGGGCCAGGCGGAAACGACGCCCGATCAGGCGGCAATTGCGAAACAGTTGCCGAACCTGCTCGGGATGGGCGTCGGTGCCCACGTCGAAATCCTTGGGCTCGCGCCCGAGCAGCAGATCGCGCACGCCGCCGCCCACCAGGTAGGCCTGGTAACCGGCGTTGTGGAGGCGATAGAGCACCTTGACCGCATTCGGGCTGATGCTGGCCCTCGAGATGGTGTGCTCGGGGCGCGCGATCACGGCGGGCTCGGCGGCATACTCCGGTGTCTTCTCTTCGCTGGTCACAGCGCTCCACTTGTGGAATCAAAACTGGCGCGTATAATACCATCCCTTCGATTCGCGTGCAGATCGCGGACCAGGCTTCGCTCCCATCGTCTAGCGGTCCAGGACGTCGCCCTCTCACGGCGAAAACCGGGGTTCGATTCCCCGTGGGAGCGCCATTCCCGCCGCTTCGGAAGCGCCCGGCGACCGACGTCCACATGGCGCCCCGGGCGCAGAACCACGGCCGGCAATCCGGCCTCGGCCCACAGCCCTGCTTCCCCGCAACCCTATGGCGACATGTTGAGCCGGTTCACGTCGGTGGCAACCCGTCCCCTGAGAAGGGTACCGGATACCCGACTCGCGATCCGGCCACCACCGGCTAAAACCGGGGCTGGCTTGGGGGCTTCAACCGCCGGTACAATTCTCATTTTTGTCAGATCGCAGCCCGCCTTCAGGCCGGGCCGCCGGTGAACCGTAATGTCGAGAACTGACCACGAGCAGGCCACTGGGGCATCGCCGGCCCCCGACCGCGGCCATTGGCTGCGCGATCTGTTGCTGCTGACGCTGCTGCTGGGTCTGTATCTCGGGTTCCAGATGGGCCAGCGGGCGATATGGAACCCGGACGAAGGTCGGTATTCCGAAATACCCCGCGAAATGGTGGTCAGCGGCAATTACGTCACCCCCCACCTGGACGGGGTCAAGTATTTCGAGAAGCCGCCCCTGTTCTACTGGCTGCAGGCTGCCTCCATAAAGGTATTCGGCCTCCATCAGTGGGACCTGCGCCTTTGGCCCGTCCTGTTCGCCCTGTTCGGCAGTCTGATGGTGTACGGGGCGGGGCGCCAGATGTTCGGGCGACGCGCCGGACTGCTGTCGGCCATGGTGCTGGCCACCAGCCTGCTCTACTACTTTCTGGGACGGGCCATCATCCTGGACATGGCCGTTTCCATTCTGATGGCAGCGGCCATGCTGACCTTCCTGCTGGGCGTACGCGGGCCGCCGGGGCCGACCCGGCGAAACTATCTCTGGGCCTTCTACGTCTTCATGGCGCTGGCCACTCTCACCAAGGGCCTGATCGGCATCGCGCTGCCGGGATTGGTCATCCTTGTGTGGATGGCTTTGCTCAACGAATGGCGTCTGCTGCGCAGCATCTACCTGCCCTCCGGACTGCTGATCTATCTGGTGGTGGCCACGCCGTGGCACGTGCTGGTGAGCATCGCCAATCCGGAGTTCCCCTACTTCTATTTCATCCAGCAACAGTTCCTGCGCTATCTGACCATGAGTGCGCACCGCTACCAGCCGGACTGGTTCTTCATCCCCATCCTGCTGCTGGGCATGGTGCCCTGGACTGTTTTCATGTTCCAGGCTGTATGGAAGGGCCTGCCCGAATCCTGGGGCCGGCGCAAAGAGCACAAGGAAACGCTGTTCCTCGTGCTGTGGGCAGTGCTGATCTTCGTGTTCTTCTCCCTGTCGAAGTCCAAGCTGGTGCCCTACATCCTGCCTATCTTTCCGGCCCTCGCCCTGCTGATCGGGCGCTGGCTGGCGCAACAACCCGCCGCCGGCGCGGTGCGCCGCCCCCTGGCCGTGCTGGCACTGCTGGGCCTGGCCGGGGCGGTTGCCATCGCTATGCTGCCCAACGGACTGGCGCGAAGCCACAGCGCGCTGGAGTTCAACCGCATGGTGGGCACTTCGCAGATCTACCTGATGGCGGTAGTGCTGGCCGTTGCCAGCATTGTCCCCTATCTGCTGGCCCGCCGGGCCCGGCTGGATGTCGCGCTGGTCAGCATGGCGGTGCTGTTCGGAGGGTTTCACACCGTGGTGGGCCACGCGCTGACCGGCCTCGATCCGAAATGGTCGGTGCGAGCCATGGCCGAGATGATAAAGCCGGAGCTGAAGCCGGACGATGCGGTGGTGACCTATAACACCTACTTCCAGGAACTGCCGGTGTATTTGCAGCGCCGGGTGATTATCGTCAACTGGAAGAACGAGTTGACCTTCGGCTCAAAATACCAGGACACCAGCGGTTGGATGATTGACACGGCCCAGTTCTGGAAGCTGTGGAACAGCGACCGCAAAGTCTACGTGTTCGCCAATGCCGGAGACTATGAGCAACTGGTCGAGGGCGCCCACGGACGCTACCGCGTGCTGGCCCGCAATGCCTACCATGTGCTGCTCACCAACCAGCCGGCCGGCGCCGGTCAACATTGAGGAGCAGCCCAGCGCCATGAGCGACGAGTTCCTGCCCTTCTCACGCCCATCCATCAGCCGCGCCGCCATCGAGGAAGTGGTCGCCTGTCTGGAGTCCGGCTGGATCACCACCGGCCCAAGGGTCAAGCGCTTCGAGGAAGCCCTTGCCGGCTATCTGGGAGCGCCCCGCGTGCTCGCCCTGTCATCAGCGACCGCGGGCCTGCATCTGGCGCTGCTGGCGCTGGACCTGCAGGACGGCGACGAAGTCATCACCACGCCGCTGACCTTCGCCGCGACTCTCAACACCATCGTGCTGGCGGGCGCCAGGCCGGTGCTGGTGGATGTGGATCCGCATACCTTCAACATTGATGTGTCGCGCCTGGCTGACGCCATCAACGAACGCACCCGGGCCATCGTGCCCGTGCATTTCGCGGGCCTGCCGGTGGACCTGGATCCGCTCTACGCGCTGGCGCAGGAACGCAACCTGCGGGTCATCGAAGACGCAGCCCACGCCATCGGCACCGAGTACAAGGGCCGGCGCATCGGGTCGTTCGGCGACACCCAGGTGTTCAGTTTCCATCCCAACAAGAACATGACCACCGGCGAGGGCGGCTGCATCACCACCCGCGACGACGAGCTGGCGGACAAGGTGGCGCTGCTGCGCTTCCACGGCATGGACCGTGAAGCCTGGAACCGGTTCGGCAAGACCGGCAGCCAGCACTACGAAATCATCATGCCCGGCTACAAGTACAACATGATGGACATGCAGGCCGCTCTGGGGCTGCATCAACTGCCCGAGCTGGATGGTTTCATCGCCCGGCGCACCGAACTGGCGCAGCGCTACCAGCGCGCTTTCGATGGGTGGCCGCAGCTCGCACTGCCCGCCGCTCCGGCCTATCCCTGCCGTCATGCATGGCATCTGTACACGCCCCTGATCGACCCGCAAGCGGCCGGTATGGACCGGGACGCATTCATGGCGGCCATGAAATCCCGTAACATCGGGACCGGACTGCATTATCGAGCGGTGCACCTGTATCCGTATTATCGCGAGCACTTCGGCTTCGCAGCGGGCGATTTCCCGACTGCCGAACGCATCGGCGATCGCATCGTCAGTCTGCCCCTGTTTCCCGGCATGACCGATGCCGATCAGGATCGCGTGATCGCCGCCATGTCCGGGATTTTCGCAAAGAGCTGAACCATGCATCCGTACCTGAGCATCGTCGTACCCGTCTACAACGAACAGGATAACCTGCAGCCCCTGTTCGACCGCCTGACCGCCACCCTGGACGCGCTGGACAAGCCCTACGAGATCTGGTTCACCAACGACGGCAGCCGCGACCGTTCCGGCATGCTGTTGGCGCAGTTTCACGAACAAAGGCCTCACCAGGTACGGGTCATCGAGTTCAACGGCAACTTCGGTCAGCACCAGGCCATCATGGCGGCCTTCGAGCGGGTACGGGGCGAGGTGGTGGTGACCCTGGATGCCGATCTGCAGAACCCGCCGGAGGAGATACCCAGGCTGGTCGCGCAGATCGAGGCCGGCCACGACGTGGTTGGGGGCTATCGGCGGGCCCGTCAGGACACCTGGTTCCGACGCTATGCGTCACGGGCCATAAACCGTGTCAGGGAACACACCACCCATATCCGTATGCGCGACCAGGGCTGCATGCTGCGCGCCTATCGACGGGAAGTGGTGGACTGCATCGTACGAACCGGAGAGCGTTCCACCTTCATCCCCGCCCTGGCCCTGAGCTTCTCCAGCCACCCCACTGAAGTGGAAGTGGCCCATGCCGCCCGCGCGGCCGGAACGTCCAAGTACAGTCTGTACAAGTTGATCCGCCTGAACTTCGACCTGATGACCGGGTTTTCGCTGGTGCCGCTGCAGATATTCACCATGTTCGGGATGCTGGTCGCCCTGATGAGCGGGCTGTTCGTGTTTTACCTGGCCATCCGCCGGCTGGTGGTGGGGCCTGAAGCCCAGGGCGTGTTCACCCTGCTGGCCATCCTGTTCTTCCTGGTGGGCATCGTGATCTTCGGCCTTGGGGTGATCGGAGAGTACGTGGGCAGAATCTACGAACAGGTGCGCAACCGCCCCGGTTTCATGATCCGCACGGTGCTGGAGAAACCCGATGAATGAAGCGGGCGGCACCCCGCGGGTCCTGGTGTTCGCCTACCAGGACGTGGGGTATGTCTGCCTGCAGGAACTGATCTGCCGCGGGGTACGGCCGGCGGCCGTATTCACCCACGCGGACGCCGCCGGGGAAAACATCTGGTTCCGCTCGGTGGCGGCACTGGCCGCTGCCCATGACATCGCCGTTCATACACCGGCGTCCGTGAACACGCCGCAATGGACCCAGCGCATCCGCGACCTGCAGCCCGATCTGCTGCTGTCGTTCTATTACCGGGATCTCATCGGCACGGCCATCGTCGACATGCCGGCCCTGGGCGCATACAACCTGCACGGCTCACTGCTGCCAAAGTACCGGGGACGGGCGCCGGTGAACTGGGCGCTGGTGTTCGGCGAAACGCAAACCGGCGTCACCCTGCACCGCATGGTGGCACGGGCGGACGCCGGAGACATTGTCGACCAGGAACCGGTAGCCATCGGTCCCGCGGACAGCATCCGCGAGGTCTACGACGGCATCGTGGGTGCGGCAAGGAAGGTCATCGCCCGCCAGCTGGACGACCTGCTGAACGGCCGGGTGCGATCCCGCCCCCAGGACGAGGCCGGCGCCACCGTGGTCAAAGGCCGGCGGCCGGACGACGGGCGCATCGACTGGCGGTGCGACGCACATACGGTCTTCAACCTGGTACGGGCGGTCACCCACCCCTACCCCGGCGCATTTACAGAGGTCGGAGACCGCCGCTTCTATATCTGGTGGGCCGAACCCGTTGACCAAGATGGGGCCGGCACCGAACCCGGCGAAGTGACCGGGACGGCACCGCTATGCATCGCCTGCGGCCGGGGCAGCCTGCGGGTACGGCAGTGGCAATGGGAAAATGACCGCCAACGGCGTTCCGACGAACGATTCGATGCGGGTCTGCGCATCGGTCAGCGCCTGGGCAACTTTTTTTGAACGACAGCACCCCTGGAGGGCGTCACACCAATGAAGATCCTGATTCTCGGCGTTAATGGTTTCATCGGCAACAGCCTGACCGAGCGGATACTGAAGGAGCGGGACTGGGAGGTCTACGGAATGGACATGGCCTGTGACAAGCTCGGCGAGAGCCTGGGCCACGACCGCTTCCATTTCGTCGAGGGCGATATCACCATCAATCGGGAATGGATCGAGTATCACGTCAAGAAGTGCGACGTCGTGCTGCCCTTGGTGGCCATCGCCACACCCGCCACCTATGTTCAGGATCCGCTGCGGGTGTTCGAGCTGGACTTCGAGGCGAACCTGGACATCGTGCGTCAGTGCGTACGCTACGGCAAGCGGGTGCTGTTCCCCTCCACCTCCGAAGTCTACGGGATGTGCCCCGACAGTCAGTTCGACGAGGAAAACTCGAACCTGGTACTGGGCCCCATCCACAAGCAGCGCTGGATCTACTCCTGCTCCAAACAGCTTCTGGACAGGGTCATCTATGCATACGGCCAGCAACATGGTCTGCGTTTCACCCTGTTCCGTCCGTTCAACTGGATCGGCCCGAAGCTGGACGACGTGCTCGAGCCCAAGGAAGGCAGCTCCCGTGTGCTGACCCAGTTCATCAGCAATATTCTGCACGGCAAGGATATTCTGCTGGTGGACGGCGGCAGCCAGCGGCGCAGCTTCACCTATATCGACGACGGCATCGACGCCCTGCTCCGCATCATCGAGAACCAGGACAACTGTGCCGAAGGCCGTATCTTCAACATCGGCAATCCGGCCAACGACATGTCGGTGAAGGACCTTGCCGAAACCCTGGTCAGGCTGATACGCGAGTATCCCCAGTGGAGCGAACGGGCGGACAAGGTCCGGCTGGTCACCACCGAATCGGAAAGCTACTACGGCAGCGGCTATCAGGACATCATGACCCGCGTCCCGTCCATCGAAAACGCCAAGCGCCATCTGGGCTGGTCGCCGAAGATCGACCTGGAGACGGCCTTGCGCAAGACGCTGGACTATTACTCACGGCAGGCCGACACCGGGGGCTCGGATAGCACCGCGCAATGACCCAGCCACAGCTCGCCATCAAGGTCGACGTGGATACCGAGCGGGGCACCCGTATCGGCGTCCCGAATCTGGTGGCGTTGCTGGAGCGGCTGGGAATTCAGGCGACTTTCCTGTTCTCCCTGGGGCCGGACAATACGGGCCGGGCCATCAAGCGCATCTTCCGGCCCGGCTTCTTCGGCAAGGTGGTACGCACCAGCGTGGTCAGCACCTACGGACTGCGCACCCTCATGAACGGCGTACTGCTGCCGGGTCCCCACATAGGACGCCGCCACGGCGCATTGATGCGGTCCGTCAGGGACGCGGGCCATGAGGTGGGGATCCATTGCTACGACCACATCCGTTGGCAGGATGGTCTGGCCCGCATGAGACCCGACCAGGTGGTCGCCGAACTGGGTAAGGCCCGACAGGAATTCGAACGCATATTCGCCGAGCCGGCCCGCACCGCGGGAGCGGCGGGCTGGCAGGCAAACGCGGCCAGTCTGTGCGCCTATGACGAGGCCGGTTTCAGCTACGCCAGCGACGCCCGCGGAAACGAACCGTTCTTTCCCTGTGCCGGCGGCCGGCGCTACCGCACCCTGCAGATCCCCACCACTCTACCCACCCTGGACGAGTTGCTGGGGCG
>Ga0307441_1000156_pt1 | contig 27145 bp, 26 predicted proteins | sample SalMarWE160420MG_FD_202149 | JGI IMG/M metagenome (GOLD analysis project Ga0307441, IMG submission 202149) | Salt marsh sediment microbial communities from the Plum Island Ecosystem LTER, Massachusetts, United States - WE1604-20 | ecosystem: Environmental > Aquatic > Marine > Intertidal zone >... | reverse complement strand
GTCCAGTGACACGTCCGGCTCGGGCAGGTCTTGACTGGCCGAGGCGAGCTGCCAGTACTGCGTGCGCGTGAGCTTTCCGCTCTTTGCGCGGTACATCGCCACGTCGGCCTGGCGCAGGAGCTGGTCCCGCTCCTCGCCGTCGAAGGGGAACAAGGCCACCCCCAGGCTCATGGCGATGCGAGCGTGTTGGCCGTGGCCCAGCTCGAACGGCGGCGCGATGGCGTTCTGCAGCCGGTCGAGGGCGCGGGAGAGCTGCGCGGCAGCCTGGCCGGGGAGCAGGTCCTCGATGACCAGCGCGAACTCGTCGCCTCCGAGCCGCACGAGAAGATCGTGCTCGCGCAGCTCGGAACGCAGGCGCGCGCCGACCTGCTGCAGCAGGCGGTCGCCGGCCTCGTGCCCGCAGGTGTCGTTGATGGGCTTGAAGTCGTCGATGTCCATCACGCCGACGGCGACCACGCTGCCATGCCGCCTGGCCCGGGGGAGCGCCCTGGTGAGGTGCTCCTCCAGCATGCGGCGGTTGGGCAGGTCCGTCAGCGGGTCGTGGAGTGCCTGGTGCTGGAGGTGCGGGAGCAGGCCGTGGTGATCGAGCCAACGCTCCAGCAGCCGTCCCACGCGGCGGCAAAGATCCAGCTCGGCCTCGCCGAACGCGTCGGGCGTGGCGGCGCCAACGCACAGCACCGCGGTCACATCGCCGTCGCTGCGGACGGGTACGGCCAGCATGGAGCCGAGGGCAGCCTGCCCGCCGTTGCCGGCGTCGGCCAGCCAGCCGGCGCGCCCGAGGTCGGACTCCAGGCAGGACCGGCTCGTCGACCACGCCAGCGCCGGCGGGGACTGCGGCTCGTCGTCCAGCCGGAGCTGCAGGCTCTCCAGCGTGGCGTGCGCCGGCCCTGCCCCGTCGCCCAGCTTCAGGTTGCCGTCGGCATCGGCGTGCGCCACGCAGGCGGCAGTGAACAGCCCGCTCTCCACCAGGACGCGCGCCGTACGGGCCAGGAGGTCCGCCTCGCTTTCGGCGTCCAGCAAGGCGTCGCTGAAGCCGGCCATGGCGGCGTAGAAACCGGATTGAGGTGCCGTACCGCCGGACGCCTCACGGCCTCCGGCGGGTGGCGGGGCGCTGTCGTTCAAGGCCCGACCTCCCACCGACCGGCAGCCTAACCCACCTCCACTTACGACTTTCTTGCCTGACGGCGTGCAAGCGCAAACGCCTGCGGCGCGGGTGCCCCTCAGGCGGCGCCGCGACCCGGGCCGGACGGGCCGCTGTCCAGGTCGGCCATGAGGTCGAGCTGCATCTGCTGGATCTCCAGCAGCCGCTGCCAGGCATGGGACAGCAGGTGGTCGAGCTTCTCGTGGACGAGGCGTATCTCCAGCTCCGCTTTGAGGTTGGTGCGGAAGTCGTACTCGGCCTGGAGCCGGTCCTTCGCCGACTGCCGGTTCTGGCTCATCAGGATGACGGGCGCCTGCACGGCGGCCAGGCACGACAGCACCAGGTTCAACAGGATGAAGGGGTACGGGTCGAAGGGTTTGGCGAGCAGGGCGCTGGCGTTCACGGCGATCCACAGCGCCAGCACCCCGAGGAAGCCGAGGATGAACGTCCAGGAGCCACCAAACGCGGCGATACCGTCGGCCACGCGCTGGCCGGCGCCACGCCTCTCGTCGAAGGCCTCGTTGATGTTCTGGCTGACGAGGTCTTCGTTCCGGATGGCGTCCACCACTTGGCTCTCGAGCCGGTCGAGCTCGCCGCGATCGGCCTCGAGCAGGTGGCGCACGTAGACCGTGCGGTAGGCGCCCAAGTCATCCCGGCAGATGACGCTGTCGTCCGTCCAGCCGGGGTGCTCGGCACGGATGGTGTCACGGACGCCGGGGCGCACCAGGGCGGCGGGGACGAGCTGGGCGGCGGGGAACGAGCGTCCGCACAAGGGGCAGGTCGCCTGGGAGGGTGGGGACGTGGCCATGCCGCATGCTAGCGGCACCGAGGTCGGGTCGCCGCGAGCTGGCGCGACGCAGCGCGCCCGGCTCAGCGCACCGCGTCCGCCGCGCTGCGTCCCGCCACCCGGCCGCTGAACAGGCAGCCGCCGAGGAAGGTGCCCTCGAGCGAGCGCAGGCCGTGCATGCCGCCGCCGCCGAAGCCGGCCGCCTCGCCGGCGGCATACAGGCCCGGCCAGGGCTCGCCGTCGGCGGTGAGCACGCGGCCCAGCAGGTCGGTCTCCAACCCGCCGAGCGTCTTGCGGGTGAGCACCCGCAGGCGCACCGCGACGAGCGGGCCCGCGGCCCTATCGAGCATCCGGTGGGGTGCGGCCACGCGCGTCAGGCGGTCGCCGAGGTAGCCACGCGCGGCCCGCATCGCCATCACCTGGAAGTCCTTGCCCGGTCCGCGCTGCACCTGCGCGTCACGCGCCTCGGCTGCCGCCCGGACGGTCGCGGGATCGAGCCGATCGTTGCCGACCAGCGCGTTCATGCGCCCGACCAGCCGGTCCAGATCGGCGTCCGTCAGGAAGTCCTCGCCGCGCTCCAGGAAGGCCCGCAGCGGCGGCTGCAGGCCGGCGAGCCGGCCGCGCACCAGCCTCCACACGCTCTTGCCGGTCAGGTCCGGGTTCTGCTCGCTGCCCGAGAGGGCGAACTCGCGGCGCAGGATGCGCCGGTTCAGAAGGAACCAGCTGTAGGGCAGGCGGCGCCGGCCGAGGTGGGTGAGCGTGTCGAGCGTGTTGAAGCCGGGGAAGAAGGGCGGCGGTAAACGCCGCCCGTCCGGGTCCAGCCACAGGCTGCTCGGTCCCGGCAAGATGCGGATGCCGTGGCCCGGCCAGATCGGCTCGACGCTGGCCACTCCCTCGCTGTAGTGCCACATGCGCCCGGCGTGGATCAGGCGGGCGCCGGCCGCGGCGACCGCTTGCTGCAGCTCGCCGTCCACGTAGGCGGGCACGCCGGTGAGCAAGGCGTCCGGCGCCGGCCCGAGGCGGGCCTGCGGCCAGTTGCGCCGTACCAGCTCGTGGTTTCCGCCGATGCCGCCGGACGCGATCACGACCGCCTGCGCGCTCACGCGGAAGTGGTCCTCGACGGTGCGGTTGGTTGGGCGGCCGCGCGCTGCGCCGTCCGCCCGCAGCACGTCGCCGAGCACGCCGGTGACGGAGCCGGCGCTCACCTCCAGCTCGTGCACGCGGTGGCGGAAGCGCAGCGTTAGGCGCCCCGCGTCGGCGTGCTCGCGGGCGCGCCGCACGAACGCCGCCACGATGGCCGGCCCGGTGCCCCACACGATGTGGAAGCGGGGCACGCTGTTACCCGGACCCTCGGCGTGGCCGAAGCCGCGCTCGGCCCAGCCCACCACCGGGAACAAGCGCAGGCCGTGGGCGCGCAGCCAGGCGCGCTTCTCGCCGGCGGCGAACGCCACGTACGCCTGGGCCCAGCGGCGCGGCCAGGTGTCGTCCTCGTCCTCGAAGGCGGCCGTCGCCAGCCAGTCGCGCCACGCCAGCTCGGGCGTGTCGCGGATGCCCAGGCGGCGCTGCTCCGGGGTGCCGACCATGAACAAGCCGCCGAACGACCAGAACGCCTGACCGCCCAGGTTGGCGTCGGACTCCTGGTCGAGCAGGACCACGCGGCAGCCGGCGTCGGCCGCCTCCACGGCGGCCACCAACCCCGCCAGGCCGGCGCCGATCACGATCACATCGGTGTCGGCCGTCATGGCTCGGCTCGCACGCAACTCACCCCCGAAAGCAGCCCCTTGCGCCTCGTGGGCGCGATTGTAGCACTGCCTGTCACGCTCGCTGTCACCCTCGCGGTCCCGCCCCGCGTGACCACGACACCTGCCCGGCACGCTGAAATGAGCCCATCGAAAGCACCGTTCGTGCAGGAGAGGGAGGACGACGATGACGGACGCATGGACCGCATCCCGGATCGCGCAGGAGCAGGCCAACGACGTCATGAAGGCGGCAAGGCAGCACCGCCTGGCTCGCTCGGCGGCGGTCAAGCTCGGCGCGCGTCACCCGGTCGGACGGCCGTTGGCCGAGGCGCGCGCGAAGCCGCAAGCTCGCCCGCAACGGCGGGACACCGCGCGCGGCTGGCGCCACGCTGCTGAGGACGCCTGAGTCCAGACGCCATGACGAGGCGCCGCCGACGCACGGACGTCGGCGGCGCCTCGCGCCGCATACGCTCACGGCTGCGAGCCTGGGGCTAGAGCTCAGTCACTCTGGATCGACGCCAGCACCTTCTGCACGACCTCGTCGTTCACGTCCTCGAGCCCGTGGACCTCGCGGGCGTGCTCGGCAACCATGCGCAGCAGGTCGTCCTCGTTGTCGGCACGGACCTCCGCATCGCAATCGAACCCCACATCGCGGCACCTCAGCAGCTTCGCCATGGTGTTGCCTCCTTCCTCTCTCAGCCTGCGTCGATGGCCGTCACGCCAGCGTCACGCTCGTCGCCGGCATCACGCCCGCCACCCTCGGCGCCCGCTTGCGCGAGCAGCTCACGGGCAGCTGCCACGAGCGGCCGCCAACCCGACGCCTCGGAGCGCGCCAGGGCGGCGGTGGCGAAGCGCCGGGCGGCGCGCGGCTCGCCCGAAGCGAGGCTGGCACTAGACAGCGTGAGCAGCGACTCGATCTGCAGCCTCACATCGCCGGTATCCATGGCGATGGCGGCGGCGCCGGCCGCTGCGGCGCGGGCGTTCGCCGGGTCGCCGGCCTGTCCGACGGCGAGGTGCGCCCTGGCGATGCTGTCGAGGACGTAGCCTTCCAGGAGCCGATCGTGGCGCTCGAGGGCGATGGCGTGCGCCCGGCGAAGCAGGCTGAGACCGTCGCGCGCACGCCCCTCGTGCACCAGCTGCGCTCCCAGGTTGTTCAGGACCTTCGCCTCGGCGGCGCGCTCGTGCATGCTGCGGGCGAGCTTCAAGGCGGCCGCGTAGTGTCCCCGGGCGGCGGCCGGCCGGTCGAGCGCGTCCTCCACCAGAGCCAGGTCGAGGCTGAGTCGCAGCCTGGCGCCGCTGTCGTTCTGGTGAAGGGCGCGCAGGGCCTGGTTCCAGTGGTCGCGGGCTGCCGCCGGGTCGCCCCGGGCCCAGGCCAGGGACCCGAGCACGAAGCAGGCGTCTGCCTCGGCACCCACCGCTGCGGCCTCGCCCCGCTCCTGTGCGGCCAGCGCGAGCGTGCGCCGGGCGTGCTCGCGAGCGCGGCGGTTCCAGCCCAGTCGGTGCTCGAGCCAGGCGAGCTCGGTGAGGACGCGGGCCAGCTCGGGGCCGTCGGCAAGGCCGTCGGCCATCTGCAGCAGCAGCTCCGCGCCCTCGCGAAGCCAGCCCCCGCTCTCGGCGCTGTGCGCCAGGCGCAGGCTCCGCCAATGCGCCCGCGGCGCCTCCCGTGTCAGGCTGCCCGCCGCGCGTGCCGCCCGGCGGGCGAGGGCGACGGTCTCCGGTCCGGGCTCCGTCCCCACCTCCCTGGCGAGCTCCTGACGGAGCCGGCGGAAGGCGCGGAGGGCCGCCGCCGGCTCCGCTAGCGCCAGCGCCAGCTCCATCACGGTTCTGCAGGCGCTCTCGGACCAAGGATCGAGCCGCGCCAGGTGCTCCGCGCCGGCGGCCGCGGCCGCCAGGTCGTGCGCTTCGCGCGCCGCGGCGATCCGCCCCTGCAGCACGCGCCTGAGGCGGGCCGCGTGGTCGTGCTGCCGAGCCGCCAGCCAGTCGGCGAGCGCGGGCAGCTTCGAGGGGCTCAGACCGGCCAGCAGGCGCGCCCCGGCGTGGCCGGCGAGGGCTCCATCCGGCAGGTCTCGGGCGTCCACCCACACATCCGGCGCCAGGCTGAGGCTGGCCCCGCCGAGGATCGGCGCGACCGCGCGGATGCGTAGCAGGAGCTGACGAAGGTTCGCACGGGCACGCGGCTCGGGCCGTTCGGGCCACAGCAGGCCGGCCATGCGCTCCCGCGGCGTCGGGCCCTCCAACGCCAGATAGGCCAGCACCAGCGCGGCCGTGGGTGGCGGATGCCAGAGCGTGCCGGGACCCGTCAGCTCGACGGTCTCGCCGAGGAGTGCGAGGCGCCAGGGCTGCGCTGCCGGGTTCGGTTGCGTCAGCTGCGCCATGCCCCTCCAGTCTGCGAACGACGTGCGATATCGACGAATCGGGTGTGCGCACGATGATAGCACCGCTGCACGCCTGCCCCGCAGGTGCCGGCCGCGCGCCCGTTGCCGTCGTTGCCTGCCGAGGCGCGCGGGGATCGCCCTCCGGAACGTCGCGAGCGCGGGACGCGGCGGCGGGGTACGCTACCGCACGACCCCCGTTCGCCACGGGGTTGGAGGGGATGCATCGTGGACGTGCTGGACGGCACCATCGACGCCATGCGCAGCGCGCTGGCGAGCGCGGAGATCAGCGCGCGCGAGCTCACGCAAGGCTACCTCGAGCGTGTCGCGGCCATCGACCGCGCCGGACCGAGCCTGAATGCCGTGATCGAGCTCGGACCGCAGGCGTTGACGCAGGCAGAGGCATGCGACCGCGAGCGGGCCGAGGGCCGTGCGCTGGGTCCTCTGCATGGCATCCCGGTGATGCTCAAGGACAACATCGATACCGCCGACGGCACGAGCACCACCGCGGGCTCGCTGGCGCTCGACGGCAACCGCGCGGCTCGCGACGCTGCGCTGGTCGCCCGTCTGCGTGCGGCCGGCGCCGTCGTGCTCGGCAAGACCAATCTCAGCGAGTGGGCGTTCTTCCGCTCCACGCGGGGCTGCAGTGGCTGGAGCAGCCGCGGGGGGCAGACGCGCAACCCGTACGCGTTGGATCGCAACCCGAGCGGCTCGAGCTCCGGGTCGGCCGTCGCCGTGTCCGCCGGGCTGTGCGCCGCCGCGGTCGGCACCGAGACCGACGGCTCGATCGTGAGCCCGGCGTCCGCCAACGGGGTGGTGGGGATGAAGCCCACGCTGGGGCTGGTCAGCCGAACGGGCATCATCCCGGTGGCGCGCTCGCAGGACACCGCCGGCCCGCTGGCGCGAAGCGTGGCCGACGCCGCCTTGCTGCTCGCCGTGATGTCGGGACCGGATCCGGCCGACGCCGCCACCACGGCGGTGCCCGCGGGCACGGCCGCGGACCTCACGCGGTGGCTCGACCCGGGGGCGCTGCGGGGCGCACGGCTGGGGGTGGCGCGCGACTGCTTCGGGCGTCACGAGGGGGCCGACGCCGTGGCCGAGGCCGCCCTCGAGGTGATGCGCGGGCTCGGCGCCGAGGTCGTCGACGGCGTCGAGGTGGGCTACGAGCGCATGCGCTCCGCGCCCGAGGACGAGCTGTTCGCCATCGAGATGCGAGCCGGCATCGACGGCTACCTCGCGGAGCATCCGCTCGCGCCGGTGCGCAACCTGGCGGAGGTGGTCGCCTTCAACGTGGCGCATGCCGAGCGCGTGATGCCGTACTTCCGCCAGGAGCTGCTCGAGCGCGCCATCGAGACGGGGGAGGTGGACCCTGCCGTGCACGCCCGCATCCGCGCCGCCTGCCGCCGCGCCGGCGGCCGGGACGGGATCGATCGCGCGCTCGAAGCGCACCGCCTCGATGCCATCGTGGCTCCCAGCACGGTGCCCGCCTGGGTCATCGATCCCATCGACGGCGACCGCAAGCTCGGCGGCTGCGCGCGGCCCGCCGCCATGGCGGGCTACCCCCACGTGAGCGTCCCTGCCGGTTTCGTCCACGGGCTGCCCGTTGGGGTGTCGTTCTTCGCCGGGGCGGCCAGCGACGGCCGCTTGCTCGGCTACGCCTATGCCTTCGAGCGGGCGGCGGGCGCGCGGCGGCCGCCCACCTTCGCCGAGCATGCCGCCTGAGCGGCGAGCTGCCGGCGAGCGAGTGAGGTGACGGGTGTGCTGGGGCTGCCGCTGGACGCCTTCGCGGTCGCGGCCGTCGCGGCGGTGCTGATCGGCCTGGCCAAGGCGGGCTTCGGGGCAGGCTCCGGCGTGATCGCCACGCCGCTGGTCGCGCTCACCATGCCGGTGCCGGCAGCGGCGGCGCTGCTGTTGCCGGTGCTGATCGCGGGCGACATCTTCGCGGTGTGGCACTACCGCCGCAGTGCCAGCCTGCGTGACCTGCGCCGGCTCCTTCCCGGCGCGCTGGTGGGCATCGCGCTGGGGGCGCTGGCGTTCGACCGGTTGGCGCCGCACGGCCGTGCGCTGGAGGTCGGCGTGGGTGTGCTGGCGCTGGCGTTCGTGGCGTGGCAGCTGTTTCGCGAACGGGTGCTGCGCCTGCTGGCGTCGAGCCCACCGTCACACGGCTGGGGCTCGGTGCTCGGGGCCGTCGCCGGCTTCACCTCCACGCTGGCTCACGTTGGTGGCCCACCCGTGGCCGTGTACCTGCTGCCCCGCGGGCTGGGCCGCGAGCTGTACGTGGGCACCGCCGCCTGGTTCTTCTTCATCGTCAATCTGGTGAAGCTGGTGCCGTACGCCTGGCTGGGCCTGCTCAACACCGACAACGCGCTCGTGGCCGTGACGCTGCTGCCGCTCGCCTTCGTGGGCGCGGCCCTGGGGGTGTGGCTCAACCGAGCCGTTCGCGAGCGGGCGTTCACGCTGGCCATCTACGCGCTGCTGGTGCTGACCGGGGTGCAGCTCGTGTCCGGCACCTCGCTGGTCGCGGCGCTGGCGCGCTTGCACCTGTAGCCGGCTCCGACCTGGCGGGTTGCGGGCGACGTGGCACGGCGCGCGCGCTCGCGGTCGACGCCAACCTGCGAGCCTGCCGGGATGCCGCTACAGTGAGAGGCGATGGAACTGCGAGCGCCCCCGGGTCGCGCCGGCGATCACCCGCCCGGCAGCTCGTCCCTGCCGGACGCCGAGGCGGTGAGCCTGGCACGGCGGGCCGCCGCGCCGCTGACGGGACGTCGCGTGCGATTGGCGGGCACCGTCTACCTGCTCCTCGACCTGTCGGCCAGCATGGCCGACGAGGGGAAGATGCCCGAGCTGCTGCGGGGCGCGGTCCGCTTCTTCTACGAGGCCTGGCGCCGGCACTACGCGGTGGGTGTCATCGGCTTCGCGCGTGGCGCGCGCGTACTCACTGGTGCCACCCGCAACCCGCATCGCTTCCAACGCAGCCTGGCTGGGCTCAGCCCCGGAGGCGGAACGGACATGGCCGCCGCGCTCGGGTTGGCGTGCGCGCGCCTGCGCGGGCGGGCCGGCCACCGAGTGGCGCTGCTCATCACGGATGGCATGCCCGACGACCGCCGTGCGACGCTCGATGCCGCGGCCCGTGCGCGGGCGCTGGGCCTCACGCTGGTGGCCGTGGGCACGGGCCGGGCCGACGAGGCCTTCTTGCGCGCCTTGGGTCCTCAGCCCGAGCTGGCCGCGGTGGTCGACCTCGAGCACTTCGCGGACGGTATCGGTCGTGTCGCCGGGAGCCTTGCCGGCGGCTGACGAATCGCCGGCTCCAGGCCGGCCGGGCGCTCCGGCGGCGGGTCGCGTGCGGTGACCTTCGGCACGGAGAAGCGCACACCCGCGGGGTCGCTTTCGCTTCGCTCGGGTGGGCCGGATGTGGACGCGCCGGTCGGCCGCGCGCCGTCAAGCCTGGATCTGGACCTCGACGTACCAGCACTCGCGCTTCGCGAAGATGGTGAAGCGGACCCCGCCGTACTGCCCGAAGTCCGTGGTGAGGCTCGCGAAGCCGTGGGCGAGGTTGCGGCTCGAGAAGGGGCCGACGATGCAGTCGGTCTCGCCGCGCCAGCGGTTGGGCGATATCGGTTCGCGCAAACGGACGCCGGGGCCGCCGGCGACCGGCGCATAGACATGAGCAACTGTCCGCCGTAGCATGTGCGTCTCCTGGGGGGTCCGCTTCAGGCAGGATCGGTGGGAGCGAAGGACGTTCACCCGTGCGGCGAGGGGGCTCGTGGCTCGGACCGATTGGCGACGTTGCAAGAGGGGGTGGACTTCGAGTGCCTCGAGTATAGAGCGCCGCGGCCCCGTGTTCAATGCCTCGCCGGGCACCGCAGGGGTGTGGCGAGCACGCGGTTGATCGTGTCAGGGACAGCGTTCGCACGCGCAGATCCGATGCCCGTCGTGGCGCTCCCGAAAGCGCGACGGGAGGGCGCGGCCGCGCCCTGCATGCGTTGTCCGGTAGGCATGACGTTGCGGGCTGGAGGTCTGGAGTGCCCTCGTGATCGCCTCGCGATCACGAGGGCAAGGGCCCCGGCCCTTGTCGCTGCCGTTGTCCATGACGTCCTCTTCCGCCTCGACGGCGGAACGGAAGGAGGATCCGGACGGCAGACGAGCAGACCATGGCATCTGTTTCGCGCACCACATCAATGCCCGGTATCGGAAGCGAGGCCGTAGCGACGGTGGGATCGGCCGGAGCCGTGCCGGCCATCGTCGGCCTGGCCGGCGTGCTTCCGCACCTGTTGGCGCAGGTCGGCGTCATCGTGGTTGGAGCGTCGTTCGTGGCTGTGCAAGGAAGCGCTGCGGCCCGCTACGGCGCCGCCTTGTCCAGGGAGGAGCGCAGTCAGCTGCACGCCCTTCCGACCGGTGCGGCGGTGACCTCCGAGTTCGTGGGAGGCATGACCGCGGCCCTGTTGGGGCTGTTGTCGCTGCTCGGCGTGGCGCCGCTACTGTTGCTTGCCATCGCCGTCATCCTGCTTGGAGCGGTTGAGATCGCCACCGGCCGCAGCATCGGGCGCATCACCCACATGTTGATCGAGGCGGCGGACGTCAGCCCGCGCGTGAAGGCCCTGGCGCTCGAGAGCGCCGGCGCGTCGCCCGGCGCCGTGCTGCTCATCGGAATGGGCGCAGTGGCGCTGGGCATGCTGGCGATCGTTCTGAGCACGTCGACGCTGGCGCTGGGTCTTGGCATCCTGATCGAGACCGCCACGCGCTCCGAGCACGCCACGGCGGGCTGAGCCCCGGACGCCGCGCCGACTCGGGCGCGGTTGCGCACCGCCGCCTCAGTCCAGGAAGTCCCTGAGCGAGACGTCGCGCCGGGCCAGGTACTGCAACTTGCGCAGGGCCCGCGCTTCGGCCTGCCGCACCGCCTCGCGCGTGATGCCGTAGAGCCGGCCGATGTCCTCCAGGGTGTGCTGCTGACCGTCCACGAGGCCGAAGCGGAGCCTCAGCACCTCGGCCTCACGCTCCGACAGCCGGCTCAGGAGCTTGCTCAGCTTGTCGGACAGCGCCGTCTCGCTGGCGAGATCGACCGGCGCATCGGCGCTGGCGTCGGCCAGCAAGTCGCCGAGGAAGGTGTCGTCATCCTCGCCCACGGGGCGTTCCAGCGACAGCGTGTCGCGCGCCTGCCGCAGGACGTGGTCCACGCGCTCGACCGTCCACGGCTCGCCCATGGCGGCCGCGATCTCCTCGCGGCTCGGGGGACGTCCGATGCTCTGCTCGAGCCTGTCGGCGGTGGTGCGCAGCTTCGTGAGCGTCTCCTGGAAGTGCACCGGCAGCCGGATGGTACGTGAGGCGTTCGCCAGGGCGCGCACCACGGACTGGCGGATCCACCACACCGCGTACGTCGAGAACTTGTAGCCGGTGCTGACGTCGTACTTCTCGACGGCGTGCATCAAGCCGGCATTGCCCTCCTGGATGAGGTCCAGCAAAGGCAGACCGCGGCCTCGATAGCGTTTGGCGACCGACACGACCAGCCGCAGGTTCGCCTCCACGAGCGCCACACGCGCGCTGTCGGCGTCCTCCAGGGTCCGTGCCAGCTGGCGCTTGGCGCGCTCGTCGAGCGTGTCCGCCTCCAGCTCGAGGCGCGTCTCGGCCTCCTTGCCGGCATCGATTCGCCGCGCCAGGGCCACCTCTTCCTCGCGATCGAGGAGTTGCACCCGGCCGATCTCGCTGAGGTAACGCTGAAGGTCGTTGCCGTCCTCGCCGCGGTCGCGCCGCCCGCCGCCGCCCGCCGAGGCGGCACGGGCAGCCACCCTGGGCGCCGGGCCGTCAGCGAGCGCGTGCACCTGTTCGTGCTCGTGCTCGTCGGATTCGTGGTCGATCGTGCGGTCCATGTCCATGACCATCTCCGTGCCCAAGTGGGTCGCACACCTGATGTGGCGCAGGCCCCGCCGGGGCCCAGGCGCCGCGCCCGACACCCCCCACGCTGGCGTGGGAGCGTGTCGAGACGATGCTTGCGGTCTGGGGTTCGAGCGAGGCCGCCGCCTCGCTGTACACCGAAATTGTACCATGCAGGTACACATTGTTCCAGGGCTTGGGAGACCCGCTCGTCGCGGCGTCGGACGGGGCAGCACCAAGCCGACCGCCCCGCCGGCGCAGGGCGCGGGGCGGGGCGGTCGGCGGTGGCGCGCAGGCTCACAGAGCGCGCGCCGCCCGGATTTGCAGGGGCCTCACATGCCGTTCTTCGCGCCGCCGTTGGCCGGCGTTGCATTCCCCGTGTTCGTCGTCATGGGCTTCGAGGCGCCGTTGCCGGTCATCGCCAGGTCCGCCTTCGGCGTGGTGATGATCCAGCCCACTGCCGCCGTCGGCGTCGCGTGGGACAGCACGTCGCCCTGAATCGTGCTGCCGGCGTTGGCGTTGATGAGGCTGGGCGTGGCGCCGGGCTTCACCGCCCAGTAGATGCTGTGCTTGTCGATCATGCTATCGGCCACGGTGTAGTGGACCGGCGCCGAGAAGCCTTGCACCGGCTGGTTGGTCTTGGTGTCGATGACGCGGTAGGCGAAGTTGGCCACGACCTGCAAGCCGGACTTCACCTGCGAGTCCCAGCGCGCGTTCGACGATGCCAGCAGCTGGAAGGTCACCGGGTCCTTGAAGGCGTCGGGTGGGATGTAGACCGTCATCTCGCCAGGCGCAGCGCCCGTGAAATGGGCGTCGGGGACGGTGATGGAAGCGGACTGCCCGGGTTGTAGGCTGACCGTTGCCAGCACATGGGGAAACGCCTTGCTCACCGGCGTGCTTGGCAGCGCCTGGGCAAGGGCGAGCGTTCCCAGGCACGCCAACATGCCGGCGACGAACGTGCGAGTGCGCATGCCGACCTCCTTTGCGTTGGCCCGGGGCGGCGCTGCGCGGCGGCCGCCGGAGCCACGCGCCAGTGTCTTCGGGCCTCTCATGAAGCGGTTGAGTGGAACGTGAGGAGCATGCGGATCGCAATCGTGCACGGCCGTGGGCTGCGGCCCTCCGGGACAAATGCCCCCTGGGTCGGATGTCCCGAAAGCTGTTAGGTTTGTGGAGGAGAGTGTTAGGTTTGTGGAGGAGAGTGGCCTTGCGGATGCAGGCGACATTCGAAAGGAGAGCCATGCGACATGTGAAGTGGTTGGCCGTTCTGGTGGCGGTCCTGGCTACGACGGCCTTCGCGAACACGTACTTCGTGCAGATGGTGACGATCCGCGGCGGCACCAACGCCAAGGGTCCCGTGTGCGTTTCCAACACCGTGTTCCAGCCAGGTGAAGCGGTCGTGTGGCAAGCGTACGTTTACGACGCTGTCACGGGTGCCCGTGTCACCCCGGGCGAGATCAAGAACCGTGGCATCGAGTTGAACGTGACGCTCGACAACGGCACGACCGTCAAGATGGAGTACGGCGGCCACCCCCCGAGCGCTCCGGCCGCCAACCAGGAGCAGTTCTGGACCGGGGCGTGGGACATCCCCAAGGATGGCGCGACCGGCACGTACAACTGGACGCTGACCGTAACCGACAACGCCGGCCACTCCGACTCGTTCACGCCCATCGGACAGGGCGTCGGACTCAACCAGCTCACTGTCGCCAAGCCGCAAGGCTGAGTCAGCTCGCAACGAATCTCGCATCGGCCGCGGACCCTTCCCAGTTGGCGGGGCCTGCGGCCGGTGTGTCGGAAGGCTCCTGAGGCCGCCGAGGCGGCCGGGGCACAGCCCGGCGCCGCTCCTCCGGCGTCCGCACGAGGGCCGGGGCCACGAACCTGAAGGAGCGTGAGACACCATGATCCACCGCATATCGTCGTCCGACCCACGGCTCGACCGCGTGTGGCGTGCAGGCCTCCGCGTCGCGCTCGCTGTCGCGGCCGTCGCCGCGCTGGCGGCGGGGACCGTCGCGGCCGCGGCGACGCTGAGCTTCACGCCCGATTACGGTCCGGTGGGCACGGCCGTGACAGCCGAGGCCAGCGGGCTCACCCCGGGGGCGCACGTGACGCTGTCCTGGCAGACGGCGGATGCCGCCTGGCACGTGGACGGTGGGAACTTCCTGGGGGTCACCGCCAAGGAAGCCAGCATCCAGCTCGGCAGCGGCGTGGTCGCGGCGGACGGCACGTTCAAGGTCGACTTCACTGTTCCCGACGACTACGGTTACGTGCACAACGTGTTTGTGCTGGGAGCGGACGGCGCTCAGGTGGCGCGGCAAGGGTTCGTCGTCTCCCCGCACATGACGATCTCTCCGACGTCGGGTCCGCTCGGAACGCCCATCCACGTCCACTTCACCGGCTTGGGGTACAAGTTCTATCACCTGGTGTGGCATCTTCATTACGACGGCTCCGACGTCGGCATGCTGTCGGCGCTGTCCACTAAGGGCACCGCCGACGTGACCATTCCGGCTACCGGCACGGTCGGCCCGCACACGCTGCAGGCGATCGTGGGCACACACGCATCGCCGTACCTGAACGAGCAACAGTCGCCGATCTACATCCCCCAGGTTCCGCTGGTGGTGAGTGACGTGTTCACCATCACGCCGGGGCCCGCCGTAGCACCGGCGCCGGCCGCCTCCCAGGGTCTGCCGCGCGCGCCGGGCGGGAGCGTGGCGAGCGGCGGCGGTCCGTCCCTGGCGCTGGACTACGCCTCCGGGCCGGTCGGCAGCCCCACGGTTCTCCACGGCAGCGGCTTCCCGGCCAACGCCACGGTCGCCATGACGTGGAGCACGATCGTCGGCAACCGCATCTCGGGCCAGGGCTACCAGGAGCGCACGCGCGCTTTCGCCAGCTTGACCAGCGGCGCCGATGGGAGCTTCACCTACCGCTTCGACACCCCCGATGATCTGGGTGGGGTGCACCACATCGTGGCCAAGGCGGGCGACGTGCAGGCCAGGGCCTCCTATACCATCACGGCCTCCGCTTTCGAGGTGACGCCGCGTACGGTGGCGCCGGGCGGAGACATCACCGTTCACCTCAAGGGCGTCGGCTGGACCGAGACGGCCAACATCTACACGTTGGTGATGGACAACGGCTACTTCGGCTACGCCTGCGGGTTCAACAGCCAGGGGGACGTGGTCATTCACATCAAGGCGCCGGGGCCCAAGGGGACGCACTACATCGAGCTGTTCCCGTCGATCTACAAGGGCAAGCTCGAGGGCCCGGGCGCGCCGGTGAGCACCGCCAACGCCAACTACCTGCTGTTGCCGATGCTGAACGTCATCGACCACCCAGGCGAGCGGGTGCCGTCGTTCCTGCTCAGCTTCACGGTGACGGGGGCGAGCGCCTCGAAGTGAGCCGTGCTTTGTTCGAGCGCGCGTCGGCGGCCCGGTCTGCGGCCGCCGACGCGCGCTTCGCGGTGGCCGTGGGGGTGTCCCTCGGCTCCGTGGCGGCATCCGAGGCCGGCGCCGAGTGACCCACGTCACAGGGCTCTTCGCTCGTCCAGAACGACATCGGCTGGGTCCGTCGCGGAGATTGTTGACGGGCTAACTATTGCCCGTTATATTATTCCGCGTGAAAACGAACGCCATCATCGCCGACGTCGTCCGCATGTCGAAGGCAGCCCGCCGCCTCGGCCGGGCGATGCACAGCGTCGCCGGCGAGCCGGTGAACGACGCCTGCGGACTGAACCCCAAGGAGCTGATCCTGCTCAGGGCCGTCGAGAGCGGCTCGGCCTTCCCCCACGAGCTTAGCGACCGCACCGATACGGCCGCGTCGCTCGTCACCCGCGCCATCGACCGCCTGGTCGAGCTCGGTTTCGTCGAGCGCCGCCGCGACACGGTCGATCGTCGCCGGGTGTCGCTGGTGGCCACCGAGGCGGGGGTGCGCGCCAGCGCCCGCGGCTGGGCGGCGCTGAGTGACGTGCTCAAGCGCGTATTCGGCGACGTTCCCGACGGGGTCGTCGTGCGCCTCGCCGAGGACATGGAAGCGCTCTCGGATGCCGTCGAGGCCAAGGACCAGGCGCGCGTTGCGGTGCCTGCCACCGATGTCGCCGCTGCCAGTCGGGAGCTGGGCGCATGAGGCGGCCCGGAGCGCTTGCCGGTGCCGGCGGCCGCCGCGAGGCACAGACCACCAACCGAATCACCGGACAGGCGCGCTGGTGGGCGCTGGGCGCGGTGCTGCTGTCGATGTTCTTCGCTTCGCTCGACCAGACGGTGGTGTCCACCGCGCTTCCCGTCATCGTCGGCGACCTCAAGGGCCTGTCGGTCTACGCCTGGGTCTTCACCGCCTACATGATGGCCTCGGCCATCACCGTGCCCATCTACGGCAAGCTCTCGGACATCTACGGCCGCAAGCCGTTCTACATCTTCGGGCTGGTCGTGTTCATGATCGGCTCGGCGGTGAGCGGGCAGGCCCACACCATGCTCGAGTTGATCCTCGCCCGCGGTGCGCAGGGCATCGGCGCGGGCGCGCTGATGAGCATGCCGCGCGCCACCATCGGCGACATCTTCAACCCGCGCGAGCGGGGCCGCTGGATGGGCGTCATCGCTGCCACGTTCGGTATCTCCAGCATCGTCGGCCCGACGATCGGCGGCTGGATCACCGACAGCCTGGGCTGGCGCTGGGTGTTCTACGTCAACCTGCCGGTTGCCGCCGTGGCGCTCATCGCCGTGATCGCGACCCTCCCGCGCGTGCGTGTCGACCACCGGGTGAAGCTCGACTGGCGCGGAAGCGTGCTGATGGCCATGGGCCTCGTGCCGTTCCTGCTGGCGCTGACCTGGGCGGGCGGCCAGCACGGCTGGGGCAGCCCGTTGATCGTGGCGATGTTCGCAGCGGCCGCGGTCTTCCTCGCTCTCTTCGTGTGGAACGAGCGCCGGGCGGCGGAGCCCGTGCTCGACCCCAACCTGTTCGCCAAGCCCATCTTCACCGTCACCGTGGTCGTCGCGCTGTTCGTCACGATGGGCATGTTCGGCACGCTGATGTTCTTGCCGCTGTACGTGCAGGGCGTGATCGGCATGTCTGCGCAGGGCTCGGGTGAGGTGCTCACGCCCATGATGCTCAGCTTCGTCGTGGCCAGCGTCGGCTCCGGCTGGCTCATGAGCAAGACGGGCCGCTACAAGCTCATGGCGATCTTCGGCGCACTGTTCATGGTCGGCGGCACGTTGCTGTTCACCCTCATGGGTGTCGGCACCACGTGGCCGACCGTGGTGCGCAACATGATCGTCATGGGGCTCGGGATCGGCACGCTGCTGCCGCTCCTGAACGTGGCGGTGCAGAACGCCTTCCCCTACAAGATCATGGGCGTGGTGAACGCCACTCAGCAGTTCGTGCGCTCGCTCGGCGGCGTCATCATCGCCCCCATCCTGGGCACCTTGCTGGCCCGCGGCTTCGTCGGCAGCTTCCAGGCCGCCCTGCCGCCGCAACTCCAGCAGGTGCTGCAGTCGCTTCCACCCGCGCAGCGGGCGGCCATGAACGACCCTCAGGGGTTGATCAGCTCCCAGGCGCAGGACGCCATCCGCTCCAGCTTCGCGCGCTTCGGGGCTGACGGCCAGGCCCTCTACCAGCAGTTCCTGCACGCCGTGCGTGTGGGGCTCGACCACGGCATGGGCGAGATCTTCACGGTCGGTCTGGTCGTGGCGATCCTGGCGTTCCTCGCGACCTTCCTGCTGCCGGAGCTGGATCTCAAGCACGATGAGTTCTTCGAGGGCGATGTCGAGGGAGGCGCGTCCGCGAGCAAGGACGGGCACGGGGCGGAGGGTCCGTCCGAGCGGATCCCTGCGCACGGCGACAAGGCCCCCATCGTCGCCCGCCTCGAGACGGCCGACGCGGAGTCCTGAGCTTATGATCTGAGGCCGGCGGAGACCGGTCGGCGGCGTGCCGCAAGCGGGCCATGTGAGCCCGCGAGCGGCACGCCGCCTCGTTGTGGGATCGGGCGGCGGATGAGTTGCGGGCACCGTCGTTCTCATGATGTATACATGTGTGCGTCATATACCAAGGCACACGCTTTGTAGCCGCGCGCCTCGGCGCGCAAGTTGGGCCCGTCACGGCGGGCTCCGTGGCGCCCTCGTGGCCGTTGTCACGTCGGAAGGGGATCGATGCGCCAAGCTTTGGCCAGCCGCCGTCCTTTGCATCTGCCGCCGAGCGCCGAGCCGCGGCGCCGGACCAGCGTCGGTCGAGGGGGCCAACGTTGAGCATCCTGCTGCTCTCCATCGGCTTCGGGCTCATCACGGCGTCGGTCATCGCCATCGCCGGCGTGGGCCTGTCCCTGCAGTTCGGCGTCACCAACTTCGTCAACTTCGCCTACGGGGATTTCATGACCCTCGGCATGTACCTGACGCTCATCCTCGGCACGGCGTTGGGGCTGAGCGTGTACGCGGCGTTGCCGATCGTGATCGTCTGCACCGGCCTTGCGGGGGTGCTCGTCAACCGCCTGGTGCTCGACTCGTTCGTGCGCAAGGGCGCCAATCCCATCATCCTGCTCATCTCCACCATCGGCGTCTCGCTCATCATCCAGAGCGGCCTGCTGGCGGTGTGGGGCGCGCAGTTCCAGAAGTTCTCGCTGGGTCCCAGCCAGCCCCTTCATCTCGGCCCCTTCATCTTCACGCCGAGGCAGCTGAGCATCCTCGGGCTCGCCGTCGTCGCCATGGTCGTCATTCACGTGCTGCTGCGCTACACGCGGCTGGGCAAGGCGATGCGGGCCATGTCCGACCGGCGCACGCTCGCGCGCGTCGTCGGCATCAACACCACCTGGCTGACCGACTGGACCTGGTTCATCAGCACCGCCATGGCGGGGCTCGCCGGCGTCGTGCTGGCCATCAACATCGCCAGCTTCACGCCGTCGACCGGTTTCGGGTTCCTGCTCGTCATCTTCGCGGCCGTCATCGTCGGCGGCATCGGCAAGCCCTACGGCGCCATGCTCGGGGCGCTCATCATCGGCGTCATCACCTCCGTGGCCGCCTCCTACATGGACTCGGCCTATAAGGACGCGGTCGCCTTCGGGGTGCTCATCCTGGTGCTCCTCGTCAGGCCCCAGGGCATCTTCGCCTCGAGGGGGCGAGGCTGATGGCCGCGATCAGCTACTACGCCAGCGTGCTGGCGATCTTCGCGTGCATCTACAGCATCGTCACGCTCGGGCTCAACATCCAGTGGGGCTTCTCGGGCATCCTCAACTTCGGCGTCTATGCCTTCGTGGCGATCGGCGCCTACACCTACGCCCTGTTCACGTTGGGCAAGCCGATCCCGGGAGCGAGCCAGACGTACATCCTCGGCTTGCATCTGCCGTTCGTCGTGGGGCTCGCCGCGGCCGCCGCGGCCGGAGGCATCGTGGCGTGGGTGCTGGGGGCGGTCGCGCTGCGGCGGCTACGCAGCGACTATCTTGCCATCACGACCATCGCCTTCAGTCAGATCCTGTGGCTCATCGCGGGCAACGAGACCTGGCTCGCCAACGGCTGGGACGGCGTCTCGGGCGTTCCGCAGCCATTCAACGGGCTCCTGAAGCTGTCGTTCAACGACTACAACTTCTTCTTCCTCGGCCTCAGCCTGGTGATTCTCGTGCTGGTGGTGTGGCTGGCGCAGCTACTCTTGCGCGCCCCGTTCGGCCGCATCCTGCGCGCCGTCCGCGAGGACGAGCTGGTGGTCGAGAGCTTCGGCCGCAACATCGCCTCACTCAAGCTGCGCGCCTTCATCATCGGCGCCGTGCTCGCCTCCATCGGCGGAGCGATGCTGGCCGCCTACGTCGGCGCGTTCAACCCGAGCGCCTTCCTCGCCGGCGAGACGTTCTTCGTCTGGGCGGCGTTGCTCATCGGCGGCAGTGGCAACAACTGGGGCGCGATCCTCGGCGCGGTGCTGGTGCCCGTGGTGTTCACGGAGGGCACGCGCTTCTTGCCCAACATCCCGTCGAACCCGCAGCTCATCGAGGCGTTCCGCTACGTGATCATCGGCCTGCTCCTCATCCTGACGCTGAAGTTCCGGCCGCAGGGCATCATCCCGGAGCGGTCCGACCGCTTCGAGCGGGCCGCCAGGCGCAACCGGCGGCTGCGCAGCACGCCCGTGCCGGTTGACGACGCCGGGGAGCCGCCAAGTGCTTGAGGTCAGGGACGTCCACAAGCGCTTCGGCGGGAACAAGGCGGTCGACGGCTGCAGCTTCACGGTCGAGGCACAGAGCACGGTCGGCCTGATCGGGCCGAACGGCGCCGGAAAGACCACGACGGTGAACCTCATCTCCGGCCGGCTGCCCGTCGACCGGGGCGAGATCGTATTCAACGGCAAGCCGGTTCAGAACCTGCCGATGTGGCGGGTCGCCCGCCGCGGCTTGACGCGCACGTTCCAGATCTCGCGGGAGCTGCGGGCGCTCACGGTCATGGAGAACATGCTGATCGCATCCCAGCTCCAGCGCTACGAGGGTCTCGTCCAGACGCTGTTCCAGCTGGCCGCGATCCGAGCGGCGGAGAAAGAGGTGGTTCGCAGGGCCTACGAGCTGCTCGAGCTGTTCCAGCTCACCCGCCTCGCCAACCAGTACGCGGGCAACCTCAGCGGCGGCCAGAAGCGGCTTCTGGAGCTTGCGCGCTCGCTGATGGCCGACCCCGAGATGCTGATCCTCGACGAGCCGCTGGCGGGTGTCAACCCCACCACCGCTCGCAACATCGCCGAGTACATCGAGACCATGCGCTCACGTGGGATCACGCTGCTGATCATCGAGCACAACCTCACCATGGTCGAGCGGCTGTGCGAGCGGGTGATCGTCATGGCCGAAGGGAGCGTCCTCGCGGAGGGGAACATGAAGGAGATCCGCGAGAACCCGAAGGTCGTCGACGCCTACCTCGGGACGGTGGTGTGATGGCGCTCCTCAGCGTGGAATCCCTGACCGCCGGCTACGGCGACACCACGGTCCTGAGCGACGTCGCCATCAACGTGGAGCCAGGACAGGTCGTCAGCATCATCGGCCCGAACGGCGCCGGCAAGTCGACGCTGATGAAGACCGTCTTCGGCCTGCTCAGGCCCTCGAGTGGACGGGTGGTCTACGGCGATCGCGAGATCACCGGCTGGTCGCCGGACCGCATCGTGCGCCTGGGCCTGTGCTACGTGCCGCAGGTGGAGAACACCTTCCCGAGCCTCACGGTCGAGGAGAACCTCGAGATGGGCGCCTTCACGCTGCGCGGCAACCTGCGTGAGCGGCTGGACCGCGTGTTCACGATGTTCCCGGACCTGGCGGCGTCACGCCACAAGGCGGCGGGCAAGCTGTCAGGGGGTCAGCAGCACATGCTGGCCCTGGGGCTGGCACTGATGCTCAGTCCCAGGCTGGTCATGCTCGACGAGCCGACCGCCGGCCTGTCTCCCAAGTTCGCCATGTCCGCGCTCCAACACGTCGAGACCCTGCGGAGCCAAGGCGTCGCCGTGCTGCTCGTCGAGCAGAACGCTGCTGCCGCGCTGCAGCTGTCCGACTGGGCCTACGTCCTCGCCAGCGGGCAGAACCGCTTCGAGGACACCGGGCGTGCCCTGCTCGACAACCCCGAGGTGGGCAGCCTCTACCTGGGTAAGTAGTGGACCTCGAACGCGCGCTGGCCGCCATGTTCACGGCACACCAGCGTGAGGACCCGAGCGCGTCGCTCGGCGAGCTCGCCTTCCGGACCCTGCGGGAGAGCATCCTGCGCGGCCACCTTCAACCGGAACAGCGACTGAGCGAGAACCAGCTCGCCGCTGCCATGGGCGTCAGCCGAACGCCCATCCGCCAGGCCATCCACATGCTGGAGTCCGAGGGCCTGGTGACCACGCGCCGGCACCAGGTCAGCGTGCTCGGCTTCGAGGTCGACGGCCTCGAGGAGGTCTACCTGATCCGCCGCGCGCTCGAGGGGCTGGCCACCGAGCTGGCGGCCATCAACATGACCGACGAGGAGCTCGACGAGCTCGGTGAGGTGCTCGACCTGATGGAGTTCTACGTGCTCAAGGGGAACGTCTCAGCGCTCCGGCAGACCAGCCGGTCCTTCCACCAGCGCATCTATGACGGCTCCGGGAACCGGATGCTGCGGCTGATGCTGGGGAACCTGTGGAGCTACATCGAGAGCGCGCGCGGCGGCATGTCGACGAAGGAGGCCGTCACAGGCGACCCCCTCAAGAGCCACCGCATCATCCTCCGCGCGCTGCGTGATCGCGATCCGCTGCTCGCTCGGCGTCTGTCCGAAGGGCACGTCATGACGGCCAAGGACCGCATGCTCCGGGCCGTCCGCAGGGCCAAGCATTCACCGGGTCGGAGGATTCCTGACTACGACGCCGATCCCGTGGAGGAAAGGGGAACGACCGGAATGGCTGAACGCACGCCAAGTGCCGATATCGTCTGGGGTCCCGCGGAGGGGCCGGAGGAGGAGAACGAACGATGAAGAGCAATCGACTGCCCGTCCTCGCTGCGATCATCGCGGCCGCCTTGCTGCTCCCGGGGGCGCTCGCGCAGGGCAGCTTGAAGGTCGCCGTGGTCGGCCCCTACAGCGGCTTCGAGTCCTTCATCGGGCCCGACACGCTCAAGGGCGTCCAGCTCGCGACAGACCTCATCAACCAGAGCGGCGGGGTTATGGGGCAGAAGGTGGAGGTCTCCACCGGCGACACCACCGGCGACGCCATCGACGCCGTGCCCGCCATGCAGAAGGTCGTGAACGTCAACCACGTCAACGGGCTCGTGGGACCGTCGTCCGTGACGATCCAGGCCGCGCTGCCGTTCATCAAGAACCTCGACATCGTCGACGTGATGGTCGGCGGCACGACCGCCCTGGACAACAACGCCCTTCCGAACCTGTTCCGGACCACCCCGTCGGACTCGCTCATGGGCGTGGCGATGGCGTACTACGCCCATCAGAAGGGCTTCACGCGAGCGGCTGTGGTGTTCGGCACGAACGCGTCGGCTCAGTCGCTCAAGGCTCCGGTCGTCAACACCTTCAAGCAGGCTGGCGGGACGATCGTGGCCGACGTGGGCATCTCGCCCGGCCAGAGCTCGTACCGCAGCGAGATCCTCAAGATCTACGCGGCCAAGCCCGACGTCGTGTTCTTTCAGCTCGACCCCGGCACCGGCGGTACCTACTTCAAGGAAGTGACGGAGCTCGAGGGCACGTCGGTCCCCTACGTCGGCACGGACGTGACGGCGTCGGCAGACTTCATCAAAGCCGTGGGCGTGAAGACGGCGGATGCCATGATCACCTCCATCCAGGGGAGCTCCAGTGGCGGCAGCGGCGCGGGCGCGTTCAACAGCGCCTACCAGAAGAAGTACGGCGGAAAGCCCGTTGAGCTGGCGAACTACGGCTACGACGCCATGAACGTGCTGGCGCTGGCGTGGCAGAAGGCCGGCACCACCTCGGGGAGTAAGGTGTTCCAGGCCATGCACGACGTGGCCAGCCCTCCGGGAACCGTCTGCACCACCTTCGCCGATTGCTCGGCGCTGCTCAAGTCCGGCCAGGCCGTCAACTACGAAGGTGCTAGCGGCCCTGTCGACTTCAACCAGTACGGCAACGTCACCGCCGGCTTCGAGGCCGTCAAGGTCGACACCGCCGGCAATGCCAAGGTGATGCTGGAGATCGGCGCCAAGGCGCTGGAGCCGTACCTGAAGTAATCGCTTCACAGGGCGCGCACGGCGGGTCGCGAGCCGACTGGCCCGAGCGCGCGCGGTGATGATCCCCGCCGGGAGGCGGGGATCATCGTTTGACGATGTGGAGGGCGCCGGCGCGTGCGGAAGATCGGTATACCAATGCGGTATACCGGCGGGTTACAGTGATCGCATGGACCACGTCACGCAGGTCGGCGTGCCCGACGCCGCCGGCCCGGCGTCCGGCCGCGCCGAGCACGCCACGCGAGAGCTGAGGCAGCTCGTGCTGTCGCTGTCGCTGAGGCCGGGAGAGAGCCTTCCCGAGCGTCGGCTGGAGAGGCTGCTCGGGGTGTCGCGCAGCCCGGTGCGCCAGGCGCTGGCGCGACTCGCCCAGGAGGGACTGGTCGTGCGGGGAGCACGCAGCTACCAGGTCGCGCCCATCGATGTCGCGGAGATCGACGAGCTGTTCGCGCTCCGCACGCTGCTGGAAACGGCCGCCGTGCGCTGGGCCGCGTCCCGCGCCGACGCCGCTCGGATGGGCGCTACCGAGGCGGCGCTCGCGCGCCTGCGCGAGGAAATGCCGTCGGAGCAGAGGCTGGCGGCGACGGCCCGCCTGCACCTGGCGCTGGCGCGCGCCGGTGGCAACCGCTTCCTGGTCGAGGAGTTGGAGGCGCTGCTGCCCCGCGTGACGCGGGCCCGCTACCTGGAGCTGGTCGAGCCGGCGGCGCTGGCCCGGGGCGACCGCGAGCACGAGCGGATCGTGCGGCTGGTGAAGGAAGGGCGTGGCGAGGAGGCGGCGCGGCTCATGGCAGACCACCTCGAACGAACCAGGCGCCACCTGCAGGAGAGCCTCGAACGGCTGGGGCCAGGGCTCAAGCTGGTGGCGGGGGGCATGGCGTCGTGAGCGCGCTGGCGGGCGTGCACGTGCTGGAGCTGGGCCAGTTCATATCCGGTCCGTACTGCGGGCAGGTGCTGGCCGACCACGGTGCCGACGTCGTGAAGGTCGAACGCCCCGGTGTGGGTGACGCGATGCGGAACTGGGGCGTGAACACCGGAGACGGGCCGCCGATGTGGTGGCCCGTGATCGGGCGCAACAAGCGAAGCGTCGCCGTCGACCTCAAGACCGAGGAGGGCCGGGCGCTGGTGCGGCGCCTGGCGCTGGCCTCGGACGTGGTTCTGGAGAACTTCCGTCCCGGCACGCTCGAGCGCCTGGGGCTCGAGCCGGAAGCGCTGCGCCGAGAGAACCCCGCATTGATCATCGCGAGGATCTCCGGCTTCGGTCAGACCGGGCCCTATCACGAGCGCGCCGGCTTCGGCGGCGTCGCCGAGGCGATGGGGGGTCTCCGGTTCCTGACCGGCGAGCCGGACCGGGCGCCGGTCCGGGTGGGCCTGGCCATCGGCGACACCCTGGCCGGGCTCTACACGGCGTTCGGGATCCTGGCGGCACTGCGCCATCGCGAGCGGAGCGGGCAGGGTCAGCTGGTCGACACCGGCTTGACCGATGCCGTCGTCGCCGTGCTGGAGAGCGTGCTCAGCGAGTACGGCGCGTCGGGCGCGGTGCGCACCCGCTCCGGGAACACCTTGCCCGGCATCGCCCCATCGAACCTCTACCCGACGGCCGACGGCTCCTGGGTCGTCATCGGGGCCAATGCCGATGGACCCTTCGGCCGCCTGTGCGAGGCGATGGGTGAGCCCGAGCTGCGAGAAGACGAGCGCTATCGAGATCACGACGCGCGGGGCAGGCATCAGCAGGCGCTGGACGAGCACATCGCGGTCTGGACCGCCGAGCGCCCGCTGGCGGACATACTCGCCCGGCTGGCGGACGCCGGGGTTCCTGCCGGTCCCGTCAACACGGCCCGCGAGGTGGCGAACGATCCCCACTTCCGGGAGCGCGGCACCGTGCTGGAGGTGCCCGGCCCGGACGGCCCGGTGCTCATGCAGGGCGTCGTCCCGAGGTTGACGGCCACGCCTGGCGGGGTCCGCTGGGCGGGGCCACCCCTCGGAGCCCACACGGCGGAGGTCCTGCGAGACCGCTTGGCTCTGGACCGTGAGGCGATCGACGGCCTCGTCGAGCGCGGCGTGGTGTCGCTCGGGCCGGATCCGTGCTGATCCGCGACGTGACGCTCCGCGATGGCCTGCAGATCCTGCCGGTCACGCTCTCGACCGAGCGCAAGGCCGCGCTCTACGACCTGCTGCTGGCGGCCGGGCTGAAGGCGTTCCAGGTCACCTCGTTCGTCTCTCCGAAGCGCGTGCCGCAGCTGGCCGACGCCGAGAGCCTGTGGCGCCGCCTGGACGGCCGCGAGGGACAGCGCGACGCCCTGGTCGCCAACCTCAGGGGCTACGAGCGCGCGCACGAGGTCGGGGCCGACCGACTGGAGCTGGTGCTGGCGCTCTCGCCCAGCTACCATCGCAAGAACTCGGGGCGGAGCCAGGAAGAGACCATGGCCGCCTTCGAGGTCGTTCTCGAGCGCGCCCGCGCCGATGGCGCGCACGTCGGCATCGGCTTCGCCAATGCCTGGCACTGCACCTTCGAGGGCCCCACACCCGCGGCGCGCGTGCTTCGCTGGGGCGAGCGCTTCTACGCCCTGGGCGTGCGCGACATCGGCCTGGCGGACACCACCGGCGGCGCACGACCGGATGACGTCGCGGCCCTCGTCGAGCGTGCGCGCGCGGCCTGGCCGGACGCGCTCCTGCGCGTACACCTCCACGATGGCGGGCACGGACTCGACAATGCCCGGGCCGCCCTCGACGCCGGGGCAGATGGTTTGGACGCGGCCCTGCACGGGATCGGTGGGAGCCCGTTCGCCGGCGAGACCGGCGGCAATCTCGACGTGATGCGGCTGGTCGACGCGGGGATCGCGGCGCTCGATGCCGAGGCGCTGCGGCAGGCCTGGCGGACCCTGGCCGGCTGGATCGGTGATGAGGACGCCAGCGACGCCAACGACGCGTGAAGCGCTTCGTCGGCAGGCTCGGCGCCGTGCGGGCGGGTCAGCGGCCGCTGAGGAAGTTCCGCGGCGAGGGTCGGGCGGCCTCCAGGGGGCGCACCCCGGACGGTGCCGGCGTGCTGGCGGCGAGGCCCTGGATGATCAGCGGCGCGCTCGCCCCGATGTTCACCGCCAGGATGGGGCCGAGCGCCTCACCCGAGGCGGCGTAGGCCACGGCGAGCATGCCGCCCGCCAACACGACGAGCAGCGTCAGCGCCCAGTAGAAAGGGCTGCGCACGTAGGCAGGGAGGTTGAGCGTGGCGCCGGAGCGCTGATTCTGTACCAGGCGCCACCAGCGCAGCGCTTCGGCCGCCAGGCCGCCGCCGACGGCCCACAGGAACGTTGCCCACACCGACTCCAACGGGACCACCCCTCCCTCGCAGGCCGGCGTGCCGGCCCGCGGCGATCGATCGGTCCGGCCATGCTAGCGCACCGCGGGTTGCCTCCGGGACGCACCTGGCCCGCTCACCGCGGCGGTGGCCGGGGCGCGGGTGGGCTGTGCTCACGACGGTGGCGCGGGCGAGGCCGCGGCGGCGGCCGTCGGTGAGTCCACCACGACGGCGCTCGTGAAGATCGTCTGGTTCGGCACCAGGACGCGCTTGCCGTCTGCGGCGAGCTCCGTGTAGCGCAGGTCGATGGCCGACACGGTGCCGCTCTG
>Ga0307441_1000155_pt1 | contig 27301 bp, 29 predicted proteins | sample SalMarWE160420MG_FD_202149 | JGI IMG/M metagenome (GOLD analysis project Ga0307441, IMG submission 202149) | Salt marsh sediment microbial communities from the Plum Island Ecosystem LTER, Massachusetts, United States - WE1604-20 | ecosystem: Environmental > Aquatic > Marine > Intertidal zone >... | reverse complement strand
CCGGGCGAAGCCAGCGCGGCCGTTGCGGCGCGCGTGGCGGCCGCACGGCGGCGCATGCTGACACGCCAGGGCGCAGCCAACGCCGAGCTCAATGGCGCGGCGTTGCGCGCCTCGGCCCGGCTCACGCCCGCGGCCGAGCGCCTGGCCCGTCACCTGGTGGAGCGGCTGCATCTCAGCGGGCGCGGATTCGAGCGCGTGCTGCGTGTGGCCCGCACCATCGCCGACCTCGCGGCTCAGGCCGACGACGGTGCGATCGTCTCCGAGGACGCGCTGGCGGAGGCCGCCGCCTACCGCGATGCCTGAGCGCGAGGGCCCGAGCGCGACGGCTCCGCGGCCGTGCGCCCGGGTGGGACTGGCTCAGCATCGCGGCCGCTCGGCGCGGCCGGGCGCCGCGGCTGCCGGTGCCGCCCCGCCGCCGTCGCTCGGCGCGCTCGCCACCGCCACCACGCCCCGCCGCCGCGCCTGTATCATGCGGGCGGCGCACCGACATGCGCCCGCGCGGTCCGCGGGCGACGCGCACACAGCTCGAGAACGCTCGCCCCGCCCGCCCACGACCTGAGGTCGCATGCCGGCGGGGCCACCGAGAAGGTTCCCCCATGCCAGACACCCACCGACCGCCACCCCACACGCTCTTTGCCGTCTTCGCCGTCTTGCTGGGCGTCGTCACCTACCTGGAGGCGGCGCTGCTCGAGTATCCGCTGCGCTGGCTCGGGTCCGGCGCCAGCCTCACGGCGCTCCTCGCCCTGGTGGCGGCCCAGCTCGCGCTGTGCACGGCGCTCTACCGCCACCTGAGGCGCCACGGCGACGCCTACTCGACGTTCTTCAGCCGGGCGAGCCTGCTCGCGCTCGCCGCCTACATCGCGCTCACCGCTTTGTTCCTCTTCCCATACGGGGTGGGCCTGATGCACCACGACATCGCCGGGGTGGCGGCCCTGCCCTGGCCCGGCCAGGGCAGGGCCGCGTGATCCACGCCATCGCCTTCGACTGGGGCGGCGTGTTCACCGAGGGCACGTTCGACAGCAGCGCCACGCGCGCCATCGCCAGGCTCGCCGGGGTCGAAGCGGCCACGCTCGAGCCGGCCTACCTGGAGCTGATGGCCGACTTCGAGGAGGGCGCGTTCGACCTCCACGGCTTCCACCGGCGCCTCTCCGCCCGCCTCGCCGTCGAGATGGAGGAGGAGGCCTTCCGGCGCGCGTTCCTGGGAGCGGTGGTCAGGCGCGAGCCGATGGTGGCCCTGCTCCGGTCCATCCCCGAGCGTTACGTGGTCGGCATGCTCTCGAACAACGTGCCGGTGCTGTGCGACCTGGTGCGCGACAGCCCCGAGATGGATCGCGTCGAGCGCTTCGTGTTCTCCAACGAGATCGGCGTCCGCAAGCCCGACGCACGCGCGTTCGATGCGCTCACGCGGGCGCTCGGCGTTCCCCCCAGCGACACCGTGTTCATCGACGACAGCGAGAGGAACATCGAGGCCTGCCGCGCGCTCGGCTTCACGGGGCTGCTGGTGGACAGCCTCCCCGCCTTCGCGGCACGCTGGCGCCAGGCGCTGCCGGACCTGCCGCTGCCGCCCGGCCTCGGATGAGCCCCGGCCAGGAGGACGCGCGCCGGCCCGTCCGCCTGCTGCAGGGCTACCTCTGGCACCCGCGCGAGCTCGCCGTCAGCTTCGCGGACTACCTGCCGGACACGCTCGGCAAGGACGTCCACGTCCTCGTCGACGCCATCCCGGCGGCGCCGTTCGCCTTCTTCGACGACGGCACGCTGAGCGCCAGCCAGCAGTTCTATCAGCTCACCGTGCTGACCTTCGCCGACGACGACGAGGACGTCTCGGGCATGGTGCCGTGGGTCGCCGAGACGCTTCAGCGCAAGCTCGAGGCCACGCCCGAGGGCGTGGGCTGGCAGGTGTTCGAGGACCTGCGCGAGCTCGGCTGACCTGCCGCGCGCGCAGGCTCAGGCGCTCGCGGACGTTCGCAGGTTGCCCTCGACGAGGTGCAGGTCGCGCTGCGGGAAGGGGATGGAGATGCCGCCGGCATCGAAGTGCTCCTTGACGGCGCGCGTCAGGTCGAGCTGTGTGGCGTAGAAGTCCGCGGCAAGCGTCCAGTAGCGCATCAGCAGGTTGACGGAGCTGTCCCCGAGCGACTGAACCGCCACCAGCGGGGCGGGCTCATCGAGCACCCGTGCCTCGCCGGCGAGCAGGCCCTGGACGACCTCGAGCGCGGCGCCGATGTCGTCGCCGTAGCCGATCCCCACCACCAGGTCGTTGCGCCGCCGGTCCGCCTGGCTGAAGTTCTTGATCGCCTTACCCCAGATGTTGCCGTTGGGCACGTGCTGTGGAACGCCATCGAAGCCGGTGAGCCCGGTCGCGAACAGGTTCATGTCGTCGACGACACCCGAGATGCCCGCGATGTCGACGGCGTCGCCGACGTTGAACGGCCGCAGCGCGATCAGCATCACGCCGGCGGCCACGTTGGAGAGCGCGCCCTGCAACGCCAGGCCGATGGCAAGGCCGGCGGCGCCGAGCAGGGCGACGAGGCTGGCGGTCTGCACGCCGAAGCGGCCCAGCACCGCGATGAGGGTGAACGCCAGCACCGTCCAGCGAGCCAGCCTCGCCAGCAGGTTGGTCACCGTGCGGTCGAGCCGGCCCGTGCGCTCGGCGATCCTGCGCGTGAGCACGGCCGCCCAGCGGGCGATCAACCAGCCGACGACGAGGATGGCAACGGCGGCCACGACGTCGAGCCCCAGGCTCACGCCTTTGTCGAGAAGGGTGGTGAGGGTGTTCATCGAGCACCTCCTTGGGCGCGGCCCATGCTAGCCGACGCCGCGCGCACCACGGCCGCGTCGCGCGACCGCTCGCCGCCGGGCGGGCGGCGCGGAGCGATCACGCCGGCCCGCCGCCGCTCGACCCCCCGCCGTCGCGCGGTCCCCGCCACAGCGCGTGGCGCCCGGCGCGGCGCCAGCCGGGCGCCGTGATCGTCAGTGCGTTGGCCGCCCAGCCGGCGTCGAGCCGGCGCCGGCAGGTCTGCCAGTCCGGGATCCCGCCGACGGCGTCGGCCGACTCCACGCTGAAGCCACCGACGGCGGTGGCCATGACGAGGGCGTCCTCCACCGCCAGGCCGCGCAGCATCCCCGCCAGGAAGCCGGCGCAGGTGGCGTCGCCCGCGCCCACGGTGCCGACCACGTCGGCCTCGAGGCTGGGCGCCCACAGCTCGCGGTCGGCCCACGCCGCCGGGTCGCGGGGGCGCCCGCGGCCCATGCCGCCGAGCGCGTCGACGCTGCCGGTGCGCAGGTAGACCCCCTCCGCGCCCATCTTCAGCAGCACCACGCGCGCGCCCATGGCGAGGAGCGCGTCCGCCAGAAGGGCCACGCGCACGGCCTGGGCGGCGCGGCTCGCCGGCGCCTCGGCCGCGGCGGCGGCGGCGCCCGTGGCGCGCCACAGGGCCGGCAGCAGCACGATCAGCTCGTCGAAGCTGGGCATGAACAGGTCGGTGTGTGGAAGCACGCGGCGCAGGAATGCCGGCCAGTCTGCGCGCGCCGCCTCCGACTCGGGGTCCGGCATGGCGGTGTCGAGCGACACCGCGACCCGGCGCTCGCGGACGGCGCGCAGCAGCGCCGCCAGCGCCGCGCCGCCGTCGGCGATCAGCCCGGGCATCAGCGGGGGATAACCGACGTGCAGCAAGCGAGCGCCCTCCACCAGCTCGAGGTCGACCGCGGCGGCGGTGAAGAGCGCGTTGGCCCCGGGCTCGTGCAGGAACATGCGCTCCCCGTCCGGCGGTATCAGCACCAGGGTGTACGAGGTGGCAGCGCCGCGGATGGTCCGCAGGCCGGAGACATCCACCGCGCCGCGCTCCGCCAGCGCCCCGCGCAGGACGTCGCCGAAGGGGTCGTCGCCGACCGCGCCGATCAGCCTCGTGTGGAGCCCCAGGCGCTCCAGCGCCAGACCGGCGTTGCCGACGACGCCGCCTGTGGCCAAGCGCGTTCCCGCGACCTGGAGCAGGCCCCCGGGGCCAAGTACCAGGCCCGGTCGCGGCACGCGGCACACCAGGTCGAGGCACACGTGACCCGCCACGACCACCTCCGGCGTCCGTGCCGCGGACGCCCGGCGGGCGGTGCGTGGCTGCGCGCGTCGGCCCGGTCGCTCCGGCATGGGCGCTCCTCTCCCCTGACCCCGGGCCTCAAGCCCGCGCGTGCACGCGCATCCAGCGGATCTTCTGGCGCGCGACCGACGTCAGGGCTGCGCGCGCGACGGGGAGGACGTCGTAGTGTCGCTCTGCGGTCCCCGCCGCCTCGCGCCAGGCTCCCAGCAGGGCGCGGAACAGGGCCGCACCGATGTTGACCTTGACGACGCCGAGCTCGGTGGCGCGCGCCAGGTCGTCCGCCGGGATCCCCGACCCGCCGTGGAGCACCAGCGGTCCCCGCACGACCTGTGCGATCGCCTCGAGCCGGCGCAGGTCGAGCCGGCTCGGCCGGCCATGACGCGACCCCACAGAGCACGCCACCATGTCGGTGCCCGACTCCCGCACCAGGCGCTCGGCGAGCGCCGGCTCGGTGAGCGCCACCGCGTCCTCGTCCCCCTCGCCGCCGCCGAAGCTGCCGGCCGCCGCCTCCACGGCGGCACCGGCGGCGTGGGCGACCTCGGCGATCCTCCTGGTGAGCGCGATGTTGTCGTCGAGCGGCAGCTCCGCGCCGTCGAACATGACCGACGAGTAGCCGGCCCGCAGGCAGGCCACGGCGCGCTCGAGGCCGTCGCCGTGGTCGAGGTGAAGCATCACCGGCACGCTCGCCTCCTCGGCCAGGGCGCGGACCAGGGCCGCGAAGACGCGCGGCGTGGCCTGCTCGAGATCGCCGGGGTAGGTCTGCAGGATGATGGGCGCACGCTCGGCCTCGGCCGCCTCGACACACGCCCGCGCCATCTCCAGCGTGGAGACGTTGAACGAGGGCATGGCGTAGCCGCCCTCGAACGCCTCGCGAATGAGCGTGCGACCGTCGGGTACGAAGGGCACGGCAAGACCTCCGGGGCGCCGCGAGGGGTGAACGGCCCGCGCGCCCGCCGCGCCTGCGCCGCCGCGCTGGCGCGACCCTGTAATACCGAGGTTGACACGGCCACCGCTCGGCCGTGAGGCCTTCGCTCCCGAGCGAGGCGACCGCCCGTTGCCGGGCGCCGCCGCCGAGCCGCCCCGCGAGCCGCGCGATAGGCTGACGCCGTGATCGTGACGCTCACCCCCAACCCGGCGCTCGACATCAAGATGGTCGTCCGCCGGCCGCGCCTCGGCACCCTGAACCGAGCGCAGCGGATGTTCCTCGAGCCGAGCGGGAAGGGCATCAACGTGTCGCGGGCACTGGCCGCGCTCGGTCTGCCCTCGACGGCGGTGGCGCCGCTTGGCGGGCCGATCGGTGCCAGCCTGCAGGGCGCCCTCGAGGGGGCGGCATTCGAGCTCGCGAGCGTCCCGATCGCGGGGCACACGCGCGCGAACAGCAAGATCCTCGACGCCGACGACGGCGCCCTGACCGAGTTCAACAGCCCGGGCCCGAGCCTCAGCGCGGCCGAGTGGCAGACGCTGGAGGACGCCGTGGCGGGCCGCGCCGGCCGCGGCGACGTGGCCGTGCTCTCGGGGAGCTTGCCGCCGTCGACGCCTGCCTCGGCCTATGCGGCGTTGGTCACGCGGCTGCGCCCCGCCGGTGCGTTCACGGTCGTCGACGCCGACGGACCGGCGCTGCGCGAGGCGCTGGCGGCACGACCGAACGTGATCAAGCCCAACCGGCGCGAGGCCGAGGAGCTGCTCGGCCGGCCACTGCGGACGGCGGCGGACGCGGCAGACGCGGCAGACGAGCTGCGAGCGCTCGGCGCCGAGCGCGTCCTGCTCACCCTGGACCGGGCGGGGGCGGTCCTGGCCGCGGCGGACGTCACCGTGCTGGCCGTCCCGCCCCGGACCGAGGTGCGCAACCCTACGGGCGCGGGCGACGCCGCCCTGGCCGGCCTGCTGCTGGGACGGTACGAGAAGCTCCGCGACGAGACGCTCGCTCAACTCAGCGTCGCGGCCGGTAGCGTCCGGGCCGGCGCGGCGGCGCCCCGCTTCGGCGACGCTGCCGCGGTCCGCGCGCTGGCCGCCGAGGTCGTCACCCTGACCCTGCGTCCGGCCGCTCTGGAGGCCTGGAGGCGGCTGGAGCTGGACACGCTGAGCGTGCACGCCGTCCGGCGCGCGGCGGCCGCCGGCACGGACACGACCAGGCGCCCGACCTGACCGGCTGGCAGTGCTCGTGTCAGGCGGCGGGGAGCTCCCCCAGCGCGGCGATCGCCTCGCGGTCGTGTCCCCGTGCCAGCAGCGGCTCCAGCACGTCTCGTTCGAGGTCGGGCAGGTAACAGGCCACCAGGTCGCCGTCGCCACCGGGCGTCACCTCGACGCGCTCGAGCGCGGCCGGCAGGATGCAGGACTCGGCCCGCCCCAGCCGCTCGCGACCGCCGCTCCAGTGCAACGTCGCCGGCTCGCCCAGGTTGGTCAGCGTGGTGCAGCGCCGCGGTCCCGCGGTGACGACGTGCGCCCGGCTCAGCGCCCAGCGCTCCAGCGCGAAGTGCGGGCCGGCGCAGCCCAGCGTGCGGCGGTTGGCACCCGCCTCCAGCTCGAGCCCCGGGTTGGGCCGCGGCACCACGTCGCGCCGGAGCTCATCCAGCGTCTCGGCGATGTTGGCGCGCCAGCGGGCGTCGTCCAAGCGCGTGCCGTACAGGTCGGTCGGCATGACCGTCTGGGCTAGGTCGGAGGTCTGCTGCACCTCGAAGATCAGCGTGTCCGGCCCGAAGGCATGCAGCACACCGCCCGGCACGTACACGGTGTCGCCGGGGTGGATCGGGTGACGGACCATCACGCTGTCGTAGTCCTGCCGCAGGAACGCCGCCGTGAGCGCCTCGTCCGTCAGGCCCGGCCGCACGCCCGCCAGCACGCTAGCGCCCTCGACCGCCCACAGGATGTGCCAGGCCTCGGTCTTGCCGTTGGGCTCAGCGTACTTGCGGCGCGCGGTCGCGTCGTCGGCGTGCAGGTGTACGGGCAACATGTGGCTGGCATCGAGCAGCTTCTCGAGCAGCGGGAAGTGCGGCCCCCGCCAGCCCGCGCCCCCGATCGCCTCCGGCTCCGCTTGCACCAGCTCGTGCAGGCTGCGCCCCGCCAGGGAGCCGTTGCGAACCGTCGCCACGGCCCCGCGGTAGTCGCTCACCTCCCAGCTCTCGGCGACGATGCCGTCCGGCATGCCCGGCTTGCCCAGGCGCTCGGGGATGAGGCGGTCGCCGAACGCGTAGCTACGCACGTGGCAGGTGAGCTTCAGAGGATACATGTCCATGCGGCACCTCACCGGAGATGCGCGCCGCACCACGAGTCATCCCATGGTAGCGCCCGGATACCGGCGCCGGCGCCACTTTCGACGTCCCGATCCGGTGCGAACCTCGGCGCCGGGCATGGACCCCGACCCGGGCAACTGCGTCACGCCGTCCCGCGCCGACGACTCGGCCCGTGGCGGCCCCGAACGTGCGGGGGCCCTCGACGCGCGGCCGACCCGAGAGGCGGTCCGCAGCCCGGGCTGCCTTCTGCACCGCAGCCAGTTCCCCGCCTACAGCGGAATGTTCCCGTGCTTCTTGTAGGGGCGCGCGATGTCCTTCCCCTCCAGCATGGAGAGGTGCCGGATGAGGTGGCGACGCGTGTCCTTGGGGTCGATGACGTCGTCGATGTAGCCGTGCCCGGCGGCGATGTAGGGGTTGTCGAAGCGGCGCCGGTACTCCTCGATGCGCTGCGCCCGGACCCCCCCGGGATCGCCCGAGGCCTGGATCTCGCGGCGGTAGATGATGTTGGCGGCGCCCTCGGCGCCCATCACCGCGACCGCGGAGGTGGGCCAGGCCAGCACCACGTCGGCGCCCATGTCGCGCGAGTTCATCGCCAGGTAGGCGCCTCCGTAGCTCTTGCGCACGATCACGGTGATCTTGGCGACCGTCGCTTCGGCGTAGGCGTAGAGCATCTTGGCGCCATGCCGGATGATGCCGCCGTGCTCCTGCGCCACGCCCGGCAGGAAGCCGGTCACGTCCACGAAGGTCACGATGGGGATGTTGAAGGCGTCGCAGGTGCGGATGAAGCGCGAGGCCTTGTCGCTGGCGTCGATGGTGAGCGTGCCGGCGAGGTGTCGCGGGTTGTTCGCCACCACCCCAACGGAGCGGCCGCCCAGGTGCGCGAACCCCACCACGATGTTCTTCGCGAAGTCGGGCTGGATCTCCAGGAAGCGGCCGTCGTCGACCAGCGTGCGCACCACCTCGACCATGGGGTAGGGTCGGCGCTGGTCCGGATGGACGATCCCCAGAAGCTCGGGCGTCTCGCGGTCCTCGGGGTCGCGGCTGGCGCGCTGCGGCGGCGCCTCCTTGGCCGACTGCGGCAGGTACGCGAGCAGCTCGCGCACCTTCTGCAGCACGCCGGCGTCGTCGTCTGCCTCGAGATGCGCCACGCCCGACTTGCGGCTGTGCACCTCGGCGCCGCCGAGCTCCTCGAAGCTCACGTCCTCCTTGGTGACCGAGCGGATCACCTCGGGGCCGGTGATGAACATGTACGAGCTGCCTCTGGCCATCAGCACGAAGTCCGTGAGGGCCGGGCTGTATACGGCGCCGCCGGCGCAGGGACCAAGGATGGCCGAGATCTGCGGAACCACGCCCGAGTACACGGCGTTGCGGAAGAACACCTCGCCGTAGCCCGACAGCGAGTCGACCCCTTCCTGGATGCGCGCCCCGGCCGAGTCGTTGAGCCCGACGATGGGCGCGCCGGTGCGCACGGCCAGGTCCATGACCGCGGCGATCTTGCCGCCGTGCATCTTGCCGAGGCTGCCTCCCAGGACGGTGAAGTCCTGGCTGAACACGAAGACCGTCCGGCCCTCGACCGTGCCGTAGCCCGTGACGACGCCCTCCCCCGGCGCCTCGACGCCTTCCATCAGCTCGCCGCCGCGGTGCTTGACGAACACGCCCAGCTCGACGAAGGAGCCTTCGTCGAGGAGCGCTTCGACGCGCTCGCGCGCCGTGAGCTTGCCGGCCTCATGCTGCTTCCTGATGCGGTCCTCGCCGCCACCGCTCACGACGCGCTTGCGCCGCTCCTCCATGTCGGCCGTCAGCTCGTTCATCCAGGCCAAGATGTCGTCGGACACGGAACCAGCCTCCGCTCCTCTGGCGTTGGCCCAGGATACCGTGGCCGGCCGGCGCCGCCGGCGGCGCGCCCTCAGGGCTTCGTGCCGCTGCTCTGCTGCGGCGGCGGCTGCTGCGTCACCGCGCGGGTTTCGTTGGGGTACATGAAGCCCTGGCGACGCGCCAGGTCCTCCCGGTAGCGCGTGTCGTTGGCGTGATCGATCACCTGACGGAGACCCAGGGCCTCGCTCTTCAGGTCCCCGACCTGATTGTCGAGACGGGTCACGGCCTGGCGCTCGGACACGAAGCGCCAGCTCTCCACCCCGAGCAGGAACAGCGCGTGGAGGCTGCCCACCAGCGCCAGGGCGACCAACACCCGGTGCGCACCCCGCGCGACGGCCGCGCGCCGGCGGAGCGTCGGGACGATGGGCTCGTCGCCGGCCACCTCGGCGTAGCCGCGCGGCACCACGCTCACGGCCGCACCTCCTGCAGGGCCAGCGCCTCGCGCAGGAAGCGCGCGGCGTCCTCGGGCGGCGTGGGGTTGACGTAGAAGCCGCTCCCCCAGTCGAAGCCCGCCTGCTGCGTGAGCCGCGGCAGCAGCTCGATGTGCCAGTGGAAGTGGGCGTCGTTCTCGGCCGGCAGGGTGTGTACGAGCATGTTGTAGGGGGGGTGGTCGAGCGCATCGTTGAGCGCCCGCACCACGGTTTGCAGGATGTCGGCGAGCAGCGGCAGCGTGTTCGCCGCGACCGCCGTGTAGGCGCTGTCGTGGGCGCGCGGCAGGATCCAGGTCTCGAACGGGGTCTTGGCGGCGTAGGGAGCGATGGCGACGTAGGCCTCGTTGTGGCTGACGACCCGCTCGCGCCCCGCGAGCTCGCGCCGGAGCACGTCGCAGAACAGGCAGCCGCCGTGCTCGGTGCCGTAGCGGGCGGCCGCCTCGACTTCTTCCTCGACCCACCGGCTGCCGACGGGCACGGCCAGGAGCTGCGCGTGAGGGTGCTCGAACAGAGCCCCCGCGGCGCGGCCGACGTTGCGTGAGATCTGCACGTGGCGGATGGCGGGCTTGCCTGCCAGCAGCGCCAGGCGCTCGCGGTACAGCCGCAGGACGTCGACCAGGTGCGAGCGGGGCATGCTGTCGAGGGTCATGCGCGCGTCGGGATGCTCGACGATGATCTCTTGATAGCCGCTCGACACCGCCTGCCGGAACAGGTGGTCGCCCTCCTCGCGGAAGTTGCGCGAGTCCACCAGCGCGGCGGGATGGGCGATGACGCGCATGCGCCAGCCCGGCCCGCCCGCGGCCGAGGCGCCGGGGCGTACGGCGTAGATCTCGGGTCCGGCTTCGCGCTCGTTGCCCGGCGACAGCGGCGACCGCTCGGGGAGCGGCAGCACGCTACCGAAGTCCGACGGTACCAGGCCGCGCTCCGGGGAGATGAGCACCCAGGCGCGGCCGAACGGATCCTTGCGGAACAGCGGCATGCCGCCTGATTCTAGCAGCGACGACGGTGTGGCCGCCGTGAAGAGCTTAATCCGCGCGGCCCCTGAGGCAGCCCGGCGGGCGCCGGCGGACCGTCGCCGCTTCCGAGCGAATGCGGCCCGGCGTGAGCCCCTGCGACCGGCGGCGCGCGCCGGCCGTGTCGCCGCGACGTTACCGGCGCGGTCCGCGCCCACGTCATACTGGCGCCATGGCTGCCCTGTTCGACCCTCTCGAGCTGCGCGGGCTGCACCTGCAGAACCGCATCGCCGTCTCCCCCATGTGCCAGTACAGCTCCGTCGACGGCTTCGCCAATGACTGGCATCTGGTCCATCTGGGCACGCGCGCGGTCGGGGGCGCCGGCCTGGTGATCACCGAAGCGACCGCGGTGGAGGCGCGGGGACGCATCTCACCGCGCGACCTCGGGCTGTGGCAGGACGCCCACGTCGACGGACTGAGGCGCATCACGCGCTTCGTACACGAGCAGGGCGGCGCGGCCGGCATCCAGCTGGCGCATGCCGGCCGGAAGGCGAGCACCCACCATCCCTGGGCGGGCGCGCACGGAGCCGTTCCGGAGCAGGACGGCGGCTGGCAGGTGGTGGGCCCCAGCGACCAGCCCTTCGCCGCCGATTACCCGCGTCCGCGGGCGCTCGGCGCCGACGAGGCCGCCGGCATCGTGGCCGCCTTCGAGGCGGCGGCGGCGCGGGCGCTGGATGCGGGCTTCGACGTGATCGAGATCCACGCCGCCCACGGCTACCTGCTCCACAGCTTCCTGTCGCCGCTGGTCAACACCCGCGACGACGCCTACGGCGGCGACTTCGAGGGGCGCACGCGGCTGCTGTGCGAGGTGGCGACGGCCGTCCGGCGCGTGTGGCCCGACGACCGAGCGCTGTTCACGCGGTTGTCGGCCACCGACTGGGTCGACGGCGGGTGGACGGGCGACGACACGGTGCGCCTGGCACGCCGGCTGGCCGACCTCGGCGTCGACCTCATCGACTGCTCCAGCGGTGGTCTGGTGCCGGGCGCGCCGGTGCCGGTGGCGCCCGGCTACCAGGTGCCGTTCGCGGCCCGGGTGCGCGCCGAGGCGGGCGTCGCATCGGGGGCCGTGGGGATGATCACGCAGCCGGAGCAGGCGGCGAGCATCGTAGCGGGGGGCCAGGCCGACCTGGTGTTGCTGGGGCGCGAGATGCTCAGGAACCCGTACTGGCCGCAGAAGGCGGCGCGGGCTCTGGGGCTCGACCCCAAGCCGCTGTTCCCGCCGCAATACCTCCGCGCCGTGTGACGCCGACGCGCCGCCGGCCGCGCGGGCCCCGGCGCCGCCCGAGGACGGCGATCCGCTGTCAGCGGGCCTCGAGGGCTTCGTTCAGGGTGGTGAGCTCTTCGATGGCGGCGCGCAGCGTGCTCGCCGGGACGTGGGCGTAGCTGCGGTTCAGGGTCTCGCGCAACAGGCCGCGGATGGCTTCCGCGGCGGTCGCCCCGACGTCGGTCACCTCGAGCCGGAAGCGGCGGTGGTCCTGGGGATCGACCGACCGCACGATGAAGCCCTTCGACTCGAGGCGTTCCAGCACGCGGCTGACGCTGGCCGGCGGCATGTTCAGGTAGCCGGCGATGCCGCCCGGATATCTCTCCCCGCCCTGCATGACGCGCAGCACCAGGAAGTCCTTGGTCGCCAGCCCGTAGCTGGGCCCCAGCGCCTCGTCGAAGGTCCGGGTCAGGTGCCGCGACAGGCGCAGCACCAGTCTCGCCAAATCGAGGTAATCGGCCGAGGCGGTGGTCCGTTTCATCTGGAATAGTTTACACCGCTCGGTCGCGCCACGAAAACGGCCCCTTCAACCGCCAAGCCGGTCGCCGCCGAACAGCAGCGGCTGGGAGGCGGACGCCTGCTCGGCACCGGGCACGGCCGACAGCTCACGGAACTCCAGCCCCAGGTTGCCGAGCTGCGTCAGCGCCGGCGCGGTGGCCGCCGGTGCCGCCAGGATGCCCCGCACGCGTTCGCCGGTGCTGCGGCGCACGCTCTCGACGTAGCGGCTGAGTTGGTGGACGGCCTCATGGCTTGCCTTGGAGCGCTTCAGCTCGACCACCACCAGCGCCCCCTGGGCATCGCGGGCGAACAGGTCGATGCCGCCCACCTCGGTGGGCAGCTCCCGCTCGAGCACCGCCAGGCCGGGCTCGATCACCTCGGGGTGGCGGGCCAGCGCCTGCTGCATCTCGGCTTCGCTGCCGACCAGCACGAAGTCCCCGCCGTCGCCGAGGCGCACCGCCAAGGCCAGCGCCGGCGCCAGGAACGCCACCCTCACCAGCTCGCTGGGACTGAAGCGCTCGGCGCGCAGCACCGCCACGCCGTCTTCGATGCCCACGAAGATGTCGTCCGTGCGCGGCTGCCAGTTGACCGGCTTGACGCTGCGCTGGCCGTGAACCTGCACGCTGCCGTCCTGCTTGACCATCACCAGGTAGTCGCCGGCCTCGGCGACGCTGGCCGCGCGCCCGCTGTACAGGACCTCGCACTCCGAGAACACCTGCACCAGACGGTCGCCGGCTCGGAGGTGCTCGTCGAGGAAAGCCGCCAGCGCGTCCGGTCCGGGGGAGTCGAGCTGCGCCCGGATCACGGCAGCGAGTCTACCATCGGCCCACGCGGCCCGCGCGCCCGCTTGGCGGTGTAGACTGCCGCCCATGGCGCTCCTGGGAGCACACGTATCGGTGGCGGGCGGCGTGCACCGCGCGTTCGAGCGCGGTCTCGAGATCGGCTGCGAGTCATTGCAGATCTTCGTCAAGAACGCCAACCGCTGGCATGCCCGGGCGTTCGCCGAGGACGAGGTGGCGGCGTTCCACGAGCAGACCGAGCGCACGGGCCTGAGCGTGGTGGCGCACGCCGGCTACCTGATCAACCTGGCGGCCGTCGACCCGGACGTCCTCGACAAGTCGCTGACGGCTCTGACCGACGAGCTCGAGCGCTGCGACCTACTGGGCGTCCCGGGCCTGGTGCTGCACCCGGGTGCGCACATGGGTGCCGGCGTGGAGGCCGGCATCGAGCGCGTGGCGCGCTCTCTCGATCAGGTGTTCGCCAAGCTCCCAAACCTGCGCGCCCGCGTTCTGCTGGAGAACACAGCCGGCCAGGGCACCACCCTCGGGGCCGACTTCGCCGAGCTCGGCGCCATCGTGGCGGCCGTCGACGCGCCCGAGCGGCTGGGCGTTTGCCTGGACTCGTGCCACGCCTTCGTGGCGGGTTACGACCTGCGCGACGAGGCCGGCTACGAAGCTACGCTGGCCGCCCTGGACGGCGCCGTCGGGCTGGAGCGCCTGAGCGTAGTGCATCTCAACGACGCCAAGCAGCCGCTGGGCAGCCACAAGGACCGGCACGCCAACATCCTGCAAGGCGAGATCGGCAGGGAGTTCTTCGCGCTCGTGGTGCACGACGCGCGCTTCGCAGAGCTGCCGGTGGTGCTCGAGACGCCTCTCGGCGACGACAAGCGCGGTCACGCACGCGACCTGGAGACGCTGCGCAAGCTCTAGCGCCCTACCCGGCGAGCGCCGCACCGCTTCGCCGGGTAGGGCCGAGCGCGCCCGTCGAGGGCGCGAAGCTGGAGACGCCTCAGCCGATCACGGCGCTCACGGGCTGCCCCCGGTGGGCTCCGGACGCGATCTCCAGACCCTGGAGGCCGCGGCCGCTGGCGCGCACGGGGTAGGTCGTGACGTGGCCGTTGACGAAGGCCGTCAGCTGGGCGGCTCCGGAGGTATCGAGGGCCGTGGCCGGCATGGCCGGGTCGTAGATCGCGAACGTCACCGCGCCGGCGCCGTGGCCATGCTCGAGCAGCACCGCCGGGCCCATGCCGTTGACGGCCTCGTAGAGGTAGGTGGCGAGCACGCTGAGCGGGACGCCGCTGCCACCCGCCGTGCCGGGCACCCCGGCGACCGCGAACGTCGGGCCCAGGCGACCGCTGGCGGCGGCCACGGCGAAGGCGGCGCTGTCGCCGCCGACGCTGAGCACGGCGTAGCGCGCGCCGGCCAGCGCCGGCGACGTGATGCCGTTGACGAGCTGCGCCGCATTCACCCGGGCGATCACCGCCGCACCGCTGCCGGGCGGTCCCGCGAGCAGCCTCACCTGGGTGTTGGCGAGCGCCTGTCCGACCACACCGCTCGCGGCGGGGGCCTGCGGCCCTGCTTGCAGGGCGGAGGTGGAGGGGCCGGCTGCCAGAGCCGCACCTGTGATGGTCGCCGTCAGCAAGGCGGCGACGCCGCGCAACGTTCGTGTCATCGCGCTCCTCCTTCCGGCCGCCGGCGGCCGCGCGTCGCGGCGCCTGGCCCTGGAAGCGCCAGGGTCGACGGGGCGTACCGGCCCCGACGGACGCGCACAGGCTAGTCAGGCGCGTGATGAGAACGCGCAAGTCCAGATGAATAGCCGCGGTGCGGGCTCATGGCCCGCCTTGCCCGCCCTGCCGGCCCTGCCGGGGCGAACCTGCCCCGCGCCCGGCATCAGCAGGTGCGAGCCCGACGATGTCGATGGCCACGGGGCCGGCGCAACCGGCCCAGCCTGCCCGACGGCGCCCGCACCGCTCAGTCGGCCGGCAGGGCGCCCTCCACGGCGACCGCTCCCGCACCGTCCAGGAACGCCGACACCCGGTCGACGTAGGGCGCCGTGTCGTAGCTCTGGAACAGGGCGCTCTGGGTGCGAACGGGGTCGCCGAAGAAGAACTTCTCGTAGAGGTTCTGGCGCCCGCCGAAGGCCGAGATGGTCATGTCCCAGGCGAGGCGGTAGAGCCTGATGCGGTGGTCGCTGTCGGCGTTGCGCGCCTGCAGGTACCTGGCGATGCTGTCGCCCATCGGCCCGTGGCGGTCGGCCTCGGTGGGGATCATGATCATCCCGCTGGCCGACAGCAGCTGGAGGATCTCGACCATGCGCGGGTACACCTGCGGGAAGTAGCTGCGGGCGACGCTCACCGCCTCGCGGCCGGGCGTCATGGTGCCGTAGGCGTCGAGCTCTGCGGTCTGCTCGGCCTGCGTCTGCAGTCCCTTCATGACCTCGAGCGTGATGATCAGCTCAGCGACCTTTTGCTGCACGTGCTGGAACCGAGCGCTGCCGATCATATCGACGACTGCCCGGGCCACGCCCAGGAAGGCCTCGGCCTTGGCGATCTTGACCGACAGCACCTGGTGCGCCATGTGGTACACGGCGCCCGTCGCGGCGTAGGCGCGGCCGGCGAGGCTCACGTCGCCGACCAGGAACACCCGCTCCCAGGGCACCAGCACATCGTCGAAGTAGACCATCGCGTCCATCTCGTCGAAGCGCGCGCCGAGCGGGTGGTCCCGGTGGCTGCGGCCCACGTCGAGGGGCTCCCGACACTGGAAGCTGAGGCCCGGCGTGCTGCACGGCAATGCGAACGCCAGCGCGTAGCGCGTCATCTCCTCCTGCTCCGTGAACACGGTCGAGGGGAACACCAGGAGCTCGTCGGCGATGGGCAGGGTGGCGAGCATGCGCGCGCCGCGCACCACGATGCCTTCGTCGAGCTCCTTCACCAAGCCGAGCGCGATGAACGGGTCGCTGAGCTGGTCGGCGCGCTTCTCGCGGTTCACCTGAGGGCTGGTGAGCGCATGCGTGAGGCACAGATCGTTCTCGCGCACATGCTGGTAGTAGCTGCGTATGTTGGCGCCGAAACGTGGGTCGGCCTGCTCGAAGTAGGCCGACGCACGCGCCGCCGCCATCACGCTGACGTTGAGGTAGTCGGGGCTGCGGCCCAGGAAGCCCAGGCTGGCGTCCGCCCACACCTTGTGCATGCGCGCGCGCCGCCGCAAATCCGCGCGGTCGCGTGGCTCGATGAAGCTCATCCCCACGCGGTCGCCGCTGCTAGGGCTGGGGTAGGTCATCACCTCGACCAGGTCGGGACGGTGTTGCAGGTCGTAGAGGCCGGCGATCGACCGGGCGACGTTGGCGGTCGCCGGATGCGCCGTCGGGTCCTCGACCTTCTCGCCGTCGACCCAGATGCTGGGTGGGTTGCGCTTGAGCCCCTCCAGGAACTGCGAGCCGGTTCGCGCGGGCATGACATGGCCTCCTGTCGGGCGCCCGGCTCGGGGACGGCGTGCTCCCCCGGGCGACGGACACGCTCCTGGTCTCCAGTCGGAACGCGACGCACTGGCCGCCGCCGTCCCGCCCGCCGACCGGAGGCCCGCCCGGCACGACCAACGCCGTGCCGGGCCGAACCGCAGTCTCCTTGAATCTCCTAGCGCGCCCTGCTTGATGCCAGTCTAGGCAGGTCGCCCGCGCCCGACAATTGGTGAGGACAACCAACACGGCACCAAGCCTTGTGCCCGGCTACAGGTCCGCGCGCCTGCCTGGCGCCGATGGCTTCGGCGTCTCACTCGTAACGGAGCGCCTCGATCGGGCTGAGGTTGGCGGCGCGGCTGGCCGGCCACACCCCGAACACCACCCCGGTGGCCACGCTCACGAACAGGCCCAGGAGCACCGTGAAGGGCGACAGCACGACCTCGTCCAGGAAGGGCACCAGCGCGACCGCCAGGTAGAGCACGCCGACGGCCGCCAGCAACCCGGCGAGCCCCCCGACGAGCGTGAGCACCACCGCCTCGATCAGGAACTGCTGCAGGATGACGCCCTTCCTCGCCCCCAGCGCCTTGCGCAGCCCAATCTCCCGGGTGCGCTCGGTCACCGACACCAGCATGATGTTGAGGATGCCGATCCCGCCGACCAGCAAGCTGACGGCCCCGATGCCGCCGAGCACCGCCTGCAGGATGGTGGTGATGGTCTTGAACAGCGTCAGCGCCCCCTCGATCGTCTGGATGCGGAAGGTGTCGGCGCCGCGCCGCCGCGTCAGGATGGCCGACACCTGCGCCTCGATGTCGCCGAGGTCGCGTTCCAGGCTCACGGTGACCGGCAGGAACGGGTACTCGCCGCGCGTCACCGAAGGGTAGGTCAGGTAGAGCGTCTGCAACGGGATGTCGGCCGCGGCGGTGGCGGCGAAGCTGAAGGCGCCGGTCAGCGGCTCCTTGACCCCGATCACGGTGTAGAAGGTCCGGCTGCTCCCCACCGTCACCGACACCTCGCGCCCGACGGGGTTGGGGTCGTCCGGGAAGAGCGCCTCGCGTGCGTCGGCCGACAGCACCATCACCGGCGCCGCGCGCCGGTCCTCCGCCTCGGTGAAGTAGCGCCCGCGCGCCATCTTGAGGGTGCGGTCGACCTGCGGGGCGTTGGCGGTGACGCCGTTGACGCTGAGCGGGGACTCCTCGCTGCCCGCGCGCGCCACCCCGCGCACGCTGCGCTGGCGCAGCACGCTCACCGGCAGGCGCGAGAGGGCCTCGATGTCGGCGTCGCTGAAGGGCGTCGAGCCGGGGTTGTCCTCGTTCGGGGTGATGAACAGCGCCTGGTTGCCGAAGGCCTGAAGCTGGCCCGTGATGCCGGCGGTGGCGATGGCGCCCAGGCTGATGGTCGTCGTGACGGCGAACACCCCGATCATTACGCCGAGCAGCGTCAGCACCGAACGCAGCCGGTTGCCGGCGAGGGCCTCCAGGGCCGAGCGGAGGTTCTCCAGGATCACGGCAGGCCCCCCGGGGGTGCGCCGGTCGCCGCCTCCACCGCCGCCGGCCGCGTGCGCTCGCTCGACTCCACTCGGCCATCACGGATGTGCACGATGCGCTCGGTGCGCCCCGCCACCTCCGCTTCGTGCGTCACCGTCAACACGGTGCGGCCCTCGCGGTGGAGCGCGTCGAACAGCTCCAGGATCTCCTTACCCGTCCGGCTGTCGAGGTTGCCGGTCGGCTCGTCGGCCAGCAGGATGTCGGGCTCGGTCACCAGCGCCCGCGCGATGGCGACCCGCTGCCGCTGGCCGCCGGAGAGCTCGTTGGGGCGGTGCTCGAGGCGGTCGCCCAGCCCCACGCGGGCAAGCGCCGCCGCGGCGCGCTCGCTGCGCTCGCCGGCGCGCACGCCCCGGTACATCAGCGGCAACGCCACGTTGCGAAGCGCCGACGAGCGCGGCAGCAGGTTGAACGCCTGGAAGACGAAGCCGATGCGCCGGTTGCGCACCTCGGCCAGCGCGTCCTCGTCCATGCTGGCGACCTCCTGACCGGCCAGCCGGTAGCTGCCCCCGGTGGGCGAGTCGAGGCACCCCAGGATCTGCAGCAGGGTCGACTTGCCGCTTCCGGACGGTCCCATGATGGCGAGGTACTCGCCGTGGCCGACCTGCAGGTCGAGCCCGCGCAGGGCGTGGACCTCGAGGCCCCCCTCCATGGCGTACACCTTGCGGAGGTCGCGCGCGTCGATGACGGGAGCGCGCGCCGCGGACGGGGCGCCTCCCGAGGACGGCCTCATCCCCCGCCTCCCGCCGTCTCGAAGACCACCGTCTCGCCGGTCTCGAGCGCGTCGACGTTGGTGGCCGCGACCCGATCGCCGGCGGCCAGATCGGCCGAACGTACCGCGGCCAGGGTGGCGTTGCGATCGGCTACCTCGACGGGCACGCGCTGCGCCACGCCGCGGCCCGGCTCGGTCTGCCGCACGCGGAAGACGTAGCTGTCGGCGCCGTCCGTGCCGATCGCCTCCAGCGGCACGACCAGCGCCTCGGGAATGCTGCGCACGATCACCTTGGCGGTCACGGTGTATCCGGGGCGCACCGCCCCCCGCGGGAGCGGCTCGCCGTCAGGCGGCGCGAAGGCGAGCTCGGCGCGCAGCGTGGCGCTGCTGCCGCCGCCTCGCTCCGCCACCGGATCCACGCGCGTGACGACCGCAGGCAGTGCCAGCTCGGGAGCGGCGTCGGGGGTGATGGTCGCCGCCTGCCGCGCGGCCAGATCGACGGCGCGGTTCTCGTCGAAGTCGGCCAGCACGCTCACGCTGCTGTCGTCCACCACCGTCACGCCTTGTGGCGTGGTGGACACTATGAGGTCGCCCACCTTGATCGGTACCTTCGCCACCACGCCCGCGAAGGGGGCGACGAGAGCGGCTTCGGTACGCTGCTGCTCGGCGTTGGCGATGGCAGTCTCGAGGCGCCGCGCGGTCGCCTCGCCGGCGGCGAGCTGCGCGGCCGCCAATGCGTCGAAGCTCGTCTGGCGCAGGCGCGCCGTGTCGAGCCCGAGCTGCACCTCCTCGACCTGCCGCGCGGCCTGGTCCACCGCCGCCCTCGCCGCGTCGAGCTCGTTCCGAGCCGCCCCGCCGGCGGCGTACAGGCGCTCGCTCGCCGCCAGCGAGCGACGCGCATCTGCCAACGCCTGAGTTGCGTCCGCAACGCGGTTCTCGGCCGCGGTCACGGCGGCGTCCGCATCCAGCCGGTCGATCGTCTGCTGGGCGTGCACCCGCTCGAGGTCGGCCCGCGCCGAGGCCAGCTCGGCCCGGTTGCTGGCGAGCTCGCGCTCGAGGGCACGGGTGTCGAGCCGGGCCAACAGCGCGCCGGCGTCCACCCGGTCACCTTCGCTGACGGCGACCTCCGCCACCGTACCCGTGCCGGCAAAGACCACCACGCGACTGCGGGCCGCCTCCACCGTGCCGGTTCCGCTCACCTCGCGCACGAACGCCGTGCGCTCGACGCGCTCCAAATAGACGCGTTGCGGCGCCGGGCTCCTGGGTCGCAACCATGCGAACGCAATGGCAACCACCGCCAGCAGCGCCAGAGACAACCACAGCCACTGCCGCCGTCGGCGCGCGCGCTGACGCGGCACGGACGCGTGGACCACAACCCCTCCTCCACCCGCGCCACGCCGACCCGGCTGGTCCAGGATGCATGGCCCCCTTCTTGCAGTCTAAGGTCACGCCGCTCGCCGGTCCTGTGACGGTCGTCCCGGAGCGGCGCCGGCCAAGGTCCCGACGCAGCGCTAGTCGGTGAACTGCATGGCGCGGACGTCGGCGTAGCGGCCCTCGAAGTAGAGCAGGGGGCGCCCCTCGAAGCTGGCCAGCGCCTCGACCTCGCCGAGGAAGAGGCTGTGGTCGCCTGCATCGGTGATGCCGTAGGTGCGGCACACAAGGTAGCCGAGCGCGTCGGGGACCACCGGGAAGCCCTGGAAGTCCTCGAAGCGTTCCTTCACGCCCCTCGCCTGGCGGCCGGCGAAGTGGTCGGACAGGGCCTCCTGCCGCGCACGGAGGATGCTCACGCCGAACCGTTCGCTCTCACTCAGAGTGGCATGCGCCTGCGCGCGCTGGTCGATACACACAGCGATCAGCGGAGGAATGAGGGAGACCGACATGAAAGAGTTGACGGTGATCCCGTGGACCTGTGCGCCCGAACGCATGGTGACCACCGTGATGCCGGTGGCGAACCGCCCCAGGGTGCGGCGGAACTCTCGGGAATCGATCATCGCGCTCTCACCTCGCTCGCCGACGAGCTCTCGGGCGCTGCCGCGACGAAGCGATGCCGGTCGGATGTGCCCAGAGTGTAGGCAGCACCCCCGGGAGGGTCAAGTGTCGCGAAGCACAGCGATCATGGGCTATATTGCACATCTCGACAATGGCACGGGTCCTTCGGCCCGGAGAGGAGCCAACGCGGTGGCCAGGCTGCAGGCGCTGCTCGACGATCCTTCGCTCACGCTGGGCGTCCACGTCCCGCCGGCGGCCGGGACGGCCGGCGAGGTCGTCTTCGACGCGATCCGCTCGGCCGACCTGGCCGTGGACCGGCCCTGGCTCGCCCCCGGCGACCTGCGCTGGACCGAGGCCGCCTACCGCCGGTCCCGGCCGCGGCCCGACCCCCTCTTCGCGCCCCCGCCCGCCGTGCTGGTCTACGCCCTCACGCCGCAGCGCCGCGACGTGCCGCCCGCCCTGCTCAGGCGCGCTCACGAGCTGGGCACGGCGCTGCTGTCGCTGCCGCCTAGCGTCGGCGTGGCGCGCCTCGAGGCCTCCGCGTTACGCGTGCTGGCGGCCGAAGCAGACGTTGCGGCACGCGGCGCAGGGAGCGTGCAACGCTTCCTGCTGCGCGCCCTCGACGGCCCCAAGCCCGAGCGCGAGCTGCTGGAGCGCGTTCACCGCCTCACCGGCGAGAGCAGCGTGCTGGTGGCGCCGTGGGGCACGGCGTTGGCGCGCGCCGGCGACCTGCCGTGGCGGCCCGGCGGACAGCCAGCGACCGAACTTCCCGAGGGGCGCATGCGCCTGGCAGGCACGGAGGCATGGGTGCTGCCGGTGGCCACGGCCGGACGGGTGCGGTCGGTGCTGCTCGCCAGCGCCCGACGCGAGCACAGCCTGCCCTGGCTCGAGCTCACGCGCACCTTGCTGGCGGTGACCGCCCTCGGCCGCGAGGCGGAGGCACGCGGCGAGCAGGCGCGCCGTGCGGCGCTGCTGGCCGAGTGGCTGGCGCGGCCGCGGTCCGCCGCCGAGCTGGCACCGCGGCTGGTCGACGCCGGCCTGGTGGCGGGCAACCCCTACACCGTCGCCGTGGCGCAGCTCGGGGCAGCGCCGGGAGCGCGCCGGAGCCGTCTCGAACGCGGCCCGACGCTCGACGCCCTGCGCGCCGCGGGCGACGAGCTGTTCCAGTCCCTCGGCGTCGGCACGCTCTCCGAGGCGCGAAGCGAGCACAGCCTGTGGGTGTTCGCCAGCGGCGCCGCGGGACCCCAGGGCGAGGCTCTGCGACGCGCGCTGCAAGCCGCTGCGCCGCAGGCCTTGTTGCGTCTCGGCCTCAGCCGCCCCCACCACGACCCCACGGGGGTCGCGGACGCCTACCGCCAGGCCGTGCTGGCCCTGCAGTCGCTCCCCGGTCCCGAGGGCACCGCGCGCTTCGAGACCTTCGACCCGGTGAGCTGGGTCCTCACGCAGCAGCCGGAGGAGAACCTGCGCGCCTTTCGCGACGGCCTGGTGGGAACGCTCATCGCCGCCGACGACGGCCGGCTGTGGCGCACCCTCGTCGCCTACCTGGCGAGCCCGGACGACCTGCGGACGCTCGCCCGGGAGCTGCACATCCACCCCAACACGCTGCGCTACCGGCTCAAGCGCATCGAGTCGCTGGTCGGGCAGCCGCTGCACCGCCCCGAGACGCTCGCCCGCTTGCACCTGGCGGTGCAGGTGGATGCCGCCCTGGCGCGCTCCGAGCCGTGAGGCCCGCGCGCGCTCGCGGCCGCGTGCGGCGACGGCGCCGCGCTATAGTGATGCCGCACGCCGCCGGGGCCCCTTGGAGGAACACCGTGAGCGACACCGCCGGTGCGGGCATCACCGTGACCGTCAGCCTGCTGGCGCCCGGGGCGGCGCCGCGCTCGGAGGGCGGCAAGCTGCGCCGCACCGTCGACGAGCGCGCGCTGTGACGCCATGAAACCCATCCCTGAAGGCTTCGAGATGCGCCACGACGTCGTGGTGACCGACGCCATGACCGTCGACTTCGAGCAGGACCAACCCGGGCTGGGCCGCCTGCACCCCGTCTACGCCACCTACTGGCTCGCCAAGCACGTCGAGCTCGTCAGCCGCAAGATCATCCTGCCGTTCCTCGAGCCGAGCGAGGAGGGCATCGGCTCCGAGGTGAGCGTGCGCCACCTGGCCTCGGCCCTGCCGGGGATGCGCGTGAGCTTGCGCGCCCGGTTTCGCGCCCGCGAGGGCAACCGCATCTACGCCGATGTGAGCGCCGTCAGCGAGCTCGGCGACACCGTCGGCGAGGGCGCCACGACACAGGTGATCCTGCCGCGCAGCGCGCTGGAGACGAGCTTCGCCGGGCTCCGCGAGCGCTGGCGCCGGGGATCGGCGGGCGGAGGGAGGCAGCGGCCGTGACCCAACGCGGCGCGCTGGTGCTGTTCGATATCGACGGCACCCTGGTCAGCCCCAACGGTGCCGGCAGCCGGGCGCTGCTCGCCGCCGGCTCGGCGCTGTTCGGCGACGCCTTCACGGTGGACGGCCTGGACCCCTCGGGCAAGCTCGACCCCGCCATCTACCTGGAGCTCGCCGAGCGCCACCCGAGCCTCGACCTGCGCTCCCGCGCCACCGACTTCCTGCCGCTGTACCTGGCGGCGCTCGAGCGCGAGGCGCACCGCATGCGCGCGCTCCCCGGCGCAGCCACCACCGTAGCGCGGCTCGCGCGCGAGCCGGCCGTGACGCTCGGCATCCTCACGGGCAACTACGCCAGCGTGGCGACGCTGAAGCTGGAGGCCGCCGGGCTGGTGCGCCCGGGACGCAACGAGCCCTTCGCAGTGCACGCCTGTGGCGACGAGGCGGCCGACCGGGCGGCACTGGTGCCGCTGGCCCGCGGCCGTTACCTGGCGAGCCGCGGCGCCGGCGAAGCGCCGGCGATGCTGCTGGTGGGCGACACGCCGCGCGACGTCGAGGCCGGTCGTGGCCACGACGTGCCGGTGGTGGGCGTCGCCACCGGCCGCTGGAGCGCCGAGGCGCTGACCCAGGCAGGTGCCGCGCGGGTGCTGCCCGACCTGCGCGACCCCGCCCCCCTGCTCGAGATCGTCCTGGAAACGCTCGAGCGCACATGATCGCGGCCGGCCGGCCGGCGGGCCACGCCGCGGCACCGCTCCGGAGGTGAGCATGCACGCAGACACCGAACGCTACCTGGGCCGCGACAAGCGCCTGTACATCGGCGGCGCCTTCACGGGAGCCGCGGACGGCTTCCCCACCGTCAACCCCGCCAATGGCGCCACCCTCGCCGAGGTACCCTTCGCGGGGCCGGCCGAGATCGACGCCGCCGTAACCGCGGCCCGCGCCGCGTTCGACGACTGGCGGCGCATGCCGCCGCTGGAGCGCTCCCGCTGGCTGACGCGCGTGGCGGATGCGATCGAGGCGCACGCCGACGAGCTCGCCGAGATCGAGACGCTCGACAACGGCAAGCCGTACCGGGAGTCGCGCCGGGGGGACATCCCGCTCGCGGCCAACCACTTCCGCTACTTCGCGGGGCTGGCACCCACCATCGGCGGCCGCACCGTGCCCGTGTCTGCGCGAAGCATGTTCAACTACACGCTGCGCGAACCGGTCGGGGTGGTGGCCGCCATCGTGCCCTGGAACTTCCCGCTGCTCATCGCCTCCTGGAAGCTCGCGCCGGCCCTGGCGGCGGGCTGTACGGTGGTCCTCAAGCCCGCCGAGCAGACGCCGCTGAGCGCCCTGCGCTTCGCCGAGATCCTCGACGGCATCGGTCTTCCCAAGGGCGTGGTCAACGTCGTGACCGGCGACGGCCGCACCGGCAAGGCGCTTGTCGAGCACCCCGGCGTCGACAAGATCACCTTCACCGGCTCGACCGCCGTCGGCAAGCAGATCATGGCCGAGGCCGCCAGCCGCCTGGCGCGCGTCTCGCTCGAGCTCGGAGGCAAGTCGGCGAGCATCGTCTTCGACGACGCCGACATGAACACGGCGCTGTTCGGGCTGGGGCTCGGCATCTTCTACAACCAGGGGCAGCTGTGCACCGCCGGCAGCCGCATGCTGGTGCAGCGCGGCGTGCTCGACGAGGTGGTGGAGAAGCTCGCCGAGCAGGCACGGCAGGCCCGGCTGGGCCCGGGCCTCGACGACAGCACCACCATGGGCCCGCTCATCAGCGAGGAGCAGCGTACGCGCGTGCTCGGCTACGTGGAGCAGGGCAAGGCGTCGGGCAGTCGCCTGGTGACCGGCGGCTCGCCCCGGAACCCGGGCTTCTTCCTGGAGCCGACGCTGTTCGTCACCGAGAACACCAAGCAGGCCATCGTGCAGGAGGAGATCTTCGGTCCGGTGGGCGCCGTCATCCCCTTCGACAGCGAGGAAGAGGCCATCGCCATCGCCAACGACTCGCGCTACGGGCTCGCCGGCGGCATCTTCACGCGCGACCTGGCACGCGCCCACCGGGTGGCCGCGGAGGTGCGCACGGGCACGCTGTGGATCAACACCTACAACGTCATCGACGCCGCCTCGCCGTTCGGCGGCTACAAGGAGTCCGGCATGGGGCGGGAGATGGGCGAGGAGGCGCTCGAGCTGTTCACCGAGGTCAAGTCGGTGTGGGTGAGCACGCGCTGAGGGTGTCGGCGGGGTAGAGTCGGGCCCGTGGCCACGCGCGCCCTGCGCACCGTCGCCAGCGCGGACTTCTGGCGGCGCTTGCTGAAGCTCAACGTGGGGCTCATGGTGTTGGGGTTGGGCATCGCGCTGATGCTGGACGCCAGCGTCGGCCTCGGGCCGTGGACGGTGTTCCACCAGGGCGTCAGCTTCCAGACCGGCCTCAGCTTCGGACGCGTGATGCAGGGCGTGGGCCTGATCGTGCTCCTGCTCAGCGTCGTGCTCACCCGCACGCGGCCCGGGCTGGGCACCGCCCTGAACATGCTGTTCGTCGGGCCCTGGGTCGACCTGTTCCGCTCGCTCGCCGTCATGCCCCATCCACCGAGCTACGGGCTGGGCGTTCTCCAGTTCCTCGCCGGCCTGTGCCTGCAGGGGTTGGGCACCGGCCTGTACATCGCCGCGCGCATGGGCGCCGGCCCGCGCGATGGTCTCGTGCTGGGGCTCGCCCGGGTCAGCCGCACCAGCGTTCGCGCAACCCGTACCGTGCTAGAGCTGCTGGTACTGGCCAGCGGCTGGCTGATGGGCGGCCAGGTGGGGCTCGGCACGGTGTTGTTCGCGGTGGGAATCGGGCCGCTAATGCAGTTCTTCCTGCGCCTGTTCGGCACCCGCCGCCGCCTGCCGGCCTGAGCCGCTCCGCCGCGGTCGTCCCGACCGGTCGGCAGCCGACTACTCGCTACCGACGCGATCGTTGAGGGCCTTCAGGTGACGGGCGAGCGCCCGCACATCCGAGAAGTACACGGTCTCGCGCGTCGCCACCTCTGTGAGCGCTGCCCGGAAGGCGGGCGGCCGGTCGTGCTCGCGCTCGGTCCACACGCGCAGCAGGTAGGTACGGTTGGTGTCGTCGGACATCGGGCCTCGATGCGTTGAGCTCGCGCCCGCCGCTCAGGCCACGCCGGCGCAAAGCTCAGGGTCGCGGCGCGTCCCCGGACGGTCGCGCCGGAAGCAGGCTAGCCAGACCAGCGTTACTGGAGCGTTATCCGCCGGTCGCGGCGGGCTGCGGAGCCAGGCTCGGAAGCGCCACGACCACCACCCGCCATGCCGCGCGCCGACCCCCGCTGCCGGTGCGGACGCACGCCGGGCAGCGGTGGAAACGGACGGGAAGAAGGGGGCGGGCAAAAAGAACAGCGCCCTTCCTGCGGGCGCCTATACCTATAACGTACCCCGGTATGCGCTATTCGTCAAGCCGTTCCACGGAAACGCCCTCCGCGGGCCCGTTCACGCCCCACAGCGCACGCCATACGGCCCGCGAAGAGGCCGACAGCGGCCCGGCCGAACGCCTTCGCCCCGGGTCGACGATGGCGCCCCGCGGGCGAGGCTCCGCGGCCGCCGCCCGCGCTCACGCGATCGGGCCGGCCAGACCTCGACCGCCCCGGAAGTCGCGGTAGATCTCGAGCACCTGCAGCGCCATGCGCGCGGTATCGGCCAGGTCGTAATCGGCCAGCGCCACGGCGGGCGCCAGGTACGCGAAGCCCTGGCCCTCGTGCAGCCTCAGCGCCTCGATGGGCACGCCGATCTGCGCCAGGAACAGGTGGAACTCCGCGTCCTCGGAGTGCAGCGTCAGGAAGGGCTGGTAGCGGGTCGGCCGGAAGCCGATCTCTTCGTCGAGCTCGCGCAACATGGCCGTCTCGGCGTCCTCGCCCGGCTCGATGCCACCCCCGAACAGCGACCACTTGCCGGCGTCCTTGACGCCCGGCGCATCGTCGCGATGCTGCAACAGCACGCACCCCGAGGGGTGCCACAGCACCGCGCCGGCGATCCCGCGCAAATCGCTCATCGCGGGCCCAGGAACGCCGCG
>Ga0307441_1000153_pt1 | contig 27614 bp, 25 predicted proteins | sample SalMarWE160420MG_FD_202149 | JGI IMG/M metagenome (GOLD analysis project Ga0307441, IMG submission 202149) | Salt marsh sediment microbial communities from the Plum Island Ecosystem LTER, Massachusetts, United States - WE1604-20 | ecosystem: Environmental > Aquatic > Marine > Intertidal zone >... | reverse complement strand
ATTTCACCTCGGTTGGCTGAACGGCTGGCTGCTGTTATCCCTGCTGGTTCTTACTGACATCGTCCTCTTCCTGGCTTTCCAGAGCAAGGTTGTAAAGAGATTATTTGACCGTTCCGGCTGGACCAGGCGCCAGAAGATCCTCACGGTCATTGGAAAGATGCTGGCTCTTTTTCTGATTGTGATCATTATCATGACACCCCTCAAACTGGGTTCGCCGGTGTTGATCATTGGTTGTGTATTGGTCGCCCTGGGCCTGGTTGGATTGATAAAGGCATTATTTGATTTCAAGAGCGCGCCAACTGGCCAACCAGCTACCAGGGGTATATACAGGATTACTCGACATCCACAGATCATGGCTGCTTCGTTGGTGCTCCTGGGCACCACTGTCGCTATTGGATCGTGGTCTGGTTTGATCGTTTTATTGATTTCCCGCATACTGCTTAACGCGAATCTGGTCGCAGAAGAGGAAGTCTGCCTGCGGGCATTTGGGAGTGTTTATCAGGAGTATTTGGACCATACCCCTCGTTATATATTGTTTTAAAGGAAGGACTTTAACCCTTCCATTCAATGAAAAAAAGAAGCCAGAACCGGCTTCTTTTTTTCTCACAGAAAAGAGGGCGACCCACCCCGTCGATTCCGCTCCGGGTAAGTGGGTCGTCCTGGTTATTGTTACAAGAATTAAAACGGTTAATCTAAAGCGTCGTACCCGGGACCATCAGTAAAGTAGTCTTCGTTGGCCTGAATGGCGGGGGTGAGGTCAACAACTTCACCCTCATCCAGAACACGGGTTGCCTTGAGTACCCAGGTGACACCATTGACATCCTCAGACTCAAATTCCTCGGTATAACCTTCGGTTCCGACCGGCATATTCAGGCGCTCATCGCCGTAGGCTTCGTAGGCGGAAGGGACTTCATCTTCCATATAAATGGCTTCATAGGGGCATTCTGGTGCACAGGCACCACAATCGATGCAGGTTTCTGGATCAATATAATAATTGGGATGTTCTTCCACTGGTTTTCCGGGCACAATGCATTCTGTTGGACAAACTTCCACACAGCTGCCATCGTGCAAGCAGAAACTTGTGATTACATGAGTCATGACATTCCTCCAGGATATTTGGTTTTAATGAGTATATCTTAAAAACAATCTAGCTGCTGTATAATAAACTCTCTAGCATGGAATTGTAGTCCCCGATTTTTTCTTTGTCAAGAAAAAATGGCCAGTAGTAAACTTTCTTTTTTAAAAGAGGTTACATTCTTCATGAAAAAGGACGCTATCCATCCTGCTGCACCCTACCTATTAGTCCCGGTTGGTATTGTTGCAGTATCCACGGCTTCACTTCTGATCCGATTCTCCCAGGAATATGTTCCCTCAATTACCATAGCGGCTTTTCGCCTGGGATTGGCCGCCTTGATCCTGCTTCCATACACCCTTCTCAAATACAACCGTGAGATCAGGCGTTTATCCTGGGATGACCTTAAATTTGCCTTGCTGGCAGGCTTTTTGCTGGCGGTCCATTTTGCTTCCTGGATCACATCGCTGGAATATACATCTGTGGCGAGTTCTGTTGTGCTGGTGACTACAACGCCCCTATGGGTCGCGCTGCTGGCACCCTTTTTCCTGGGAGAAAAGACTCCCCGGATTGCCTTCATTGGAATGGTTATCGCTTTGCTGGGAGGTTTCATCATCGCACTCAGTGATGTTTGTTTTTGGCTGCCTGGAGGGATCAGCTGCCAGGGTGGACTTGGAGATTTGAGATCAAAAACACTTCTGGGTGATTTACTGGCCTTGTTTGGCGCAATCGCTGCGGCATCCTACTTGATGATTGGTAAACACCTGAGGAGCAAGATCTCGCTGACGCCCTATATATTCCTGGTTTTTAGCGCCTCAGCGATTTTCCTTGTGGGTGCTATGCTGATCATGGAAGGAGTTCCCCCGATCTATCCCGGGAAGGTATATCTCTGGTTGTTTTTATTGGCTTTAGTGCCCCAGCTGCTGGGGCACTCTATCTTCAACTGGTCCTTAAAATATCTCCCAACCGGATATGTTGCTGTTAACCTGCTGGGGGAACCTGTTGGGTCAACCATCTTAGCCTATTTCTTCCTGAATGAGACACCCCCGGCTGTAAAAATAATTGGTGCTATACTTATTTTAGCCGGGATTGGGTTGACGATTTTCCGGCAAACATCACAAATAAATGCGGAGCTTTCCTAGGAGTATCTGTGGTGAATAATCAGGACCCCCGCAATATTAGAGATATCTTGGACACGCTGACCGAACAAAGCAAGTCCTTTCAAGGGATCTGGAAACGCGTAAAAAATTACGGTTGGGATATTCTTGGTATCCTGCTGATAGCTTTTTCTGTGATGGTTTTGATCGCTACTCTCTTTCCCAGTCAGGTTGCCGGTTCGGCATTATTAAAATGGACCAATTTCATTCGTTTTGGCCTGGGATGGGGGAGTATTTTTGTGGTTGCCTCCGGGATCATTCTGGGCATCTGGATGTTAAAGAAGCAAGCTGGTGAACCTTATTCGGTCATTTGGGTCAGAATTTTTGCCATGGAAGGAGCGATTTTTGCTCTGATTGCCTTGTTTACAGTTATTGGCGGTCATTCCCTGACCCGGGCCAGGGAAGGATTGGATGGCGGATTGGTGGGATGGGGGTTGGTGGAAGCGGTCTCAAGCCTGATTGGATTGTTCTGGACCGGAGCCCTGGCCTTCCTTTTTGCCCTGATTGGTGCGGTAATCGGCCTGGGTTTTACAGAACAAGTCAGAGAACAATTGGATCTAATGCGGGATCCAGCAATACCTGCTGGACTGGACCAGCTTCTGGATGATGAATCAGTAAAAACCCCTGTTCTTACACAACAAGATAAAACTTCTCCTGCTAAACGCACTCAAAAAATCCCTCCGGAATTTCGGAAACAATTCAAGGTAGATTTAAAGCAAGATAAACCGCTTAAGACACCCCCCAGGGACAATGCTTTGCCATCCCTGGATCTGCTGATCACAGGGAAATCATTTAAGCCCAATCAAAGGCATATCAATACCTCGGCAGGAATAATTGAAAAGACCCTGGCGGAATTTGGCATCCCAGCCCAGGTGGTTGGATTTCAGGTTGGACCGACGGTGACCCAGTTTGCGGTTAAACCTGGCTACCTGAACGGAGCGGAGGATGACGCAGACGAGGAACGGAAACGAGTACGAGTATCGCGGATCACCTCCCTCAAGAATGATCTGGCTCTGGCTTTATCTGCCACCCAGTTAAGAATAGAAGCCCCGGTCCCGGGCAGATCTTATGTTGGCATTGAAGTTCCCAACGAAAAATCTTTTCTGGTCACTTTGCGGTCGGTGATGGAATCTGAGGCCTTTTATAATGTGGAATCTCCCCTGGCAATCGCTCTGGGCAGTGATGTGTCTGGCGAACCTGTTGTGGCTGACTTGGCAAGCATGCCCCACCTGCTGATCGCCGGGACTACCGGATCGGGTAAATCGGTTTGCATAACCTCCCTTACTACTTGCCTGGTGATGAACAACACACCAGAAGAATTGAAGCTGGTGATGATTGATCCCAAGATGGTTGAGCTGGTTCGTTTTAATGGCCTGCCGCACCTCTTCGGCCAGGTAGAAACCGATCTGGAGCGTATCCTGGGTGTGCTGCATTGGGTAGTTGGTGAAATGGATCGCCGCTACCGGGTTTTGGACGAGACCAGATCCCGGAATATTGATACCTATAATAACAAGATTCGAAAAAAGAAAGAGGGAGAGATCATGCCGCGGATCGTAGTGATGATCGACGAGCTGGCTGATCTGATGATGATGGCCCCAGCTCAAACCGAGTTCACCCTGGTGCGTCTGGCCCAGATGGCACGGGCGGTGGGCATTCACCTGGTTGTCGCAACCCAGCGCCCCAGCACCGATGTGGTCACCGGTTTGATCAAAGCCAATTTCCCGGCCAGAATGTCCTTTGCGGTGGCTTCCTCTGTAGACTCCAGAGTTGTGCTGGATATGAACGGGGCAGAATCCCTGCTTGGAAACGGTGATATGCTCTACCTCTCTCCTGAAGCTGCAAATCCTGTCCGAACTCAGGGCTGCTGGGTGACTCCGGAAGAACTGGATCGGGTGATCAAAGCCTGGAGGGAAATTTCTGATATTGAACCAGAAGAACTGATCATCCCACCCTGGGAAAAGACAATTGATGAGAAAGCCGAATTGGATGAATATGATGATCTCATTAAAGACGCTTTCCGAATTGTACGTGATTCCCAGCGGGCATCAACATCTTTGATCCAGCGTAAACTACGCATTGGATACCCCCGGGCAGCTCGGCTGATGGATGAATTATCAGCTCTGGGTTATGTAGGTCCATCCAAAGGCAGCGGGATAGAAAGGGAAGTGTTTATTGCCTCTGATGAGGAATTCGGGGAAAATTACTAGGCGGCGAAGTTCTGTTTTAATCCGAATCATTTACTTCAAAAGGATCTATAATGCCAACTGGTTTTAAGCTGGGAGCCTTTACCATCCATTATTACGCCCTTCTGATCCTGCTGGGAATTCTTTTAGGGTTATTGTTAACCTGGAGGCGAGCGATCAGTCGTGGAAAATCGATCGATTTCCTGATCGATGCTTTACCCTGGGTCTTTGTTGGGGGTGTTGTGGGCGCCCGTATCTGGCATATTTTATCCCCACCACAGTCAATGGTCGCACATGGAATCACCACCCGCTATTATCTGACCCATCTGCTGGAAGCCATTGCCATCTGGAAAGGAGGGATCGGTATCATTGGTGCAATGGCAGGAGGGGGTTTGGCTCTCTGGATATATTCCAGGAAAAGAGCTGTACAGCTTGATGAATGGTTGGATATCATTGCACCTGGATTGGCGCTGGCCCAGTCGATTGGCCGCTGGGGTAACTTCATCAACCAGGAGGTCTATGGCCTGCCAAGCAACCTGCCCTGGGCTATATTTATTGACCCCCAGCACAGAATGCCCGGTTATGCCGATTTTTCAACCTACCATCCACTGTTTTTTTATGAAGCCATCTGGAGTTTCCTGAATATGTTATTCATCCTCTGGATCGGTAGAAAGTATAAAAAACAGCTCAAAACAGGCAGCCTTTTCCTGATTTACCTGATATTTTATGGAGTGGGAAGGGTTGGCCTGGAATTCCTGCGTCTGGATGTTTCCACCTGGCAAGGGGTCAATCTTAACCAAACTGCAATGTTGGTGGTGGTTATCACAGCCTGTTTTCTGCTTTATAATCGCCAGAAAGATAAGTATGAGGCACCTGAACAGGTATGATCCTTACTGAAAACCTTACGAAAAATTTCAAAGATTTCTGTGCTGTGGACGGCGTTAACCTGCATGTGAATGCTGGCAAGGTCCTGGCTCTTTTGGGGCCCAATGGGGCCGGAAAAACAACTACCGTGCGCATGTTGACCACGGTACTACGGCCCAGCAGTGGTACGGCTCGGGTGGCTGGTTATGATGTGCAGGAGAATCCGGGAAAAGTTCGAGGGTCTGTAGGTGTATTGACTGAGGATCACGGTCTGTATGACCGGATGCATATGGTGGAATACCTTGATTTCTTCGGTAAGATTTATGATATGCCGGACGGAATGAGAGAGCAGCGCATCCTGCATTTGCTGGAAAAATTCGATCTGCTGGATTCGAGAGACCGCCGCATCGGGAAATTTTCCAAAGGCATGCGCCAGAAATTATCCCTGGCTAGATCGCTGTTGCACTCTCCCCCCGTTTTACTACTGGATGAACCTACATCTGCAATGGATCCTGCCAGCGCCCGCCTGGTGAGAAATGCCATTAAAACCCTGCGCTCGGAGGACCGGGCCATTATTGTCTGCACCCACAACCTGGCCGAAGCAGAAGAATTGGCCGATTCGATTGCAATCATCCGCTCTGGTAAAATCATCGCCCACGGCACAGCCGCGGAATTAAAAGAACACCTGCTGGGCCCCGGTGAATACCGGATCCAGCTGGCTGAACCCCTGGACGGCAGAACTCTGCCCCTACCAGCAGAAGTTGAGATCACAAAAAAAGGAGAAGACTGGTTTACATTCAGTGTCGAGAAAGCCCAGCAGACCAATCCGATGTTAATTCAGAATCTGGTTGCGACCGGCTACGCTGTGGTCAAACTGGAGGAGATCCAACGCAGTCTGGAATCGGTCTATTTGCAGGCAGTTAACCAGACCACAAATAAGGGAGGGGGAGATGTGGACTGATTTCCGGAAAGCTATGATCATCACCCGCCGTGAAGTGCGGGACCAGTTCCGGGATTGGCGCATTATCGCGCCCATCATCATCCTGACCGTCTTTTTTCCGGGTTTGATGAATTTCACTGCCCAACAGGCAGTAGATTTTGTAGGAAAATACGGCGCCCCTATCATTGCTGATCGCTTGATCCCTTTTTTATTGATGGTGGTGGGATTTTTCCCGATCTCGGTTTCCCTGGTTATCGCTCTGGAGAGTTTTGTAGGAGAGAAGGAAAGAAGGAGCATTGAACCTTTGCTCAGCAGTCCATTAACGGATGTCCAGCTTTATCTTGGTAAGTTAATGGCCGTTATGTTCCCCCCGTTGATCGGCAGTTTCCTGGGCATCACTGTCTACCTGGTCGGTGTCTACCGTCAGGTTGGTTGGGCGCCAGATATCACATTATTGATCCAGGTCATTGGACTGGCTGTGGTCCAGTCCCTGGTGATGGTAAGTGGAGCGGTTGTTGTATCTTCCCAGACTACCTCAGTGAGAGCGGCAAATTTGCTGGCCTCATTCATTATCATTCCGATGGCCCTGCTGCTTGTGGGGGAAAGCATGATTATGTTCTGGGCAAAATATGAGGTGTTATGGTGGGCAATCTTCGGCCAAGCCATCATCGCCTGGTTGTTGATTCGGACTGGTATTGCTCATTTTAACCGGGAAGAATTATTGGGCAAGGAACTGGATTCTATAAATTTGAAATGGGCCTGGCAGGTGTTCCGGGAGGCATTTCGGGGCGAAGAAGCTCCCCCCTGGCAGTGGTGGAAAGTGAACGTCTGGGGCATTTTAAATGAATTAAAGTGGTCCCTGGTCCTGGTTTTACTCATAACTGTTGGAGCGGTATTTGTTGGTATCTCCCAGGCAGAAGTCTTCTCAATTCCGACTGAAATATTGGATTGGGGAAACCTGGAAGAAGGCCTTGTGACAGGGATCGAAGAATTCGGCCCGATCCGCTTTTTCTCAGTCGGGGGGTGGGGGATCATCTTTTTACACAACTTGAGGGCCATTGCCCTGGATAGTTTGTTGGGAATTTTCTCCTTTGGCGTTTTGGGTATCATCACCCTGATCTTGCCCTTCAGTATCATCGGTTATTTTGCAGCCATTGTGGGTCAGACTGGCCTGTCGCCGGCTTTATTTTTGGCAGGCTTTATATTACCTCACGGGGTTTTTGAGATCCCCGCAATTATTCTGACCGGCGCATTGATCGTTCGCCTGGGATTAACACTGGTGACCCCTAATAAGAATTACACCATCGGAGAAGCCTGGATCAGAACTCTGGCTGACTGGACTCGGTTGATCCTGTTCCTGGTCATCCCTCTTCTGGTCGTGGCTTCTTTCCTGGAGGTTTTTATCACGCCCCGGGTTGCCCTGGCACTCTTTGGTGGATAAGGGAGAGAACGCATTATGGCGAAATTGATATTCCTGGGCACTGCCAGCGCGGTTGCCTATCAAGGCCATGAAAATTCCTTCTTGGTTCTTCAGGGAGAGACATCCTCGATCCTGGTGGATTGTAGTACTCGCCCGGTAATGCGTTTGAAGGAAGCTGGCATAGACCATAATGATCTCAGTGACCTAATTATCACCCATTTCCATCCTGACCATGTATCAGGACTGGCTACATTGATTATGGATATGTGGATCCTTGGGAGAGAAAAGGATTTCCACATACACGGCTGTGAACATGCTATTACCCGGGCTATAAAATTGATGGATCTTTTTGGATGGCAGGACTGGAGCGACCTTTACCCGGTGCACTTTCACACCCTGCCGCTGGACGAGCTGGCGCCGGTGCTTGAAAACCAGGAATTCAAGATCTTCAGCTCGCCAGTTCAGCACATGATCCCTACCCTGGGGATCCGGGTCGAATACAAGGGCGGTGAGTTTGTAGTTGCTTATTCTTCAGACACCTCACCGGTTCCCGAAACAGTCACACTGGCAGCTGATGCGGATGTGCTGATCCATGAAGCTGCCGGGACAATCTATCACCATTCCACTGCATCCCAGGCGGGTGAGATTGCTTCACAAGCGGGGGTGAAGGACTTGTATTTGATCCATTATCCTTCTCCGGAATTGATCAGCCCGGATTATACTCTCAGCGAGGCAAAAAAAACCTTCCCCGGGAATGTCTACCTGGCAGAAGATTTTATGGAAATCGAGTTCAAGGGAGAGTAAAGTATTACCAGCCCTCCACGTAAGGCTCCCAATCCTGATAAATATTGATGTATTTTTTGAATAGATAGACAGCAGACCCCGGCGGCTGTTCAGGTTGTTTACGCAATTTCAAGCCGGACTGTTCCAGTGTCAGGCCACCTTTTTTGTGGTTGCAGGCGGCACAGGCGGTCACCAGATTAGACCAGGTAGATTCACCGCCCAGATGCTGGGGTTGGATATGGTCAACCGTTAATTCCCGGGCACTTTGCCCACAATACTGACATCTGAACTGGTCTCGCCGGAATATTTCCTGTTTGGAGAGTTTTACTGTAGGTCGGGGGCGCTTGATGACAGAATGGAGGCGGATGACGGAAGGTTTGGGATAGGTCCTGGAAACTGTTCGCACCACACCGCGGCCGTCCATGATCATATTGGCTTTACCAACCAGAATCAGGCACATCGCCCGGCGTGTGGAGCAGACGTTTATCGGTGCGTAATTGCCATTGAGGACCAGCACTGGTTGGTTCATCTCATAAATTCTCTCGAAAATTATAGCATGTATTTTAGCCCCTTCTCAAGGGATTATCTGCTTATTTTGCATTATGAATTACATATTTTTAAGTGGGAATGGAGTATATTTCCTGGCCAGGATTGAGTTCTACCCTATTTGTACGGTAAAATGGGATAGTTAACCTTTCGGGGAGGACCGATTGAAAAAATACCTCAAGGCCTATGCTTTTTTACTGCCCACCGCAATCTCCCTGGTTGTTCTCGACCAGCTGACAAAGACCTGGATCAGGAATAACCTGGCATTTAACGAATTGTGGATGCCATGGGAATGGCTGGCTCCCTATGCCAGGCTTGTGAATTGGCACAATACCGGAGCGGCGTTTGGCATTTTCCAGGGCATGAATGGCATTTTTATAATATTGGCTATTGTGATCATAGCCCTAATCTTGATCTATTTTCCAATGATTCCGAAAGATGATTTCTTCTTCCGCCTTGCTTTAACCCTGCAGATGGCTGGCGCGGCTGGCAATCTGATCGACCGTCTTTACCGAGGTTTTGTAACAGACTTTATCTCTGTGGGAAGATTTCCTGTTTTTAATGTAGCCGATTCCTGCATCACCTTGGGGGTGGTGGTTTTATTGATAGGGATGTGGATCGAGGAGAGAAAATCTCAAAATGAATCAAGAATCGATTATCCTTCAGAACCAGTCTGAAAAGGAAATCCGGCTCGATAAATTTTTGGTCAGAGAACTGGAAGGATATTCCCGTTCCTATATCCAAAAAATCATTAATGCTGGGGGAGTTTCAATAGAAGGATTCCCTGTGTATAAAAAATCCGAGCGAATCAGCCCGGGAACGGAGATCGAAGTCATTATCCCCGAGGCAGAGGATACACAATTGCAGGGAGAAGATATTCCCCTGGATATCATTTTCGAAAACGATGATCTGATCGCGGTCAACAAACCGGCCGGTATGGTTGTCCATCCTGCCCTGGGACATACAACCGGCACCCTGGTGCAAGCTGTGCTGGGTTATGCACCGGAGATTGAAGGCGTTGGGGGAGTTAAAAGACCCGGGTTAGTACATCGCCTGGATCAGGATACTTCCGGGGTGATCATATTGGCAAAAAATGATCGAGCCCATCAGTTCTTACAGAACCAGTTCCGGGAGCGGCAGGTCGATAAAGAGTATCTGACCCTGGTGGATGGACGCCCGCCAACGCCCAACGGCCGGGTGGAAGTGGCCATTGGACGGGATCCAAAATACCGCCAGCGTATGGCTCCGGCTCTGGAAAGGGACGGCAAGGAAGCTATTAGCGAGTATTTCACTCTGGAAGAATTCCCTAAACATACTTATTTAAGAGTAAAGATTCTGACCGGGCGCACTCATCAGATCCGGGTTCACCTGAATTTTTTGGGTTGCCCGGTCGTGGGTGATACAGTATACGGCAGGAAAAAACCCTCTATTCAAGTTGACCGTCAATTTCTACATGCTTTCAGGTTGTCAATTATTCTCCCGGGGGAAGAGGATAAACACCTTTTTGAAGCTCCCCTGGCGGGTGAGCTGGAAGAAATTCTAAATCAATTAAAAGAAATATAGCCAGGAGTAAAAAATAATGATCGACCTTCGTTCTGATACAGTCACCTTGCCGTCGCCAGAAATGCGGGAAGTGATCGCCAAAGCTGATGTGGGGGACGATGTATATGGGGAAGACCCCTCAGTTAATCAGCTTGAAGACGAATCAGCCAGACTGCTGGGAAAGGAAGCTGCCCTTTTTATCCCTTCCGGAACGATGGGAAATCTGGCAGCTGTTCTAACCCACTGCGAACGCGGCAGCGAAATCATTCTGGGAAATAAAGCTCACATATTCTTAAATGAAGCCGGCGGAGCGGCAGCCCTGGGCGGGATCCATTCCCATACCATCCCCAACCAAAAAGATGGAACCCTTAGATTTGAGGATATCAAAAAAGCCATTCGCTGGGAGGATATCCATCATCCTAGAACCCGATTGATCTGCCTGGAAAATACCCAAAATATGTGTGGGGGTGTGGCGCTGACAGTGGAATACACTAAAGCAGTAAAAGATATTGCCCGGACTCATCAGTTGAAACTGCACCTGGACGGGGCCAGGATCTTTAACGCCGCCGCTGTCCTGGATATAGATCCAGCAGAATTGGTCGAGCCGGTAGATTCGGTCATGTTCTGTCTCAGTAAAGGTCTGGGCGCACCGGTGGGATCGATCTTATGTGGTGATGCAGATTTCATTCAGCGGGCAAGAAAGATCCGCAAGATGCTGGGAGGGGGCATGCGCCAGGCTGGTATGGTGGCGGCGGCCGGATTATTTGCTCTGAAGAATAATCTGCCGCTCTTAAAAGAAGATCATAGACGCGCTCAGGAGCTTGCCCGGGGACTGGGGGAAGTAAAGGGCATCAGCCTGATGAATCAAATACCTCCTTCCAATATGGTGTATCTGAATCTGGATCCTGAACTTCCACTCGACGCGGTACAGATGAAAGCCAAATTAAAAGAAATAGGGATCCTAGCTGGAATTGAGGGAGAACGGCAGCTCAGACTGGTCACTCACTTGTGGATCACTAACAAGGATATTGAAGATGTGATCCAGGGATTCAAGGAAATCACTTCCTGAAGGATGAAAACAACTGTATCTGCCATTCAGAAAGGCGCCAGCCTCCAGATGTTATAATAAAAACGTTCTTTCTTTATAGTTTATTCAAGGATATGAACAGCAATGAAGAACAAATATACAATCGAGGACATGGACCGTATTGCGGATGAAATCCGCTCCAGGATATCCATTCAACCGAAAATTGCTCTGATCCTGGGTTCTGGGTTGGGCCCGTTATCCGAGTCCATTGAGGACCCGACCATCATCCCATATCATGATCTTCCGGGCTGGCCTATCTCCACTGTGGAAGGTCATGCCGGTGAGCTGGTGATCGGCATTCTGGAAGGCCAGGATGTGCTGGTGATGAATGGCCGGATCCATTACTATGAAGGCTACGAAATGGACCAGGTGACCCTGCCCATCCGGGTGATGCAGCGCCTGGGCATCAAGACCTTGATCGTTACCAATGCAGCCGGTGGGATAAACCAGGATTTTGTTCCCGGAAATCCCATGTTGATCACGGATCACTTGAATTTCCTGGGTATGGCAGGTGTCAACCCTCTCCGGGGTCCTAACCTGGATGAGTTCGGTACCCGCTTTCCGGATATGAGCCAGGCTTATGACAAGGAATTAATAGAAATTACACGGGGGGTTGCTAAAGAACAGGGGCTTACTCTTTATGAAGGTGTGTATGTCTGTCTGGCCGGTCCCACCTTTGAAACACCAGCTGACCTCCGCTTTTTGCTCGGTGCGGGTGTGGATGCAGTAGGTATGTCTACCGTACCGGAAGTTATCGTGGCCAATCATGGCGGTCAACGCGTTTTGGGGATTTCTGGCATTACTAATAGTTCCAATCTGTATGGGGAAGCGGAAACTACCCATGAAGAGGTGATAGAAACAGGTTTGATCCTCGCGCCAAAAATGATGGACCTGATCCGGGGCGTTCTGCAAGTTTTATAAAATCCCTACTGAACCTGCTTATGGATATCAACGGGGGAGGATCGAACCTCCCTAAATAAACCAAATTTAAATGAATGATTTTTTACGGTACCTCAAAGATTTTGAATACCTGATCTATATCATCATTGGCACCTTTACTGCCTGGCACATCAGGAAGTTTTTTCTGGCCTGGGAAGAATTGCGGGCAGCGGCCTTTGGATTGGAAAAAGAGAGCGCCCAGATGCATTTGAATCGATCCGCCGCCCTTCTGGTTGTTTTGCTATTCCTGGGAGCAGCGGAGTTTGGATTGGTCTCATTTATTATCCCTTCCATGCCCAATGTCAATCCCCTGCCAACGGCAACCCTGGATTTATTAGCTTCACCGACCACGACCATATCGCCTGTGGAAGAAACCGTCCTTCCGGCAGTTCAGGAAACACCCTTACCAGGGACAGCAATTGTCCAGGCGGGATGTGTACCTGACGAATTGATGATCACATATCCAGAAAACAACACCACAGTGAACGGAATTATTGAGATTGAAGGCACGGTGAATATCCCAGATTTCGGTTTCTACAAATTCGAGATCTCTTCCTTAAACACTGATTCCTGGCTGACGATCCAGGCTGGAGATACTCCCAAAAACGATGAGATGTTGGGTTTCTGGGACACAACCCAGCTTGAACCCGGTAATTATTCTCTGCGCCTGGTTGTGATAGATAATCAGGGCATTCAGAAAGAACCATGTGCGGTCGATCTATATGTTGAAATGATGGTTGAGTAGATCAGGTAACCCTTATGACTAAGATCAATATTCGCCCTGCAATATCAACTGATATTCCCAAGATGATTGCCCTCGATCATAATTACGCCACAGGGCATGTCTGGCAAATGACGATGGATCTGACAGAGATCCAAACCCAGGTTACCTTTCGAGAAGTCCGTTTGCCTCGCGAGGTCCATGTCAATTATCCCCGAGGTGCTCAAAATCTAGTGGACGATTGGACAGCTCGAGATCTACTGCTGCTGGCTGAAACAGGAGAGAATGTCAGAGGGTATATCAGCGTTCAAATGGGGTTAGCACCTGCCAGCGCCTGGGTGAAGGACCTGGTCATTGACCGGGTGCACAGAAGGAATGGCATTGGCAGCGCTCTGATAATGGCTGCTCAGGACTGGTGTGGGAGAAAGGGTTTTCACCGGCTGACAGTGGAAATGCAGCCCAAGAATTACCCTGCCATTCAATTTGCCTATAAACTCGGTTTTGAATTCTCGGGTTATAACGATCAATACTACAGGGACCAGGAAATCGCGATCTTTTTTTCCTCATACATATGAACCTGTTATCTTTCCTGCAAACCATAAACCAGCTCCTGATGGCTGGAATTTCCATCACTGCTTTTTCTCTGCTCCTTTACGCTTTAACATTCAATCTGAAAGACAAGGTGGCCCGTTCCTTTGCATTCATCATGGGGTGTGTGGTGGTGGTATTTGTGGGAGAGTCAGTAGCCGGAGTGGTCAACTCACCCTCCTGGATCGAGATCTGGTATCAAATTCAATGGGTGGGGATCATTATGCTGCCGGCAGCTTATGCCAATTTATCTGACGCGGTCCTGTCTACCACGGGGAGGCCTTCCCGTGGGCGCAGGACCAAGCTGGTTCAGGTGACCTTTCTGATTTCCTTTATATTCCTGATCATGGTTCCGTTCAATATTGTGGTTGGACCTCTGGTAAAAGAAGGTGTGGTTGCCCCCCATCTGGAGCGAACCAGCCTGACTTGGGTGTTCTCCGCCTTTTACATCCTGAGCATGATCTGGGCCTGGGTTAATTTCCAGAGGGCATACCACCGCACTGTCACCAGCTCCGGCCGCAGAAGAATGGGCTATTTGATCGGAGGTGGGCTGGCGCCTGCCCTGGGGTCATTTCCCTTTCTGTTATTTGGCTCGACTTTTGCCTCCCAGCACCAATATGTTTTCTGGCTCACAGTAGTTGTCAGCAATATTCTGGTTTCAGGTTTGATTATCATCATGGCTTACGCTGTGGCCTTTTTTGGTGTTTCCTGGCCAGACCGGGTCGTCAAACGCCGCTTGATCAAATGGGTCATGAGGGGACCGGTTACAGCCAGTAGTGTACTGGCCCTTACTACCCTGGCCCGGCGGGCAGGAGAACCGTTTTCGTTTTTTGCGCCGGTTGTCATGGCGGGTAGCTTTTTATTAATGCAGTATTTCATCACCATGTTCTCGCCTATTTGGGAACGTTGGTTCCTGTTTAGGGATAGCAAAAACAGTCTAACCCTGCTGCAGAATCTGGAAGAACGTCTTTTTACCCTGGAAGATTTGAGCCAATTTCTGGAATCAGTCCTGGCAGCCATGTGTGATCGCCTGCAGGTCACAAAAGCATTTGCCGCCTCCCTTGACCCGATCGGGATGGATTTTTTTGTGAATGTTGGGGCCCCGGTAGATTTTGACGAGGATGAACTTTCTGAAAGGATCAGGGATATCTCTTCCAAACAGGACCAAATTGGAAAATATAGCCTTTTCTTGTGGGGAAATTTCTGGGTCATTCCTTTGTTCAACGCCCAGAAACCTGATGAACTGCTTGGTTTAGTAGGAGTAGAAACCCCGGAAGGTCTCCTTGACGGTGATCAGAGAGAAGCATTCCAGATCTTGATCCAGCGGGCCCAGCAAGCCCTGGAAGACAGGAACTTCCAACAACAAGTATTTAGCTCAATTGAGGACTTAACCCCGGAGATGAACCGCATTCAGCGTCTGAGAGCGGCGGCTCGTTACGATGGGACCAGCGTGTTAACGGCAACTACTAGTGAAATTTCCCTTGACGAAGTCACTCTGACCGAGTGGGTCAAAGATGCTTTGTCGGATTATTGGGGAGGTCCCGATCTGTCAGAAAGCCCGCTGCTCCAACTGGAGATCGTTCAAAACTCACTGGATGAACATGAGGGTATTTCCGTCAGGGCGGTCAGGGCAATTTTGAAAGAGGCAATCGAAAAGATCCGGCCAGAAGGGACCAGAAGGTTCACTCTGGATTGGGTTTTATACAATATCCTGGAAATGAAATTCCTCAAGGGGCAGAAGGTACGGGATGTCGCCAAGCGCCTGGCTATGTCTGAAGCAAACCTGTATCGCAAACAAAAGATTGCTATTGAAGTTGTAGCTAAAACAATCCTTGAAATGGAAAAACAGGCCCGGGAAAACGTGAAAGATTCTTCTGTAAATGCCTGAAAAATGTTACAATAAGCTGTGCTCGCTTTATTTCTTAACGGGGTACATTAATGGTTCATGAGGATCAATTGTACAACATTCCGGAAGAGCCCCCTGATTTGGGAGATTCGTGGTGGGAAGCAGCCTTGTCTGAGGGGGAGGAAGATTTGAGTGAAGCGGCGGGGCAAATTGTTGATGCGGACCTGCCAGTAACAAAGCCTAACCTGGTTCCCAATAGCCAGCCCGAAAACGATTGGGATTATGTTGATCGTTTATATCAGAAAGACGAAATAGTCCGTTTGAAGGTGGTCGGATGCAACCAGGGGGGACTTCTTGTCCAGGGGGAAAAGATCAATGGATTTGTGCCCTGTTCTCATTTATTGGCTGGTTATAAAAAGAAAGAATACCTTCAGCAAACGATTGCGCTTAAGGTTATCGAATACGATCGCGATCGCTGCCGGGTTGTACTCTCTGAAAGAGCTGCCCAGGCAAAAGCTGGGACCCGAATCAAACTACTTGATGAACTGGAGGAAGGTACCTGTATCCCCGGTGTGATCACAACCCTGACCGATTTTGGCGCTTTTGTTGATCTGGGTGGTATGGAAGGCTTGATCCATATCTCGGAGCTGTCCTGGGGCAGAGTTGATCATCCTTCCAATGTGGTATCCGTAGGTGATTGTCTGGATGTCTATATCTTGAATATCAACCGGGCGGAAAATAAAGTCGCGTTAAGTTTAAAAAAGATGTGTCCCAATCCCTGGGAGACAATCACAGAACGCTACCAACCAGGTCAGATTGTAGAAGCAGTGGTAAAAAATATCGTTTCATATGGAGCATTTGTGCGTTTGGAAGAGGGGGTGGATGGTTTGATCCATGTTTCAGAACTGGGGGAAAACGGTGAAGAAGTATCACCCTGGGATGTGTTGGAAGAGGACCAGAAGGTCTCGGTTGAGATCATTAATCTAGATCCTAAAGAGCAGCGTCTCGGACTAAGTTTGGCCGAGGGGGAATAACAAGGGTTAACCGATCAGCATGAAATCAAAGATCAGGGATCTCCTTACCGGGGTTGTATTTGGTTTGTTAAGCGCCGGATTGATCCTGCTGGTTTCGCAGCCTAAACCTGGCAGAGCAGTCTTGCTGCGTCCAGCTCCCACTCCCCGGCCGGTTGTGATCAATATTGATGGAGCCGTGGTATCACCCGGGGTTTACACTCTCCAGGTTCAGAGTCGAGTGATAGATGCTGTGGAAGCAGCTGGCGGGCTTGCAGAAAATGCCAGCCCCGGATCTGTTAACTTGGCTGCGGAACTGGAGGATGGGAGTCATATCTACATTCCCGCCCGGAATCCCTCTTCGGAAAATTCCGCGGAGCTTCCAGGGAGTGTGGTTGGACTATCAGAGAGCGGAGAAATGATTTCCCTGATTAATATTAATCAGGCTTCGCTGGAATTGTTGATAGGCCTGCCTGGCATAGGCCCGGTGACAGCAGGAAAAATCATCAACTACAGGGAAGAACAGCCCTTCACGCGAATCGAGGAGATCCAGAAAGTACCAGGCATCGGTCCTGCTACCTTTGAACAGATCAAGATTTATCTGACTGTGGGTGAATGAGGAAGGATTGGGAGAATTAAAGGAAAAAACCTTGTCAGCATTGTCATTGGCGGGAAAGAACTGATCACCGTAGTTGGGCGGTAGCTTTCATCGCAGATGGCTGACAAGGTTTAGTATTACAGGTTGTTTGTTAATTAAGCTTTCTTCAGAACGGGCAGACCATTTTTGGTTTCAGATACAACATACCCGGCTGGAACTGCATCCAGCGCGCCTTCTTTAACTTCTTTGGCAAAGAAGTACAGGGTTGATTCTTTTCCACTTTTAAGTACACGAGTTCGTCCGTGCAGGTAGTAGGTGACTCCCTTTCCATTTGTATGTGCGTAAGCCATAATATCTCCTTTGTTCGTTACTTCCTAAAAAACCGCCCAACAGATTATAGTGATGAGGTGGTGAAACCTCAGGGTAATACAAAGTGATTCTGCTCTGAGTTCCAATTTCAGAAATTATTGTGTCGAGGAAGTGGATGATCGTTCTTCTTTTATAATTGTAACCCCTTAACCTTAAAAAGTTCTGTTTTTTCGCCATATTTAGGAAAAAAAAGACCTATTTAAGCCGTTTTTGAAGGGAAAATTCTCCATATTCGCTAGATATACGAAATCCAAGGGATTGATAAAGGGATAAAGCGGATTGATTATCACATTTTACATTCAGCCCGATGAAATCAACTGTATCCTCCAAAAGCTGGCATAAACGGGCCGTCACTGCCTTCCCGTAACCCGCTCTGCGGTGTTGGGGATGGGTTGTGATATTTCCGAGGGCTGCCACTCTATAATCTGCTGAATAGGTATGGATACCAGCGATGCTGACCAGCCTGCCTCGATGGCGGATACCAATATACTGACCCGTCAGCAGCATGCGAGGATCAAAGGCGTTATCTGGGTAGCTTTCCTTATATAGCTGATGAACATCGGGTAGGTCTGTTTCAGTTATCTGGAATGTGTTTTGTGTGTTGACCTGTGTTATCAGATCCGGATTAACGAGAGCCATTTTGAAGTGATCCCCGTGATCCGTGACTAGATAGTTGTCAGTAAAATGGTTTATCAATCCCGGGCTAAAATGGGCATATAACTTATCCGGCAGCAGGGATTGCAACTGCTCAAGATAATCCGGATCCAGATCACCAAATGCCAACAAGACCGGTAGATCTTCCCCGCTGTAAAAAGGAGTTATATTTTTCAATCCTTCTCCAGTTTTAATCCCGTAACATGTTATCCTGGGCCAATAAAAGTCGTCCAGGTCCCCCAAACCATAGAGGTGCAGGGCAAGATCCCGGCGGAAGTATTTTTCCAGGGCAGGTCGATCTTTGATTATTTGGATTTCCACGACTGGATTTTACCAACGGTAGTGATATTTTCCAATCTTTTCCCAGAAGAAATTTCCAGAGCTGAGAGTTATAATGTAGCCAAAGGATAACCTAAAATCTGGAAGGATCGTAATGTCAAACGCTATTGTTGAATGTGTACCGAATTTTTCGGAAGGCCGCCGACAGGATGTGCTGGATGAAATCAAAGAGTCGATCTCAGTCGTGCCCGGCGCTTATGTCTTGGATATGCATACCGATGCTGATCATAACCGCAGTGTGATCACCTTTGTAGGTGAGCCTAAAGCTGTGGAGGAAGCTGCTTTTCAGATGATCAAAAAAGCATCCCAACTTATCAATCTGGAAAAACACAGTGGAGAACACCCCCGCATCGGAGCCACTGATGTGGTTCCCTTTGTTCCCATTTCAAATATCAGCATGGATGAGTGTGTGGAAATGGCTCACAGGGTAGGGGAACGAGTGGGTCAGGAACTGATGATCCCGGTCTATTTTTACGAATCTGCCGCCCGGCGCCCAGAACGCAAACGGCTGGAATTGATCCGGAGAGGCGAATACGAAGGTCTAAAAGAAGAAATCAAATCTAATCCGGAACGAGTCCCGGATGTAGGTCCCACTGAACTCGGTCCTGCAGGCGCCACAGTGATCGGAGCCCGGGAATTCCTGGTCGCTTATAACGTCAACCTGACCACTGATGACGAAGAGATTGCCAGTAAGATCGCCCGGACTGTCCGTCATTCCTCCGGGGGATTGAGGTTTGTGAAAGCACTGGGTATGACTGTCGAAGGCCGAGCTCAGGTATCTATGAACTTGACTAATTTCCGAAAAACCTCCCTACCGTTAGTAGTAGAAACCATTCGCCGGGAAGCAGAGCGTTATGGGGTGGGCATTCACAACACCGAATTGGTAGGTCTGATCCCCCAGGCAGCCATGGTAGATACCGCAGTCTGGTATACCCAAATGGATCTATTTTCCCCGGATCAGGTTCTGGAAGGGAAAATGGCAAAGATCGTTGGGCAAGGTGGCTGCCCCGATATTATAGAAGACCTTGCCGCTCCGACCCCTACCCCGGGGGGCGGTTCGGCAGCAGCCTATGCAGGAGCGATGGCTGCTGGACTGGTATCCATGGTAGCCCGCCTGACGGTGGGGAAAAAAGGGTACTCTGAAGTTGAAAAGAGGATGAAAAAGATCCTGGAAGAAGCTGAAAAACTCAGAGCTGATCTGACGGCAGCTGTTAAAGAAGATTCCGAGGCGTTTGACCAGGTGATGGCCGTTTATAAACTGCCCAAAACCGATCCGGCGCGCGCTGCATCCATTCAGGAAAAAACCTTCCAGGCTGCCCAGGTCCCCTTGGAGGCAGCTAAAAAGTCCTGCAGAGTAGCACAATTGGCTCTGGAGGCAGCCAGATTTGGAAATAAAAATGCCATAACGGATGCCGGTTCTGCGGTAAATCTGGCAGCAGCAGCAATTAACAGCGCCGCTTATAACGTCCGGATTAACCTGGCTGATCTGGATGATAAAAAACTGAGGGAACAGATTCTGTCTGAGCTGGGAAAATTGGAAGAAGATGCCCTAGTTTCCCTTGATAAGATTAAAATAATATTGACTGACCGGGGAGGAATATTTTCTTGATCCCTGGCCTGAAAAATACATATCCGATCCGGATGGACTGTCAGCGCGGATCTAGATTGATGATTTTCAATGAAAAATAAAACCCTCTGGATCATTATCATAATTGTCCTGATCGCGGCTGTTTTTTTCAGCGCGATCTTCTTAAGAGGAAATAAACTTCCCTGGATTGAAGAAAAAACAGTCACTCCCTATCGGCCACCTCTGGGAGAGGTCCTTCCAACTGCCACCTTCTTTTCTCCTTCAGTAGTAACGCCTACTTTTGAACCCAACCTGGTGTGGATCGACCCTGATCTACCGGATGCCCTGCTGGATCAGCTGGCGGGTATGGATTACCTGCAGATAACTGATCAAGAGCAAGATGCGGCCACAACCCTGGTTATTGGTGACGAAAACCCATTCAGATATTGGGTCTTTGCTGCGGCTGCTCCTTTCCCAACAGTCAAGGATGGTATATCACTGGAAAAAATCCAATCAGTCTGGCAGGGAGGAGAAAACCCGCTAGCTCCTAATTTACCTATATTCTTAACACAAGAAACCCGGGATGTGCTGGCTACCTATTGGGGCGAACCAGATACCAACGCAGTTGAGATCATTAATACGGATAATCTTGCAAAACAGGCCTGGTCGCAGCAGCCGGCATTGGCCATTCTGCCTTTTGAGGAGTTAACCCCTGAATGGAAGGTGCTGGAAGTGGATGGTATTTCCCCTCTCCAACAAAAATTTGATCCTGTTTCTTACGGACTTTCAATACCCATCTCCGCGGTTGGATTTGACCCCAATATTTTCCAGGAAGTAACCAGCAATCGTGATCCGGATAAGTTCACCAGTGTGGTATTAACCGGGGTGACAGCGCTGGTTCGCGCCACTGCCTGGACCATGGAAATGGAAGGCGTAAATTATCCAGCCCGGGATATTTTGGGATACTTGACGGAAGCAGATATCCTGCATATCAGCAATGAAGTACCTTTTTCTCAAGGCTGCCCTTATCCTAATCCTAGCCAGGTCGGATTGCGTTTCTGTAGTGACAGCCGATATATCGAACTGATGGAAACGATCGGTACTGATGTGGTGGAACTAACAGGGGACCATTTTGGGGACTACGGACCCGAGGCTATGTTATATACCCTGGATATGTATAACCAGCGTGACTGGCCCTATTACGGCGGCGGGGCTGACCGCCAGGACGCTCAAGAGCCGGTTTTGTTCGAACACAATGGTAACAAAATAGCCTTCTTGGGCTGCAACGCCAAAGGAGGAGGATATGCAACTGCAAATGTCGGTTATCCGGGCGCGGTGGCCTGTGATTTTCCAACGATGACGGAGCAGATCAAGGCCCTAAGAGAAGATGGTTATCAGCCGATCGCCACCTTCCAACATTTTGAGTATTACACCTATCTGGCCCAGCCGGACCAGATCCGGGATGCCAGGACCCTGGCGAATGCGGGCGCAGTAATTGTCAGTGGAAGCCAGGCTCACCAGCCCCAGGCATTTGAGTTTTACGAGGATACTTTCATTCATCACGGTTTGGGCAACCTGTTCTTTGACCAGATCTATGAGTTCCCACCCCATACTGCATCTGCATTTATTGACCGGCATATATTTTATAATGGTAAACACATCAGCACTGAGCTGTTAACGATCAAATTTGAAGATTTTGCCCGGGCCAGGCCGATGACTTTATCCGAACGGGAAAGGCTGCTTCAAACGACCTTCAGCGCCAGTAACTGGTAGGAAAAGGTCGCTTCGCTCCCGACGGGGGAACGAGGACCGGGGACTGGGTTTCTAATTCCCCTGATTCTATCAACATCAAGCCCCAATTCCTTCTCCCGTCCCCGGTCATTACTATAAGGCTTGGCATCAGTTCTAGGATAGAGACATTAGGAGGTTTCCATGGGTAATATTACAGACATTCCTGGTTTTAAAGTTGGCCATGCCCAAGACCTGGATGCAATCACCGGCTGCACCGTGATCCTTTGTCCCCCCCACACGGTAGGCGGGGTGGACCAGCGGGGCGGCGCGCCCGGCACCAGGGAAACCGATCTGCTTGCCACTGGCCACCTGGTTAACCAGGTTACCGCCGTTCTGTTAACAGGGGGTTCGGCTTTTGGATTGGACGCTGCCGCGGGTGTGATGCGCTACTGCGAGGAGAATAAAATGGGATTTGATGCGGGGTATGCCACGGTGCCCATAGTGCCCGCTGCCGTGTTGTTTGACCTGGGAATTGGCGATCCCAAGGTGCGCCCGGATGCTGAGATGGGCTACCAGGCTTGCCTTAACGCTTCCGGGGACCCGCCTGCGGAAGGCAATGTGGGAGCAGGTACCGGGGCAACAGTAGGAAAAGTCTTATCTCCGAAAATGTCCACCAAATCAGGGATCGGCACTGCCAGCGTGGATTTGGGTGGAGGAGGAAAAGTGGCAGCTATTGTGGCTGTGAATGCTTTTGGAGATGTGATTGATCCAGAGAGTGGAGAGATCATCGCAGGCGCACGGGGTATCAAGGGTTATGCGGATACACTCAAAGTGATGAAATCCTTTGTTGGCAAAAAAGTGATGGGCTTTTCATCTGGCCCAGGCAATACAGTGATCGGTGTGGTGGCCACCAATGTCAAGCTCAATAAGGAGCAAATTACCCGTGTGGCCCAGATGGCTCATAACGGTTTGGCCCGTACAATTCGCCCGGCTTTCACCTTGCTGGACGGGGATACTTGCTTCGCGCTTTCCTCAGGTGAGGTGGAGATGGACCTGAATATCGTCGGCGCCTACGCAGCGGTGGCATACCAGAAAGCGATCTTAAACGCAGTTCGCAAGGCCGAAAAAGCCGGCGGGGTGCCGGCTGCTAAAAGGAAATAATAAAAAATCGGGATTGAGTTCTTCCAAAAGGACTCAATCCCGATCTGTGGCAAGGTAGTTCTCCTACTTTGTTCGCTGCTCTTTCCAGACATCCCCTTCGTTGTGGTACCCGGATTTTTCCCAGAAACCCAGCTGGTCCTCTGTTAAAAACTCCAGTCCAGTCAGCCATTTAGCGCCTTTCCAAAAATAGGTTGTTTTGATTCCGGATCCGGGTATATGGCCCACGACGCCCCTTACTGGTGCGCCATGTTCTGGAGTCAGGGGTTCTCCGTCAAAATGGGTAGCCAGTAGGAAGTTTTCCTGGAGGGCAATATCAAGCGGCAGGTTAGTTGTGTACCCTCCTTCAGCATGCTGCAATATAAATGCAACTTCGGGTTTGATCCGGATCAAATCGGTTTTGATCAAGGACGGGATGGACACACCTTTCCAATGAGTGTCAAATTTACTCCAGCGGGTTACACAGTGAATATCCATCTGAATCTCAGTTTGGGGAAGCTGGCTGAACTCCTCCCAGCTCCAGCTGTGCTCTTTTTCAACTTCCCCCCAGATCCGGAAAGACCATGTTTTGGGGTTAAATGGGGGAATACTGCCGTAATGCAAGACTGGAAATTTAACCGTCAGGCTTTGTCCGGGCGGCAGCCGGCCATCTTTTTCCATCTGATTTTCAAGTTCTTGCCGGTCGGTTTGTTGTCCCATTGCTGCCCTCGTTAAAAATCTAAGGATGTATCTGCTTTCATTATATAAACCGAGGTATCGGTCTCTGCTTCGACACGTTTTTTCCAGGCTTCCGGGTCCTGGGCGATCAGGGGCCAGGTATTGTAATGAGCAGGGATCACGTTTTGGGGCTGGATCATTTTGACGGCTCTTAAAGCATCATCCGGCCCCATGGTGTAGTTATCGCCGATCGGCAGGGCTGCCAGATGAACCCCTTCTTCTCCAATTAGGGACATGCCGGCAAAGAGCCCTGTATCTCCGGCAAAATAGATCTTCTCGTGATCAGGAGTTGTGATCAAAAAACCGGCCGGCATGCCGCCGTAGGAGCCGTCAGGCAGGGATGAGCCGTGAATGGCAAGGGTAAGTTTAACGTACCCGAATGGATAATCATGACCGCCGCCGATATGCTGAGGAAAAGTTTCAGCTCCGGCATCGGCCATCCATCTGGCTATTTCGGCATTGGCTATCACCTTGGCCCCGGTGCGATTGGCAATCTCCACCGCATCACCTACGTGGTCTCCATGTCCATGGGTAATGAGCAGATAATCCGGATTAAGGTCCCCGGGTTTGATTTGTGTGCTTGGATTATCGGTAAAGAAAGGGTCAATGATAATTTGAAAGTTGTTGATCTTCAGCCCAAAAGTGCCGTGTCCGTAGTATGTGACCTGGTAGCTCATCAGTACCTCCTGCTTGATAAATATAGGGCCAGGGTTTGATCTCTCCTCTATTATATGTCAGCTTTGAGAATTGATGGGAGTCCTCACCTCCCCGGCAGATCAATTTGCCAGTAGACTTCATACTTCAGCCGGTTAAGGTAAAATCAGAACATGTTCACCGTTGAATGTTAAATCAGCGATCTTTCGAAAAAATTCTTTGTGAGGTTTCTTATGACAATAGCAACTGATCGATTTTATCTTGGCCGTATTTTTGATTCCAAAAAGGGAGAAGTAACACCTGAAAATTTAATGTATGATCCAGACGATCTAACTACCCATGCGGTTTGTGTGGGTATGACCGGATCTGGAAAAACCGGGTTGTGTATCGACCTACTTGAGGAAGCCGCCCTGCAGGGCATTCCAGCTATTATGATCGATCCTAAGGGAGATATTACCAATGCTCTGCTGCACTTTCCCGCATTACGGGCAGAGGATTTCACTCCCTGGGTCAATCCAGACCAGGCTCGCAGGGAGGATAAGACCATCGAACAGGCGGGAGCCGATGCGGCTGCTTTATGGACCAAAGGCCTGGCTAAATGGGATATTGGCCCGGATCGTATTCAGGCGTTAAAGGATGCAGCTCACTTTGCGATCTATACACCTGGGTCGGAAGCGGGTATCCCTGTTAACATCCTGGCTTCGTTAAAGGCGCCCGGGATTCCCTGGGATGAGAACCGGGAAATGCTGGTGGAAAAGATCTCCGGCATTGTGATGGGTTTGCTGGGACTGGTAGGTTTGGATGATCTTGATCCGGTGCGTTCCAAGGAACATATCCTGATCAGCAATATCTTTGAAAGCGCCTGGAGCCGGGGAAAGGACCTGGACCTGACGGAATTGATCATGCAGATCCAAAACCCGCCTTTTGAAAAATTGGGCGTGCTGGAACTGGACAGCTTCTTCCCCGAAAAAGATCGACAGGAATTATCCATTCTGTTAAACAGCATCATGGCCGCCCCTACTTTCCAGGCCTGGATCGAGGGAGATCCACTGGATATTGAGAAATTATTGTATGGGGCAGACGGCCGCCCTCGCCATAGTGTATTTTATATTGCTCATTTGTCTGACGCGGAGAGAATGTTCTTTGTCACGCTGCTGTATGCCGCGGTTGAAACCTGGATGCGAAAACAAAAAGGCTCCACCACGCTGCGGGCACTGGTCTATTTTGATGAGATCTTCGGATATCTTCCTCCTGTAAAAAATCCGCCGTCCAAAACACCCATGCTGAGGATGCTGAAGCAGGCCCGCGCTTTTGGTGTTGGCCAGGTGCTGGTGACCCAGAACCCGGTGGATGTGGATTACAAAGCCCTCTCCAATGCGGGTACCTGGTTTATCGGCAAACTGCAAACCGAACAGGATAAGAATCGGCTGTTGGACGGGTTGGAAGGCGCTGCTCCAGGGCTAGACCGCAAAATATATGACAAGCTAATCTCTACCCTGGATAAAAGGGTTTTCCTGCTGCATAATGTTCACGAGGACCAACCGGTATTGTTCCATACCCGCTGGGCCATGAATTACCTGACCGGTCCGCTGACCAAGATTCAACTACCGGCTCTAAATAAATTGGTTGGAGCAGGAATGATCAGGTCTACTCCGAGTGAAACTGTCCAAACGAAAACACCTACCAGGTCCAGTGGAAAAAGGGAGAACTTAACCAGCACCCGACCCAATGTGCCGTCCGGAATTGATGAATATTATCTGCCAAACAACCTGAGCTTTTTGAAAGCCGTTGATCTGGCAGGGATCTCTGCACCCCAACAGGCGGAATTCCAGGTAGTTTATAAACCCGCACTGATTGCCCAGGCGACTGTTCGGTTTATGAAGAGGGATTACAATCTCGATTATGACCTGGTAACTTCTGTGCTGGTGAGAGAACCAGATCAGACTGGACGGGTGCGTTGGGATGATTGGGTGGTTGAGCCGATCGATCTGGATGCGCTGGAACCTGGTGCCAGGGCAGAAGCACACTTCCATGAGCTTACATCGCCATTATCAGACAGCACCAAGCTGCGAGAATTGGAGACAGACTTTAAGGATTGGATCTATCATACCGTGACTGCCTCCGTCCGGGCCAACGAAGAGCTGGAAGTATTTGCAGGCCCTGAAGTATCACAAGGTGATTTTCGGCGTATGTGCTCAGAAGCGGCGGAAGATGCCTTGAAAGAAGAAAAGGAAAAGGTGACTGATTCCTTTAAAAAGAAACTCGATACTATAAAAGATCGATTGATGCGAGAAAAACGAGAACTTGATGAAGATGAGACCGAACTTTCCCAACGGAAGATGGAAGAAGTTGGTAAAGCCGCTGAAAATCTGATAGGTTTACTGGCCGGACGCAAACGAAGCTTGAGCACATCCCTGACCAAAAGGCGGATGACCAGCCAGGCCAAGGCAGATGTGAAAGAGTCCCTGGATTCGATCGAGCAATATAAAAAAGAGATTGAAGACCTGGAGAGGGAAAGGGTGGAAGCTCTGGCTGAAGTTGAGGAGAAATGGCAGGAGATTCTCGAAAACATCACAGAGATCCCCGTGACACCTTATAAAAAGGATATCCTGATCGATCTCTATGGAGTGGGTTGGCTGCCGTATTATGTTTATGATGATGGTGGAAAAGAGGTAGAGCTGGCAGCGTATGCTTGATCTAATAAAATCCGAAGTCTTTAGGGGAGTGCTTGCAACTTCCTGATTGTTTATTGACTTCGGATTTTTCTTTGCCAGGACCTAAACTTCCGAAGTTGGATGAGGTTCAGTCCGCTGGAAGGAAACATCCTCAAAACTTCGGAAGTTAGCCCTGATCGTGATATGATTTCGGGTTTTTGTTTTTTTTTCTACACTTGCCGAACCGTCCTCAGTGAGGTGCCTGAATTGGCGTCCGGGGACGGCCGCCGGAGCACTCAATATTTAAATCCGAAGTCTTCAGAGGAGTGCTTTCGAGGTCCTAATCGTGAATTGACTTAAGATTTCTAATAAAAAAAGAGTGCTTGACTTTTGAAAAAAAGGATGTGGGATCCTCTGGTAACAAGTGATCCCGCAATTGTAGTTATATTGAACTGGACAGAATCCGATCAGTATC
>Ga0307441_1000152_pt1 | contig 27679 bp, 25 predicted proteins | sample SalMarWE160420MG_FD_202149 | JGI IMG/M metagenome (GOLD analysis project Ga0307441, IMG submission 202149) | Salt marsh sediment microbial communities from the Plum Island Ecosystem LTER, Massachusetts, United States - WE1604-20 | ecosystem: Environmental > Aquatic > Marine > Intertidal zone >... | reverse complement strand
TAAAATCCTGTCCGGACATACCCGGAGGTTTGCGTGGTCATATCCGCTGAAGGCGATATAATGGACGGAATTCATGATTTGCAGTTATGTCGGGAAAGGAGGTGAAGCACGAAATCGGAGACATGTCACCCGAATGTTTTCCTGAGGCGGTGAGAGATGTAGCGCGGTTGTATGGCAATCATATGGAAATGATTCTAAAGAATCGAGAAGGAGGGGAGCCATGAAAAACAGGGTATGGATCAGATTGTTGGTGTTTGCGGTCATGGTTTTGTTCGTCGTGGCGGCCGTCGGTGTCAAGGATACGGCAGCCAAAGACAAGATTCGAATCGGGCAGGCCATTTCTCTCTCGGGCCCTCTTGCGGGGGGCGTGGCCATAGCGGGTGGGCCTATCTACCAGCTGTGGGTGGATGAGGTCAACAAAAAGGGCGGCATATATGTGAAGAAGTACGGCAAGAAGTTGCCGGTGGAACTCATCCGATATGATGACAAGAGCGATATGGGCACCATGACGAGGCTGCTGGAAAAGCTAATCCTGGAGGACAAGGTGGACTTTGTATTCCCTCCGTGGAGTACGGCGTTTCTCTATGCTGCCGCCCAAATAGCCAACAAATACCACTACATTCTAATCGGGGGCCCGGGAGGCGCACTGAAACTCAAGGAACTCAATCTTCCCTACTTTTTCCAGGTCCTGAATTTTTCCGAGACCCAGGCGCCGGCCCTTGCGGGCATTTTCAAGGAAGTGGGCGTGAAATCGGCAGCGGTGATCTACCGTGCAGATCTTCATGGCATCGAATACGGTGAGGGCTTTGTTCCATATTTGAAAAAGAATGGAATCCAGGTAAAGCTCAAAAAGAGCTTCCCGCCCGGGATCAAGGACTTGTCGCCTTTGCTGAAAGAGGCAAAAAACCTGAATGTGGATGCCTTTGTGGCGGCCTGCTATCCCGGCGGCGGTATGTTGCTCACCCATCAGGCTATAGACCTCGGGATCAACTTCAAGGCTTTTTTCATGACCGTCCTACCCTTTTCCCCCAACCTCTTCAGAGATAACTTCGGTGTAAACGTGGTGGAGGGAGTTATGGGTGGGGGCGCGTGGAATGCCAAGACCTCTGCCGGGGCCAAGGATCTCGTTGACAAATTCGTGAAAAAGTTCAAGGTGGAGCCCGACTACTGGGGAGGCCTGTACTATTGGTCATCCCTCCAGGATTTCCAGCAGGCAATCGAGAAGGCCGGGACCCTGAACCAGAAAAAGATCAGAGACATCATGGCGAATGAAAGGTTTGACACGGCCCTAGGACCCTACTGGTATGACAAGGATCGGTATTTTGTCAATCATCCCGGTGAGATCGGTCAGTGGCAGAAAGGGGTGTTTGAGGTTATTGATCCCAGCCCAAAACGCACGGCGCCGCCGGAATACCCGAAACCGCCGTGGCCGACAAAAAAGTGATTTGAATGAGTTACGCAGAACACCTTCCCGAGGGGACAAACCCCCTTTGGGGAGGGTTTTTGCCGAGTCAGTTGAATAGAACGTGTGACTGTTGTTGCGCAGGTGCGGGAATCCATTCCACATGATGGTAACCATTCTGAACATTGTCATTTCCGGGTTGTTGCTGGGCGGCATTTATGCCGTTACCGCCGTGGGGCTCAGCCTGCAGTACGGTGTCGCCCGCGTGCTCAATATCGCCCACGGTGAGTTTATCATGCTCGGGGCCTTTATCACGTGGTCAGCCTTTACTCTCCTCGGGATCAACCCTCTTATTTCTCTTGTTATTTGCGGCCCGGTCCTGTTCGCGGTCGGGTACATTCTTTACCGGACCCTGTTCACCCGCCTGAGAATCTCGTCTCCCACGCCGGGGGCGTTTGAGGGAAATTCCATGTTGGCCTGTTTCGGGCTCTTATTCATCATTCAGAATGTTGCCATATTGATCTGGGGGGCTAATATTCAGGGATATACCTACCTGACATTTTCAGTCGATTTCTGGGGAGCCAAGTTCGCGGGCAACAGGCTCCTTACCCTTGGATTTGCGCTGGTTATCTGTCTGGTCTTCTATCTTTTCCTAGCCGGCAGTCGATTGGGAAAGGCGATTCGGGCCGCAGCCCAGGACCCGGATACCGCCGGACTCATGGGGGTCAAAATAAATCAGGTGTTGGCCCTGTGCTTTGGGTTGGGGGCCATGATGGCGGGTTTGGGCGGTGGCATGATCAGCATGTGCTACGAGATCCAGCCGACCATGGGGCTTGAATATACCATGATCGCCCTCATCGTGATCGTCTTAGGGGGGTTGGGCAGTATCCCCGGGAGTCTCATCGGGGGGCTTGTCCTGGGCCTCATAGGGAGCATCGTCACCTATATAGAGCCGGGACTTGCGCTGGTGGCGTACTACGTTATTTTCATGCTTTTGCTCTTGGCAAAACCGACCGGTATCTTGGGGAAATAGTGAAATGGGATTTGGGAGAATAACGTCTAAGAACGCTTTCGTCGCCGGATTGGTGCTGCTCATCCTGATCCTGCTGGCTAGTGCACCTCTTTACGCATCGGCATATACGGTCATTGTCCTCACCAGCGTTCTCATGTATGTGACCATTGCAGTGAGTTGGACTCTGTTCTCCGGCCCGACCGGTTATATCTCACTGGCCTCAGCCGCCTTTTTCGGGGCGGGAATCTATACATCGGCCATAATCGGAAGGGCGTTGCCTCTCCCGTTGGTGATCGTCCTGGGAGGGCTGGTGAGTTTTTGTCTGGCGCTCCTGGTGGGCGCGTTGACCCTCAGGCTGAAAGGCATCTATTTTGTGATGTTCACCTTCGGACTCGTTGAGCTCCTGCTCCATTTTATCTTGTGGTATGAGGTGAATATCACCGGGACGACCGGGAGAGTGGTTCCGTCAGTGGCGAACACCACGGTCTTTTACATTTTGCTCATGATCTTTGTCATATTGATGGTCACAGTGTCCTTTATCAGATGCTCCAGATATGGACTGGCACTCCAGAGCATCGGGGAAAATGAGGAAGCAGCTTCTCATTCCGGTGTTCACGTGACCGCCTTGAAAATTATCATCTATGCGGTCAGCGCCCTTTTTATGGGGGCGGCAGGGAGTGCTATGGCCGCGCGATGGACGTATATCGACCCGACGATCGCCTTCAATCCGCTTATCTCCTTTATGCCCGTTTTGATGGCCATCTTCGGCGGCATTCGGCCGCTGTATGGTCCGGTCATCGGTGCGGCAATCTTTACCTATCTGGAGCAATTTCTCATCACCCGCTTCCCTTACTATTACATGCTCATTTTCGGAATTATCATGGTGGTGGCGATCCTCTATATGCCTAACGGTATTATCGGGCTGGCACAAAGGATACGAGAAAAGAGTTTGAGGAAAAAATATGGTGATACTTGAGGGGAGAGGCGTGACCAGGTATTTCGGGGGGCTGGCCGCTGTGATCGATGTGGATTTCCTGGTGGAAGAGGGCGAAGTGCTCGGTTTGATCGGTCCCAACGGCGCCGGGAAGACAACACTCTTTAATTTGATTTCGGCTGCGCTTGAGCCCAGGTCGGGGAGTATAAAATTCAGGGGAAAAGAGATTACCGGCTTGAAGCCGTATCAAATCTGCAGGATGGGATTGGCGAGGACCTTTCAAACGTTGAAGGTCTTCGCCAATATGTCGGCTTTCGATAATGTCCTCTTGGGTGCGTCTTTTGGGAGGCGGGACAGTATGGCCGCAGCAGAGGCGGCAAAGGAGGCCAAGGCGTTATTGGAATTTGTGGGATTGGCAGAGGCGGCAACGTTGCCGGCCAAGGACCTCACCTTTGCTAACCAGAAGAAACTCGAAGTCGCCCGAGCCCTGTCGACCCAACCGGAACTGTTGCTGCTTGATGAATTGATGGAGGGTCTGAACCCCACGGAGGTCAGCCGGGCCATGGCGTTGGTCAAGAGAATTCAAGAGAGAGGGATTACTGTTATCATGATCGAACACGTGATGAGGGCCATCATGAATGTTTGCGAACGTATTATGGTGCTCCATCACGGCGCAAAGATTGCGGAGGGAACTCCCCGGGAGATTTCCGCCAGCAAGAAAGTTATTGAGGTGTACTTTGGAGAGCGGGCGGATGCTGGAAACTGACCACATCGAGACCTATTACGGCAAGGCCCAAGCCTTGTTCGAGGTATCCGTGAGCGTTGAGGCATCGGAGATCGTGGCCCTGGTAGGGTCTAACGGGGCCGGGAAAACCACTCTCCTGAAGACCATATCCGGTCTGCTGCGCCCGGCTTCCGGCAGGGTGATGTTCCGAGGAAAAAGGATTGACGGGCGACCTTCATACGCCGTTGTTGAGCTGGGGATCTCCCATATACCCGAGGGGAGAAGACTGTTCTCTGACATGTCGGTCCGTGAGAACCTGGAGATGGGTGCATATCTCCGGCACACATGGAGAAAGAAGGAAGAAAGTCTGGAGAAGATCTATCAGCTCCTCCCCGTATTGCGTGCAAGAAAAGGACAATTGGCCGGGACATTGAGCGGTGGTGAACAGCAGATGGTCGCTCTGGGTCGCGGTCTCATGTCAATGCCGAAATTGTGCATGATAGATGAACCGTCATCCGGCCTGGCGCCGCTCATGGTGCACGAGATTTTTCACATCATAGAGGGCCTTCGCGATCAGGGTATCGCCATCTTCCTGGTGGAACAGAATGTTCGACATACCCTGGAGGTGGCTGATCGGGCGTATGTCATTGAAAACGGACGGGTCATCCTGGCTGGGGAGAGTGAAAAGCTGCTTTCAGAAGAGCTGATCAGAAAGGCCTACTTGGGGCTCTGATTGTGACACGACAGATGAAAATCAGGGTCAAGTTATACGGGACCCTCAGCAGGCTTTTCCCCGACTACCGGACTGCTACGGGCATGGAGATTGAGGTTCCACCGGGGATGTCGGTGAAAAATCTTTTGGACCGGCTGAGGATTTGTGAGAACCAGGGAGGCGTGGCGGTTGTAGATGGAAGAGTTCTCAAAATGGAGGAAGAAATACCTCCAGGAGTCGAGGTGAGAGTTTTTCAGAGCGTTCGCGGAGGATGAAGAGCCACACGTTTTGGATGAGAGCCTCTAGACATTGAATGAAAGGAGGAAAAAATGGCAAAGACGATCTTTATTTTAGGCTTAATGGTATTAACGCTAATGGTATCTTTTTCCAGCCTCTTCGCCAAAATGCCGACACCGATGGTCAGGGGAATTCCCCCTTTAGTCTCCACTGAATGGTTACAGCAGAACAAGAATGCTCGACATTTGGTTATACTTGACGTGAGAAACGCCCAAGAATATAACGCCGGCCATATTCCCGGTGCGATAAATAGCTCGTCTTCTAAGTGGTTCATAAATCCACCATTCGGGAAAGGATTCCCTTGGATGGAATTGCCGGAAAAAGCTGATTTATTTAACACTATCGGCTCCTCCGGCATAACTCAAGAGTCGTTGGTAGTTGTTGTCGGGAAAACAGCCGGCCCAATGGCAGTGTATGCCATCGCTGATGCCACCAGGGTTGCAGTTACCCTCATATACGCGGGGGTTAGGAACGTAGCCATTCTGGATGGCGGTTATAACAAGTGGGTAAAAGACGAAGGAGATGTATCCAATGAACCGACTACACCAGCCCCGTCATCATATGATGGGGACATAAACGAGGGAATGTTTGTTTCAAAAGGCTACCTTGAAAGGAAAACGCTGAAGGCAGTCGTTGTCGACGCCAGAGATGCTGATGTGTATTTTGGTGTAACGTTGGAGCCTTGGTGTAAAAGGGCAGGTCATATCCCCGGCGCTAAATGTTTGCCGGTCCCCTGGTTCTGGGATTTTTCAAAAGACAATGAAGGGGGTGTAATTTACGGGACTTACAAAGCATCAGAGATGCTTAAAGCAATGGTGCTGCCTTCAGTTGGTAATAGAAAGGCAAAAAGGGTAATCATCTATTGCGGGGTAGGGGGATATTCCAGCACAATGTGCTTTGTATTAAGCGAAGTGCTCGGGTATAAAAATGTAAAGATATATGACGGCTCGGCCCAGGAATGGACAGCAGATCCAATGGCCCCGGTTTCCAAGTATGTCTGGGAATAGGAGGCCACCATATCCATCACAGAACAGAAGGAGCGGATAATTATGTCGGAAGAACTTGCAGGACTGTTAGCGGATTTGAAAGAAAAGGAGGCCATAGGGTTTGTGGAAAAGGCCCTGGAACAGGGGACCGATCCCATGGAGCTCTTGGAGCAGGCCAAGAAAGGAATGGAAATTGTGGGGCAGCGGTTTGCCGATGCAGATTATTTCATCCCGGACCTTATTTTTTCGGGGGAGATCTTGAAGGGCATCATTGCAATCCTTGAACCCCGGCTTAAGAGCGGCAAAGGTGAAGAGGCTGATCGGTTGGGAAAGGTGATTATCGGGACTGTGGCCGGAGATATCCATGACATTGGCAAGGACCTTGTGGTTTTCATGCTTGATGTGAATGGCTATGACGTAACGGATTTGGGAATCGATGTGCCTGCGGAGAAATTCATCAATGCCATCAAGGAGACCGGGAGCACGGTCGTGGGGCTGAGCGGGTTCTTGACCCTGGCGTTTGATTCCATGAAGGAGACCGTAGAGGCCATCCGGGAGGCAGGGCTGCGGGATGACGTAAAAATAATGATAGGGGGCGGTCAGATCAATGAACAGGTCAGGGATTTTACCGGTGCCGACGCCTATGGAAAAGATGCAATGGAGGCTGTTAAACTGGCCCAGCGCTGGATAGGAGGGTAAAGCAATGGAAAAGAAGTGGGAAGAAATGTCCGCAGATGAAAAGCAGGATACGCAGTTTCAAAAGCTGCTTGCGCCGAAAGATCCTGAGGGAAATGACCTCCAGTTCCAAACCCCGGAAGCAGAAGCTAACTACAAGGCAAGTATCAATAGAATTAAGGATGCCATTCAGCTAAAAAAGACTCCGGACAGAGTGCCGGTTACTATACTTCCGAGTATGTTCCCTTATATTAATGCCGGGATGACTGTTGAAGAGGCCATGTATGACTATGATAAATGCACCGAGGCCTTTAATAAATTAATTTTGGAACTTAAGCCGGATATGAATATAGGCGCTTCAGCGCCGGGACCGGGGAAGTTCTATGAGATTCTTGACTACAAACTCTATTCCTGGCCGGGCCATGGGGTAAAGCCTGAACATTGCTACCAGTGCAATGAAAAGGAATACATGACCGCGGAGGAATATGATCTCCTGATAACCGACCCGTCGTTTTACTTCAGGAATTTCTATCTGCCGCGCGTATTCGGAGCGTTGGAGGGTTTCACGATGCTCCCTCCGCTAACCGGCATACTTGAAATGTATGGGGTTGCCTTTAGTTTTATACCCTATGCGCTGCCCCCTGTTCAAGGCACCTTTAAGGCCCTTTTTGAGGCTGGCGCTGAAGCTCTGAAATGGGCGATGGCTATGGGTGGTTCAGATCTCCAGCTGAAATCATTAGGCTTTCCCAATATCCTCGGCGGATTTACCAAGGCACCGTTTGACACAATCGGTGACACCCTCAGGGGGACCAAAGGGATCATGGTGGATATGTACCGGCAGCCCGATAAGCTTCTTAAGGCCATGGAGGGACTCGTGCCTATCATGATTGGTATGGGAATAGGCGCTTCTCAACAGACCGGAAATCCTCAGATATTCATGCCCCTCCATAAGGGTGCCGATGGCTTCCTGTCCGACGAGCAGTTTAAAAAATTCTACTGGCCCACCTTTAAACAGGTCATGTTGGGCTTAATTGAGGGAGGATGCATACCATTTCCTGCGCTTGAGGGGTCTTGGGGCTCGCGTCTGGAAATTATCCAAGACATACCGAAAGGCAAGACGATGTGGATGGTTGACCAGACAGATATGGGGAAAGCCAAGGAAACATTGGGGGAGAATGCTTGCCTCATCGGCAACGTGCCTTCCTCCACGTTGAAATTAGGTACACCTGATGAAGTGAAAGACTATTGCAGGAAACTCATCGATACGGTAGGTAAAGGCGGTGGTTTTATTATGGGCAATGGTGCGTTTTTCGATGAGGCAAAACTGGAAAATGTCAAGGCCATGTTTGACGTCACCAGGGAGTACGGCATTTATGAATAGACACCGGCGGGCGTATGGCGGGGTCCTCTGCCGATTGGTGATAGAGACATGGGCGATCATCAGGTAACATTTCAGCCTGTTGGCAGGCGGGGGCCGTGCCCTACCGGGGAAACCCTTCTGGACTGCACGCATCGGTTGGGTGTTGAGTTGGTCAGTCTTTGTGGGGGCCTTGGAAAATGCAGGGGCTGCAAGATAAGGGTCATGGAAGGGAGGTCTTCGGACGTGACCGCTGCAGAGCGGGAGGCCTTTACCGAAGAGGAGCTGGAGAGCGGCTGGCGGCTGGCCTGCCAGGCGTATCCACAAGACGATTGCAGGGTGTATGTGCCACCGGAATCCCTGAGTACTCAGCAACGCCTGCAGGTTGAGGGCACGGAGATAGATATTCCCCTTGACCCCTCGATCAGGTCTGTTGCCTGCAAGATTGAACCACCCTCATTGGCGAAGCCTGTGGCAGATGCGGAGAATCTGCTCGAAAAGATAAATGCTCCCGGCTCTGTACATGTGGATATCCAGGTCTTGAGGGACCTTTCAACACGGCTTCGGGAATGGAATTGGAACTTGACGGCACACATTCAGGACAGGGAACTGGTCGCAGTCAGGCCCCCCGGTTCCCGTCCGTTTGGCCTGGCCGTTGACTTGGGCTCAACCAAGATAGCAGGGTACCTGATCGACTTGGATACAGGAGAGACGCTGGCTTCACGAGCGATCATGAACCCCCAGATCAGCAAAGGCGAGGACATCATTACACGAATCAATTTTGCGATCCAATCGCCGGGCGGGCGGACCTTGATGGCGAATATGGTCAGAGAAGGGCTGATGGAGTTAGCGGGGAGCTTATGCGCTGAAGCAGGCGCAGAAACCGGAGATATCCTAGATGCCGTGATTGTCGGCAACACGGCTATGCATCACCTGATGCTGGGCCTGCCTGTCCGCCAACTGGCAATAGCTCCCTTTGTGCCGGCCGTGTCCGGGGACTTGAACATCAAGGCCAGGGACATAGGCCTGGAGTTTGCTCCGGGAGCCTATGTTTATTTGCCTCCCAACATCGCAGGCTTTGTGGGGGCCGATCATGTGGCCGCCCTGACGGCCACAGGCGGAGAATGGGATCACGGGAACGGAATGGTTATTGATATCGGCACCAATACGGAGATATCGCTGATAGCCCGGGGAAAGATAACAAGCACGTCCTGCGCTTCCGGTCCGGCGTTCGAAGGATATCAGATAAGAGATGGCATGAGGGCCTCTCCAGGGGCGATTGAGAAGATATACCTTGGAAGGGAGGATAGAATCCGCTACAAGACCATCGATGATGCGGAGCCCATCGGTATCTGCGGATCGGGGATACTGGACGCTGTTTCTCAGCTTTGCCTGGCCGGTGTCCTGGACAGGGGCGGCCGAATGCTGGAAGGTTCCCATCCCCAAGTGGTCAAGAAGAATGGGCACTTAGAATTTATCCTTGTCCCCCAAGAGGAGGATCGGAGGGGCCCGGAGATTTCCATCACCCAGAAGGATGTCCGGGAGGTCCAGCTGGGCAAGGCTGCCATCCAGGCTGCAATGGAGATTCTCATGGAGACAGAGGGCATCTCCCCAAAAGAGATCGATAAGGTTATTATAGCCGGTGCCTTTGGCAGTTATATTGATATTTCCAATGCAATGGCCATCGGGATGCTGCCCTCTCTTCCCCTCGGCAGGTTTCGCCAGGTTGGAAACGCGGCGGGTACAGGTGCCAGGCTTTTTCTGTTGTCTTCCGCTAAACGAAAGGCGGTCGGGAAATTACTGTCACGCGTAAAATATCTAGAATTGGCGGGCACACCGGAATTTAGTAAGGCCTTCACCCGTACCTGCCTGCTCGAACCCTGTCATCTGGACCCAAATGCCGGATGAGGCTGATGCTCACGGAGCCATAATGGGTTGCCCGTTTGGAAAATCCAGTGCAGGTGCTTCGTGGAGCTTCAAGGAGGAAGCATATGCTGATTGTTGGTGAACGGATCAATACAAGCCGCAAGTTGATAAATGAAGGCGTGGCCAAACGGGATACAGCGTACATTCAGGCGGACGTGAGGTCCCAGGTTGACTCCGGTGCCGATCTGATCGATGTTAACGCCGGATCGCGTCGAAATTCAGAGGTGGAGGATCTTCTCTGGTTGATTGAAGTCATTCAGAAGGCCCTGCCACAGGCAAGGCTTTGTATCGACAGTCCAAACCCGGAGAGCCTGAAGGAGGTCCTGAATCAGGTTGAATATCCGCCCATGCTCAACTCGACAACCCTGGAAAAATCCCGTTTTGAAGCCATGGCACCGATTATCCAAATGAGGGATTGCGATATTGTGGCTCTCTGCATTGATGACCGGGGCATTCCCAAGAGCGTGGAACAGGCCCTGGGAAACGCCGGCCGACTCGTTTCAGAGCTGGAGAGACTGGGCATGAAGCGGGAGCGAATCTTTTTGGACCCTGTAATTCAGACAATCAGCGCCAATACAAATGCGGCATTGATGGTCCTCGAGACCATCGAAGGGATTCGACGGGAACTGGAGGGGGTCAACGTCATCTGCGGTCTCTCCAATATCTCATTCGGGCTGCCCAAGCGAGCCCTTTTGAACAGGGCTTTTCTGACCCTGGCCATGAAGGCCGGGCTCAACGCGGCCATTGTTGATCCCCTGGACAAAAAGCTCATGGCAACATTAAGAGCTACGGCTGCTTTGCTGGATCAGGACCCCTGGTGCCAGGCCTACACCGCGGCCTTTCGGGAAGGTAAATTGGAGACGTGAACCGTGTAAGCCTCATCCGGTGATCGATTCCATTTCACCGTATCGGCCGCGCCTGGTGGATAACGGATAACCGCCCGTTTCTTGGGCCTGTAGGTATTGCGCGAGAGCATTATGATAACCCAATCCAAGGAGAATGTTATGAAAGCAGACAGGAAAAAAGGAATTACGAGAAGAGAGTTTATTAAAAAATCATCAACCTTTGGAGCGACGCTGGGAGCTGCGGCCTTGGCGCCGTCCCTTGCACGAAAAGCCTTCGCCGCGAAGCGAGATTATATCCTGATCGGCCATCCCAGTTCTCTTACCGGTCCTTTGGCCGGCCTGGGGGAACCGACTCAATGGGTGACCGATAGAGTCGTGAAGGCGATCAACAAGAACGGCGGGATATATATCAAAGATCGCGGAAAGAAGCTTCCCGTTAAAGTGAAAATTGTGGATACGGAAAGCAGTCCGAACAAATCGGCGCAACTCGCCTCCAAACTTATTATGGGGGACAAGATTGATCTGATGCTTGTCATGTATACGCCGGATGTCGTAAATCCCGTTTGTGGGGTTTGTGAGAGATTTGAAATGCCCTGCATCTGCCTTGGGGTCCCTGTTGAGTCATGGCTGACTGGCGGGCCTTACAAATGGTCTTATGAGTCATTTTGGACGCTCGACAGCTGGACTGACCTATTCATTGGCATGTGGGATCAGGTTGCGGATAAAACAAACAAGGTCGTTGGAGGTCTCTTTCCGAATGATCCCGACGGGACAACCATGGCGCCGATTTTCGCAAAGAAACTTGGCCCGAAAGGATATAAGTTCATAGACCCCGGCAGATTTCCATACTTCAATAAAGATTTCAGCTCCATTATCAACCGTTTTAAGGAGGAGAAGGCCGAGATTCTCACAGGATCTCTCATTCTACCCGACTTTGCAACCGCCTGGAGGCAGGCTCATCAAAATGGGTTCATACCAAAAATCGCCACTATGGGGAAGGCTCTTCTTTTTCCATCCGGTCTCGAAGCACTGGGAGGGAATCTGGGGCATGGATTGACCATGGAGGTCTGGTGGAGCCGTTACCACCCCTTCAAGTCATCTCTATCCGGAGAGACCCCTGCGAACATATGCGACGCTTGGGAAATGGAGACCAAGAGGCAATGGGGTCCGCCCATCGGCTTTAAACATGCAGGATACGAAATTGTGTTTGATGTGCTCAGACGTGCACAGAGTCTTGAGAAAAACACCTTGCGGGAGGCTATAGAAAAGACTGATCTTGACACCATTATCGGCCATATCAAATTTAATGACAAACATTATTGTGAAACGCCTTTGGTGGGAGGTCAATGGGTCAAAGGTAAAAAATGGCCCTACGAACTTGAGCTTGTATACAGCGGAAAATATCCTGAGATACGCCCGACCGCGAAAATGATCTTCCCGCTCCCCAAGGCCTCATGAGGTGGGGTTCAGAGATAAGCGGGATTATGGGAATTGAGGTTGAATGATCAAAAAATGCATAGGCTTAAAACGTGAAAGGAGCATGACAACATGGCAAAAGAACTGGCGACATTGCTTGCGGATTTGAAGATGGAGGAGGCAATCAACTTGGTTCAGAAATCCGTGGATGAGGGGATGGACCCTCTGGCGATTCTGGAGGACGCAAAAGAGGGGATGAAAATCGTGGGAGAACGCTTCGCGGACAGCACTTATTTCATTCCGGACCTGGTATTTTCCGGAGAGATCTTGAAGAGGATAACGGAAATCCTGGAGCCTCATATGAAAGCCGGCAAAGGGGTGGAGACTGAAAAGATCGGAAAAGTCATCATAGGAACGGTGAAAGGCGACATCCACGATATCGGGAAGGATATGGTCGTTTTCATGCTGGAGATAAACGGCTTCGAGGTGATTGATCTCGGCATAGACGTCCCTGAGCAAAAATTTGTGGACGCCATCAAGGAGAGCGGTTCGACGGTTGTCGGGTTGAGCGGATTCCTGACCCTTGCCTTTGAATCCATGAAGGAGACCATCGAAGCCTTTAGAGCGGCGGGCCTGCGCGATCAAATAAAAGTGATGATCGGCGGCGGCCAGATAGACAATCAGGTCAAGATCTACACTGGGGCTGATGCCTTTGGTGTTGACGCGATGGAGGCCGTCAAACTTGCGAACCAATGGATTGGAGGATAGCCATGGAAAAAGATTGGAAACAACTGACGATTGAAGAAAGACAGGAAGCCAGATTTGAACGGTGGCTCGCAGGGGAAGGCCTTGACTTCGCAAGCCCCGAGGCAAGGGCATCCTATCAGAGAAAGATTACCCGCTTTAAAGACGTGGTTCAATTAAGGAAGACACCGGACAGGGTGCCGGTCTTTCCCTTTCACACCTTCATGCCCGTCACCCTTTTTGATGTCCTTCCCGGGGAAGTCATGCGGGACGGCGAAAAACTCGTTTCCGTGTGGAGACGATATCTTGCGGAATATAAACCCGATTATTACATCAGCCCGGGGCTCGTGCTGAACCATGCACCGCTCGAAAAGCTGGGATACACGCTTTACCGGTTGCCCGGCAAGGGCGTGGACGAAAAGTATCCTTATCAGTGCGTTGAAGGTGAATATATGACTGCAGACGAGTACGAGGCGCTTATTGAAGATCCTTCCGATTTTTTTCTCAGGACCTATCTGCCGCGCATCTGCGATGCTCTCAAGCCCTTTCAGTTTTTTCCACCCTTGACCGGTCTGCTGGAACTCCCGTGCATGGGACCTACTCTGATTTCCCTCGGAACGCCCGAAATACAAAGTGCCCTTCAGGCCCTCATGGATGCCGGAAAGGCCGCCTTTGAGTGGGGGGGGCACATCGGTGCCTTTGAAAAAGAGGCTCAGGAACAGGGCCATGTGAACGGCGCCGGAGGCATTTCAAAGGCCCCCTTTGACGCGTTGGCTGATACCATGAGGGGAACCCGGGCGGCAATGATGGATATGTATATGCGGAAAGACCTGCTGCTCAAGGCCCTTGAACGGCTTACTCCGATCATGATCAAGCTGGGCATATCCGGTCCCAACATATCCGGAAACCCGATCGTGTTTATTCCCCTGCACAAGGGCGCTGACGGTTTCATGTCAGATGAGCAGTTCAAGACCTTCTACTGGCCTTTCCTCAAGGAGGTCGTTCTCGGCCTTATTGAAGAGGGATGTATCCCCTTCCTCTTTGCCGAAGGTGGATATAACTCGCGGCTGGAATATCTTAACGAACTCCCAAAGGGTCGCTGTGTATGGATGTTTGATAAAACCGACATGGCAAAGGCCAAAGAGGTTGTCGGCGAAACAACCTGTATCGCCGGGAATGTTCCCATCACCACGATTCTCTCCGGCACCCCTGAACAGGTCAAAGAGATATGCAAGGGACTGATTGATGTTGCAGGCAAAGGGGGCGGGTATATCATGGCAAGCGGGTGCTCCATGGATGAAGGAAAACCCGAGACCATTCACGCCATGATCGACTTTACAAAGGAGTATGGCGTCTACAAGTGAATAACATAAGGACCAGAATCATAGCCTGTAAGACGGTGATCCAAGAGATGGGAGAACTCATACCACCCGGGGTGGCGGCCTACCCCGTCGAGTCAGGACTTCACCTGAATCCCGACAAGCTGAGAAACGCCCTTCAGGCTGTGATAGATGAAACAACAGGAGACACGGAGACTATCATCCTGGGTTATGGATTGTGTTCCATGGGTGTGGTCGGTCTGAAGGCCACTGACAGCGCCCTTGTCGTTCCCCGTCAGGAAGACTGCATTTCCCTTTTCCTGGGCTCCAGGGAGAGATACAGAAAGGAACTGGAGAAGGAACCCGGTACCTACTTTCTGTCAAAGGGCTGGATTGACGCCGGGATTACCCTTCTGGAGGAACTGAGGGGAATGGAGGAGCGTTACGGCAGGGAGTGGGCCCATAGAATCATGAAACGCATGATCCAGCACTACACGCGCCTCGCCTTTATCGATACGGGCCATGAGGACCAGGGGGATTGTCGCGCGTATGCGCGAAAAGTTGCGGACGAGCTGGACCTGACCTATCAGGAGATTAGGGGGACACGCGAGCTCCTCGAAAGGATATGCAAAGGCCCATGGGATGACGATGAATTCATTGTCGCCCCCCCCGGCCATACAATCTGTCTTGGGGATTTTGGAATGGTTCCGGCCGGAGTGGAGCAACCGAGTGGCCCGTCGATCGGGCAAAATAGGGTGAAAGCCCAGTTATAACCAGCAAAAAATCATTAGCGCAATCGTTGTCGCCGGACGTCTCGGTGGAGAAAAATGGGAGGGATGAATGGAAGAAGTCAGGAAGGTCAAAACTGTCTGTCGAAGTTGCCATGGGGGATGCGGTGTCGTCGCCCATGTGAAGGACGGCAAGGTCGTAAAAGTGGAAGGCGATCCCGAGTCACCTATTAGCCACGGCACCATGTGTACAAAAGGGCTATCTATCACGCAACTGGCCTATCATCCGGACAGGATCCTTTATCCGATGAAGAAGACCGGGAAAGGATGGGAGAGGATTTCGTGGGACGAGGCATTGGATACCATTGCCGACAAATTCAACGAAATAAAAACCCGATTTGGTCCCGAGGCCATCATGATCGGACAGGGGACTGGACGCGACTTCGAGAGTCACTTCTCCCGCTTCGGCAATATGCTCGGCACGCCGAATATGCTGACGGCCGGTCATATGTGTTACCTCTCCAGAATCGGCGCCACCCTTACTACCTGTGGCAGGCATCCAGCGATTGACTATGCCAATAGTCCCAAGTGTATTGTCATGTGGGGCTGCAATCCCCTGTGGACCAATCCGGACGAGTACAAGGGGGTGAGTTTCTGGCGGGCCTATCAGAAAGGGGCCAGGCTGATTGTCATCGACCCCAGAAAGGGGTTTCTTGCAAAGAGGGCCGATCTGTGGCTCCAGTTGCGTCCAGGCACGGATGCGGCGCTGGCCATGGGATTTCATAATGTGATCATTGAAGAAGAGCTCTATGATGCAGAGTTTGTATCACAGTACATTCACGGTTGGGACGCATTTGTCGAGCGGGTGAGAAAGGACTATCCCTTAAACCGTGTGGAAGAGATCACCTGGGTGAAACAGGACCTTATCCGGAAGGCTGCAAGACTTTATGCCACTACCAAGCCGGCGGGAATCCATTGGGGCGTTCCCACAGAACAGACCATCAATTGCACGGATTTTACCCGGGCAGCGGTGGGGCTGATGGCGGCAACAGGGAACCTCGATGCGCCCGGGGGCAATGTCTTTCACCAACCGCCAGGGACGCGGTCCATTTCCGAATTCTCATCCCACAAATCCTTGTCTAACGAGCAGCGATTAAAGCAACTTGGTGGTGAACAATACAAGCTCGCAGCCCGGATGACCATTGTGACACCTAAATGCGCCTGGGATGCGGTCCTGAAAGGGAAGCCCTATCCCGTTAAAGCAGGATATCTGGTGGGAACCAATCCGGTGATAACCCGGGCAAACGCCAATGAGGTTTATGAGGCCTTGAGTAAACTGGATTTTCTGGCCGTTTCGGATTTTTTCATGACACCGACCGCAGAACTGGCCGATATTTTTCTGCCTGCCGGTACCTGGCTCGAGCAGAATCACGTGGCGGATAACTGGAAATTCCACGGGTATGTGCTGGCAAGACAGAAAGCAGTGGAGATCGGCGAGTGCTGGCAAGACCACAAGATCTTCATGGAACTGGGCAAGCGCATGGGGCAGCAATGGTGGGACACGGTGGAGGATGCCCTGGACTGGCTGCTGAAACCGACGGGACTTACCTGGGAGGAATTTAAGAAGAAAGGCTACCTCCGTGGCGAACCGAAGTTCTACAAATACCGGGAAAAGGGGTTTTCAACCCCCACCAAAAAAGTGGAGTTGTACTCGACGATTCTCGAAGGATGGGGGCGCGATCCCCTGCCCAAATATACGGAGATTCCTGAAAGCCCGGTCTCAAGACCGGATCTGGCAGAGAAGTTCCCCTATATCCTGAACGCCGGATTGAGGACGCCCACTTTTTTTCACTCGGCAAACCGGCAGATCCCATGGCTGAGGGAGATCAGGCCCGATCCCATCGTAGAGATACATCCGGAAACAGCCGAAAAGCACGGCATTCGAGAAGAAGACTGGGTCTGGCTGGAGTCGCCCAGGGGACGGGTGAAAGAGAGGGCCAAGCTCAACGACGAAATCGATCCCCGGGTGATCGTGGCCGAACACGGCTGGTGGTACCCGGAGATGAAGGGTCCCCACCACGGCTGGGATACTTCCAACATCAATATCCTGACCGACAATTCTTATGAGTCCATGGATCCGGTGATGGGTGCGACTAATCTGAGGGTATTACTGTGCAACATATCCCGCTGTGAAGAACAAGAGGAGAAATGAAATGGAGAAGATTGCCTTGATCTTTGACAAGAAGAACTGTATGGGGTGTCATGCGTGCGAGATCGCATGTAAGCAGGAGCATGCACTGGGCGTAGGTCCCAGGCTGGTTCGGGTTACGGAACGGTCTCCCGATTTCATGCCTGTATATTGTCACCATTGCGCCAGACCGCCCTGTGGAGAGGCGTGCCCGGTGGATGCCATTTCAAGGAATGATCAGGGCATTGTATTGATCGATGCCGGCCTGTGCATCGGGTGCAGGGAATGCGTCGAAGCTTGCCCTTTCGGCGCCATGCAATTCGAAGACAAGCAGGATGTGGCGGTAAAATGTGATCTCTGCATCGAGCGACTGGCCGAAAATAAACAGCCGGCATGCGTCAGCGTGTGTCCGACCGGTTGTATTCATTTGAGCGAAAAGAAAAGCATTGCTGCTGTATTTGAGAAATGATATAAAAAAATATATGATGGAACCGGATAGAAAAGTCAGACTGAAAGTTGACAGCCTTTTGCTCAGTTTTGGTGGTGTTTATGCCCTTCATGAGGTGAGCCTGGACGTCAGGGATAATGAGATCCTGGCCATCATTGGACCAAATGGGGCCGGGAAGACCGCCCTTCTGAACTGCATCAATGGTTTTTACAAACCCCAAGAGGGCGAGATTTTCTACGATGGAAAAAGAATTACCCGCATGCGCCCCGATAAGCTGGCTAAGCTCGGCATTGCCAGAACTTTTCAGAATATCGAACTCTACACGGGGCTCAGCACGCAAGATAACATCATGGCCGCCCGGCATGTGCTTATGAAGCAAAATTTCGTCACCGGTGCGCTATACTTTGGCCAGGCACTTCAGGAAGAGATCAAGCACCGTCAAGCTGTTGAGGAGATTATCGACTTTTTGGAAATGGCGCCGATGAGAAAGAGAGTCGTCGGCGTCTTGCCGTACGGGATGCAAAAAAGAGTTGAGCTGGGAAGAGCGCTAGCGCTTGAGCCGAAAATACTCCTGCTGGACGAACCCATGGCAGGGATGAATCTTGAGGAAAAGGAGGACATCGCCCGCTTCATCCTTGACATTTTTGAAGGTCAGGGAGCCACCTATCCGGACACACCCGTTCTGCGAGATGGGATTCGCAGCATCGTCCTTGTTGAACATGATATGGGTGTGGTGATGGACATAGCCGACAGAATTGTTGTCCTTGATTTTGGACGTAAGATTGCCGAGGGCACGCCGGCTGAAATTAAGACGAATCCGGAGGTTATCAGTGCGTACCTGGGGAAGGCAAAAGAAGGTTGATCGAGGTGACCGCCGCTGAGGAAGGGCAGAGAATATGCTGGAAGTCAACAATATTGAAGTAGTCTATATGAATGTTATACAGGCCCTGCGAGGCGTATCGTTATCGGTGGCTGACGGCCAGATTATTGCCCTGCTCGGAGCCAATGGCGGAGGCAAGACGACGACTTTAAAGGCCATCTCGGGGATGCTCAAGACGGAAGAGGGCGCAGTAACCGAAGGGAGCATCGAGTTTAATGGTCACCGCCTAGACCGGCTGGGTCCCGAGAATATAGCGGGTTTGGGCATCAGCCAGGCGATGGAAGGGCGCAGGGTTCTTGAGCGCCTCAGCGTTGAGGAGAATTTGCTCGTGGGGGCTTACCGCCGCAAGGACAGGCGTGGAGTCAAGCAGGATCTTGAAGTGGTCTTTGACTACTTTCCGGCCATTAAACCTCTCCGCCGCCGGATGAGCGGCTACCTGTCCGGCGGTGAACAGCAGATGTTGGTCATCGGGCGGGCGCTGATGGCGCATCCCGAACTGATGCTCTTGGATGAACCCTCACTCGGTCTCGCGCCGCTTCTGGTGGAAGAAATATATGAAATTATCCAGAAAATCAATGTCGAGCAAAAGATGGCCATACTCCTTGTGGAGCAAAATGTGAGAGCCGCCCTGACTATCGCCGATTACGGCCATGTCTTGGAAAATGGCCGGGTCGTTCTGAGCGGTCCGGCAGAGAATTTGAAAGACAATGAGGACGTTCGCGAATTCTATATGGGACTGTCGGCGGTGGGCTCCCGAAAGAGCTATCGTGAAATCAAGCATTACAGGCGAAGGAAGCGTTGGGTGGGTTAACAAAAGAGCAGAGGGAAGCGACGATCAGGATGGAACAATCCTACCAGACAAAGGGTGATACCTGGCCCAAGGTACTCCAATATAATTATGAAAAATATGGTGATAGTCGCAGGGCAATGCGTCACAAGTACCATGGTATCTGGCAGCCTCATACCTGGAATGAATATTATCTCAATGTTAAAAACCTGGCACTTGGTCTGTTGGGTTTTGGTTTTGAGGCTGGAGACAAGGTGCTCATTATCGGAGATAATGCCCCCCAGTGGTACTATGCCGAGCTGGCCGCCCAGGCGATCCATGGCGTGTCCGTGGGATTGTTTTCCGAACTGCTGCCATTGGAGATAAAATACATTGCTGAAAATTCCGAGGCAAGATTTGCCGTTGTTGAAGGTCAGGAGCAGGTTGATAAGTTTGTTCAAATCAAGGAAATGCTTCCTCTTCTAAAAAAGGTTATTTTCTGGAATTATAAGGGCCTTGCCCACTATGAAGATGATATTCTGGTCGGGTATAGGGAGGCCCTGAAACTGGGTGAAGCGTACGAAGCCGAACACCCCGGGAGCTTCGAGCAGAATGTGAAATCCGGCAAAGCGGATGATATCTGCGCGATCATTTACACCGCGGGTACCACAGGGGAGGCGCCCAAGGGAGCTGTCCACACTTATCGGTCACTGAGAGCGGGTGCCGACTATCTCCTGGAGCTCGACCCCTGGTCTGAGAATGATAATGTTGTCCCTTATCTGCCACCCGTCTGGATAAATGAGCAATGGATTGGGATTGGTTGCCATCTGTTATCGGCCTGCATCCTGAACTTCGCCGAAGCCCCGGAAACCCAGCTGCGGGATAGTCGGGAAACCGGGCCAAGTATTGTGTCCTGCGGGGCGCGGCTATGGGAAAGTCAGGCAGCTATGGTTCAGGCACGGATTCTTCGCGCGGACGTCATGAAGCGGTTTGCCTTCCGGCGGCTCATGCCCATTGGCGAGAAGACGGCCGAATTAAAGTATCGCAAGCAAAAACCGAGTTTGTTCTTGAAAATACTTTATTTTGTCGCGAAATTCATCCTGTTCAGGTCCATCAAACATAGCCTGGGTTTGGCAAATACCAGAATCTGTTATACGACCGGCGCGATACTCAGTCCGGATGCCTTCAGGTTTTACCATGCGCTTCATCTTCCTCTCAAAAGCCTGTTTGGATCAACCGAGGGCGGAGTGTTCACCGGAGCGAAGAATGATGACATCCGGCCGGAGACGGTAGGATCTCCTCACAGAGGAGTGGAGGTAAGAATAGGCAACAACGGTGAAATAATATGTCGTCACCCTGGGGTTTTTTCAGGCTATCATAATGATCCGAAGATGACATCCGAGGTACTTAAAGATGGGTGGTTTCACACCGGAGACAGCGGTTTCATTGGAGACGACGGACATATTGTATTTGTAGACAGGGTAAGGGATCTGATTGAATTGGCGAGTGGCGATCAGCTTGCTCCCCAATCTATCGAGAGCCGGCTGAGGTTCAGCCCCTACATAAAGGACGCTTGGGTACTTGCCGGCCCGGAAGGAGCCTACGTTTCGGCGATCATCGTCATAAACTATGATAACGTCAGCAGGTGGGCGGGACAAGAGAACGTGGCTTTTAATTCTTTCGCCGAACTTTCCCAGGCGCTGGAGGTTCATGAGCTGGTGAGGCAAGATATCGACAGAGTCAACCACACGTTGCCCGCTGGCGCCAGGGTGAGGAAATTCGTTAATCTCCCCAATGAATTCGACCCTGACAAGGGGGAGTTAACCAGAACCAGGAAGTTGAGAAGGGCATCTCTGGAAGAACGCTATCGCAAGCTTATTGAAGCTATCTACAGTGGGGAGACTTTGCTGCCGTTAGAAGCGCAGGTGGGATACAGTGACGGGCGGATGGCAACAATAAAGACCACGATTAACATCGAATCTGTTGAAGGGGCTGGCTGATGACCTTTTTTTTACAATTAGTAGTAACCGGCTTTGCCCAAGGCATGGTCTATGCCCTGATTGCAATCGGATTTGTGATCATTCTTAAATGCTCTGATGTGTTTAACATTGCCCAGGGACACTTTGTTATGATCGGTGGCTATCTTGGCTATACCTTTTTGGTGCCGCTCGGTTTGCCGATATGGGCCGCTTTTTTGCTGGCAATCGCAGTGGCAATCGTAATGGGTTTGTTGATCGAACGGTTGATGCTGCGTCCGCTGGTGGGCCAACCCGTACTGGCCGTCGTCATGATGACCATAGCCCTCGCCACGGTATTGGCAGGGCTGGCAACGTTGCTCTGGGGAGCCGAATATAAGGCTTACCATGGATTATTGCCGAGCATAACCGCGAAGGTGGGTTCGATATCCATACCCTCGGAGTCTGTGATAGGACTGATCATGTCTGTTATTTGTGTAGTGATACTCATGCTTTTCTTCCGCTATACCAAGATCGGACTGGCAATGAGGGCGACTGCTGAGGATTTGCAGGTGGTACAGAGCGTTGGTATCAAGGCAACAACCGTCTATGCCGTCTCATGGATCATTGCCTGTGTCGTCGGTATAATCGGAGGCATCCTTTTGGGGGGCGTATCCGGTGCGAATATGGAGCTCGCTGATATCGGCCTCAAGGCATTCGCGGTCGTGCTTCTGGGTGGGTTAGACTCCATCGGCGGGGCCATCGTCGCGGGAATAATACTGGGTATGCTGGAAAATGTAGCTGCCGGGTATCTGGACCCTCTCCTGCCTGGCGGAGGACTGGCTCAGGTATTCCCTTTTATAGTTATGATCATTGTGCTCATTTTCAAACCGAACGGGCTGTTTGGTATGTCCAGGATAGAGAGGGTTTAACCCATGGGTTTGCGGACGGGAACCTTTCAGGAAAACTATGCGCAGGATATGGCTATTTTCCGCTCCAGTTTGCATTGGGAAATGCTGCTTGCCTTGCTCATCCTTCTTTTCATCTGTCCGCTGATTTTCAGTGACAGGATACTGACCATCATGACCATGATGGGTATTGTTGTTGTCAGCGTTCACGGGCTCAATATCCTAACCGGATACTGTGGCCAAATCTCCATAGGGCATGCGGGTTTTATGGCGGTCGGCGGTTATACTTCGGCCATTTTGTGCGCCAAGCTTGGCTTTCCATTCTGGGTGGCCCTCCCCTGTGGTGGCCTGGCCGCGGGAATAGCAGGTTTGATCTTCGGCCTCCCATCCTTAAAAATCAAGGGCTTCTACCTCATTATGGCCACCATCGCCGCACAATTTATTATTATGTGGATCATAATCCAGCTCCGCAGCATCACTGGCGGGACTGATGGTTTGAGCGTTCCCACAGCTATGATAGGAAGCATCGCACTGAGTTCCAAAACCAACTATTTCTACCTGGTGATGATATTCGCCTGCCTGGCGACGATCACGGCTCACAACATCGTGAGGACCAGGGCTGGCAGGGCCTTCATTGCCATCCGTGATAACGACCTGGCGGCTGAGGTCATGGGGGTTAGCCTGTGGAGTTACAAGCTGCAGGCCTTCTTTATCGGTTGTGTATATGCAGGTGTGGCCGGATCACTGCTCGTTCACTACATTAGATTCGCCAGTACAGACCAGTTCCCCTTTATGGATTCAGTCTGGTATTTGGGTATGTTAATCGTCGGAGGTATGGGCAGCACGACAGGTGCCATCTTTGGCGTCGTCGCCCTCAAACTGCTGGACGAACTCGTCACTATTGTAGGCCCGATCTTGGCCGCCGCCGTCGCGCCTCAGACGGCCGCGTCCTTGGCCCTCATGTCCCACGGATTGGTCATTATCATCTTTCTCATTTTTGAACCCCGGGGGCTTCATCACCGATGGGAGATTATCAAGGCCTACTTCAGACTTTGGCCTTTCTCCCATGAAGTATCAGACTGAAAGTGGGAAGATACGCTTTTACTGAACGATCAAGGTATAGTCTGAAAACGCAAAAAAGTGAGAAAGGAGGTGAAAAAATCTTAATTGTAAAAAGGGTTGACCGAGCGCGTATACTAAATCATGCTTTAAATTATTGAGGAGGAAAATCATGGCTAAAATAAGATGGATGTCAGTAGCTGGCGCGATTGTTCTAATGATGGCAATATCCTTAGTACCTGTTAGCGCCCATGCCGAAAAAGTACTTTATGTCGGCGGCACCCAGTCGCTGACCGGTCCCTTTGCCGAGGATTCAGCGGCGGTGCTGGCCGCCATTGAGGACTACGTCAAATATGTAAATGAGACAAAAAGCCTGGCGCCGTGGAGGACAGAAAAATTTCCCGCCGATATAACCCTGCAGGTGCTGTGGCGGGATGACGAACTCAAGCCGGCCAAGGCACTGTCAATCTATGAAGAGCTCAAGGCTAAAGGGATGCTGGTCGCTCGAATATCGGGGTCACCCATAGCGCTGGCACTCAAAGACAGGTTATGGGCGGACCATATGGGCGCCACGAGCATGGCCACTGGACCCTACTACCTGTCGCCGCCTCAAAGCTGCTTCACCTATTATCCGATTTATACCGATTCCGACGCGGCTATAGCTGACTGGTTTAAAGCCAACTGGAAGAAGAAAAGAAAACCGCGGGTGGCCTACCTGACCGCAGACAACGCCATGGGCAGGTCGATTGAGATACCTGAGATGAAGGCGTATCTCAAAAAGATCGGTTACGAGTTTGTGGGTACCCAGTATATGCCCCTCGTGCCCACCTCGCCCCCAACCACCCAACTGACATGGCTCAAGCAAAAGGGGGTCGATCTTGCCCTCGGCGTCATGATCAACCCCGGCTCACAGCCGACGATAAAGGAAATGGTGAGGCTCGGCATGGGACCCTTCCAGCCTTATAAGATGACCTTGGGTGTCCCCGCCCCGGGTCACGCCGCCGTGTTGGCGGCGGCCATGGGAAAGCTCGGTGACGGGTATGTCTGCGCCGGCAGTTTCCGCCCCCTGGATGACCTCGCCACTCCCGGGATAAGATTCTGCAACGACCTGCAGGAGAAATACCGGCCCAATAAGCGGATTACCCACATCATGTATGAAGCGGGGATCCTTGAGGGCATGATTCAGGTTGAGGCGTTGCGGCTTGCCATGCAAAAGACGCCTGCTGAAAAACTCACGCGGCGGGATGTACTGGAGAACGGCTTTTACAGGATTAAAAACCTCAACACCGGTGATATAAGCAGTACTCCGTTGACCTACGGCAAGGGTGATGTCGAAGGTGTGGACAAGATACGTGTTGATCAGGTCCAGAACGGGAAAGTGGTAAAGGTGGGTCTCTACCCATTGCGCCACATTTATACAAAAAAATAGCTACAGCTGATTATTGTTCCAGGGGCTCTATCATTAATAGAGTCCCTGGACCCCTCATAGCCCGGGTTAGCCTTTTTCGATCTCGACAAAGCCCTTATCGGCGTCGATTCGAATGAAATCCCCCGTCTGAATTACCTTAAGGGGATCTTGTTCAAGTTCGTGGACCATGGGCGTTCCTGTGATGATGGCGCTGATCGCCACCACGCCCTCGGCTTTCACATTTATGATCCCTTTCGGGGCAGCGCCCCTCTTGAATGCGGCGTAGAACTGCCAGGAACCGGTTGTTGATCCCTTGCCTCCCGGAAAGACAAGAATTTTGCCCGCAACGCTCTGCCCCTCCAGCTCGTGGCCTGGTTCCCGAATGATTCCCGTATCTGGATCCATACCCCCTGTAAAGGATATGGCAGTTCGGGAAACAATAGCTTCCCCCTCCGTTATGCCCGGCACAACCGTTTTTGCTTTGATTTTCATTACTTTCTTCCCTCCCATTTGCCGGACACGGCCGACTCGACACATTCCTTTGTGGATCCGAACCACGTCTCCATGCCGAACAGGTTGTGTGCGTAGTAACTGCCTCTGGCAGAGTTGATTGCGACCACTCGCACACCCTGCTCCCTCAGGTAGAGGTGGGGGCCGTCCGCCGCGCCTACATCCGCTACAACTCGGGCTCCTGAAGCACGGAGGCTGTCCAGGAAGTCCATTCGTTTGCAAAGCGTCTTGACCCATGCCGAGGTGCAGATCCAGAGCTGGGTATCGGGGTGAATCTTGCGGTCGCCCAGGAGGTCGGCGATTTCTCTAACTTCCTGAATGGAGCACTGGGGACAGCCGAAGATCACCATATCCACCTTTTCCTCTGAACTGCTAGAAATGTCCAGATAGGCCCGGTTGACGTCTTCCTGAGAGGGTGTGATTTCAGGGAGGGGAGGGGGATTTCCTGCAAATGCGGCCTCCACTGTCATAGCCTCCGGGGTTATGCCGACCAAGTGAACGAGCCCGGTCGCTCCGGTTACGGTCAGGGTATAGAGGAGGCCCTTGATCTCCTCGATGACCATGTCATGGGGAAGATTCACGAATACCGGAATTTTTGTTCCCACGGCTTTTCCCAGATGCCAGCCCAGCGCCTTGTAGTCTGCCGACCCGTAGTTTTCAAGGTCAAGCCTGCCGGCGTCGATGATGAATTCACCTTTTCGGTTTTCATCGAGATGCAGTCCCCACTCAGGAATGGCACCCGTTATGGCCGCTGCCAGGGCGGCATGATCACCGTCGCGGTTGGAGCGTGCTCCAATCACGGAATTGGCAAATACCTGGCTCCCCGAAGAGGCCCACGCGATGTGATCCCCGAACCGGGGCACGTTTCCCACCAGGTAGTGGTGGCAGGAATAGGTCAGGGTGACCCCGAGGGATTTCAGGGCATCATGGATCCTGTTTTGCCTAACCTGGTAGGCCATGGGGATATTGAGTTCATCAGCCTCTTCAAAATCATACATCTCCGGGTTCTTGGTGGTAAATACCTTTACCCTGGTTCCTTCACCAGCCAAGTCCTCCAGCCATTGTATCCCCTCGTCCATGAGTACTGGGAAGTTCCCCGCCATGTGGACGCTTGAAACCGGGATCATGCGCTTCGCATCGTACACATCCCCATAAGCCACAAGGATCTCCATGGCTCGTCTGGCGCCGGGGCCTTTTTTGCCCTCGAACATATCTTCCTGTTGCCTGGTGAGTTGCATAATTCGAACCCTGCCTCTCATGTCTGTGATGCCGGATGCATCTGTTAAAGTCAGAAGGAGTATTTCCTGAGTTCACGCTTCAGGATTTTTCCCTGCGGCGTTCTGGGAAAATCCTTCACAAAGACTATTTTCTTAGGAGCCTTGTAAGATGCCATTCGCTCTTTGCAGAATCTTATCAGGTCCGATTCTTCGGCCTCATGCCCGGATTTCAGCCTGACAAAGGCGGCCACTGCCTCTCCGTATTCTTTATGGGGAAGTCCGGCCACCGCGCATTCCTCCACGAAATCATGGCGGTAGAGCACATCCTCGACCTCGGTTGGATAGATGTTCAACCCTCCGCTGATGATCATGTCCTTTATACGGTCCACGATGTGGAGGTAGTCCTCTTCATCCATGCGGCCAACATCTCCGGAATGGAGCCAGCCACCCTCCATGGCCCTGGCGGTCTCCTCTGGGCGGTTATAATATCCCTTCATCACATTGGGTCCTCGGATGAGGATCTCTCCCTCGTCTCCTTCGGTTACCGGTTTCCCTCTGGCGTCCGCGATCATCACCTCCACGATCCCGGCCGGCGTTCCCACGGACCCGATTTTGTGCCGGTAAAGATGGTTAAACGTGACCAGGGAGGAGCTTTCGGTCATGCCGTAGGCCTCATGTATGTTGAGACCGAAGGTGTCATTCCACTGGCGGACGATTTCCGAGGGCATGCTGGTGGCAGCGGAGAAGGAATAGCCAACAGATCTGAGGCGGCTGTGGCACTCTGGGGCATTGAGAAATCGGATGTAAACGGTGGGGACTGCATATAGCCGGGTTACCCGGTTTGCCTCGATCGAGGAGACGATCTCGTCCATATCAAATCCCTTGTGGAGGACAAGCGTTCCAAAGGCATGGAATATGGAATTCATGATGTGGTTGCCGGCAAAGACGTGATTCAGGGGCAAAAAGCAGAGTCCCCTGTCTTCGGCAACCATTCGTTCGTGATAGCAGACGTTTTGGGCGGTGTACAGGAGGTTTTTGTGGGTAAGCATGGCCCCCTTGGGTATGCCCGTGGTCCCCCCTGTGTAAAGGATTACGCAGGTGTCATCCGCATCACAAACGACACTCGAATAGGGCCCTGTCGGTGAGGACATCCCTTTTTGACACAACCTCGCCAGCGCGTCATCTCTCTCGATAACCAGGATATCAGCGATTTGGGGTGTTTTCAATCTGTCGGGGATATGGTCCACAAGGCTTTCGGACGTG
>Ga0307441_1000151_pt1 | contig 27737 bp, 19 predicted proteins | sample SalMarWE160420MG_FD_202149 | JGI IMG/M metagenome (GOLD analysis project Ga0307441, IMG submission 202149) | Salt marsh sediment microbial communities from the Plum Island Ecosystem LTER, Massachusetts, United States - WE1604-20 | ecosystem: Environmental > Aquatic > Marine > Intertidal zone >... | reverse complement strand
CCTGCTGAAGGAGGGTGTGACCATAACGGACGCGCCCGCCCCATACCCGATTTACGCGCCCGGCTACTACGCGGTGTTCTTCGTCGATGCCACGGGAATCCGCTGGGAACTGGCCCATACGCCCCGTGTTCCCATGCCTTGGGACATTCTCAAGACCTTGCGTATGGCCAGTGATTTGCGCAGTCGGCATCCCGAGTGGAAGCACCATCCCGCGAGGGAAATGATGAGAAAGTTGCCGTCCAGGAAGAAGCAGGGCTGATGCAGGCGCCGGCCCCACCCGGCCGGTGTTTCACCCCGCCCGTAGTGCCGGTTTGCACACACCGTTCGAGGCCCCGTCTCGATGCTCCGTGTCCATGCATGAAGGCCTAGTCGTATGGCGCTGAGCTCTCCCGTGCGCCGCGGGCCGACCGGTTGGGCTCTTGGTCGGATCATGGCAGACTGTTGGACGCGTTGACGGCAAATGATCCTTCCAGAGCCCGGTCTATCCCTCAATGGCAACAGGGCGGCCGGCACGGCGACGGAGCATGAACGGGCACCCGTCCCCGTCTATCCCGCGCTGCCGTGCGGTAAACCCAGGGAGAGCGTGACACTGGGCGATATGTACTGTCATATCATGCGGCGCCGCATGCCACAGGCTATGCTGGAACGGTGAACATTCGCGATCGTCGCGTACGCGAAAGCGCTCGATGCCCAGGTTGTGAACCACGTACCGCCCCGTGCCCCAGTTCTCCAGACCGGGCATACGTCGACAACACGATGAACCCCGAACGGAACTCCCTATGGAAAGCAGGTATATGGAGCCGAAGCTGAACGCACAGACGAAATCGACCGGACAACCGGGCGCCGTGGAGGATAGTTCTCCGGTCCCTGCGGACGCGGTATTCGCTTCGCTGTTGGACAGTCGGTCCTTGTATCTCAACACCGCCAACAGGCGCCTGCTGGACGCCCTTTGCCGGGATTTGGCAGCCGGCTCTCCGCTGATTCTGGTGGTGGGGCCGGAGGGCGTCGGCAAGAGCGTGCTTCTGCAATATCTGCATCGCTACCTCGCGCAGCGATACGACACCGTCTCGGCAGACAACCCCTGGGACTGGGATGGCGTGACGGAGCCGAAGGCAGGCGCGCATCGGGTTTGCCTGATCGATGACGCGGATCTTCTGGGGCCGCAGGCGCTGGCCGGATTGCAGCGTCGGGCGTCGTCGTGCCGCAACGTAGAGCTGGTGCTGGCCGGCGAGCCCGACCTAATTGAAGCGGTGCGCGCGGTGCCCTGGGCCAGCACGGGCGACATTCCCGTCCACGAACCGGCGCCGCTGTCGGCGGCGGAGACCTTCGCCTATATCGACCACCGTTTTCGGCGCGCGGGATTCGCCTGGGCCCCGATGACCGCTCAGGCGGCCGACGCGGTGCATGAGCATACCGGCGGTCTGCCCGGTCACATCGATCGATTGTGCCGGTCCGCTCAACGGCTCGCAGCGCAGCGCGGCACGTGGCTGGTCCGTGACGATCTTATCCATGAGGCGGCAGCGGAGGGCCCACCTGCCGCCTCGGCAGCGGCGGCGACCCAGAACGACCGCAAGCCTGAGCCGCCCTCCGCGAGCGCCGCCGGCGCAGCGGAAGCGTCGGACCGCAGATCGAAGTCCGGCCCGGTCGCTGCATCGCCGGCGGTTCCTTCTCCGGGCAACGGACCGTCGAGATTGCCGCACGAGCCGGGGCTGAACGCCGACTCGCAGAGCGGCGGGACCGCTCCGACTCGAACCGCGAGTTCGGATCGGGCGGCACGCCCTGAAGTGCTAGCGGAAGCGCTGCACCGAGCTCCGGTGGCGGACCGGCAGCCGCCCGCGCACCTCGGAGAGGTGTCCGCGCCCGGCAACGGTCCGGCCGCGCACGGCGAACCCGCTTCGCCACCGGCCACGGAGCAGGCTCCGACCCTACACCGGTTCGGCGCCGGTTCTCCGGGCCGGGACCCGGCACAGGCATCCGCCGAGCGCCGTTCCGGCGCAGGACAATGGACCTGGGTGCGCAATCTGGCGGTGCTGGCAGTGCTGATCGGCCTGGCCGTGCTGTTGGTGCCTCGGCTGCTGCAGAATGAGCGGCCTCCGGCGGCGCACGATGCCCGTTCCCTTGCCGGGTCTGCCGCCGGTGCTGATTCAGGCCCGGCGCCCGATGCCCCGTCAACCGCACCGGGGTCCGGTGCCGTCACTGCCGACTCTGCCGGTTCCGTGCAGCGTTTCGTCGGGAAGACGCCCGGCGGCAGATCGGAGGCTGCCGGCTCCCTGCCGCTGCCGCGGACCGGTAGCGCAGCGGCGGCGGCCAGCGGGTCGCCGCCGCAGGGTTCCGAGTCCGAGCGGTCTCTTGTCGCGACGGCTCCCGGGAACGGTCGACCGCCGGTGCCCAAGGGATCGCAAGCCATGTCTACGGGAGCGCCGGCTCCCGGCCTTGCCGATGGCACAGCGAGCAAAGGGGCTGCGACCGGCGCCAAAGCCCCTACCACACTGGCGGTGGGTGGTGGTGCTGCCGGCGCTCCAGCAATTGCAGCCGAAACCGAGAACAAGACCAAGACCAAGGGTGACAACATACAGGCTGCCGATGTGCCGCAGCGGGCTGTGAAATCGGCTTCCGCGCCCGCGCAAGCGACGTCCGGGCAGAGCAGGCACGCCAATGCGGGCGAGCCCGGGATCGGGCCGTTGTTCGCCAAGGCATCACGCCAGGTGAACGCTTACCGTCTCACACTTCCCGCCGACGACAATGCCGCTGCCACCTATCGGAAGATTCTGGCCAAGGACCCCGGCAATGCCCGGGCCGAGGCCGGCCTGCGACGCATTGTCGTCATGCTGCGGGATCACGTGCGCAAGCTGCTGGCAGCGGATCATCCTGAGCAGGCCCGTGCGGCGGTGCGTCGGGGGCTGGCGATCGAGCCGAACGATCCGGGGTTGAATACCTTGATGGCGGACATCAAGGCCAAGGCAGGGGAGCCCGATCAGCCCCTCAGTAAGGACACACGGACAATGCTCCAGGAGGCGAATGTCTTTGTTTCCATCGGCCAGTTTACGCAACCGCCCGGCGCCAACGCGTGGGCCCTGTATCGGCGCGTTCTCGCCAGGGATCCGGGCAACGTCAGCGCGCGTCGGGGGTTGGCGTCCATTGTCCAGCGCTGCGGCGACCAGGCCCGCCGACTACTCCAGCAGGGTGATGTGCAGGGCGCCCTTGCCAAACTCCGCGAAGGCCTGAAGGTGTCCCCCTCTGACCAGGCTCTGCTGGAACTGCGGGCCCGTGTGCAGCGATTGCAGGCGCAGCCATGAACCGAACGGCCATCAGGTCGGGCGAGTCCCGCCAGTCCTGCATGTTTACCCTTTGGCCGGATTGCCACCGCAGCCGATGACATGGACCTCCAGGCGGCGTCCCCAATAGTTGTCCGGCGGCGCCCGCCATATCCGATGGTGGAGCCAGAGCAGCGATTCGCGATCCTTCACCAGACGCGCCAGATCGTCGTCGGGGATGTCTTCGGGGCCGTGCTGCAGGCACTGTTCACGCACTGCGAGCAGATTAGCCCGACGTGCCCCCTCCCTGGGCTCCCGTGCCAGCGCAGCATGGATCGCATTGGTCTTCGGGTCGATGAGGGCCTGCTCGAAGGGGGTGAGCGGGAGCGACCGGTCGGGGCCCTGGCTGTCGCTGTCCCCATGGAGATCATCCAACAGAGGCGAGCCTTGCAGTTCCTCGGGAACCAGCAGCAGCCCCGCACGGCGCAACCGTTGGCCGAGCCGTACCCGGCTTAGCACCACCGTGGTCGGCGCGGCCAGCACCAGCGGCAGCGATACCGGCAGGGTCCAGAGGAAGAACAGGGGCTTCAGCCAGAACGCGAATCCCGCCCAGGCGCCGGCAATCAGGGTGGCGGGTGCCTGGGTGATCAATGCTGCCGACCACGGGATTTCGGCGCTGCGATTCTGTCCCCCCCAGTGCAGCGAAATGTTCAGCAAGGCGCCAGCCACGAAGCGGCTGTGGGCGAGCATGCGGACCGGCGCCAGCAGCGATGACACCAGCGATTCGAACACGACACTCGCTGTGGCCGCCACTGGTCCACCGAAGGTCCGGGTCGACCGCGACAGGGTGAGGTCGAGCAGCGCCAGCACCTTGGGCAGGAACAGGAGCACCACGGTACTCACTGCCAGCCTGAGTGCCCACTCCGGGTGCCATTGGGGCCACAAGGGGAACAACTGGTGCTGGGATGGAAAGTAATTGATGGGCCACAGTACGAAGCGCGTGGTCTCGATGCTGACCAACACCAGAAATGCCAGCCACAGGGGGGAGGAGAAATAGGACATGATGCCGTTGAGAAACGCCATACGGTGGGCGAAGCGGATACGGCGTCCGAACAGCAGCAGCCAAAGGTGCTGGAGATTGCCCTTGGCCCACCGTCGGTCGCGGGCAAGTTCGTCCACCACGCTGGGTGGCGATTCCTCGTAGCTGCCGTCCAGCCCCGTTTCCATCCAGACTTCGTAACCCGCGCGGCCCATGTATGCCGCTTCGATGAAGTCGTGGCTCAGCACCGGCCCTTTAAATACCCCGAATCCGCGTAGTGCGCGCAGTCCGCAGTGCTTCATGAACGGTTCGATGCGGATGACGGCATTGTGGCCCCAGTAGGCGGCCTCACCCAATTGTATGGAAGCGAGTCCGGCGCCGAGTAGCTTGCCATAGGCCCGGTTGGCGAACTGCTGAACCCGGGCAAACGTGGAACGCGCGTTGATGATCGCCGGGTTGGTCTGCAGGATTCCCACCTGCGGTTCCCGCTCCATCAGTTGGACCATGCGGACCAGCGTTTCGCCCCGCACCAGACTGTCGGCATCGAGAACCGCCATGTATTCGTAGCGACGCCCCCAGCGGCGCAGAAAGTCGGCGATGTTGCCGCTCTTGTAGCGCAGGTTCAGGGTTCGACGGCGGTAATAGATGCGCCCGCCCCCATTCAGTTCCTCGCACAGCCGGTACCAGCCGGCCTGTTCCGCCAGCACTGTCTGCGGATCGCGGCTGTCGGAGAGAATGAAAAAGTCGAAATGCTCGAGCTTGCCGGTGCGTTCCAGCGAACGGTACACCGCGCGCAGTCCCTGCAGGCAACGGTCCACCGGTTCGTGGTAGATCGGCATGACCACCGCCGTGCGCGCCAGCGGCGTTCGCTCCAGTTCCGCAGGGCTGTGGCGCCGGAGCAGGGAGAAACGGTCGCCGCCCAGGCGCTGCACGATGAACCCGAATCCGGCGGTCCAGAAACCCACCGACACCCAGCCGAACAGCAGCGCGAAAAGGGCGGTGATCCCTTTCTCAACGCCGGTCCCGCCGTGGTAGGGGAGCACCGCGACCATGTAATAGGTTGCAGTCAGCGTCTGGGCAAGCACCAACAGGGTCAGCACCGTGCGGCGCATGTAGGCCGCCCGGCGCCAAGGCACTGCCCGGTCCGAGTGACCGCCGCGACGGGCGGCCGTCTGGGCTGGTGCCGGCGCGCACATCAGTCCGATTCGTAGTGGATGCTGCCGCGCGTCATGGGCGGGCACTGCGGCGGTACGTCGACGGCCGGAACGGAGAAACGGGTTTCCAACTGATCCATGGTGTGCTGCAGCACCCGGTCACCGTCCTCGTCGAGGGCCGCCCGAACCGCGTCCACGGTTGCGCGGCTGGTTTCCACGGTAGGTGCCACTCCCGCCAGCCGCAGGTATGCAGTCAACCGCCCCAATGCACGTTCGGCCGGTGTCCGTATCATCATCTGCTCCCTTTGGCCAGAATGTCGTTATCTGCCGGCAACAGGTAGTTCCATGTCTCCGTGAGGGTCTGGTCGCCGTCTTTCAGGAACGCCCTCAGCGCCAGGGGCTTGCCTTGCGCCGGCTTGGCGAGGATCGACAAGCGCCAGCGATGCACGGCAGCAACGTACTGGACGTAGTGCTCGAGTACCTTGCCGTCCTGCTGGGCGCTGACGGTCGCCACCACCGAGGCGTGGGGCGACAGCCTGGCCAGGGGCTTGCCGGCAAAATCCACGATTACCCGATAGGCGCCCTTGACGTTGCCGCCGCCTACCTTGTCGCCGTCGCCCACGAACGTGTTGACGGCATGCCCCATGGGCTCATCGGGAATATCGCTGCTCCCGAATTTCAGTGTATAGGAGAATTTCATGGTCTGGCCGGCCTCGGGCTGCTTGTCCGGGCTCCAGAAGGCCACGATGTTGTCGTTGATTTCCTGGGCGGAGGGGAGCTCGACCAGCACCACGTGCCCTTTACCCCAGTTGCCGCGCGGTTCGATCCAGGTGCTGGGGCGCTCGTCGTAGCGTGCCCCGGGGTCCTGATAATCGTCGAACGCTGTGTGTCGCTGCAGCAGTCCGAAGCCCTTGACGTTCTGCGTCTGGAAGTAGTTTCTCTGCAGTGTCTTGGGGTTGATCAGCGGGCGCCAGAGCCATTCTCCGCTGCTGCCGTTGTGGATGAGCAAGCCGTCGGAATCGTGTACCTGGGGCCGCCATTCCCCGGGCGGCCTGGGGGTGTTTTCCCCGTAAAAGAACATACTGGTCAGCGGCGCCACTCCCAGCAGTTTGATGGACTTGCGTGCAAACAATACCGCGCGCACATGGAGGATGGTGGCGCTGCCGGGGTACACGTCGAAGCGGTATGCGCCGGTGATGTTCTCGCCGTTCAGCAGCGCAAAGAAGGTCATGGCATGGGCATCGTTGGCGGGTCTTTCCAGCCAGTATTCCACGAAGGACGGGAAGTGCTCACCCGACGGCAGGCCGGTGTCGATGGCGATGCCCCGCGCCGAGATGCCGAACGTGTTGTCCCGGCCCACGCCCCGGAAATAACTGGCGCCGGCAAACACCAGAAACTGGTTCTGCACGTTGGGCTTGTGCAAGGGATACGTCAGCTTGAACCCCGCAAAGCCGAGGTCGGCCGGTATGCGTTTGGCCAGGTCGGGATCCGCATAGCTGAAATCGTCCTTGCGGTAGGAAACGGCGTGTACGCCGCTGCTGTCCACCACGTTGATCTTCACAGGATGGGTGTAGTAAAGGCCCGGCGAGACCAGCATGACCTGGAAGCGTGAGCCGCTTGGGCGCCACAGGCTGCGCTCCGGTTTGAAACGAATGCCCTGGTAGTCGTTGAAGCTGATGTTCTGGAGGAATTTCGGGATTTCCGCCGGCGCCTGGTACGGCTGCTGGGCCAGTGCCTTGGCCTTGGCGATCACGTCCTTGAATCCGAAACCGGCTGCCGATGCGGGTAGGGTCAACAGCACTCCCACCATGGCCACCACCAACGACGTCCCGCGCATTACTCGCAACTCCCTGTTTTGTCTATCAAGCATAACCCAGTCCCCGACCGCATTCCACGCCGTGCCCCCGGCTGGCACGGATTGAACACCCATTGTGGGAACGTCGCGCGGCCTCTGTTCCCCGCGTTTCGATGCGGCTATGGCCGCGGCGTGCTCTCGAACCGCCGCCCGCAGCGGATCATACCGGTATTCCCGTTGCGGGTCCGCCTGTGTCCACTGCTGGATTAGGGATTTGTGCAACCGTCCGGCAGGGCCGGCGAAGCGCACGCGGCGCGGTAGGTGACGGCCTAAAGATCCCACATGCTCCGCCGTTATTGAGAAGCGAAAACCGCGTTCCACGAAGCAGCCTGCGCCAAGTGCGCAAGGAGCCCCACAACCATGGCCACCGAACAGTCCGTTCGTGGCGACCGGCCAAAGTTGCAGTATCCCGATGACCGATCCGACGACCTGATTCAGCAGTTGTGCCACAACCTTGGCTGGATTGAAGACCTCTACCGCCTAAGCCAGCAAATTGCCGCCGACCCCCGTTCGGGAGTTGTGTTTGAAAACATACTCCGGCACATCGTCTCTGGTTTCTCCGCCTCTTCCGGGACCCTGTCACTGATGAACGAGAGCGCCGATGCTCTGACCATCGTGGCCGCCGTCGGGTTTCCCGACGATGTAGTGGGGGACATAGTCCCGATCAGCAATTGCCTGCTGGCGCATGTCGCGGCCGAACACCAGGCCGTGCTGATCAACGGAGATATGCCAGCGGAACTTCGGGGTCCGTACTGCGCTCCCTGTCAGGCCAATCCGCCTCCATCGGCCGTATGCTGGCCTCTGCATTCGGACGGCGAGGTAGCGGGTGTGGTGTGCCTTAGCCGCGACGACAAGCAGTTGCCGTTCGCCTCGATGGATAAAGAGCACGGCCAGACGCTGGTGAACCTGATCAGTCTCGCTCTGGAAAACGCCCGCATCCATCAGAACCACCGGCAGCAGATCGATGTACTGGCCCGGATGAACGTGGCCATGAAGGCCATGAACGAAAGTCTGGATCAAGCGCACAACCAGTTGCTTCAGTCAGAGAAACTTGCCTCCATCGGCCAGCTTGCCGCCGGGGTCGCCCACGAAATCAACAATCCAGTGGGCTACGTGTACTCCAATCTGAGTACATTGTGTCGTTACGTTGCGGACTTGTTTGAGGTGTTGGACGCGTATCGGGCGGCGGAGACGGCCCTCGAGGGGGATCCAATGGTGGTCCAGGGGCTGCGCGAGCTAAGGGAACGCAAGGACCTGAATTTCCTTCGCGAGGACCTGACATCGTTGGTGGAGGAGTCACGGGAGGGGATTACCCGGGTCAAGGAGATCGTGCAGGACCTGAAGGACTTTGCCCATGTGGGGGAAACAGAGCGGGAAGTGGTCGACCTGCACGAAGGTCTGGACAGCACCCTCAACATCGTATGGAACGAGCTCAAATACAAGGCCGAAGTCGTGAAGGAGTACGGCGACCTGCCGCGGGTGGAGTGCGTACCCTCCCAGATCAACCAGGTGTTCATGAATCTGCTGGTCAACGCGGCACAGGCCATTGACGGATTTGGAACCATCACAGTCCGTACCGCTGCCGCCGGTTGCGAACACGTCTGGGTCGAAATCGCCGATACTGGCAAAGGCATTGAGCCGTCCGACCTCAAGCGCGTGTTCGATCCCTTCTTCACCACCAAGCCTGTGGGGCGAGGGACCGGGCTGGGTCTGTCGCTATCCTACAACATCGTTCGCCAGCATGGCGGCACCATCGACGTTCGAAGCGAGGTGGGTGTCGGTACCAGCCTTCGCGTCACTCTCCCTGTCCGCTGGACCGAAGATGAAGACTGCATAACGCCGACCGCCACAGACTGCGCGCCGGTGGGCGAGCCCAGCTGAACAGCCGCAATGGTTGCGCATATGGGCACAGTCTCCGCTTCCACCGGCCGCACCGCGGTCCTGGCGACCGTCCTGTGCGTCGACGACGAGCCGAACATTCTGGCCGCGCTGCGCCGGCTGCTTGTCTCCCGCGGTTATGGTGTGATGACGGCTCAGTGCGCAACGGCGGCCCTGGATCTGCTTACACGCGAGACTGCGGACGTGGTCATCTCGGACATGCGTATGCCGGAGATGGACGGAGCCCAACTTCTGGCACAGGTAGCCCGTTCCTGGCCGGACACGGTACGTATTCTGCTGACCGGGTACGCGGATCTGACATCCACCGTTGCCGCAATCAACGAGGGCTCGATCTACCGATATATCAGCAAACCCTGGGAAGACAATGACCTGTTGGTGGCGGTGCGCAGAGCTGTTGAGTTCCAGGCGGCGGAGCGCGAGCGGCGGCGACTGCTGCAACTCACCATCCGTCAGAACCTGGAACTAACGGATCTCAATCAAAACCTCGAGAACAAGGTCCGCGCCCGAACCGAGGAGATACGCCAGACCGCCGATTTTCTGGAAATGGCCTACGCAGAGCTCAAGCAGAGCTACCGAAACGCAGTACGGGTGTTCGCGCACCTGGTGGAGCTTCGCGAGGGCGGAGTCTCCGGGCACGGTCGGCGTGTTGCCGGCCTTGCAGCCCCGATAGGCACAATCCTAGGGCTTTCAGAAGACGAGCAACAAAGTCTATGGGATGCCGCGTTATTGCACGATATCGGCAAGATAGGGCTGCCGGACGAACTGGTGCAAAGACCCTACAATGCCCTGGCGCCCAAGCAGCGCGACCTGTTGAATCAGCATCCGGCCATGGGACAGGCCGCTCTTATGTCGTTGACGCCGTTGGACAGTGTGGGCGCAATCATTCGCTCCCACCACGAACGATTCGACGGTCTCGGCTATCCGGACCGACGTTCGGGAGCGGATATTCCACTGGGCGCACGCATCCTGGCGGTGACTGACAACTTCGATGGTCTGCAGACCGGGGCACTGCTGGGACGACAGCTGAGCGTGGACGAAGCGCGTGCCCACATCGAGCGTGGGAGTGGCACCCGTTTCGACCCAAAGGTGGTAGACGCCTTCACGGCAGTACTGCGGGAACAGCAGGGTGAGCCGGGCATCGTCTCTGAGCTGAATCTTCCCGCGGAGGAGTTGCAGGCAGGCATGGTGGTGGCTCAAGACATCCAGACCAAGACGGGTATGCTGCTGCTCGCCGAAGGCCATGAGCTTACGCCGCCGCTGATAGATCGCATCCGAGCGTTCGAGCACGATGCCGGCCAGGGACTGGTGGTTCGCGTGCGTGCCACGCAGCGGAAAGCGCTATCCGAATGCGAGCATTCTTCCATTAAGGGCGGCGACTGAATTATGGCCGACTACGACCAATCCCAGCAACGTCTCACCGTGAAGCTGGTCTACTATGGGCCCGCTCTGAGCGGAAAGACAACCAATCTGCTGCGTCTGCACGATCTGCTCCACCCCCAACTGCGCGGCGAGCTGATGAGTCTCGAGACAAGAAACGACCGTACCTTGTTTTTCGACCTGCTGCCGCTGGGCTTTCGGACGCCTTCGGGGCTCGTGGTAAGACTCAAGTTGTTCACGGTGCCGGGTCAGGTGCAACATGACAGTACACGGAAGGCCGTGCTGTCGCGGGCCGACGGCGTGGTATTCGTGGCAGACTCCCAGGTCACCCAGCGCATCAACAACGGTGAATCGTTCGAAAACCTCGCCGCCAATGCGGCTCGCGTCGGGCTTGCATTCGAGAATCTCCCGCTGGTGGTCCAGTTCAACAAGCGCGACCTTCGCGACATCGTGCCCGAATCGGAAATCCGCGAGACGTGGTCCGAAACCCCCTGGCCGGTGGTGCTGGCCTGTGCCGCCCGCGGCGACGGCGTACGGGAAACCTTTACGGCCCTCCTGCACCACGCGTACGAAGCGTTGGACGGAGAGTTCGCCCTGGCTTCCCGCCACGGTGCCGAACGGAGCCTGTTCGTCGGTGCCGTGCTGGATGGGGCAGGCGGGTCGCCGGTCGGTGCAGCACCGTGCGGGGCGTCCACGTTGCGGGTCCGGTGACCATCATGGCAAATCCGACAATAGACAGTGTGGACCGCGACTGGTCGCTGCAGGAACTGCTGCCCCGAGGCGAGCTGGCCCGCCTGCGACAGGCACTGGAGGGGGTGTTCAACGGGGGGTTCCGCGTTTTCAGTGCGGGCGGCGAACCTTTGCTGGAAGCCGGTGCCGGTTGCCACGACTGGCCGGGGGTGGAACTCGGAAGCGACCTGGAGCCGCTGGGCTATCTGCAGGCCGACGCCCCAGCCGGTGTACTGCAGGGTGTGGCCGGTCTGCTGAACCTGCTGCTGCAAACTGCACGACGATACCAGACCGCGGCGGACCTGCACCACGCGGCCATGCAGGACGACTACGAGACACTGCAGGCCAAGCATATCGCGCTGCAGGCATCAGAAGAACGCTATCGCGCTCTGGCAGCCGACCTGGAGCAACGAGTTTGCGAGCAAGTGCGCACCATTGACCAGCGCCAGCGTCAGCTCTACCAAACCGAGAAACTTGCGGCCGTGGGTCAGCTGGCGGCCGGCGTGGCCCATGAAATCAACAATCCCATCGGTTTCATTCGGAGCAACCTTTCCAGCGCCGCCCGCTACCTTGCCGAACTGAACTCGGCCCAGGCCGAAGGGCCGCAGCGTGCCACGGAAGAACTGTCCGAGCTGCTTCCCGACTTTTCGGAGCTGGTACGCGAGAGCCAGGACGGCGTGGAACGGGTGGCAACGATTGTCGGTGACCTGCGGGAGTTCTCGCGGGTCGACCGGGGGAGCGAGGAAGTGGTGGACGTCAATCAGCTGGTCCGGACTGTCTGCACCATGACCGGTCCTCAGATCGGCGAGGATATTGTGCTGGAGCAGGATCTGGCTCCTCTTCCGCCGCTTAGGTGTGAGCCGGGGCACCTGTCTCAGGCACTGTGCAATCTGGTGCTCAATGCCGCGCAGGCAGTCGGTGCCAGCGGCCGCATCGTGGTACGCACCGCCGCCGCGGGCAACGAGGTCCGGGTGGCTGTCGCCGATGACGGCTGTGGTATCGAGGGGGCCGTGCTGCCACGGATATTCGAACCGTTCTTCACCACCCGTGAGGTGGGGCAGGGTGTGGGTCTCGGGTTGACGGTCTGCAACGACGTCGTCAGGGCTCTGGGCGGCCGTATCGAGGTGGCAAGCGTGCCCGGCGACGGTTCGATATTCACTCTCCACCTGCCCGCTACGACCGGGTAAGCTTCCATGTCCCGCTACGCTTCTCTTTTTACAGGCGCACCGGCATGCGGACCGGAGCCGGGCAATGACGCGGCGACGCACTATCGCATACTGATCGTTGACGACGAACCCAACGTTCTCAACGCCCTGCGTCGCGTGTTTCAGCGTGAGCACTACTCGATCGTGACGGCAGAGAACGGCCGCGAAGCGCTGAAGCTGCTTGAGAAGGCCCAGTTCCATCTCATTATTTCCGACTTCACGATGCCCCGCATGGATGGTGGGGAGTTGTTACGTCGCGTGCGCGAGCTGCAACCGGACATCATCCGCATCATGCTGACCGGAAATGCCGACGTCGACGCGGTCATGGGCGCGGTAAAGCAGGGGGCCGTATACAGGTTCATCCTGAAGCCATGGAACGACGACGACCTGCGAGTGACGGTGGCTCTCGCGCTGGAACAATATGACCTGATCCAGAGAAACCGTTCCCTGAAGGAGGAGAACAGGCGCAATCGCAAGGAAATCGGCATCCTCAGCAAGCTGGCCGTCACCAACCACAGCCAATTGGCGATCATGCTGCATAAACGCCAGTTGTTGAACGACCGGCAGCTTCAGGAACTGTACAAGCTCGAGCAGTCTCACAAACGACCTGTCATACAAGTGATGCTGGAGCGGGACTGGGTCGATGAAAGTACGATACGCAGAATCCTTCGCGAAGACTTTCTGGTTGAAGAAGTCCAACTGGCGGAAGTCCAGACCGACGCGGCTGCGGCCGAGTTGGTGCCCAAGAGCTTCTGCAGGCGGAACTGGGTTGTACCGCTCAGGGCGGAGGCACGCAAATTGCTGGTGGCGGTCGCCGATCCGCTGGATGACGGGCTTCGAGAGGAGCTCCGGTTTCTGACCGGGTTGCAGGTCGAAACGGTAATGGCCGCGGTAGCGGACATCGAGACGCGTGTCATCGAGGTTTACGGCGATGGCGACGACGTTTCGTTCTCGGACCTGGAGAGCATCGTCTCGCCCGTCGATCCGTTCGAGACCATCGAGGTGATTATCGATGAAGACGACGATGCGAGCCTCGAGGAGCTGCTGAGCGGCACCGAAGAGCCACCGGCCATCCGGCTCGTCAATGCCGCCATTATCGAAGCGGTTCGACAGGGGGTAAGCGACATCCATATGCAGCCACGCACCAAAAGTGCAGTGGTGCGATATCGAATTGACGGCGTACTTGCCGACAAAATACATATTCCCAATTCCCTCTACCCGGCTGTGGTATCGCGGTTGAAGGTAATGGCGGAGCTGGATATCGCCGAACGCCGACGTCCACAGGATGGGCGCATCACAGTGAAGACACCGACCCGGATCGTGGACCTGCGTATATCGACGCTACCAACCGTGACCGGAGAGAAGGTGGTGATGCGGATCCTGGATCGCAGTGCAGCCATCCTGGACGTTGATCAATTGGGCTTTTCCGCACAACACGCCGCCCAGGTCGAGGAGATGACGATGCGGCCCCAAGGCATCATCCTGGCAACCGGGCCGACGGGTAGCGGCAAGACGTCCACCTTGTATTCGCTGCTCCAGCACAACGCGTCGCCGGGAAAGAACTATGTAACCATCGAGGACCCAGTTGAATACTTTCTGGACATGGCCGGGCAGGTCCACGTTCGCGAGAAGATAGGCCTGACGTTTCCCTCCGTGCTGCGCTCGATTCTGCGCCAGGATCCTGATGTAATTCTGCTCGGGGAAATACGGGACTACGAAACCGCCGAAGTGGCGTTCCATGCGGCGCTCACCGGTCATCTGGTGTTCTCCACCCTACACACGAATTCGGCGTCGGCGACCATCGCGCGCCTGTTCGACCTTGGCCTCAAGCCCTACGTGCTCGCTACCGGCCTGGGAGGGATCATCGCCCAGCGCCTGGTGCGGCGGGTCTGCAAGCTCTGCACCGACGAGGTTCCCGTGAAACCCGTAGTCGCCGCACGGCTGGGCGGGCATTTTGACGACATCCGTACCGAACACCGCGGACGGGGTTGCCCGGCCTGTGGAAATACCGGCTACAAGGGGCGGCTCGCGCTGTTCGAGCTGCTGCCCCTGGACGACGCCATGCGCGACCTGATAGGCGGCAGGGCCAGTGTGCTGGAAGTGGAGAGGTTCGCCCGCCAGCAGGGACACCACGGCCTTATCCAGGACGCCTACGCCAAGGTAGCGGCGGGGCTTACCACCACCGAGGAAGTGTTGCGGGTGCTGGGTCCGCAACCCAGTCGTTCACAATGAGCGCCTTGTTACCGTGAACGAGACGAGCGACGACCTTGAGATCGAGTACCGGTTCGGCTTCGAAACGGGACGCAGCTGGAGGTATCAGTTAAAACTCGATCCGCTGACGCTGGCCCAGCGTTTGACCCAGCGCGAGTCCTATCCGTCATGGGCCCGGCTGCCTTTCCATCAGTGTACGAACTGTCCACTGACGCCAGCGTCGACGCCTCGGTGTCCAGCGGCCGTCGCCCTGGTGGAACTGGTGGAAACCGCCGGCACGCTGATATCCCACGACCGGGTACAGGTGGAGGTGCACACCCCCGACCGTATCGTGAGCACTGGCACGACGCTGCAACGGGGCCTGAGTTCTCTGGTCGGTCTGGTACTGGCGACCAGCGGTTGTCCCCACGCCGCCTTCTTCCGACCCATGGCGCGTTTTCACCTGCCGTTGGCCGATGAGCAGGAGACCGTCTACCGCGCCGCCTCCATGTACCTTCTCGCTCAGTATTTCGTCCACCGGGAAGGGCGCAAGGCGGACCTCAGCCTGAGCGGCTTGAATGCCATCTACAACGACGTGCAAATAATCAATCGCGCCTTGGTGGGGCGTCTACGTGTGGCCTGCGAGCAGGACGGGCCGGTCAACGCGGTGATCCTGCTGGATGTGGTCGCGAAGGCCCTGCCCTTCAGCATTGGGGGCCAACTCGGAGAGCTGCGTCATCTGTTCGGGGCCTATCTGGTGAGCTAGGCGCGACAGCGTCACGGCGGACAGGACGGATCACCCCAGTATACGTGTGGTAGAAAGTCCGTCCGGGGGTGTGGAAACTACGTCCATCGCGCCGCTCCGCGATGTTTGATCGCCGACTGATGGCCACTGCGGGTGGGCAATGGGGACCGGTCCGAAGGTGGGAGAACCGCCTGCGAGCCGTCAAGGAGCACGGCATGAACGGATGCGTCGATTCCCGTTTACTGTGCACGCATGGTGCGCTGGCCCGCGCTGGTCGCGCGGGCATGCACTTTCACATCGTGCTCAGACCCTCACCTCTGACAGCGCCCGTCTATGACGGACACCCGCACACCTACGGACGTCGTTACGGTGCGTCGCGCGCTCCGGCAGTCTCCCTTGCGCCGACCGACCGCCCCGCCAGGTAGACGGTTGAAGATGAGCGACCCGCTCCACGTCCTGTTTGTAGAAGACGACCCGACGGACGTCGAGCTTGCGATGCTGGAGCTCGAGTCGGCCGGTTTCGAGGTCCAGTGGCAACGGGTGGACACCGAAGCCGACTACCTGGCCGCCTTGGACCGGGTGCCGGACCTGATCGTCGCCGATCACAACATGCCCAGATTCGACGCCCGTAGGGCGCTCGTTCTGCTGCAGGACCGAGGTCTGGATATCCCGTTCATCCTTGTGTCCGGCACGGTGGGCGAGGAAGCAGCGGCGGCTATGATGCGTGCGGGAGCCCATGATTACCTTCTGAAGGGACACTTGGCGCGTTTGCCGGAGGCGGTCCGCCGTGAGTTGCGCGAGGCGCGGGTGCGCGTTCAGGAGGCGGCAGGTCGACAGGCGTTGCGGGAAAGCGAGCAGCGTTACCGTTCCCTGGTTCACGCGACCTCCCAGATGGTATGGCTGTCCGACGCCGAGGGGCGGTTCACGGAACCCCAGGCGGGCTGGCAGCGCTTTACCGGCCAAACCGACCGGGCCGTACTGGGATACGGTTGGCGCGATGCGCTGCACCCCGATGAGCTGGCCGGCGCGGTGGCGGACTGGCAGAAAGCTCGCAACCGGCACACGCTGTTCAGTACCGAATGCCGGGTGCGACGTCACGATGGGCTGTACCGCTACTTTGCGGTGCGAGGGGCCCCGGTGGCGAACGAGGACGGTACGGTACGCGAATGGGTGGGTGTATGCGTGGACATTTCCGACCACAAACTGGCTGAAATAGCGCTGCGGGAGAGCGAAGAGCGCTTTCGTCGGGTGGTCGAGACCATGCCGGATACCCTGTACGTGGCCGAAACCTCCGATTTGCGGACCTCCTTCGTCAGTCCGGCCATCGAGCGTCTCACCGGTTTTACTCCGGCACAATGGTTGGGTGACCCGTCGATTCGCATGCGGCTGCTGGGTGAGGAATGCCAACGCGCCAGAGTGGAGTTGGTGCGGTCGGTGCCTGTGGACAGACGCTTCGTGCAGCTGAGCTACCCTCTGAAAACCCGGGACGGAAGCCGGCGGTGGGTGCAGGATCGCATGGCTCTGGTGCGCAACGACGCAGGCCAGGTGGAACGGGTTTTCGGGGTGGTGACGGATATCACCCAGAAGCGCGAGGCCGAGCAGGAAATGGACAAACTGTCGCAGGTGGTGCGCCAGGCGGCCGACGCCATCATGATTACCGATCCCGAAGGGGTAATCGAATACGTCAACCCTGCGTTCGAGGCCATCAGCGGCTACAGCAGGGAAGAGGTGACCGGGCTGCCAGCCCGGGTGCTGAGGTCCGGCGAACACGATGCCGAAGTGTACCGCAAGCTTTGGCAGACGGTGCGATCGGGCCGGACTTTTCGCGATGTACTGACCAACAGACGCAAAGACGGCAGCCTGTTTACCAACGAGCAGGTGATTACTCCCCTCGTCGACGACAATGGCACCGTGAGTCATTATATTTCCACCGCCCGCGATATCACCGAACAGATCTATACCGAGGAACGCCTTGGCTATCTCGCCTATCACGATCCGCTCACGGGTCTGCGCAATCGCGGAGCGCTGGCCGAGCAGATGGCCGACGTGTTGCGTCATGCCCACCGTACGGGCGGGCGCGTCGCACTGGTGATGCTTGGCCTGGACCGCTTCAAGTTGGTCAACGAAACGCTGGGATATGAAGCGGGCGACCAGACCCTCAAATTGATGGCGCAACGCCTGGTGGACAGCGTACGCGAGGCGGACATTGTTGCCCGCCTGGAAGGCGACGAATTCGCGCTTGTGCTGCAGGATCTGGAGTCGGTTGACGATATCGTGGTCACCGTCCGGCAGATTCGCCAGTGCGTCGCAGAGCCGTTGGTGGTCGCGGGCCGGCAATTCTATCTGACCGCCAGCGTGGGGGTGTGTTCCTATCCCGACGACGGCGAAGATACGGATGTGTTGCTGCGCTACGCCGACATCGCGCTCAGCCGCGCCAAACAGCAGGGCAAGAACGGTTACCAATTCTATTCCGAGGAGATGAGTACCCACGCCGTCCAATGGTTTACCACCGAAGTCGACCTACGCCGTGCCCTTGAGCGGGAGCAGTTCCGCGTTCATTACCAGCCCCAGGTGGATCTGCGGACCGGTCGTGTCATGGGCGTCGAGGCGCTGTTGCGCTGGCAGCACCCTGAACGCGGTCTGCTGGGTCCGAACGCTTTCATGCCGATGTTGGAGGAAACCGGTCTGATCGTGGACGTCAGTGAGTGGGTGTTGCGTCAGGTCTGCCGCCAGAACCGCCTTTGGCAGCAGGCGGGCCTGGCGCCGGTTAAGGTGGCGGTGAACATCTCGTGGCGACAGTTCACCACCGGCAGACTGGCCAATGACGTGGCAGCCGCCTTGCAGCAGTCGGGGCTGGCGGCCGAGCATCTTGAGCTGGAATTGACTGAGAGCGTGCTGGCCCACGATCCCGAGCGCGCCAATCAATGCCTGCAGCAGCTGAAGAGCTACGGCATATCCGTTTCCCTCGATGACTTCGGGACCGGCTATTCGAGTTTGAACTACCTGAAGCGATTTCCTATCGATACCGTGAAGATAGATAAGTCCTTCATTACCGAGATCACCAGCGACCCCGACGATGCCGCCATCGCCCGCGCCGTCATCGCAATGAGCCACAGCCTGCGTATGAAGGTGGTGGCCGAAGGCGTGGAAACGGAAGGGCAGTTGGGGTTTCTGAAAATGCACGGTTGTGACGCGATGCAGGGGTACTACTTCAGCCCGCCGATCTGCGCTGACGATGTGGCTGTGCTGCTGAGCGAGGGCCGACGAGTGGAAATGCCGGTCAAGGCGCAAACGGAGCAGCGCACACTGCTGGTGGTGGACGACGAGCCGAACATACGGCGGGCAATCACCCGCAGTCTGCACGTGGACGGCTATCGGATTCTCAGCGCAGGCAGCGCGGCCGAAGGGTTCGAGGTGCTGGCGACCAACACGGTTGGTGTGGTGCTTTCAGACCAACGCATGCCGGGTATGACCGGTACGGAGTTCCTGGCCCGCGTGCGCGAGCTTTACCCGTCTATCGTAAGGGTGGTGTTGAGCGGCTACACCGACGTGAGGACGGTTACCGAAGCGGTCAATCGGGGTCAGATCTACAAGTTTCTTACCAAACCGTGGGACGACGACGAACTGCGCAAGGAAGTGGAAGCCGCGTTCGAGCGTCATGAACAGTCCGCTGGCACCGGCACCGGCACCGGCGGGGCCTGGACGGGCGGCGCGGTGCCGAGCTGAGCGGAGCATTGCAGAGTCAGCGCTGACGGCTGTGGGCGCGAACCGTTTGCTTGTGGCGGCGCGATATCGATTTGCGTTTCGAAGTTCAACGTTCTGCGCACGTCGCTGCGTCGCGTGCATAGACCACTAGTCCGTGTGGCGGTTGTAGCGGATGTTGACGCTTGCCAGCACTTCCCAGTTTCCGATGCCCGCATTCGGCGATGTCCACTGGTGACTGCCGGTCAGATCGAGAGTGATCGCCGGCCGCCTTCCATGGGCCTTGGTGGCGTGCCACACGAACTGGCCGTTGATGGTGCGCTGCCAACTCTGGCCGTAAGTCTCTCCCGGGTCGAAGCGGTCGACTTCGGCGTTGACGTGCAGAGCGGCCTTGCCTCCCAATAGCGGTAGTTGAGCGCTCACCATGCCGGTGGTTGTGTGGCTGGGGTCGGATTGGTTGTCGCTCTGGCTGGACTGCAGTGCATAGGTAGGCACCAGTTGAATACCTGCTCCCGGAGAGATGTGCATCCCCACTTCGTAGCGGTGAGTTAAGGTCTGGGCGTCGGCGATCCTGTCGTCGGTGGCGGTCCAGCTGCTGTTCAGATGCCAGGCCAGGGGTGGAAGGGTGCGAAAGCGCACATTGAGTGCACCGCTGGTCAACACCGTGTCGGTGCCGGCGAACTGATCGGCTTCGGATTGCTGCGCCTGCCAGAGCTGGCGCTGGAAGCGAAGCGCGAACACCGGTTGGCCCAGCCAACCCAGCACTGCAAGCCTGTGGGCGGGCTTGTACCGCAGGTGGCTTTCCCAGAGCTGCAGATGGGTGCGCGGGCCTCCGTCCAGCGGATCGACGTTTTCGATCTCCCGGGTGCAGGTGATGCCCAGGGCGAGACTGCCTTGTTGGCGACTGGCGTTGGCTTGCCACAGACTCACGTTCTTGGCTAATCCGGGGTTGCGGGGTGTCCACAACCGAGGGCCGATGCGGGCGTGGTGAAGCTCGAGGTTCCAACCTTGACCGAGCCCCCTTCCCCGCGGTGTGAGGTAGGCCACGCCGATATCGTATGCCTGACCCAGTCCGAGGCCGGTACCGGCGCCGCCGCGATCGGCGGTGCGGACGTACTGGCCCTGCACGCGCAGGGTGCGGTCCAGGAACAGACTGTCGGAGGTGACCGACCAGCTGCGGCCGAGTACTTCGGGGCCGTTTTGGGGGAGCGGGCCGTAGGCGGGTTGCGTGGCGGGCCCGTACAGCGATGCCCCCACTACGGTCAGCCTGTCCGGTCGGCCGGGCAACGGGCTGACGCTGGCGCTTGCGCCGCGGACCTGGGGCGGCGCCTGTCCCGGAATCCCCGCTGCCCCTATTCCCGGCGCCGCCATGTTGAAGGACTGTACCCTCAAACCGCCGGTCAGCCCTGTCGAGCTCGCGGGGGATGCGGTGAGCAGGCCACCTGCCAGGGGTGAATGTCTCAGTGTGGGTGTTTTGCGGTGGTTCCCGCTCGCTCCACCTCCGTCCGCGGGAGACAGCGTCGGGAGGCTGGCGACCAGGGACACCCGGCCTCCATAGACGGACTCGGAACCGTTGGCGGCAAGCGCCCAGGTGGAGTTGTCAGGCTCCGGCGGCGCTGCAGGTCTGCGACTGTCGGTGGCGGCGGCGATGGTTGTGGACAGCGCGCCCGGCGGCGGGGTCAGCTGCAATGACGGGGCTGCCGCCGACCGGCCGGCGGCCAGCAGCAGAGCAACGATCACCAGTCTTAGGTCGTAAATACCGGCCACCTGGGCGCCTTGGTTTCGCGCTCGGGAGACACGCGCGCAGGCACGTCAGGCGGACCTGTGCATCGGCGCTGCCGGTCGATGGTCTCCATGGCAGCCAACGCCCCCCGAGAGGCTCAACTCGTCGGTTTCCCGTCGTCCCTGACTGTTGGAGAAGTTCTCGTCATTTGTGGCGCCGGCTTTTCGTCTTCTTGATCTGGGACGCCTGGAGTTGCTAACTCCTTTGAACACAGACGTTTTACTCGCTTGGGCTTTGTCCTGCAATTGCCACACCCTGCGGTGGACGCCTGCGTCGAAAGAGTGGATGCAATAGCCGTGCCTCGGCCCGGACGGGACGGGGATGTGTCGCAAGGCCGGGGCATGGATTGCAAAGGAGAATGATTACCATTAGTATCCATTGCTTTGGCGGTTGGCCGCTGGGGCGCCTCTGGGGTTGCCAGGCTGGGGCCTGATGGACGCGGACGAACGGGGAACAGCAGACACCCGACGGTCCCGCCCGGGCTGCGCGACCGCCTGTTGTCGCGGGACGCAGGGGGAAAGTGGTTCATGTTTCTAAGGGGTAGGGGGTTGGGGTGGCTGTGCCGCGGCTTCGCCGGGGTCGCATGTTTCCTGTCGGCTGGCGCCGGCGCAATTGCCGCCGCCGAGCGTCCGACGGCGACGGGTATTGTCATCGGGACCTGGCAGCAGGCGATGGGCTCGGAGCTGGGCGGCAGCCGCCTGGACAGTGAAGCCAATGCAGCAGTGGATGTGGCCATCGGTTTGCCGGTCGGCGGCGGCGCCTTCGAGCTGGAGTTCAAGGGCAGTACCACGCCGCCGAGCAATGGCGTAAGCAGTGTGCTGTCGGCCGCCAACGCGTCAGTGGGGGAGTCGGTGGGGTCGGATGAGCGCGGGCGCGTCGTGCCCTGGCAGGCGTTCTACCGCCATCCGGTAGGCAATGGCTCGCTGGCGGTCGGCCTCATGGATGTGACCGGCTGGCTGGACGGCAACGAGGTGGCCAGCGACGAATTTACCCAGTTCCTCGGCGCGAGTTTCGTGCATAACCCCACCATCGATCTGCCCAGTGCCAGTTTCGGTGCCGCCTACAGCGCCGGGCTGGGGCGTGGGCTCGGCCTGGCGGCGGTGCTGGTCAACGCTACCGGCGTAGAGCCGCGCTACCGTGCCGCGTTCCAGCCGGTGCGACACGGCAACGGCGTGTTCGGCGCCTTGGAGGTGCAGTGGTCGGGTTCCCGGCTGGCTGTCAACCTGGGGGCCTGGATCAACAGCCGGCACCATGACGGCGACGGTGACGGCGTCGACGACGACCGGCTTGGCAAGGGGCGTGCCCGCGGCCTGTACGGCAACCTGTCCGGCACGGCCGGTGGAGGGCAGTGGAACTTGCGCATCGGTTGGGCGGATCCCCGCGTGCAGGCTCCTGCGCGCTTCGTCTCCGTGGCCTACAGCCACCCGTTCGGCAAGGCGGTGGTGGGTACCGCCGTGGGCCGCACCTTCGCGTCGGGGCGGTTGGCCACTCCCCATGCGGACCTCACTCAGGCGGAAGCCTATGTGCGTTTTCCTGTGTACCGCAACGTGACATTGACGGCGGACCTGCAGCATATCGCCCATTCGGAATTCGATCCGGCCCAGAACGGCGACTGGGTCATGGGTGCGCGCATGGGATGGAGTTTCTAGAGTTCGACCCGGTCGGGGAACCAACGCATCCTGGGTTTCGCGGCCGGCTGCATCAAACATCGCAGTATCGGCAACGTGGCGCGATTTCCGACCTGCGGTCTGCGTCGCGTTGCGTGAAGCGTTAACCGGGTTGAGTGTTTACTGAACCTGTCACGCCAACCCGATGCAGCGGCATAATAGCCTCAAACCAGGTGTTTGAACTCTCGACACCACGTCATGGGGCGTGCAGAATATCAACCAGTTCATTCACCTTGTCGCAGCCGCATGCGAATAAATAGAAATTGCGGCCGCAGGGGAGAATCATGACCATGGTTGAACGTCGCACCATGAAGGACCGCCGCAGCTGGGTAAGGGATGTGCCAATGACTTACCCGTTCGTGGATCGCCATGGAACCCTGGTGACGGAGGACCGACGGGTTGCACCGGACCGGCGCCTGCGCAATATCGAAGTCCATTGGTTGCCGATACGCCTGAAGACCCACGGCACAACGTCCCGCTAGGCAGCGTACACAGTGAGAGGACGGCGCAGGTGCGCTTGTCGGCAGCCTTTGCTCATTCGCCCCGTCAGCAGTTGTCAGAATTCAACGTGGCTGCCCCTTGTTCGACCGCGAGTCCATGAAGGGAGCGTGCCGGGCCCGCCGCAACACCCCCTTTCCATCCCCTTCCAACCGGCGCCGACAGCGGCCTCCCGCATGGACCACGCGTGTTTCGGGTACCGGTGGCAGCTGGGGCGGCCGGTTGCTGCGAGCACAACGGATATCCCAGGGGCATGACCAGTCGCCGCTCAATGCCGAACTGTCCAGTAGCCCTGCGGGAATGTCCGCTCAGCAGGTGACGAGATCGGTGTGCCCGAAACCTTTGGAGTAGTCGAGCACGGAAATGATCGTCGGCGTCACGCGGAATATTCGGATATCCTCCGGTGCCGGCATCGGGACCGGAAGAGGTGGCTGGTCAGGGTATCTCAGCGCAAGCATCTTCAGGACGTTGTCGGCTTCCGCCCGGTCGACCACCGCTTGTGCGTGCGCGGCCATGGATAAACCGGTGATCGCCATCAGGTCTGAGGTGTCATGATCGATGGTCAGTGATACGCGATCGTCCTGTGCCAGATTCGATGCCTTCTGGCTGTCCAGGCCGCAGAGGAAGTAGAGGGTGAGGCCCTCGTTCACGTAGCCGACAGTCGTTGCCTGGGGCCAGCCATCCGGTCTCAGCGTGGCAATGGTCATGATCCGGTGTTGATCCAAGAGCGTGAGAATCTTCCTTCTGATCTCTTCGTCCATCTGTCCTCTCCACAGCGAAGCCCGTGGCAGATCACGGGCATTGCCCACCAGTCATTTTGCCGTGTTCCGTTCCTGCCCTACATGCCCTGGATTTTAGTCGCTCGGGCCGGTCTCTGGTGGTCCATACGGGACCATCAGTCATCGTCCCAGTGCCGCCAGTGGCGACGGCCGTAGTCGTGCCGATAATGCTGCCAACGCCGGTGGTGCCGGCGCTCATGCCAGTCGTGGTGTGGGTAGTCACGAAAACGGTAGTAGTAGACAGGCGGTGCCCCGTAGCCGTCATAACCGCCCCGGGGAACCTGCACCACCACACGGGGCGGTTGCTCGTAGACGACGGCCGGGGGAGGGCCATACACAACCGGTGGCGGGGCAACCATGGTTCCCAGGAAAAAGCCCAGCGCTGCCGCACCGACATTGTCGGCGTCAGCATGTGCCGGCCGGGGAACGCTGACCAGCACTGCAACAAGTACCGCTACCGTAAGTGCCATCCTCTTCATCGCCGGTCTCCTCCATGGTGGGTTGACGACGACTGCTGTCCCAAACAGCAGCCAACGCTCGAACTCGGCTCCCATGCTAGGCGGGTCGAACTGAATGAATGCTGAACGACACTCGCAGTGGTTGCCGGGGGGGCGAAGAGGGGGCATCCGGGCGCATATGCCCCCGTTGCGGAGGACTGGGAGGGCAGGGTCCGGGCGCGAACTAGGTCCAGGCGCACGGCGGCATGGCCCACGTGACGGGTCGAACGGGAGTGGGGCAGTAGGGGAAGTGAGAACTCCGCCAAATCCAGGCCGGATCCACCTGGACTTGATGTGCATTTCACACTGTCACGAAACCTTAAAGAAACCCGCGGACAGCCCGCTATATGTGACGACGAGCACACTTCATTGCAGATGGCCGGCTGACAGGGACGCCAGCACTCGAGGTTAGTTATGCTGGACCTGGTACGCTGGTTGACCGTTCCCATCCGCCCGTTCTGGCGCCAAAAATGTGAGTTAGAGACTGGTGAGCGGCCCGACGCTCACCGGGTTGTTCCAAGATGCCTCCCTGCTTTCCGTGCTGTATCAACTTCCCGCATTTCCCTGCCAACCAAAGGCGGCCACGGCGACCGGCGGGTCCGAGCGGCCGCGTCAGGGTGCCGGGGTTCTTAATATCAGACATGAGGGCGTATTTGTGAGCGCGTTCGGCGAAGACCGTATGAGTTTCACGCTCTATGACATCAACCTGCTGCATGCGACCCCGTCTCGAGGCGAGATACGTGCCGCATGGGTGGTCATGGGTGTGTTGCTGGTTGGATGTGCCGTGACGATTCCATTTGCGACACACCAATGGCCCGCATCGAACGTGCTGTACGCCGCCGCCGGCATTGCCGCGTTCGCCGAAATGACGACCGGGGTACTGCTGCTCACGCAGGCGATGTTGCTGCGTCAACAGTCCGGCCTGGCCCTGGGGCTTGGGTATCTCGTGGGAGGTCTGGTGATAGTCGTCAATCTGCTGGGTGCGCGGGACGTGGCAACCCGGCTGTGGCTCTTTCGCCTCTGGCATGGGGTGTTCGTATTGGGCGTACTTGCCTACGCGGTTCTTGCCGCCCGCAGCGAACCAGGGCCAGCACCTGCGAGCATCGAACGTCAGGCCCGCTTGGCGATCAGCGGCGCGGTGGCATTTGTTGCGCTATTGATCATGTACCTGTTCTTCAGACCGTTTCCGCTGCCGGTAATCATTCACAGCACGGACTACGCCACGGGTCCGGACTTGCTGGTTAACGGCGTTCAGCTTGCGGTCATGGTAGCCGCCTGGGTGCTGTTGCTGACGGCGCGCCGCAAGACCGTTCTTTCGGTCTGGATGGGGGTGGTGGCCTGCGCGGTCGCCATCGACATCGTGCTCTTTGTGCTCGGTACCACGTTGTTCAGCGTGGGACTTTACGTCTCCAAGCTGAACAATTTTCTCGCGGCGACGCTGGTGTTCGGCGTGATTTTTTACCGATACATTCGCATTCAGGCGGAACTCTACAAACATCGTACCGAGTTGATGGAAGCCAATCACCGTCTGGCTCAACTGGCTTTGACCGATCCCCTGACGGACCTGCCGAACCGGGCTGCCCTTGACCAGGCCCTGGAGCGGGCGCTTACGGGTGCGTGTCGTACCGACAAGCGCGTTGCTGTCTGCGTGATAGACCTGGATGACTTCAAGCCCGTGAATGACCGATACGGTCATGAAACGGGCGACCGGCTGCTGCGCGCATTCTCCGAGCGCGTGTCGGGGGTGTTGCGCAAGGGGGAGTACTTCGCGCGTCTGGGCGGGGACGAGTTCGTCATGGTGTTGGAGAACCTGAACGGACGTGACGAAGTCGATTCGGTCATGAAACGAATCTCTGATGCGCTCTCAAAACCTTTTGTGTTTTCACCGGAGCTTGTCCTGTTCGTCAGCGCCAGTATCGGTGTTGCCGTCTCGTCCGACCTCAAGGACGGCAGTGACCTGATGCGGGCTGCCGATCAGACGCTCTATCGGGTCAAGGCGAACAAGGCAGACAGGGAGCGAATCTGGGCCATCGACGACAGCGCCGCCGGCGTTTCCGCAGTTCCGGTTCCGGCCGACTGAAGCCATATAGAGGCGGCAAAATAAAGGCGCGAAGTGGCGACCTTTGAACGGCTGTCCAGTCGGCTGTCTCCGCTACGGCGCACCATCGACAGCTGGGGCGGTGGACAGGACACGAAGGGAACTGCATAAATCGCGGTCCGCACGAGGTGCGATCCGCGGCGTTGGCACCGGCGCCAGTGGTCCCCGTGGACCACTAGGCCCGTGTGAACACGAACGCGCCCCAGAACACCAGAGCCTTGTTGACACGCGTGGCGTAGTGAAGAAGCAGGAAGGCCCCAATTACGCCGACGTTGATTGAGATTCCCGCAGCGATACCCAATCCGAGTCGATCACCGATAAGGTCACCCAGTACCGAGCCCAGGCTGTTGGCGAAAACGGCGGCCGTCCAGTAAAACAGTTGCTCTTCCGCCTGATAAACAGGATACACAGCAACGGTCCCCCTCCGAAGCTGCCAGACTGCGACGGTTCCCAGCAGGCACAGCAGAAACACCCCGGTCCCGACCGCGTAGCCCAGGTGCAGGGCGCGATCCATTGTGTCCGACAGCTCGGTGCCGATGGTCGATGTTCCCAATATCAACAGCCAATAGACGAGTGGAGAGAACCGCGCTGCCCGGAGTTGAGCGACCAGCAGCGCCAGTACGAACGCCGAGGCGACGACCAGGCTGGTGACGTAGCCCAGTCCCAGCGTGGTGGACAGGAGATCGCCGGACACATCGCCCACCGTGGTCAACAGGGTCTTGGCGATCCAGAACGAAAGCGTAACGGCGGCGACCTTGCCCAGCTGCTCGGATGCCTGTTGTTCCCGATGAAGGCGGAATAACTGTGTGAAGGAGGGATTCATACAATAGCGGACTCGCGGGTCGGTTTTCAGGGAATTGCCCAAATCGTCTTTGATGGAGACAAGCAGCGGGCGCATTAGTGCGTTATTGGGCCGTCAGGGGCATGCGGGCCGGGTGGAATGTGAAATTTGCCTTCCACCGTTGGAGCAACAACAGCGCACGTCACGGCGCGCGCAGACCGAATGGCAACGGAGCGTGAATGTCCCGCGGGGGGAAATAGGGCAAAGAATTCTCCACGACTCGGCGGTTGGGCTTTGGCGGAAGTGCCGGAGTTCGGGACGTTCACGGAACGGGAAGCGGCGATGGTCCCATCTCTTGGGGGCGGCGACCCGCGGGCCGTCGAGGTGGGCTGGACACAGCCGGGTGGCTGATAAACGGAGGCGATACGAGACTTGCCAGCGCGGGGTGGGCAGGGCTGTGCCTGCGCCCGCCCACTGCCTGCGCT
>Ga0307441_1000150_pt1 | contig 27784 bp, 10 predicted proteins | sample SalMarWE160420MG_FD_202149 | JGI IMG/M metagenome (GOLD analysis project Ga0307441, IMG submission 202149) | Salt marsh sediment microbial communities from the Plum Island Ecosystem LTER, Massachusetts, United States - WE1604-20 | ecosystem: Environmental > Aquatic > Marine > Intertidal zone >... | reverse complement strand
TTATTACGTTAAGAAAAACTCTGCTTATATCCTGAGGGACTACATTTATCTTTTCCAAAGTTTCATCGTAATCTTTTTCTATTGTTATGTTGAATTCTTTATTCTGTGCTCTCATTCCGTGATATGCAAGATTAACATATTCATCTAAAAGATTATTAATATCAGTTAATATCTTTTCACCGGAAGTTCCTCTCGAATGAAGAAGCATCCCTTTCACAATTGAGTCTGCACGTTTACCGTGGTGATTTATTTTTTCAAGATTCTGTTTTAGATTCTGAATTATTGCTAAAACTTCTTCCTTGTCATTCTTCTCTAATTCTTCTTTTATCTCATCTAGTAATTCACTGCTTACTTCAGAAAAATTGTTTACAAAGTTTAATGGATTTTTTATTTCGTGTGCTATTCCTGCAGTTAGCTCACCTAGAGAAGCTAATTTTTCAGCATGGATTAATTGTGTCTGAGCAGATTTCAATTCACTTAAGGTTGTTTCGATTTTATTTTTTGCTTCCTCAAGATTTTTAAAATCCTCATATCGTGCATAAGCAATCGAAAAAGCCTCAGCCAATGTTTTTACCAAATCAAGTTTTTCGTCGTTAAGAGGAGAAACATCCCCGACATAAAGCATCCCTTGCGCAAACGGAACAAAATGAAGGTAAAGTGATTCAGGCGGTGCAGATGATCCCTGGTAAGTTTCCGCATTTTGAACTTGCCCTAGTTCCATCATTGATTTTGTCCAGTTGATAAACTCTTTTTTATTCCAGTGTTCTTTAAAAACTTGTTTCTTTTTCCAGTACTCAACAGTATTAGTTGTCAGTTCATTTGCATTGAAAGATAAATTGAGTGCGCCTAGCGATTTTCCCTCAGGTGTAGTTAAATAAACATTTGTCACTGCATTATCTTCATCAATAATAAAAACACCGCAGCGGATAAACGGAACCTCAAGTGCTTTAAGTTCGCCCCAGATTAGCGGGGTGATACGCTCGAGGTCTTTTGCGGTTCGCATGGAAGCAATCTCGGCACGGACGCGGTCGAGGGAGGCCTGCTGCAAAGCCTCACGGGCTTGTTCCAGTTCCAGTTCCCGTGTTCGCTCTCTCTCTTTCGCAACCAATCTGCGGCGCAGAAATCTGTCGAGGAGTACTATAAAAGCAATCCCGAGTAATGCATAAATTATATAAGCCGCTGTGGTTCGCCACCACGGCGGTAAAATCTTTATGATCAGAGATGTGCCTTTTTCATCCCAGACGCCGTCGCTGTTCGAAGATTTCACCCTGAATGTATAAGTACCCGGGCTCAGGTTTGTGTATTTGGCTCTGCGTACAGTACCTGCATCAATCCAATTTTTGTCGTAGCCTTCCAGGCGATATGCATAACGATTTCGCGACGGGTTGGCAAAATGCAACCCTGCATAGTCGAACGTAAGTTCGTTTTGGTTGTACTTCAACGTTATCTGTTCTTGCCGGTTAACCGGTAGTGGAAAAGCATTATCAAATACATGTAGCCCTGTAATTACCGTGAACGGAGGATTTGGATTCGGCTTAAAATCCTGCGGGTTAATAGCAGTGACTCCTTTCGGGCCTCCGATGAACATCCTGCCGTCCATGCCTTTGATAACAGCTTGCTGAATAACCGGATAGTTATTCATACCGTCTGCCTCATCATAGGTAATGAAGGTCTTTGTTTTCGGATCGAACCGGGCAACACCGCCTGAAGTAGCAAGCCAAAGCAGTCCTTGTTTATCTTGCATGATGCCTGGTACCACATTATTCGGCAAGCCATCCTCTGTGGTATAATGATGAATAATTTTTCCTGTGTTTCTATCCAGCAGGAACAGTCCGTCAGTCAAAGTTGTTACCCAAAATCGATCTGAACTATCTTCATAAATCTGAAAAATGCCTTCTCCGTCGAGATAAGTAGTAAAGGTTTTTGTTTTTTTGTCAAATCGGTCTAAACCGCCATTCTGAGTACCAAACCACAGAGTACCATGGTGGTCTGTGTACATTTGCATTAACTTATTATCACTTAAAGTTTTTGGATCAGACGGATCATGTTGAAAACTCCGAAAGCGTTTGGTCTTAAAATCGTATTGGTTAAGGCCGCCGCCCCAGGTGCCGATCCACAAATGCTGGGCATCAGTTTGCCTAATAAACTGGATATTGGAATTACTTAAACTGTCGGGGCTTGCTGCATCAGCTGTAAATTTCCTATAGCTTTTTCGAACTGGGTTAATGCGATAAAGGCCCCTTTGCTGTCCTACCCATAGCATTCCTTCCCGATCTTTAAATACACTTTCTACAGGATTACCCCACAATCCGTCCGGAGCAGGTTTTGAGTCTGAGAATTGTTCAATGTTTCCCGTGGCCGGGTCCATTCGAAATAGTTGGCCTGAAAAGGTTCCAATCCAAATAGTATCTTTGCTTTCCTGATAAAGTGATCTTACGCCATTATTTGCACTAATTTCTTTTGCTCCGTATAACCGAAACCGACTTAATGAAGGCACGATCTTGTTGAGGCCGGCACCTTCAGTACCAATCCAAAGAATACCCTGATGGTCTTCATAGAAGGATAAAACAAAATTACTTGACAAACTTTTCGGATCTCCTGCCTGCCTGTAGGGTGTCAGAGTGTGCGTGGCGGAATCGTATCGATTGATTCCTCCGGAATGCGTTGCCACCCAGAGCATGCCGGTCTTGTCCCTATGAATAACATCCACTTTAGCGGAGAAGTTACTTGTTTTTATACCCCGGGGGGCTTGCAGATGCTTCAAATCATTGGGATCACCACCCAGCGCTTCAAGCTTACCTCCCACCGGGTCATAACGATATAGCCCTGACTGGCAGGTGCCGATATAAATAGTTCCATTGGGCGCTCCGGCAATAGCTGTGACCCGATTATCGTGTAACGATTTCTGTCCGGTTGGCAGAACACGTATAAAATTATCTGCAGTTGAATCATAGCGGTTTAATCCTCCCGCTTTTCCCGTTGGATTTGTGGCATCGCCCGTCCCAACCCACAAATTGCCGTCCTGGTCTTCGTATAAGGTGTTTATAACATTGCTGGTAAGAGTTTGTTTGTTATTTGTTTCGTGGGTGTAGCGAATAAACGTTCCTTTATCGTTATCAAAACGATCGAGACCATTTTGCGTGCCTACCCAGATAGTCCCGTCTGTAGTCTGAAGGATTACATTCACTGAATCCGAGCTCAATGAAGTTGAATTACCGCGCTCATGCTGATAGCGGGTGAACATCTCTTTTCCCGGATTGAACAGGTTAAGTCCGCCGCCCCAGGTACCAGCCCAAAGTCTTCCGCTGCGATCTACATACAGGGCATTGACAAAATTGTTTGAGAGGGATGTGCTGTCAAGCGGGTCATGCCTGTACGTCTTGATATTGTATCCGTCATAACGGCTAAGTCCGCAGAGACCGCCCACCCAGAGAAAACCTTGTTGATCTTGTACTAGGCTATAGATCCAGTCGGATGGAAATCCGTCCGACTTATTAAGGTGATCAAACTGGATGTCCTGTGCAAAAAGACCGGAGCTCATCGCCAGGACAAAAATCATAAGGCAACAAAAGTTTCTAAAAGAAAGTTGTTTATTAATTATGTTCATAATAATTCCGTTTTTCCGATTTGAGCAGCTCCAATATTCTAGGTTACCTAAAGAACAAATATTATAGCTACTTTTTGATTACTGATTTTTTACCGGGATTTGGATTATAAATTCAGTTCCTTTTCCTTCTTTCGTTTCCACTTTCAGTTCACCTCCATGTACTTTTGTAACTATATCGTAACTTAAAGATAATCCCAAACCTGTTCCTTCTCCTGTCGGTTTTGTTGTATAGAAAGGTTGGAATATTTTATCTAAAATATCTGCGGGAATTCCATCGCCGTTATCACCGATTCTTATTTCAACATTTCCATTTAATTGTTTTGTTGAAACTTTTAATATTGGTGAAAAACTATTATCACTGCTTTTCTTTTTTCTATCATAAGCAGCATAGCAACCATTATTAATAACATTTAAAAATACTCTGCTTATATCCTGCGGGACTACATTTATTTTTTCAAGTGATTTATCGTAATCTCTTTCTATAGTAATATTGAAGTCCTTATTCTGCGCTCTCATTCCGTGATAAGCGAGATTGACATACTGTTCAAGTAAATCGTTTATATCAGTCGGTGTTTTTTCACCCGAAGTTCCTCTTGAATGAAGAAGCATTCCTTTAACTATTGAATCCGCACGTTTACCGTGTTGATTTATCTTTTCCAGGTTTTGTTTTAAATCTTCAAGTATTGATAAAACTTCTTCTTTATCGTTCTTCTCTAATTCTTCTTCTATCTCTTCAATTAATTCCCCGCTTATTTCTGAGAAATTATTCACAAAGTTCAGAGGGTTTTTAATTTCGTGTGCTATGCCGGCTGTTAGTTCTCCGAGTGAAGCTAATTTTTCTGCATGGATTAATTGTGCCTGTGCAGATTTCAATTCGCGTAAAGTTATTTCAATTTTATTTTTTGCCTCCTCTAGATTTTTAAAATCCTCATATCGCGCATAAGCAATCGAAAAAGCTTCAGCTAATGTTTTTACCAAATCAAGTTTTTCATCTGCGAGAGGAGAAACATCTCCTACATAAAGCATCCCCTGAGTAAAGGGAACAAAGTGCAGGTTTAATGATTCAGGCGGTGCTGATGAGCCTTGGTAAGTTTCGGGGTTCTGAACCTGACCGAGTTCCATCATTGATTTTGTCCAGTTAATGAAACCTTGTTTATCCCAATGTTCTTTATATACATCTTTCTTGCGCCAGTATTTTACAGTATTAGTTGTAAGTTCATTTGCATCGAAGGATAAATTGAGTACACCGAGTGATTTTCCCTCCGGTGTAGTTAAATAAACATGTGTTACTGCATTATCTTCATCAATAATAAATACACCGCATCGTATAAAAGGAACCTCAAGCGTTTTTAATTCGTGCCAGATAATTGGTGTAATACGATTAAGATCTTCCGTAGTACGCATACTTGCAATTTCACCGCGCACTCTGTCCAACGAAGCCTGTTTAATAGCTTCTCTTGCCTGTGCCTCCGCTTTTTGGAGATCAAGGAAGCGGGTATATGCAAAATCAAATACCTCCACAAATCTTCTGGCGATGGACAAATTTTCCTCAGGAAGTTCTTTCTCTGAAGTGAGTGCCAGGTAACCCAATTTAAAAAACAGAAAGGATGTAACGAATTGAGCGGGCATCGTTTTAATATATCTTTTTCTTTCCCGGGGGTTGAAGCCGCTTTGTTCCGAGTTATTATTTAAAAAACGCAAGCGTTCTTCACCCGATAGTTCTATTTGCATGTATCCTTTTTTACTTCCCAATGCTTCACGGAATTCTGAATACCATTCAGGCGAATTTTCTTTCACCACGCTCATTATCCATGAGAGCGATGATTTGCTAAACGGCTTGACAGCTAAACCTGATCTTGCACGCCAGATTTCCATACTATCACTTTTTTCATCGGCTACGATCATGGAACAACCGATTATCTTAACGGTCAGCTTCTTGAATTCAGAAAAAAAACTATCGGTAACCTTACCTACTTCCTCACTTTTTCTCATGCCCAGCGCAAGTGAACGAACGCGTTCAAGTGCAGCAACAATGTTTGCTTCTCTTGCCTGGGCTTCGGCTTTTTGGAGATCTAGGAAGCGTATATAAGTCTGTTCGAACGCAGCAGCAAAGCGCTTTACTATTTCCTTTTCTTCTTCACCGAAACGTTTAAGATTGTAGTGCACGATGTCAATTCCCGAATGCTTATGAAACCAGCCAATCATAACCATTCCTTCAGCATTTTGAATCATTTTTTTTCTTTGATGTGGAACAGGCTGAATTTTGAATATTTCGCTAAAAAAAGCATCTTTTTCTTCTTTGTTTAGTAAATAATCAAAAAATCCCTCTCCCGGTGAATTAAAAGCGTTGTAAACTTTTTCAAAAATAGGCAAGTCGGAGCAGGGTAAATGATATAATTCCGGGTAAATGTCTTCTCCAACCGAGGCCCAGAAATGGATATCTCTGGAAGAATCCGGGTTTAACTGGATATTGACAGAATCAATATCCGTTACGAGAATTCGAAATTCTTTGTACAGCAATCTAACCACATCTTTTAACTCATTACTTTTATGCATACCCATGGAACGGCTTCTAACTCTTTCCAGAGCCGCTTCTATTTGTGCTTCCCTTGCCTGTGCTTCAGCTTTTTGGAGATCAAGAAAACGGATGTAGGCTTGTTCAAAAACTTTACCGAATCGTATTAAAATGGCATTTTCAGCATCTGAATAGGGTTCATCGGTATATCTTATGATCTGTACGTGCGAATTTTTTGCAAAGGTCACAGAAGTCGTATATGCCTTCGATTCCCTCAATAAGTTTTCACGATCCCTGGGGAAACTATTTTTGCTCAGCAGGAAATCCATATATTCTTTTTTGGCCTTTCCTGAATAACTATTTACATAGAGTTCCGGTCTTTTTGCGATCGCAGCATTATAATCTCTCTGAACCTGAGTGGAATCGTTGTAAGGTATTGTCAATGGTTCCTTACGGTCATAACCGCCAACCCAGACGCTTTCGTTATGTATCTCAATAGGTCCACCCAGGGTAACAGTATCCATCTCTAAACCAAGTACTTTCATTTGTTCATATATGGCATTTGCAACTTGCTGCATTTCGTTACTGCTCTGCATGGCCAAAGTCCGGGCACGAACTCTTTCTAAAGCAAGTTGAATCTCTGATTCTCTTGCCTGTGCTTCTGCTTTTTGCAAATCAAGAAAACGGCGATAGGTTAAATTGAATACATCTGCAAAACGTTCAAGTAATTTTATTGATTCTTCTGGTAATGGTTTGGGAGTAGTTGTCAATATCATACCTTGCTCGAAAAAAGCTACACTATGTATTCGATGTTCTCTTACTAACTCAGCTTTAATGGTCATACCCATTACTTCCCGTACATACCGGATCCAATCATTTAATTCCTTTCCGCTCAAGTCAATTACAATTGATTTCTTTTTTTCTTTCCATGCATCATATACTCGTTTTCCTGTAGTCGGCTCATCAAAACTTGCGTTAAAGTGATGACTGATCTTAATACCTTGCTGATCTGTAGCCCAGACTTCAAGAATATTATCTGCTTCATTAATCAGACATATATTTAGCCTTTCAGGTGTAACTCCAAGCTCTGTCATTTGCTGAAAGAGGATTGCTGCAGTTTCAGCCAGTTCATTGCTTTTATGCATGGCCATAGTTCTTGCACGGACTCTTTCTAAAGCAAGTTGAATCTCAGATTCGCGGGCCTGTGCTTCTGCATTTTGGAGATCGAGGAAACGGGTGTAGGTTTGTTCAAATGTTTTGGCAAAACGGCTTAATACTTCAACATCTTCCGGCAGATAGGAATTGACTCCTTGCAGACTTAATAAACCATGCGAGAAATAAGCATTGTGAGTTACCCATTGTTTTATCTTCCTTTTTTGATTTTCATTTGATTTTCTTATCGATTCTAATAAATTTGTGAACTTTTTCCATATTTCACCCTTGTAAACATTGGTTATCAGAAGATCCTTTCTTTTTTCCGGTATTGTTTTTAAATAAATTTTTAATTCATCTTTTAATAGGGGAAATTGAGCAAAAGGGATTTGAAATTTTACAAAATTATTATTTGAATTGAACGAACTAGCCCACATAGTGGCAATTTCAGTTTTATCATCAATAAATCCTATTTCAATATCCGTAGATTGATTGGTGATACTCAAATTTTTAAATTGTTCATAAAGAAGGTTAACTACCGGCGTTAACTCTTCACTTTTATGCATCGCCATTGATCGTGCACGTACTCTTTCCAAGGCAGCTTCTATCTGTGCTTCTCTTGCCTGTTTTTCCGCTAATACGATATCACGAAATCTTCGATAAGATAGAAGGAATACATTTCTGAACTTTTTAATAATTTCGAGCTTACTATTGTCAATAGGTTCGAATGTTGAAACACCGACAGCTCCAGTCCCGATAGAATAACTATAAAAATATAGAGCGCTAATTTTTTCAAGCATTGGATCATCCGGGAAAACGGTTTTATTTCTTTGTTCCCTCCATTCATCCAATTCTTTCCCTTTAATTTCCATAAAAAACAATGCATCAGATGAACTTTTCACGTCATCAATAAATTTTCTGTGAACCGGACTGCTGTCGTAAGAATTTTCAGTTATTCCACTAGCACCATAATCAGAATGCAGGTAATTCAGATAAGTTTTTTTCTCATCATCCAGAATGTCAATCTGTGTGTTCCTGATACCGGTAAAACCCAACTGGTTAAGCTCTTTTAACAATGCTTTTGCAACATCCATTAAATCGTCTTGTTTTTTCATCTCAAGGACTATAGTCCTTACCCGTTCAAGTGAAGTCTCTATTTCAAGTTCGCGATTTTTTTTAGCTAATTCTTTTTCAAGCTCAGAGATTTTTTGTTCGGATTTTGGTTGTTGTGTTTTCATTTTCATTAAATGTATAATTCAATTATAGCAAACTTGACAAAATACTTTTTTATTGATTTTGCTTTCATCTTTAAAAACCTTTTTCGTACGGATATAATTAATGTAATTTATCATTTATTTTTTTTCGTCCATCAATATCGATGGTTGAACTTTATTTTTTGTTTGAAAAATGATATTTCCTTCCAGATTGTGAATGATATTTTTAACTATACCCTGAATTAAATTTCTTTATTGTCCGCTCAGCCATTGTTCAAAACTTTTATTTGTTTCACCTTCGGAGTAAGTCCAGTCCGGTTTAAGATTAAGACCGCTCCCACTTTTCCAGATAAAATCTATTGCTTCATTAATATCCGGCTGGTTTGTTACTTTTAATAAAAACAATTTCTCTTTTCCAATATTTATATTGTTAATTTCTGAATTAATATTTTGCGCGAGAAGAGTGCTGTGTATAATTTCTACCTGCCTAATAGAATAAGTTGCCCACACAATTCCGTTCTTCCCTGAGAGGAAATCATCCTGATTTAAAGAAATAGTCAATTCAAGTTCACATTCATCAGGCAGTTCAGGATGTTCGGTTAAGCTAAGTTCACTCCAATTTATCGAGCCGTTTATTCCGAATATATTTATTTTGCCGTTCCGGCAAATTCCTCTTACTTTTATGATTTCCATTAACAGCCTTAAATATTTAGTAGTTGTTATTATAGTATCCGGATGGTAAAGTAGAAGAAATGAGTGAGGGTTTCTTGCACTATCGGCGCAAAGATTGGTACATTTGACGCATGTGATAGTATTAAATGGAAGATTTGATTTTTAGAGGGCTGTAATGCGTCTAAAGTCGAAAATACTAATTTACTTTTTTGTCGGTTAGATAAATCCGACAGCAGCGGATATTGTGATTATTTTGAATTGTAAATTAGAGTTCACTTAAGTGAATTGTTAAAAAGAATAAAAGAGTTAATTAGAACTTTAGCCTCATCAACTCTCTAAATCCTTTTTATACTCACTGGGGGAAATCCCAAATTGCTTTTTAAATGTTCTTGTAAAATAGCCCTGATTATTAAATCCCACCTTATAACAAATCTCGGCAATACTCCCGGTATTCTGCTTTAACAGATCGGCTGCACGTTGAAGACGAAGTGAACGCATCAATTGTCCCGCAGGTTGTGCGACTAATGCATTAAGTTTTCTGTTCAACTGGGAAATACTCATATTAACTTCTTCTGCCAGCTTATCAATGCTGAATTTCTCATCTTCAAAATGATTTTCGATAGTTTTTATAGTTTTTTCTAAAAACTGCCGGTCGGCTGAAACTGCAGAAACTTCTGAAGGTTTTATAAATGTGGATCTGGCGAAACGTTTTCTTAACTGTTCTCTTTGATAAATTAAATTTTTTACTCTTACTTTTAATTCCTTTGCGCTGAAAGGTTTGGTGATGTAAGCGTCAACACCGGTTTTCAGTCCGGCTATTTTATCATCGAGAGCGGCTTTTGCGGTTAACATTATAATCGGAATGTGGCTTGTCTTTTCATCCGCTCTTATTTTATTACTGAATTCATAACCATCCATTTGGGGCATCATAACATCCGTAATAATAAGATCGGGAATTTCATCTCTTGCTTTTAATATTCCCTCTTCACCGTTCGAAGCTTCTATAACTTTATATTCTGTTTTCAGTAACTCACTAATGTAATTCCGTACGTCAAGATTATCTTCAAGTATTAAAACTATTTTATGGTTTCCGGATAAGTGAGAAACCGGCTCCGGAATATTTTCTTCTTTATCCGGTGCATTAAAATTATTCACATTTAAAGATTCTGCCGGCTGCAAATTGACAAGTTCTTCCTTCTCAATTTTAAAATCACCTAACGGAAGCCTGATGATAAACTCGCTGCCTTCACCTTCTTTACTATTTACCGAAATGTTTCCCTTATGAAGTTCAATCAATTCTTTTGTTAACGCCAGCCCGATTCCTGTGCCTTCATGTTTTCTTGTTGCTGAACTATCCACCTGATAAAAACGGTCAAAAATATGAGGCAGACGGTCTGAAGGGATCCCGATTCCGGTATCTTTAATACTGATTTCAACACCGGATTGAATGACGTTCAAGCAGACTTTTATTTCACCATCCGAAGAAACAAACTTGAATGCATTCGAAATAAGATTATAAAAAATCTTTTCCATTTTATCCGGATCAAAGGCTACTGGAATGTTTTCATATTCCGATGAAAATTTCATTGAAATTTTTTGTGATTCCGCCAGCGATTCAAAAGAATAAAACAAACTTTTCAAAAATGATACTATATTATGCTGTTCCGCATTTAATTCCATACTGCCTGCCTCAAGCTTTGAGAGATCAAGCAGTTGGTTAATCAGGCCAAGAAGCCTCCTGGCATTCCTGTTTGCTACCTGCAGTTTTCCTTTCTCTTTAACATCAATATTTTTAGACATCACACTTTCTATCTGACCGAGTATAAGCGTCAGCGGGGTCCTGAATTCGTGAGAGATGTTTGCAAAAAACCGCGACTTCAACTGGTCAAGTTCCTGAAGTTTTGCCTGAGCCATTTTTAATTCTTTCAAAGTCTTTTCGGCCCTGCTTTTAGCTTCTTCAATATTATTAAAGTCTTCATACCTGGCATAAGCAATAGAGAATGCTTCTGCCAACGTCTTAACCAATTCAAGCTTTTCATCTGCAAGCGGAAAAACATTTCCGACATAAAGCATACCCTGAGCAAAAGGAATAAAGTGCAGATTAAGAGAATCCGGCGGCGTAGATGAACCCTGGTAGGTTTCTTCATTTTGAACCTGACCGATTTCAATCATGGATTTTGTCCAGTTGATGAAATCATTTTTGTTCCAGTGCTCCTTATATACTTGTTTTCCCTGCCAGTGATAAGCTATATTTTTTGTAAGCTCGTTTGCATCGAAAGATAAATATAAAACACCCAGCGCTTTGCCGTCAGGTGTAGTTAAATAAGCCTGAACTTCTTCTTTATCTTCATCAACTATGAAAACGCCGCAGCGAGTAAAAGGGACATCCAACGTTTCAAGTTCCCGCCAGATAATCGGAGTTATGCGATTAAGATCTTCGGAAGTTCGCATACTGGCAATTTCACCGCGGACTCTATCCATAGATGCTTGTTTTATTGCTTCAAACGCGCGTGATTCTGCGTTTTGCAGATCAAGAAATCGTGTGTAGCTTTGTTCAAAAACTTTTCCGAAGCGTTTTAGAATTTCATTATCTTTATCTGATAATTTTCTGCCGAAATGGTTAACTACGAATATGGAAGTGTAATGAGAAACGGAAACCGACCTGGTATAGCCGCCTTCACGCGACAAAACCTTTTCCTTCCATTCGGGAGTTGATGAATTATACGGAGGAAATTTAAATAAATGTTTGAAGAATATAATTTTTTCTTCCCTGGTATATTCCTCTGTAAAAAATCTTTCCCCCTTTGTAGTACCCTCTGCCAATACCCTGTAAATGGGGTGATCGAGAAAAGGAATAGCGGCTTTTTTCATATAAGTTTCTGCAACACCTGTCGATCCCCAAAATGTGAACTGCTTGTCGATTTCGTTATTATTAATAACCATGAATACACCGGTTATATCCAGTTTCATATTATTCAATTCCTGCGCAACCAAATTAACAACCCCCTGCAGGTCGGATGAATGGCGCATTGTCATGGCAAATTCTCTAACTTTCTCGAAGGCTTTCTCAATTTCAAGTTCACGGTTTTTATTTTGAAGTTCGGCAGTTTTTTCCTCAACTTCTTTTTCTAGTTTTTCCTTTTCCGCAATTAATCCATCTATTGGAAATGATTCATTTTCTCTTTGAGCAGAAGCCGGAATTGAACCGTGTATGTGATAAACCAGCCATTTCTTGTTATGTTTTTTAAAAAAAGTAGAAACACGGACGCGAAATTTTATATTATTTTCCTTTGAAATAGTTGCTTCTGTTTCTCCGAAAACCAAAGCCTGATCCTTTAGCAGGTTAATCTTTTTCCATAAAATTTTAACAGGCATAGAAGTATTTACTTCTTCGAATTCTCTTCTTATGAATTTTTTAAATTCGCCTTGCGATCTTACTATTTCATCTTTGCCTGTTCCTATTGCCGTAATATCAGGATGCCAAAGAGAAATGACTTTTTCAAATGCACCTTTACCTCTGCTGAAATGTGTTTTCCAGTAGGTACTGAATGCTTTAGATACTTCTTTTTCTTCTGTAGTCATTTAATTTTATTCTTTAATTTTGGTTCACCAATTTCTTTTTTAATTCCGTAAACCAGTTTACAATTACATTTACTTTTACAGGTTTCGACATATCTTGCGCATCTTTTAGCAGAAGAATCCGCCCATCAGGTGCAACAGCAAAATCCTGCTGCACGGTATTCCCGCTCCCCGAAAGGTTTAGTGCAGTACAGAAAACTTCCCTGGAAACTACTTTTAACTCCGGCTTTGTTTGAATCCTGGCTGCTATAATTTTATCTCCATCCCTGTAATAAAGCTTGGAACCGTCAAATGACCACTGTGCAAATACGCCGTCATTTATGGATACTTGTATTCTCTCATTATTTATCGGGAATGGCCTTACAAATAATTTAAACTTGCCTCCGATTTCATTAGACCTGTACGCTATAAACTTACCATCCGGCGAAAATTCCGGGCTTGTATTTCCGGCATTTGTTTTCATCAGTATTTTCGGAGGATCGTTATTTGCAATATCCTTAATCATAATTTTAGATGTATCAGATGGCTGGTCAAATAGAATATACTTGCCGTCCGGCGAAAGGTTTGAGATTTCCGGGTAGCCGCCTTCAGTTGCTAATATTTTTCTCGCACCGCCTATCCCGTCGAGCCTGCTTAAATAGACATTATATTTCCCATCTTCAAAATTGGAGACAAAAACAAAGCTTGAACCATCGGGAGTAATTTTCGGCAAATCATTATCACCACTTGTGAAAAGAGGGGTAACTACATTTTTTTTGAAGTCTATATCTCCAATGGAATAGACCGGGCCCTTTATGATAATTAGAGCACGGCCTTCTTTTGAAACCATAGGCATTAAATACGGACCGCTTTCCGGAAGGGCTTTTTGTTCGCTGCCGTTTTTATTTACCCAAACTAAATAATCTTTGTCGATTTCGAGTTTACCAGGCACATATACAATAGTTCCATTATTTGCATTTGTAACTGAATAATCAGCAACACCGCTTTCTGCATTCACCAGGAGTCCATCAAGTATTTTAACTGAGGTTCCTATAACTTTCAATCCCGACAGATCGAAAGGCGCCGCAAATAAATCTCCTCCTCTGCTCCATAACAAATAATCTCCCCACGGCGTTTGGACAAAACCGGGCGAAGTGCCTTGCAGATCAGCACCATTGTAGTTTAAATTATTTCTTTCTTTCGTCTTAAGATTGACGATTCCAATCTTTGAATCATCAAAAGTTCCTTTATTTGACCATATGGTAAACAATGTTGCTTTATTCCCCGGTAATACATATGGCCAGAGATGAGCTCCTTCACCTTTCGACGGATCAAGCTTGGTCAATTCTTCTTCTTTTCCATTCCAAACATTTTGATAAGCGAGACCATCTGACCAGGATTTATCATATACAAGTTCACCGGTAGTTCCCCAGCTAAATCCTTGCTCGGCATGTATATTAGAAATATCCGGAACACCGCCTGTCAACTGTACTTTTCTCAGCATATTTCTATTTATAAAAGAGAGCCAATTGTTATTTATAAAAACCGGTGATGCACCGCCTTCAGTTCCTGCAATTGGATTAGGTGTAACATCATTTATGTCTCTTGCATATATAATACTCTTTGAACCTGAAAAATCTGTGTATGCAATCGTTCTACCGTCCGGTGAAATCTGAAATATTTTTTGCCAATGCAGTAACTGGTTGGACTGTCCGGGAATATCAAATGAAAATTGTACGGGCTGCGAAAAACTTGATACCGGCGCTGATAAAATTTTTAATAATCCTAAAGTTATAACCGCTGCAAATAGTAAAATAATTCCTGAACTAATTTTATTTTTTGATAAGTATTTTACAGTTCTTGAATAAAATCCTGTCGGTTCCTTTTTCAGTGTTTCGGTTTCTTTAGAAGTAAAAGTTCTTGTTTGGAAAACTTTACTTGCTCTGCTTCCGGTTGAACCTCTTTTGAATCTTCTTAAATTTCTTGCAAGCTCCTTAGCAGATTGTAACCGCTCCTCCTTATCTTTTTCAAGGCAGTCGGAAATTAATTTATCGAGTTCATGATCAACATTTTCTTTTAAGGAAGAAATTGGCGTAGGATCTACATTTACAATTTCGTACATTATGGCTGTTTCATGTACTCCTTTAAACGGAGATTCTCCGGCAAGCATTTCATATAAAACAACTCCGAGGGAAAAAATATCGGTTCGATGGTCTACATCTAAACCTTGTACTTGCTCAGGCGACATGTAACCCATTGTGCCCATTGTTGTGCCGGCTTTGGTTAATCTTGATACACCGGATGTTTCTCTCAGCTTAGCTAATCCAAAATCCATTATCTGAACAATGCCGTCTTTACGGATCATTATATTTTCAGGCTTTATATCGCGGTGGACAATCCCTTTTTCATGTGCAGCAGCAAGTCCTTCGGCAACCTGTATGCCTATTTCAAGAATTTGTTTTTCGGAGAGTTTGTCTTTTTTATCCTTTAATGTTTTACCGTCTACATATTCCATTACAATAAACAACTGTCCGTTATTATCTTGAATATCATATATTGTACAAACATTCGGATGATTCATTGCAGAAGCTGCTTTGGCTTCCTGGATAAATCGTGCTTTGTCATCTTCGGAAGCTGAAAGCTGAGAGGGAAGAAACTTAAGAGCAACAAAGCGGTCGAGTTTTGTGTCCTGGGCTTTGTATACTTCACCCATCCCGCCTTCGCCTAACTTTTCTAAAATTCTGTAATGTAATATCGTTTCACCTATCATATTTTGCCTTTAGTATTTAATAAAATGCTTCGGCGGGCAAGACCGCCCTGCCTGCCGGAGCATTTGAGTAGGCAGGCTTCACTGAGTTTTTTAATTATTTTATAGTGTAATATTGTTTCATCAATCATTTTTTACCTTCAACTTCTTTTGGCCAATTTTCAACTAGTGTAATTGTTGCTTGATTGCTTTTACCATTAGGAACAGTAGCGGTTATTTCTGTACCTTCCTTGTTAATATCAAAAACTTTAAAAACTTTTGTATTGTGCGGTTCAAAAACTAAGTAAGGTTTACCAGGCGAAAGTGATGAACCGTTTTCATTTATATCAACTCCCATTATTTTATTATCCGGTGTTATAAAATAAATGCTCTTTCCCTTGTTCATCCATTTGGGGTAAATTCCTCCATTAACTGATATCTGCCATTTTGCGTTTGTACCGGAAGGATTATTTGAATTAAAAGGTATTACATAAACCTGGAATTTCCCGGATTCATCAGATTGGTAAACAATCCATTTCATATTTGGAGAGAATGCTGCACTGCCTTCATTAAAATTTGTCGCTAATATTGGAACAGGTTTTTTATCCTGCCCGGCGGTCAGCAGAAGAATATCAGCACCGCTTTTAGTATTCATATGGTTGAGTGCAGTATACATGGTATATTTGTTATCAGATGAAATGTCGGTTGCTATATACGCAAAATTTGATTTATATAACCGTTCTTTATTCCCGGAACCGTCTGCATTCATAATGTACGGGTTGAAGTTGCCGTTTACATCGAATGCATAAGTAATCTGTTTTCCGTTATGAGTCCAAAATGGATATAAATCTGTTTTATCAAATGTCAGTCTTGTCCAGTTACCCCTTTTTAGGTCATATACCCATATATTATATTTTTTCTCACCCGGATCATATAAGTCACTCACTATTCTATTTCCACTGGGCGAAAAGTTCGCATGAAAATATGGCTTCATATCGGATAATTTTTTTATTATATCTCCATTTTTATTTAGAAGCGCAAGGCTTTGGTTATTTTGATTTCCCTCCAGGTACACAAGCTTGCCGTTTTGAGAAGCTGCAAAAGTACCGGATATTCTTACATCATAATACTGCACGTTTTCGGCAAGAGGCATTGCTTCTCCTTCAAGTTTTAATTTATCCGGATTAAATTTTTGAGCTAGCAGAATTGACTGCCGGACAAATAACAAAAATCCGTCTGCATATTGACAGTTGGATGATGCCTTAATAAGTTCTAGCGATTTGGAATTATCCAAAGATGACAGGAAAATTCTGTCATTCGGAGATGAGCCGGATGCACTATTTTCAGTGGAATAAAGGAAGTGATTTCCGTCCGGTAGAAAATATGCCCATCTTAAACTTTGATTAGGATTCGAAGTGTCCGACTTAATAATCTGCTTAGGCTTTCCGCCGGAAGACGGTACTTCAAAAAGACCGCCTGCGGGTGTTGGTGAAAAGACAATAGTTCCGTTAGTACTCCAGGCGCCTCCTCTTCCGTTTGCAGCATCGCAAATAGGCAGCGGAGCGCCTGCATCCAGAGATATTTTCATCAGCTTGCCTTTATCGAAATAAGCTACAGTCTTACTGTCAGGGGACCAAAACGGATAAGCAATTGGTGTAACATTAGTCAAAGCTCTCGCCGTTAATGAATTAACCGGCCTCACCCACAATTTTTCGGTCCCTGCAGAGTCGGTTCCCACAAAGGAAATAAATTGACCGTTGGGTGATATTGTAAGATTGCTTCCAAGGCTGTTATCGAAATTGATTCCGAACGGTGGAAGTACAGATGCCTTAGTTTCATGTACTTCAACTTTTGTTTGGTTAAGGAAAGAAAAAACAAGGAGCAAAACAGCAGCAATAAAAAATATAATTCCAAAAGACCACGAAAGCTTAGGGTTATAAAAAATACTGCTGAAAAAACTTTTTACAGGAATATCCTTTAATGTTGTTGCTCCGGATTTATTTACTGCAGAGGCTTGAGAGGTACTAAATGCTTTAGTATTTACACTATACATTCTGCTGGTTCTGTTTCCGGTTGAACCGCGTTTTAATTTCCTAAGGCTTCTGGCAAGTTCCTTCGCAGATTGAAATCTTTCATCTTTATCTTTTTCAAGACATTCAAATATCAATTGATCAAGTTCCGGATCTGTTCCTTCTTTTATTGTTGAAATCGGCGGCGGATCAACATTAACTATTTCGTACATTATTGCTGTCTCGTGCATTCCCTTAAACGGAGTTTCTCCGGCAAACATTTCGTACATTACAACTCCGAGAGAAAATATGTCAGTCCGGTAGTCAACATCTAATCCCTGCACTTGTTCGGGAGACATGTAGCCCATAGTGCCCATGGTTGTTCCTGCCTTCGTTAACCTTGAAACACCGGATGTTTCTCTGAGTTTAGCTAGTCCGAAATCCATTATCTGTACGATTCCGTCTTTACGGATCATAATATTTTCCGGTTTTATATCACGATGAACAATACCCTTCTCATGTGCAGCACCAAGTCCGTCTGCAACCTGTGCCGCTATTTCAATAATTCTTTTCTCGGAAAAAAGCTGTTTATTGTTCCTTAAAGTTGTACCGTCAATAAATTCCATCACGATAAACAATTGGCCTTCATGCTCTTGTATATCGTGGATAGTACATACATTTGGGTGGTTCATTGCAGAGGCAGCTTTGGCTTCTTGAATAAAACGAGCTTTGTCATCCTCCGATGAAGTCATTTGAGAAGGAAGAAATTTAAGTGCAACAAACCGGTCGAGTTTGGTGTCCTGGGCTTTATAAACTTCGCCCATTCCGCCTTCACCTAATTTCTCTAAAATTTTATAATGAAGAATTGTTTCACCGATCATAATCTATGTTTCCAATCTATTAATGAAAATTTTGTATCAACATAATATTGCTATAGTCTTGGTCTAATTGGGTGTATATCAGGGAACGCCCGTCAGGAGAAACTGATATTGAATTTGAAGCCATGTACATTGGTTTTGCGATATTTGCAATCTTTGTTATATTTTTGGAACCGAAGCTGTAAAAATAGATGCCACTTTTTTCAAAATTGTAATTAGCTCCCTTTGAATCGGGTTGAATATAATAGATTCCGTCTTTGGTCAAGGTCCATGTACCCCAAGCATATATGTTGTTCAGGTTTTTGTCCACCGGTTGTTCTGCCCCTCCGGTTACCGGTATTTTTAGAATCTCGCTATCGGTGGATTTCTGTATGTAGTAAAGAAATTTGCCGTCGTATGATTCAAACGCGGCCCACCCTCCGTTTTTTGTAACCTGAATTGCCTTTCCTCCAACTGCCGGTTTTTTCCATATTTGGAAAATCCCGGTACGATTTGAACCGAAATAAATCCATTTCCCATCTCTTGACCATCTTGGAATTTGATCCTCAGATTTGTTGAATGTAAGCTGGCGCGGCGTTCCGCCATTCGAGTTAATGGTGTAAATATTGCCATTCCCTTTTGCTCTTGAATCGAAGGCTATGAATCGGCCGTCTGGCGACCACTGTGGAGAGCCTGCAGCAGGTCCTCCCCAAAAAGTCAGTTCCATAGGATTAGATCCATCGGCATTGCATCGCCATATTTCATTACTGCCGGATCGGTCAGACGTAAAGACAATGTATTTCCCGTCGGGTGAGTATGCAGCTTCAATTTGAATACCCTCACTAGATGAAATAAGCTCTGCGGGTGCATTTTTTTTACTCGAGTGCATTCCGAGATTTAGTCGCCAAATATTGGCACTTACTTCCTCACGACTGTAGGCAAGGCTGTGTCCTTTTTTAGCGATAGTGATATCGCCGATATCACTTCCGGAACCTGCAACAGATGATGGAGAACCGCCGCTAAATGGAATCCTCCACAAAGTAGTATTTCCACTGCGGTTTGATGAGAAAACGATCTCCTTTCCATCTTGAGTCCAGGCCTCGCTCCCTACTGAAAGTTTATCAAAGGTTAATCTTTTTTCATTTCCACCGGTCGATGAGATTATATAGAGCTCTCTTATACTGTAGCTAAGATTTCTTAAGAAGGCGATCTTACTCCCATCCGGTGAAAACCTCGGATTAAAATCTCCATATAATCCGTTCTTTTCCGGTGTGGTTAATATTTGCTTATTGCCTGTATTAATAGATATCAGCATTATGCTAGGCAGCGTTATTGAAGAATCTGTTGCCGAAACCGCTAGCTCCTTGCCGTCAGGGGACCAGTCAATTCCATCCGAGGCAGTTTTAACATCAGCCACCTTACGCTCGTCACCGCCTAAAGATGGAATAATGCAATAAGAATAACCGTTCTGCTCCTCCTGCAAGAATGCGATGTAACTGCCGTCCGGTGACCAGGCCGGATAATAATCGTTTGCAGAATCATGAGTAAGACGAAGAGGCGTGCCGGCTCCTACGAGCTTTACGTAAATATCAAAATTATTCTGATTAATGCCTTTCCAAGCAAAAGCAATTGAATTGCCGTCAGGTGAAAAGGCAGGCATTTCTTCAAGACCAGGGTAACTGATTAAACCAATGGTTTTCATAGGTGGAAGTGGAGTAGTAGATTTATTGATAAACAAAAAATATGATAAGCCAGCCAGAACTATTACGGCAGCAAGAGAGCTGGTTATCAGCCATAATTTCTTTTTTGCAGGTCTTGTTTCTTTTTGAATATCTTCATTGACGGGCATCTCTTTTGTTGATGATGCAGTGTAAGAGATTGTTTTTCTCGAAACATTCCCGGTCTTTTTCTTTATTCTCCGCAGCTCACTCACTATCTCTTTCATTGATTGGTATCTGTCTTCCGGGTCTTTTTCCAAAACCCTGTTTATTATATGAATTAAATCTGAATTTGCATCGGGGATATACTTTTGCAAAGGTTCAGGTTCTTCATTTAATATTGAATACATTATTGAAGCATCGTGTTCACCTTTAAATGGGAGAATACCTGTAAGCATTTCAAATAAGACAATACCGAATGAAAATATATCGGAACGTGCGTCGATTTCCCCGCCCTGTATTTGTTCCGGCGCCATATAAGCAAGCGTACCGACAGTACTCGAACCTTTGGTTATTTTTATTGATCCTTTTAGTTTGGCCAAACCAAAATCCATTACTTTAATTTGATTCTTAGAATTGACCATTATGTTTTCGGTTTTTATATCCCGGTGAACAATACCATTGCTGTGAGCTTCTTGAAGAGCTTCGCCGATTTGTATTGCGTATGAAACTGCTTCATTAATTTTTAATGGAGATGCAGAGATTTTTCTACTCAAAGTAGTGCCGTCAACATACTCCATTGAAATAAACTGCCGGTCATCAGATTCTTCAATCGCATATACGGTACAAATATTCGGATGATTAAGAATTGCTGCCGCCTGTGCTTCCTGGTTAAATCTTGCAAGGTCTTCTTTAGAAGATGTTATATGAGGAGGTAAAAATTTTAAAGCAACAGTCCGATTTAGTTTGGTGTCTTGTGCTTTATAAACTACACCCATCCCGCCTTCGCCTAATTTTTCTAAAATTTTATAGTGTAATATTGTTGAACCAATCATTTCACATTTCTGTTATATGAGTTTAATATTAAAAATATATTTTTATTATTCTTTGTCGATCTTATTCAAAAAATTTCTTATTGCTTTATTAAATGCTTTGTGGTTATCCTGCATTGATAAATGTCCTGCATCAGGTATTATTGCTATTTGGGAATTTGGTACAAGGCTGGCATAATATTTTACAGTAGAAGGTCTTGCTTCATCATACTGGCCGCCCATGAACAAAGTCGGGACTTTTATTTTATTTAGTTTTCCGGTAGCATCATAATCTTTCAAATTTCCTGTGAGTGTAAATTCACTTGGCCCATCCATATGCATATATACATTTTCGCCGGTCTGTGAGAATGCGCTGTCTATATCCGCAGACCACGGCTGTTTTCTTGCAAGGTAAAGACTATAATAATAGTCCATTGCAGCTTTATACTTTGGTGATTCGTATGTTCCTTTCTTTTCGTTCTCGCGTATTGCTTTCTGAATTGAATCAGGTAATGTTGCAATTAATGTATCAGCGTCTTTCGCCCATCTTTTTGCATCAAGTGCCGGACCGCTTAGAATTAAAGCTTTTATGCCCTCAGGGTGAGCAAAATAATATTCAACCGCATACATTGTTCCCCATGAATGGCCGAATAAATAAAAATCTTTTAATCCTAACGCGTCATGAATTTCTTTTAATTCCTTAACATAACTTCCTATGGTCATTAACGATGTATCTTGTATTCTATCTGACCGGCCGCATCCAAGCTGGTCAATAAAAATTACAGGTCTTTCATCAGCCAATGCTGCCATCGGTTTCAAATAATAGCTAGGAACTCCTGGTCCGCCATGAAGCAAAACAAGCGGAGTTTTATCTCCGCTTCCTACAATCTTATACCAGACCTTTCCTCCTGTTACATTAATATATCCCTCTCGAGGCGAGAGTCCATTAGACCCGCAGCCGGTTATTAGCATAGTTAAAAGTATAGGAATTAAAAATGCGGCTTTTTTAATTAACTTCATAAAGTTACTCTCTTTTTTATAAATCTATAAAAACTATTAATTTTTCAATCGGATATTTTCATTGGACATAATTGTTAATTTATCATCGATGCCAGAATATCCTGCTGTTCCTTTATTTTATCTTTAATATTTTTAATGATTGAAATAAATTTTGTATCATTTCTTACGCCCTGTGTAACAGGGTCATTTAATAATTCGTTATAATCTCTAAACCCGAATTTAACAGCCTTATTTAACCATTTGAAAGCTTCAATATTGTTTCCTTCAACTACTTCACCCACAAACATGTATAGTGCGTCTAAATAAAGCTCACTTCCTCCGGAAATTCTATCATGCAATCTTTCTTTACTTTTACGAATCAATTTATTGAAGTCATCTTTATGACCCATTTTTTTGAAAATATAAGCTAGGTAGATATTACCATATGTACTGAATTGATCGTTTGCCGGGATACTTTGAAAAGCTTTGACAGCTTTATCATAATTTCCTAATTTTATTTGAATAATTCCTAAATACAAAAGTGCATATTCATCATTCGGTGTTATTGCCAATATCTTTTCGCAGTCATTCATCACCTGCTTAAAATTGCCTTGATCAAAATGCATAATGATATAATTCCAATAAACTTGAGTTAAGTCGGGCTGAATATTTAAAGCGATTTTAAGATATTTTTCTGCATTAGAATAATCGGTTAGAACTGCATAATCCGATCCGGTAACGGCATAGCCCATTCCACTCTGAGGGTCAAGCCGACAAGCTTTCTTATCCCACATTATTGCATTTGCTAATTCACCTAAATAAAAATACATAATACCAACGTTGCCTACCGCAGGCCAATAATTGGGGTTCAATTTAACAGCTTTTTTATTTGTTTCTAATGCTTGTTTAATCCAGCCTTTGTTGCTTTGAGCCAATGCCAATGCTTTATATCCTTCGGCTAAATTTGGATCCAAAGAAATAGCCTTATTACTTGCGGCAATTGAAGAATCGTTCCATTCTTCATTGAAACCAAATCTTAATACTCTTTGTCCGTAACAATCACCGAGGCCTGTATAAGCCAAGGCATATTTAGGATCTAATTTCAAAGCTTCTTTAAATAGTTTAATAGCATTTTCATTATCATTCATTGTATAACGGTAATAATATTCTCTTCCTTTAAGATAATATTGATATGCTGTGATATTATTAGTTGGTTTTTTCTCAATTCTTGATTTTTCTGCGGGAGTTAGTTTGGCTTTCAAAGCTCTTGCTATTTGTTTTGATACATCACTTTGAATTGCAAATATTTGCGTCAATTCTTTGTCGTAAGTTCCTGCCCATATATATTCTCCTGTATTAACATCAACCAGCTGAGCCACTATTCTAACTTCATTCCCTTCTTTTTGAATGCTTCCTTCCAGAAGAGATGAGACTCCTAATTGGTTCCCGATGTCTTTAATGCTTGCATCGCTGTTTTTGTATTTCATTACCGCGTTTCTTGCTATTACTTTCAAATCACCGATTTGAGAAAGTTCTGCAGTAAGATCTTCAGTAATTCCGTCACTGAAGTACTCATCGCTCTTATCGGAACTCATATTTTTAAACGGAAGAACCGCGATCGATTTTCCCACAACCGGTGCCGAACTTTTATTGAACAACAGGAAGTATCCAATAATCAATATTATAATTACTCCAGCGGCTGAAGAAACAAGTATTAATTTATTTTTACTTTTAGGTGAAGATTTAATCTCCTCATTTTTTTTCTCTTCCATTTGTGATATAGGAGATTCAGTTTGAACTTTTTCTTTAGCTGCTGAAGAGGTCTGAATTTCTCTTAAAATTTTTCTCGAAACATCACCGGTATGCCTTTGTAATCTTCTTAACTCAATAACAATATCTTTCATTGACTGATATCTGTCTTCAGAGTCTTTCTCTAATGCTCTGTTTATTATGTGCATAAGATCAGAGCTCGCATCAGGTAAATATTTTTGAAGTGAATCAGGTTCTTCATTTAATATTGAATACATTATTGAAGCATCATGTTCGCCTTTAAACGGAAGAATCCCGGTAAGCATTTCAAATAAGACAACGCCGAATGAAAATATATCGGAACGTGCATCCACTTCTCCGCCCTGTATTTGTTCCGGAGCCATATAAGCAAGAGTGCCAACAGTACTTGAACCTTTGGTTATCTTTATTGATCCTTTCAGCTTAGCCAAACCAAAGTCCATAACTTTAATTTGATTCTTTGAATTGACCATTATGTTTTCGGTTTTTATGTCCCTATGAACGATTCCATTGCTGTGAGCTTCTTGAAGAGCTTCACCGATTTGAATTGCATATGATACTGCTTCATTTACTTTTAAGGGTGAATCAGAGATTTTTTTACTTAATGTAGTGCCGTCTATATACTCCATTGAAATAAACTGCTGATTATCAGATTCTTCAATCGCATATACAGTACAAATATTCGGATGATTAAGAATAGCAGCTGCCTGTGCTTCCTGGTTAAATCTTGCAAGGTCTTCTTTGGAAGAGGTTATATGAGATGGTAAAAATTTCAAAGCAACTATTCTTTTCAGTTTAATATCTTCGGCTTTATACACAACACCCATTCCGCCTTCGCCTAATTTCTCTATTATTTTGTAGTGAAGTATAGTTTCTCCTATCATAACTTACCTCTAAAAAGTTGAGATAGTTCTCGGTCGTTTCGGCGGACAGGTCCTCCTTCGCCGAGTTTCTCTAGTATTTTATAGTGAAGGATTGTTTCACCAATCATTTTATTTAATCTCTATTATTTGTCTTTCATTAATTCAATGTATTCAGGTTCATTTCGAATATTCTCAAAATCCGGGTCCCGCTTTATCCACTCAAAATTTTCATAGCCGTTTTCAATTGCACTTTTCAGCAATTCCACAGCATGTTTGTTTTCTTTTAATCTTGAATAAAGGCATGCACCATAATACATCATTATTGGATCTTTGGGATTTACTTTTAGGGATTTATTACCTTCTGCTTTTGCTTCTTCATTCCTATTTGCATAAGCTAATGAAACAGCATAAGACATTCTTCTATATGCGTCATCAGGATGTTTAGCTAAATATTTCGGATATATATTTAAGGACGCTTCCAATGCTTGATTATACTTTTTTTTTTCTCCAAGTCTTTCATAATACATTAAAAGATCCTGGTATGCTTGTAAAAATTCCGGATTTATTTTAACAAGCTTTTCAAGTGCTTCAGCCGCTTCACTTTCCCGATCAGTAGTATGATAGATTCTCGCAAGAATCCAATATGCATTATAGTTATTAGAATCCAGCTCAATAGACTTTTTAGTGGCATCCAAAGCGTCATTAAGATTATTTTTTCCAAAATATGCCATTCCTAAAGCTGCATAAGATTCAGATGATGTGGGGTCATGTTCAACTGCTTTATGACCAACTTCCAAAGCTTTATCCAGCCAAATTTCTTCTCGTTCAAAATCTCTATAAATAATACTGTAAGCTTCGCCCAGACCTGCATATGCGGCAGAAAATTTCGGATCAAGGTTTACTGCTTTCTGAAAAAGGTCAATAGCAATCTTAACACTGTTTTTGGTACGGCGGGTTAAAAAATTTCTTGCCTGCAAATAACAGTCAAAAGCTATAGTTGCTTCAACAGCCTGTTTGGATACCTCGCCCTGAATATCAAATATATCGGCAAGCTTTCCTTTATAAGTATTTGCCCAGAGCTGGCGATTATTTAAAATGTCAATCCTCTGGACTGAAATCCTAATGTTATCCTGAAACTTTTGTACACTCCCGGTTATTATATATCTTGCCTCAAGCTCACGGCTGATTTTTTTAATATCTTTATTAGTGCCTTTATACTGCAGTGAATTTGCGCGTGGGACAACTTTCATATCTTTTAAACCGGTGAGGTTTACAATAATTTCTTCAGCTATTCCTTCAGTGATAAAATCAATCTCCTTGTCAGAACTCATATTTTCAAATGGGAGAACTGCAATCGTATTCTCCACACTTTCTTTTTTAACTTCGGTTTTACTGTTTCCTTCACGCAGGTCAATTAAAAACTCATCAATATTTTTATATCTTGAATCAGGTTCCTTTTCAAGCATTTTACCAATTATACTTTCCAGTTTAACAGGCATACCTTCTTTATTGGCAGTTAAAGAATCCGGTTCCTCGTTTAATATTGAATAAATCACTGCCTGGTCGAATTCTCCTTTGAAAGGCAATCTGCCGGTAAACATTTCATACATAATTACACCTAATGACCAGATATCAGTTCTATGATCAACATGTTCTCCCCTCGCCTGCTCAGGCGACATATAAGCGGTTGTTCCCAATGTAGTGCCGAGTTTTGTTATATGGCTTACGCCCTTAACTTTTGCCAATCCGAAATCCATTATTTTTACTTGCCCAGTATTATTTATCATTATGTTGCTGCTTTTTATATCTCTATGCACTATACCTTTTTGATGTGCAGCCTTTAGACCTTCAGCAATTTGAGAAATTATCGATAGCGAATCATCAATATTCGTTAAACCTTTTTTAATTTTTTCTTTCAATTCAATACCGTTTATATATTCCATTACAATAAAAATATCATCTTTTGATTCTTCGATTGAATATATTGTTGTAATGTTAGGATGATTAAGAGCCGCTGCTGCCTGTGCCTCTATTTCGAAACGCTGTTTTTCTTCCGCGTTTGATAATACGTGATGAGGTAAAAATTTTATTGCAACTTCACGTTTTAATTTTGTGTCCTCAGCTTTATAAACTACACCCATACCGCCTTCACCAAGCTTCTCTATTATTCTGTAGTGGAGTATTTTTTCACCAATCATTTTCATCCCTTTAATAAATTCTGTTATGATTTAGAAAATATTTATTATTTGTCTTTCATTAATTCAATATATTCCGGTTCACTTCTTATATTATTAAGATCCGGATCTCTTTTAAGCCAATCATAATTAGCGTAACCGTTTGCAATTGCTTTTTTGAGATATTCCAGACTTTTATTATTATCACCTAATCTTGACTGTAAACAAGCTACATTATAAAGCATTAAAGTATCATTCGGACTTAATTCAAGCGCTTTATTGACTTCAAGTTTTGCTTCTTCAGGTTTATCAGCTTCTGCAAGGCTGCTTGCGTAAAAAATATGAGCACGAGAATCATCAGGATGTTTTGATATATAATGAGGATAGAGCTCATTGAGCATAATATTTACAAGATCGTTATATTCCTTTGTCTTTCCTAACCTCTCATAACATGCAGTCAAATCAGAATAAGCCGAATAAAAATCGGGGTTAAGTGATATTACTTTTTTAAATAATTCAATTGCTTCCAGATCTCTATCAGTACTATGATAAACCCTCCCTAAAATCCAGAAAGCAATGGAATTATTAGGATCAAGTTCAATAGCTTTTTGACCGGAATTTGAAGCTTCCTCATAAAACTTTTTATTATAATATGCCAGGGAAAGCGCTGCATATGCTTCCGATAAGGTAGGATCATACATCAGGGCTTTCATTCCGGATTCTATAGCCTGATCAAGTAATTCATCATTCCTTACAAAAAAGAAATATAAATGAGCATATGCTTCACTTAATCCGGCGTAGGCAGCTGCATATCTAGTATCATTTTCAATGGCTTTTTGAAAAAATTGAATTGCAATTTGTACGCTGCTTTTTGTCAGTCTATATAAAAATTCTCTTGCTCTAAGATAATTATCAAAAGCTTCTGCGTTTATTGTTGAGCG
>Ga0307441_1000148_pt1 | contig 28412 bp, 18 predicted proteins | sample SalMarWE160420MG_FD_202149 | JGI IMG/M metagenome (GOLD analysis project Ga0307441, IMG submission 202149) | Salt marsh sediment microbial communities from the Plum Island Ecosystem LTER, Massachusetts, United States - WE1604-20 | ecosystem: Environmental > Aquatic > Marine > Intertidal zone >... | reverse complement strand
CTTTTTGACTCATTGTCAGTATTCCTTCCATTTTGAGAACTCCTTTTTTCTGAGTTCTCTAATCTAATTTTTACTGACATTTCTATTGAGTCGAATCTATGTCATTTCTATGGAGTTATTACATATTTTCAAATCTTTTAAACCATATATTTCAAATTGAAGATTTATTTATTATTTTATAAAAAAGAAAATGCGGGGAAGTTTTGGGTATCGAAGAAAATCTATCTTCATCTCTTCAGGGATTTGAAAAATACCGGCATATGATCGGCTTCTTTTTAGGGCCAATACTTTTTTTAATTATACTCTTCATAAATATTCCCGCAACATTTATTGAAAATGCCAAAACGCTTCTCCCTTCAACAGCATCACCTCAGCAAATTTATGAATTAGCGTACGGGACCAAAATTACTTTGGGATTATTATTGTTAATGGTAATCTGGTGGGTTTCAGAAGCCGTTCCGATTCCTGTAACTGCATTATTACCGGGAATTGTTTTGCCTCTATTTCATATAACCGGTGTTTTTCAGGATAAAATTTTTCAGTTCACTGCAAAAAATATTTTATTAAACTATGCAAACCCGATTATCTTTCTTTTCTTAAGCGGATTTTTACTTGCTGCGGCTATGCAGAAGTGGAAGCTTGATAAAAGATTAACACTATTCATTTTAACTCAAGGAAATTTAGCCAACAACTCAAAAATGGTGTTGCTGGGAATGATGGCTATTTCAGCTTTCCTTTCAATGTGGATATCCAATACTGCCACTACGGCAATGCTTTTACCTTTGGGTATCGGGATAATAAATCAAGGTGAAGGTGAAATTGGCAAATCAAACTTTGGCCGCACAATTATGCTGGGAATTGCATGGGCAGCTTCAATTGGCGGTGTAGGTACAATTATAGGTACGCCCCCAAATGGTATATGCGTCTCAATTTTAGGTGCCTCCGGAATAAAGCAGTTCAATTTTATTGATTGGATGAAAATCGGTGTCCCAGTTGTAATTTTGTTTGTACCGATTGCATGGTTTGTTTTATTAAAAGTTTTTCCGCCGGAAATTAAAAGTATACAAGGAGGAAAAGAATTAGTATCACAACAACGGAAATCACTTGGAAGCTGGACAAGAGGGGAGAAACTTACGGTAATTGCATTTTTAGTTGTTGTAACTCTCTGGGTAACTAATCCATTTTGGAATTTAATTTTTTCAAAGGCATTTTCCTTAAAGCTTTCCTGGTTCGATGAAAATATTATCGCGTTGTTCGGAGTTTTACTATTATTCCTTTTACCTGTTGATTGGAAAAATCAGAAGTTTGTATTGAACTGGTCGGATTCCAAATTTGTCGATTGGGGAACATTGCTATTATTCGGCGGCGGTATTGCTTTGTCAGACGGAATGTTTAAAACCGGATTAGCTAACTTAATAGCTTCATCAACGGTTTCAATATTGGGCACTCCATCAACCTTGGTTTTGGTGTTTGTAATAATAATAATGATGGAGCTATTAACGGAAGTTACATCTAACACTGCTGTTGTTTCAATGATGATACCAATAATAATTTCAATTGCAAGAGGCACCGGCGATAATCCTATTGCACTTTCCGTTGCTGCTACTCTTGCGGCATCAATGGCTTTTATGCTTCCTGTTGCTACTCCTCCGAATGCTTTAGTTTACGGAACAGGTTATGTTAAGATTACCGATATGGTAAAGGGAGGTTTTATTTTAGATATACTCGGATGGTTTTTTCTTATCTTTATTGTTTATTTTGTTGCCGGAAGATTATTTGGTGTATTATCTTTTTAATTTAGCAATTAAAATTTTTACCAAAAATTAAGCAGTTATTCTTTTTTAATCTATAAGTTTTTCCAGCTCGTTTTTTAATAGTTCCCAGGCTATCTCAACGTGCTTTTCTTCTGTCCTTAAACCTGAGACAACCAAACGAATGACAAATTTTCCATTTAATTTCGTATGTGTTAAAAAAACTTTTCCTGTTGAGTTCACATTGCTCATTAATTTCTCATTTAAACTGTTAAGTGAAGCTTCATCATCTGTTCCGGCCGGATGGGCTCTGAAACATGTTGTGCTGAAAGGAACCGGCGCCATTCTTTCGAACGAAGGATGTTCATCCACCCAGCTGGAAAATAATTTGCCTAATCTTAGATGTTCCCTTATTCTGGCTGCTATCCCCTCAACCCCAAAATAGCGAATGATAAACCATAATTTTAATGAACGGAACCTCCTGCCTAACTGTATACCATAATCCATATAATTCTCAACAACGCTGTCCTCGGAAGTTTTTAGATACTCTACAACAAGACTAAAAGCCTGCTTAAGCACTTTCGGTTTTTTAGTGAAAAAAACACTTAAATCAACGGGGGTAAACATCCATTTATGAGGATTTATAACAATTGAATCGGCTTTTTCAACTCCTTTAAAAATATGACGCATTTCCGGAACGATTGCCGCTATTCCTCCGTGAGCAGCATCGACATGAAGCCATATATTTTCTTTTAAACATATTTCAGCAATCTCGTCTACCGGGTCAATGCTTGTTGTGGAGGTTGTTCCTACTGTGGCAACAACACAAAACGGAAGCCAGCCGTTTTTTTTATCATCTTCAATTGCATCTTTTAAAGCAGATGGAATCATTCTAAATTCATTGTCTACGGGAATTTTTCTAATTCCCTCAAGTCCGACACCTAATGTAATAGCGCCTTTATCAATCGAGGAGTGAGCTTGTTCGGAAGCATAGAGTCTGAGGCGTTTGATATCGTTTCTGCCTGCTAATCCTTTTAGCCTGGAATTATAATCAGCCAACTGTTCCCGTGCCGCGGCTATGGCATGCATAGAACTGACCGAAGCAGTATCATAAATAATTCCCCAAAAGTTTTTGCTCAATCCGACCATCTGTCTAAACCAGTTAAGAGTTACCTGTTCTAGTTCTGTTGATGCGGGAGAAGTCTTCCAAAGCATTCCGTTAACATTGAATGAAGCAGAAAGCAGCTCGGCTAAAATCCCGGGCCCGCTGGAAGTAGAATTAAAATATGCCATAAAGTTCGGATGATTCCAATGAGTTATGCCCGGCAAAATAATTTTATCGATGTCTTCAAAAACTTTATCCATAGGCTGAGGCTCAGCCGGCGGATTTTGAGGCAGATTATTTTTGATATCTCCGGGTTTAACGTTAGATAAAACAGGCATGGATTCTATATTGTCTAAATAATCCGCAATCCAATCTATTAGTTCATGACCATACCGGCGGAATTCTTCCGGCGGCATATCACCTAAAGGCTGAATTTGTCGTTGATGGTTTTCATTAAAATTCATTTTAGAATTGTATCGTTTTTTTTAAGTTAAGTAAATTAAGAACTGAAGTTACATAAATGTCATGCTGAATCATGTCATCCCGGGCTTTGCTGCAGGCATTCTTTCGGAAGACCCGGGATCTGCAATTGATTCAGCATCTGACAATAGCTGGTTTTTTCTTGTTTTGCGTAACTTTAGTTAAGTATATAAAAATTACAAATAGAACCAATTATAAAATTTTCATTTCTTAAAAGTAACCGTAAATACCGAACCAAAATTTTTTTTACTTTTTACTTTTATATCTGCCCCAATTAAGTCAATATAATTTTTTACTAACGCAAGACCCAGCCCGTTTCCCTCGTAACTTCTGGAATAACCGGATTCTTCCTGAGTGAATGGCTTAAATAATTTAGGCAGGTATTCTTCGGAAATTCCTATACCGGTGTCAATTACATCCACACATAATTTATTATCGTCATTTTCATAAGTATTAATTTCTATATAACCTTTTGATGTATATTTAATAGCATTACCGATTAAATTTTGAAATATTTCCGTAATAAGATAATCATCTGTAAGTATAGTAGTGTTGCTTGTATTAATTTTAAAATTAATACTTAGCTTTTTACTTTTTGCCGCTACTTCAAACTCGTTTATTAAAGTTTTGATAATATTAACTATATTAATATTTATAGGTTTCAAATCAAAGTAACCGCTTTGTAAAGCAGCCATATTCAGTATTAAATCGATTGTTCTGAGCAATCTTTTCCCTGCGGAATCTATTGAAGCAAAAGAAGATTCCAAAAATGTATCTAATTTCCCTTTTAATTCTTCCTTCAAAAATGAGTTGTAACTTAGTATTATATTTATAGGCGATCTAATTTCGTGAGACATCTGCGCTAGAAATTCCGATTTTAATTTATCCGATTCTTCGGCTTTTTCTTTTGCTCTAATTAGTTCCGATTCTATTTTTTTCCTTTCGGTTATGTCCACCTTTATAGCTAAAAAGTGTGTAATCTTTCCCTTGGAATCAACAATTGGAGATATTGAAGCCTCTTCCCAATAGAGTTCGCCGTTTTTCTTTTTATTATGAAATTCGCCTCTCCATTTTTTACCGGATGTAATAGATGTCCATAAATTTCTATATTCTTCTGATGACGTATAACCGGATTTTAAAAGGCGAGGATTTTTGCTTACAACTTCTTCAAATGAATAGCCCGTTAATTCGGAGAAGTAAGGATTTACATATTCAATATCGCCCCAGATATTTGTAATAATTATGGAACTGGGACTTTGTTCAACAGCACGGGAAAGTTTTCTTATTTGTTCTTCTGATTTTCTTCTTTCGGAAATATCAAGGAGTATACCTCTAAAACCTACGGTAGTACCTTCGCGGCGGATCGGATTAATATATATTAATACAGGAAATGCTGTACCGTCTTTTTTTAATGCAAAATATTCATTTCGAGTTGCATTTATACCGCTAAGCATTTTTTGGATATTCTCAAATGCTATTTGTCTTTCTTCAGGTATTATCATTTGTTCAACTTTAAGACCTCTCTCAAAGTCTTCACGTGTGTATCCGAAAATTTTGAAGCTGGCTTGATTGACAAAAGTGAGTTTGCCGTTCATATCAACTTCAAAAACAGTTTGAGGAAGTAAATCAGCTAAGTCTTGATATCTTTTAATACTTTCCTGTAATTCTTTTTCCGATTTTTTCCTTTCGGTGATATCTAGCAACGTACCTATAACTGCCGACTTTCCCAAATAAATTGTACGGGAACCGTATACTTCAACATCAATTCTTTCTTTGGATTTAGTTATACCCTTAAATTCATAGTGAATGGCATCTATTTGACCGGCTAACCTTTTATTTAGATTTTCATTTACTATTTTATATGATTCTGAAGTAGATAATTCTTTTGGTCCTATTTTGTTTATTATTTCATTTATATCGTATCCGAATATTTCTGCAAATTTTGGGTTTATGTATTTAAAAATACTATCCTGAATTAAATAAACTCCAATCATTGATTTTTCAGCAAGTCTTCGAAACTTGTCCTCGCTTTCGCGCAGCTCAGTTTCTATTCTTTTCCTTTTGGTTATGTCCCTATTTACTCCAATAAGCGCAATTTGTTCGCCGTTTGCATTACGGAAAGGGAAGATAATTGTTTCGGAAATCCCTTTACTGCCGTCCTTTCTTATAAAATCTACCTCGCCTGTCCATTTACCTTCTTTTCCTACTGTATCAATTATTTTCTTTGTTAATGTAAACGGGTAATTATTCCGATTTAGTATTTCAGCGGGTTTATTTAGTACTTCTTCTTTTGAATATCCGTAAAGCTTTGTTGCCGAAGCGTTCCAGTTTAAAATTTTACCTTCCTGGTCCGTTATAATAATAGCATCATATAGGTTATCAAAAATAAAAGCTTCACGTCTTAATGCTTCTTCGGTTCTCTTCCTTTCGGTTATGTCTCTATATATACCTTGAATACTGCTTTGTCCGTTCCATGTAATTTCAGTTGTGTTTACCTCGAGATCTAAAGTTACTCCGTCTTTTGTTAAGCCTTTCATTTCATAACGGGATTCTATTGGAAGCTTATTTAATCTGGCTTTAAATCTTGTTGAAATCAGTTTTTTACTTTCCGGCGCAATTATAATCATAACATCGAATCTCTTCGAAGTAGCTTCTTTAAAAGAATAACCAAAAAGTTTTTCCCATGCAGAGTTTACAAGTACAATTCTATTTCTCTGAAGTACATATATAGCATCTGAAGAAGATTCTATAAGAGCTCTATAATTCCTTTCACTTTCTCTGGTAGTTTCTTCTGCAATTTTTCGATCGGTTATATCTACGCTGATACCGATAATAAATTCAGTTTCTCCCTTTTCGTTTTTTAGGGGAGTCTTAATAGTGTGCAACCATCTAATATTATTATATTTATCTAAATATTTTTCGTCTTTTTCAATTTTTTGTTTTTTGTTTTTAAATATTTCTTCATCATCCTTCAGCATAGACTTGGCTATTTCCCTATCGGAGAATACATCAAAAACCGTCTTACCGATAATTTCCAAAGGATTATATTTCAATTTATACGACCAGTTTTGATTCGTCAGAATAAATTTACCTTTTTTATCCTTTACGTAAATATAGTTGGGGCTGGCGTTGATTACTTTATTTAGAAATTCTTCTTGATCTGTAGTATTCTTCTGATTTGTATTTTTTTTGTCTGTTTTTTTTACTATTTCAATGCAGTAACCGGTTTTATTCATCTTAGTTTTGAAACTAAAAATGTTCACCGGAAAAATTGTTCCGTTTTTTTTGGAATGAAATACGGTGGAGACGGGAAATCGATTTTCTTTGCCGGGAATCTTTTTTGCTTTTAAGCTATTAAAGGATTTTCCTAATAATTCCTTTTTAGGATAGCCGTATAATTTTACAGCGGAAGGATTTGCATCAATTATTTTCCCGGTTTTTTCATTTACTAAAAGCACCGCTTCAACTGCCGAATGCAATAGACTAAGACGACTCTTTATCTTGCCTTTTATTTTTTCAAATGCTTCAAAGGACTTTAAGGAAGTTTTAAGATCCTTATTCTCTTTTTGTAATTGTCTAATTTCCTTTATTAAATCATCTTTCGTCTTATCTTTTATTTTCATTGAATTCAGTTTATTTTTAATCGAATGTTTTGGATAATTTAATCTGCTTTTGTTTAAGCTATTGACTATTCCAATATTTTTTTACTAAATCATTTCACGAAACGGGAAAAAATTATTTAAAAAATACTTTAATTCAAAATATGATAAAAAAGTTAAAATGTTTGTGAGTATATAAATAATTTGATTAATTCTTTTATGAAAATTTACTGCTGGAATAAAAATTTATATATTATTCCAATTTATTGTATTTAAGATTTTTAAACACAAGATATGAATTAAAATGGATTCAAAAGTAAAAAACTTTTTTTATCCGTCTGCTATATGCATAGCCGGAGCATCAACTAAAGAAAAAAGCATCGGATACGAACTGTTAAAATCTATAAAAAAATACGGCTACATGGGTAAAGTATATCCGGTAAATCCGAAAGCCGAAAAAATATTGGGATTTAAAAATTATAAAAGCATTAATTTAATACCTGCCCGAATTGATCTGGCAGTTGTGGTGGTTCCAAAAGCATTTGTTGAAGAAACCATCGATCAATTGCTGCTTAAGAATGTAAAATCAATAATATTAGTAACCGCCGGATTTAGGGAAACAGGCTATGAGGGAGCCGAGGCTGAACAAAAGATTTTTAATAAAATTAAAAATTCTTCCGCAAGACTTGTCGGACCGAACTGCATGGGGGTTATAACTACTTTTAAGGATGTGAAGCTTAATGCTACTTTTGTTGCCGAAGAACCACGGGTTGGCAGAACTGCTTTCCTTTCGCAGAGCGGGGCAATAGGCGCGGCTATTTTAAATTCCTTACGAGAAACAGATATAAGGTTCGGTCATTTTATAAGTGTCGGTAATAAAGCAGACATTTCCGAAAATGATTTATTGGAATTTTGGCAGGAAGATGAAAAAATTTCTACGATCACTTTCTATCTTGAAAGCTTTGTTAATGGCGAAATTTTTATTCGGCCATTTCTTGAAAATAAAATAAAAAAGCCTGTAATTATTTTAAAAGCAGGTCGAACAAAAGAAGGTATAAAAGCCGCATCTTCACATACGGGTGCAATCGGAAGTTCCGATAAAGTTGTCGATTCCGTACTGGATCAGTTTGGAATAATCAGAGCCGATACTCTTAACGAATTATTTAATACTTCAAAAGGATTTGAAAATTTTACTCACCCCAAAGGAAATAAGGTTGCAATAATAACTAATGCCGGTGGCCCTGCTATTCTTGCTGTTGATTCGATAGGTAAAGAGAATTTAACTTTAGCTGAACTTTCCAGTGAAACGAAAGATAAACTAAAAAAGATTGTTCACCCGGAAGGCAGTATCCAAAACCCTGTTGATCTTTTACCCGGAGGAACTGCCGAACAGTTCAAAAAAGCAAATGAAATTGTTGCGGCTGATAAAAGCGTAGACGCAGTCGTTTCTGTTTTTGTTGAACCCGTTATGGTTCCTGCATTTGAAGTGATTGAAAGTATTAATAGTATTAAAAGTGAAAAACCGATATTCCAGGTTGTAATGCCGCTGCCTGAATTCTGGGAAAATTACAGGTTGAATTCAAGATATAAAAAGCCTTTGTTCAGAAATCCCGAAGATCCAGCAAAAGTTATTTCGAACATTCTATTTCATTCAAGAAAATCGGTTAAACGAAAATATTTAATACCTTCTTTAAAAGGAATTAATTTAACAAAAGTAAGTGGCTTTCTTCCAGATGAAATTATTGAAAAAATCTCTGAAAAATATAATTTCCCGTTAGTTAGCTCGCAATTTCTTTCACCGGAAGAATTCGTAAGCAGAAAGATTAAAATTAATTTTCCGACTGTGATAAAAGGAATATCGGCAAATGCAGTGCATAAATCGGAATTTGATGCTGTTAAGTTAAATATTGTAAATTTCGAAGAGCTGCTGGCAGCAAAAAAATCAATTGAAAGAAGCTTTGAAAAACATAATATTAATTGTGATGGATTTGTAATCCAGCCGTATTTAAAACCTAAACATGAACTTTTACTCGGGGGTTTCAGAGATCCTACTTTCGGGCCGATGATAATGTTCGGAAGCGGTGGTAAGTATGTTGAAGTATATAATGATACATCAATGAAATCAGCTTATCTAAGCGAAGATGATGTAAAAGAAATAATTGCTAAGACTAAAATCGGAAAAATTTTAAAAGGTGTTAGAGGAGAAGCATCTGCTGATTTAAATGAACTGAAAAAAATAATATTATCTGCAGGGCAAATGATGCTGGACAATCCGAATATAATTGAATTCGACTTTAATCCTTTAATGGTTCTGCAGAATAATACATTTTTAATTGTGGATGTAAGAATTAAAGTAAATTGAATTTAAAGAAGAGTAAATACTGAGAATTAATAAAAAACTTTGGTTTAAAAAAAAATAAAGCTTCATCCTTTTTGTATAGGATGAAGCGCATTCTTAAAATGTTTTAATCAATTACATATTAATCTTCAATTATTGCGAGAACATCCGAACGCTGAACAATCTTATAATTTTTTTTATCCAAACTAATCTCTTCACCGCCGTACTTTGCAAATAAAACTTTATCTCCCTCTTTAACTTTTTCTCTTAAATCTTCATCCGTTCCTACTGCTACTACTTTTCCCATGATAGGTTTTTCTTTAGCAGTATCCGGAATGTATAAGCCTGAAGCGGTTTTTTGCTCCTCTTCAATTGGTTCCAAAACCAGTCTATCATCCATAGGTTTAATTTTCATTTTTCCTCCGTTAACCTTTAATATTTAGCATTTGATTAATTTTTGGCCTATCGAATCCGACGATAGGACGGTTGTTTATTAATATTACCGGAACGCCGGTTTGGCCTGTTCTTCTTTGAAGATCCCTTGCGGCAGAAATGTCTCTGCTGACATCAACTTCGGTAAATCTTATATTTTTTTCTCTTAAGTATCTCTTTGCAGAGTTGCAAAAACTGCAAGTTGGGGTTGTAAACATTATAACTTTCGGCTGTGTTTGCATCGTCTTTCCATAAAAATATTTGTAATTACGAATATGATGTAAAAATTTATTTTAGGTTTCATAAAAATGAATTTATATCAATTATTGAGCTTGGTTATGTATCGTTCTTATCTTTATATTTTTTTGGTTTTTAAGATAAACCAGAGAATAAACTGTGTATTCTCACAAATAAGAAAAACCGTTGTATCGCTACAATCCTTTTACCTCTTTTGATAATATTTGTTAGATTTAAGCCTACTTTACAATATTATAAGGTTGGTATAATATTTGGCTCAAATTAGGGCACTTAATATAGACTCAAAATTCATTTAAAAATCGGAAAGAAAATGGATAGGAAAAAAGTAACAATAGATGGAAACGAAGCTGCAGCGTATGTAGCTTTTAATACTAACGAAATAATTGCAATATATCCAATTACACCCTCTTCTCCTATGGGTGAATGGTGCGATGCTTGGTCGGCAGTAGGGATGAAAAATTTATGGGACGAAATCCCGTCGGTCAGCGAACTTCAAAGTGAAGGCGGCGCTTCAGGAAGTGTCCACGGCGCATTACAAGCCGGCGCGTTAACTACAACTTTTACTGCTTCCCAAGGTTTGCTTTTAATGATTCCCAACATGTTTAAAATTGCCGGAGAACTAACGTCGACAGTCTTTCATGTATCAGCAAGATCAATAGCAGCTCAAGCATTATCAATTTTCGGAGATCATAGTGACGTTATGACAACCCGCTCTACCGGATTTGCCATGATGGCTTCTAATTCGGTTCAGGAAGTTATGGACTTTGCATTAATTGCTCAAGCTGCAACACTTGAATCAAGAGTTCCTTTCCTTCATTTCTTTGATGGATTTAGAACCTCCCACGAAGTTGTAAAGATTGAACAATTATCAATTGAAGATATGAGAGCAATGATTGATGATAAACTTGTAATTGCTCATCGAAATAGAGCTTTAAGTCCGGATCACCCTGTTTTAAGAGGTTCTTCACAAAATCCTGATGTTTATTTCCAGGGCAGGGAAACGGTTAATAAATATTATTTAGCTTGTCCTGATATTGTTCAAAAACAAATGGACAAATTTGCCAGAGTTGTAGGCAGACAATATCATCTTTTCGATTATATCGGCGCCCCGGATGCAGAAAGAGTTATTATTCTTATGGGTTCCGGTGCTGAAACTGCCGAAGAAACTGTCAAATATTTGGTTGAGCATGAAGAAAAAGTTGGTGTAATTAAAGTTAGACTGTACAGGCCGTTCTCGATTGATCATTTTTTAAATGCGATTCCTGAAACCGTAAAATCAATTGCAGTTTTGGATAGGACAAAGGAACCGGGGGCTTCCGGTGAACCGTTGTATCTGGATGTTGTTAATGCGATTTCCGAAAAACATATAAGCGGTGAGCTGAAATTTAGTTATCCCAAAATCATTGGAGGCAGGTATGGATTGTCTTCAAAAGAATTTACTCCTGCAATGGTTAAGGGAATTTTTGACGAGCTGAAAAAAGATAAGCCTAAAAATCATTTTACAATCGGTATAAATGATGATGTAACTTTTACCAGCCTTGATTATGATCCTTCATTTTCCGTAGAAGCCAAAGAAACGTTTAGAGGTAAATTTTATGGATTAGGCGCAGACGGAACAGTCGGTGCAAATAAAAACTCTATAAAAATAATCGGTGAAGGTACGGATTTTAATGCTCAGGGTTATTTCGTTTACGATTCCAAAAAATCAGGGTCAACAACAACTTCTCACTTAAGATTCGGACCAAAGGAATTAAAATCGACCTATCTTATTGATAAGGCAAACTTTATTGCCTGCCATCAGCAGGTTTTTCTTGAGAAGATGGATTTATTAAAGGATGCTATTGAAGGGGCAACATTTTTATTGAATACTATTGTTCCGAAGGAGCAAGTTTGGGATTCATTACCCGAGAAAATTCAAAAAGACCTTATTGAAAAGAAAATGAAATTTTATGTGATTGATGCTTATAAAGTAGCTGCCGATACGGGTATGGGTCAGAGAATAAATACAATAATGCAGACATGTTTCTTTGCAATATCTAAAATCCTTCCTCGTGACGAATCTATTGAAATGATTAAGAAAACAATTAAAAAAACTTACGGCGCTAAAGGCGATAAAATTGTTCAAATGAATTTTAATGCTGTTGACCAGACTCTTGCAAATTTATTTGAAGTTGAAGTTCCGAATAAAGTAACAAGCAAAATTCAATTTTTACCTGCTGTATCCGATAAAGCTCCGGAATTTGTTAAAGAAGTTACTGCAAAAATTATTGCCGGCGAAGGTGATCTTATACCGGTAAGCAAAATGCCTGCGGACGGAACTTTCCCGACAGCAACTTCGCTTTGGGAAAAGAGAAATATCGGTTTGGAAGTTCCGGTATTCGATCCTGATGTATGCATACAATGTAATAAATGTGTTATTGTTTGTCCGCATGCAACTATCCGGGCAAAAGTTTTTGATGAAAAACTACTTGAAAATGCACCTGCAACATTTAAACATGCTAAGTTTAAGGGGAAAGAATATGGTGAAAATTTAGCATATACTATTCAGGTTGCCGTAGAAGATTGTACAGGCTGCGGAATTTGCGTTGATATTTGCCCGGCTAAGAATAAGAAAGAGACAAGGTTAAAAGCTATAAACATGGCTGCACAAATTCCATTAAGAGAACAGGAAAAAGAGAACTGGGATTTCTTCCTTACATTGCCTGATTTGGATAGAACAAAAATTAAAACTACTGCGATTAAAGATTCTCAATTTTTACAGCCGTTATTCGAATTTTCAGGTGCTTGCTCGGGTTGCGGAGAAACTCCGTATGTTAAACTGGTTAGCCAATTATTCGGAGATAGATCTGTTGTGGCAAATGCAACGGGTTGTTCATCAATATACGGCGGTAACTTGCCGACAACACCGTGGGCTGTAAATAAAGACGGACGCGGACCCGCTTGGTCAAATTCATTATTTGAAGATAATGCAGAATTCGGTATGGGATTCAGATTATCTATAGATAAGCACAATGCACAAGCAAAAAATCTGATTAAAAAATTATCTTCCGACATTGGAGATGAATTAGTTAACGGGCTTTTAAATGCAGATCAAAAAGATGAAGCAGGAATTTATGAACAAAGGCAAAAAGTAGAAACATTAAAAAATAAACTTAATGATTTAAAGAAGACAGCTTCAAATGGTAAAGCTGCCGATATTGAGCATTTATTAAGCGTTGCTGATTATCTTGTTAAAAAGTCTGTTTGGATTATGGGCGGTGACGGCTGGGCATATGATATCGGTTATGGCGGTTTAGACCATGTACTTGCTTCAGGAAAGAATGTAAATATTTTGGTACTGGATACGGAAGTTTATTCAAATACGGGCGGCCAGATGTCGAAATCGACACCAAGGGGCGCAGTTGCGAAATTCGCTGCTGGCGGAAAGCCTTTGGCCAAGAAAGATCTTGGCCTAATGGCAATATCTTATGGTAACGTTTATGTAGCAAAAGTTGCGATGGGTGCCAGCGATGTTCAGACAGTAAGAGCATTTGTTGAAGCTGAAGCTTATGACGGCCCGTCATTAATTATTGCATACAGTCATTGTATAGCACATGGTATTGATATGGGAACCGGGATGCAGAATCAGAAAGCTGCGGTTGATTCAGGTTACTGGCAGCTTTACAGATATAATCCTGATCTTGCCAAAGAAGGTAAGAATCCGCTTAAGCTTGAATCCAAAGGAATGAAAATTCCGCTGAAAGATTATGCTTATATGGAAACCCGTTACAAAATGCTTACTAAATCTCATCCGGAAGATGCAGCAAAACTTATGGAACTGGCTCAAAAGGATGTAGAAGATAAGTGGAAAGTATACGAACAATTAGCTTCGGCTGGTTCGGAAAATCAAAATAAAAAATAAATATTATTAACTTTAATATTTCTCTCACGGTAAGTTCAAACTGTGAGAGAAGATTAATTGCTATTAAAAACAGGATGTATATGGATATATCAACTACGTATTTAGGATTAAAACTATCGAGTCCGATTGTTCCTTCAGCCGGACCTCTCTCACAAAGCATTGATAATATTAAAGCGATGGAAGACTCAGGTGCAGGTGCTGCGGTAATTTATTCAATTTTTGAGGAACAAATTGAAAACGAACAGCTTGAATTTTATCATCACACGGATTCTCATGATGACAGTCATGCTGAAGCACTATCTTACTTTCCGCAGAATGTAGATTTTAGAATGGGACCTGAAGAATATCTTGAACATATTCGAAAAGCCAAAGAGGCAGTTTCAATACCTATAATCGGCAGTTTAAATGGCAAGTCTGTCGGCGGATGGGTAGAATATGCAAAAAAGATAGAACAAGCAGGTGCCGATGCACTGGAATTAAATATATACCGCTTGGCAACGGATATCAAAAAGACAGGCGCTGAAGTTGAACAGTCATATTTAGATATTGTTAAAGCAGTAAGAAATGAAGTAAATATTCCTATCGCTGTAAAGCTCGGGCCATTTTTTAGCTCAATTGCTGGAATTGCAAATCAAATAGATAAAGCAGGGGCTAATGGCCTTGTCCTATTTAATAGGTTTTACCAGCCGGACATCGATCTGGAAAAATTAGAAGTTATTCCTAATGTAATTTTAAGTACGCCGATGGATATGAGAATTCCGTTAAGATGGATTGCAATTCTTTATGGAAGAATTAATGCCGATTTGGCAGCAACCAGCGGTATATATACTGAAAAAGATGTATTGAAAATGATTATGGCCGGTGCAAAAGTTACTCAAATGCTTTCGAGTTTGTTAAAATTCGGTATCGGGCATATAGCAGATGTAACTACTCAATTGATTTACTGGATGGAAATTAATGAATATGAATCTCTCGATCAGATGAGAGGAAGTATGAGCTATATGAATGTTGAAGATCCATCGCAGTTTGAACGCGCAAATTATATGAAGGTTCTGAATTCTTATAAGTAATTGACATATTTTCTCCTTATCCATTGCAGGTATAATTGCACAGAGGAGGTAACTCGGTTTTTTGTTAATAAAAAACATTGAATTAAGTTAACATTGTCTGAAGCCTGCAATGGGCTTTAAATTCACCACTAAAAATATTTTATCTCTTTTTATTTCCTTTTTTTAATTTTAGTTACTCACGTTACGCAAAAGGATAAGTAAAAAGATGACCTCTTTATTCTAAATTAAAAAATCAAAGTGTAGATAGATGTTTATTTATTTAAAAAAGATGTCATCTTTAATTGTTGCGTAACGTGAGTTAGTTATTTACTTTCGACCGATATTTCTCTATTCATCCGACTATACCTATTAATTGCCGAAGATTACAACGTAAAAGAATAAATTTCATTATTAATTCATATAGAAATTTTTTCATTTCCAGCTTATTTATATTGATATAAAATAAATGAGTATAGTAGTTAAAATAAAACGTGCTTATGAAAAGCCTGATAAAGAGGACGGTAAGCGTATTTTAATTGATAGAATATGGCCGAGGGGAATGAGCAAGGAAACAATTAAAATAGATAATTGGATAAAGGATATAGCGCCGTCTAATGATTTACGAAAATGGTTTTCCCATGATACTTTAAAGTGGAATGAGTTTAAAAGAAAATATTTTATAGAGCTAAATGAGAAGAAATCTTTATGTAAAGAATTGCTTGAACTAGGCAATACGATTACATTGGTATACGGGGCCAAAGATGAAAAATATAATCAAGCAGTAGCATTAAGTGAATATTTAAACAATAATTTTTTAAATGATAAATAACCGGAGATAATATAATATCGCAGGAAATAAATACAGCAGCAGAAGAATATTTAAAAGCAATTAAAGAGGATTTTAAAAAATATAAATTGCTCGGAGACAAAACGTTTAATCAAATAGACAATAAAGACTTACATTTTAAAAGTGATGACGAAGCAAACTCAATAGCAATAATTATTCAGCATTTAAGCGGCAATATGATATCCCGGTTTACTGACTTCTTAACAACAGATGGAGAAAAATCTTTCAGGAATAGAGATTCGGAATTTGAAGATCAAAATATGACCAAAGAAGAACTTATTGAAAAATGGGAAAAAGGCTGGGGTATTCTTTTTAATGCAATAAATAATTTGAATGCTGACGACCTAATAAGAACAATCAAAATTAGAAACGAACCGCATTCTATAATTCAGGCTTTAAATAGACAAGTAACTCATTGTGCTTATCACGTTGGACAAATAGTGTTCATTGCCAAAGAGTTAAAAAAGTCTGAATGGAAAACTTTAAGTATTCCTAAGAAGGGGTAAGAGGCATAAGGTATTCGGGTGTAAAGGTACAAGGGTTTATCATGTTTAATTCTAAGAATTTGTACCGAAGATTCTGGATACTCGATCCTGGATAAGAAATCAAGATTCAAGGTTTGAGTAGCTAAAATGTTATTGAACATTGGGTAATGAAAATTTTCAATGCCCAAAAACCAACTTTCAATTTCCTTTTCCTTGTTGTATAATGTACAAAATTCTTAAAATGCGTAAATCTTCGTAAGAAATTTCGTCGTTACATTTATCATGTACATTCTTGAGGGAGGATATTCCTTCTTCTTTGAAAATATTAAAAATTTCTTTCTGGCTTTCAACTGGAAGAGTAAGCCTCTCTTTTAAACCTTCAATTCTTATTTGATTATCTTCTCTTGCATATCTTTCAATATGAGTAATGATAGTCTGAGGTTTTACACCGTATTCTTTGGAAAGTTCATCAATTGATGCACCGTTGTTAAAAGATTTACCGACAGCAACATGACGCAAAGTTGTATTCGTGCTTGTTTTCTTTTTACGGTTTCTAATTAAATTATTTCTGCCCGCTGCGTGCGCAGAGATATTTTTCTTCCGGCAGTATCTTTTAATAATATATAAGAAAACTGCGCCGTAATTTTCCAGCTTGTTATTACCGATCCCGCTAATATTTAGAAGATCATTTTCATTCTGCGGGTAAACCGTAGCCATTTGAGTCAGCACTTTATCCGAGAAAATTACAAAAGGCGGAATATTTTTTTCTGCGGCAAGTTCTTTTCTCTTTTTCCTAAGCAGTTCAAAAAGTTCGTTATCATATTTTTGATCAAACTTTTTAATTTTGCCGGATTTTATTCTTTCTTCCTCAATTGTTCCGAATATCTTTTCGTTATTAAATAAAATATCATTTGCTTTCGGTAGAAGCTTCAATCCGCCGAATTCCAGGTCTCTAGCAATAATATCTTTTTTAGCAAGCTGGCGAATAAGCACCTGCCATTGCTTTTTAGTGTATTCCTTGCCGATTCCGTAGACTGATAAATTTTGGTGCCTGTTTGAAAAAATTCGATCGGATTCTACTCCGTGCAAAACTTCGATGAGATAATTTGCGCCGAAAACTTCGCCTGTCCTTTTTATGGCCGATAAAAATTTCTGTGCTGGTACGGTAATATCTGTTTTCCCTTTTTCGTCTGTTATGCAATTGTCGCACATTCCGCAATAATCTTTCCAATAGGACTCACCGAAATAATTAATGAGTTTATGTCTTCTGCAAATTTCCGACTCCGCGTATCTAACCATCGCATCAAGATGTTCCTTAGCGGCAAGTCTTTCAACTTCATCTTCTTTTTGATCTATAAAATAATTTATTTTTGAAACATCGGAATAACTATAGAGCAGCAGGCAATCCGATCTTAAACCGTCACGCCCCGATCTTCCTATTTCCTGGTAATATGATTCCAGGTTTTTCGGAAGATCATGGTGAATTACAAACCTAACATTAGATTTGTTTATTCCCATTCCAAAAGCTATTGTGGCTACAATTATTAAAACTTCATCTTTAGTAAAAAGCTCCTGGTTCCTATTCCTTTCCTCATCGGAAAGTCCTGCGTGGTACGGTTTTGTTGAAAAGCCAAGATAAGATAAGTCTTCATGAAGATCGTCAACCTGCTTTCTTGAAAAGCAGTAAATAATTCCCGATTGATCCGGATGAGTTCTTAAGAAATCAACGGTCTGCTGAAACGAATCTAATTTTGGTACGACTTCTAAAAATAAATTCTCCCTGTTAAAGCTTGCAACAAACTTTTTATGATTTGTCATATTAAGGTTATTGCAAATGTCATACTGAACCCGCGGAGTAGCAGTAGCAGTTAAACCAATACAGACCGACGAAGGAAAATGTTTTCTGAAAATACCTAGCTGTCTGTAGTCTTTTCTGAAATCATGTCCCCACTCTGAAATGCAATGCGCTTCATCCACTGTAATACAATCAACGCGTATGCTTTTAAGCAGATTGAATATTTCTTCTTTCTGTAATGATTCGGGAGCGATATATAGAAGTTTTACTTTATTGTCTTTTACATTATTAAAATTGTAATTATAATTTTCCTGCGAAAGAGAAGAATTAAGAAGAGCGGTTTTTACGCCAAGCTGTCTAAGCTGTTCAACCTGGTCCTTCATTAAAGAAATAAGCGGCGAAATTACAATTGTTAAACCTTCAAAAATTAATGCCGGAATTTGATAGCAGATGGATTTACCGCCGCCGGTGGGCATAATAACAAGAGTATCATTTTTGTTTAAAATGTTTTGGATAATCTCGCTCTGCAGCGGCCTGAACGAATCATAACCGAAAACATCCTTTAATATTTGTTTTGGTGAATTCATAATTAAGAATTAGAGCAGAAGAAATCAATTTGAATAAGTTTTATCCAATTAATACAATGATATATCCTTTGGTTAAATTCTTCATATTTCCGTTTTCACTTGTAATAATATTTTCAACAAGCTTTTTCTTTTTATTCTGAGGATTTAGAGTTTTGGTAGTGTCCTAATTTATTAATCTAAGTCATGGTTCGACTCAGCTCACCATGACAAATATTTTTGAATTGTCATCACGAGCGGAGCCGAGGGATGATTTATTTGTTAATAATTTAAGTAAATTAGAACACTACCAGAATATTCCCTTCATTAAATTTTATTTTCACTCTTTAAATAGAAGATCCGATAACATCAGCTGAAGCGTTCTTTGCGTTGAATTTTAAATTCTTAGATGAGCCTTTAATAAAATATAAATAACCACGCTGACGGATATGATTTTCAAAAAGTTCATCTAATATTTATTTAAGATGCCTCATCATAAAAAAGATTATTACTTATAAATCTAAAAAATAGTTAAAATATTTTTAATAGTAATGGAGTTTGGAGCAATTATTAGAGACAAAGTATTTTTTAAATACTTATTCTTACATCAATTAAAGTGGGCCTTTTAATTTCATGAATCAAAAATAATTTTAACTGCAGTCCTTAATTAATCTTTGTCTCTGAATCATTGTGATTAAGCTCTCTTGACTATTTTTTTAAGTGCACTTAAATTTAAATTAAAATTTACTTAAATATGGAAAATATATCTAAAGAAGATTACCTAAGTATCATTTATAAAAGCCAGGTTTCTGAGGAAACAATTAAGCCTAATATAATAGCGTCTAAATTATCCGTATCGAATGCGGCGGTTACGGATATGCTGAAAAAGCTGGCAAAAGATGGTTACATCTTGTATGCAAAGTATAAAGGTTTGAAGTTAACAAAGGAGGGGGAAAATTATGCAAAAAATATTGTTAGGCGCCATAGAATTTGGGAAGTATTTCTAAATCAGATTGTCGGAATGCCCTGGGGAAAAGTACATGAAGAAGCTAACCGGCTTGAGCATTCATCTTCCGATGAATTGATTAACCGGCTGGAAGAAATGCTCGATTTTCCGGAATATGATCCGCATGGTGATCCGATTCCATCTAAGGACGGTAAATTACCTATTATAAAAAAGCACCGCCCTTTATCTGAGTTAAAATCAGGTGAGTCAGCACAGGTTGTAAGGGTAAATGATTTTGATGAAAAGTTTTTAATCTATATCTCCGGAATCGGGATAAAACTAAATGAAAGTATAAGCGTTGTTGATAAGAGAGATTTTGATAAATCCATGGAAGTTATTATTAAAGGAAAGCACTGGAATATAAGCAATAAGCTTGCTCAAAACGTTTTTGTTGAAGTAAAATTGAAATAAATATTTAAAAATGAAGAACGCAATAAGCAAAAATATATTACAGACTGATGGTAAGACTAGAAGTTCAGCCGAAGATTCTTTATCCGGGGATTCAAAAAAAGGGATATTTAAAAGATTAACTCCGTTTCTTGGTCCGGCATTTATAGCCAGTGTAGCTTATGTTGATCCGGGAAATTTTGCCACAAATATCCAGGGCGGTTCGGCATTTGGATATACTTTATTGTGGGTAATAGTTGTAAGTAATGTTATGGCTATGCTCATACAAACATTATCAGCAAAGCTTGGAATTGCTACGGGGCATAACCTAGCAGAACATTGCAGAAATCATTTTAGCAAGCCGGTAGTTTATGTAATGTGGGTATTGATGGAATTAGTTGCCATTGCAACAGACCTTGCTGAATTTATAGGGGCGGCAATCGGTTTTCAACTTCTGTTTGGATTTCCGCTAATAATAGGCGGAGTATTAACTGCAATTTGTACTTTCTTAATACTTGCCCTTGAACGCTACGGTTTTCGTCCGCTTGAAATTGCAATTACCGTTATGGTGGGCGTAATAGCGCTTAGTTATCTTTTAGAAACAATACTCGATAGGCCTGAATTCAAAACTCTTTTGTATCATTCATTCGTTCCGCAATTTTCAGGAACTGAAAGCATACTTCTGGCAACAGGCATCCTTGGAGCAACGGTGATGCCGCATGCTATTTTTCTACATTCGGCATTAACACAGCAAAGAATTATAGTAAAGGAACCTAAAAAACTGCGTAAGCTTTTCCACTTTGAAATTCTTGACGTTACAATAGCTATGGGAATAGCCAGCCTGGTAAACATGGCAATGCTGATAATGGCAGCCGCAACATTCTATAAACATGGATACACTAATATTGCAACAATCGAGGAAGCTCATTTAACTTTACAGCCTCTATTGGGAAAAGCTGCAAGCTGGATATTCGCAATTTCACTTCTTGCCTCCGGTTTATCTTCATCAACCGTTGGTACAAGTGCCGGTCAGGTGATGATGCAAGGTTTTCTTCATAAACATATTCCGGTTTGGGTTCGGCGTTTTGTTACTATAATTCCTTCAATTGTTGTAATATCTATCGGCCTGGATCCTACAAGGACACTAGTCATCAGCCAGGTGATATTAAGTTTCGGTCTACCTTTTGCTATTATACCCCTAATAATTTTTACCAAGAAAAAAGAACTTATGGGAATTCTTGTTAATAAAAAATTTACTACATTTATAACTTATATTATTGCAGCTTTAATAATAGCTCTAAATTTATATTTAATTTACCAGGTTTTATTCATCGGATGATTTAATGATCAAACATTTACTAGTTCCGCTAGACGGCTCGTTATTGGCTGAATCGGTTCTACCCGTGGTGGCGAGTCTGGCAAAAAAAACAAATACCGATGTTACATTAATACATATCATCGAAAAAGATGCACCACCACAAGTTCACGGACAGCGCCATCTAACATCATCAATGCAGGCAGAGAAATATTTAAATTCAATTTCAGAGTTGGAAATATTTAAAGGCTTAAAAGTTAATAAGCATATACACGAAGAACATGTAAGCAATATTCCATTAAGTATAGCTCAGCATTCGAAGGAATTACATCAGGATTTAATTGTGATGTGCAGGCATGGGAGCAGCGGATTTCACGGAATGTTATTCGGCTCAATTGCACAACAGGTTATTGCACTCGGCAAAACACCTGTATTGCTGATAAATCCATCAAAAGAAAAAGTAAAAACCGAATTTGAATTTAAAAATTTTTTAATACCTTTAGACGGAAATCCCGAACACGAACAAGCATTAGAGTTTTCATCTGGGTTGGCTAAATCCTGCAATGCTAATATTCATCTTTTATGTGCAATTCCTCATTTTGGAAATTTGGCCGGAGGATTCACGCAGACAAATCGCCTGCTGCCGGGGACTACTTCCAAAATGCTGGATATGATCGTTTCGGATGCTGAAGAATACCTTGAAAAATTAAAAAAAGGACTTGTGAAAAAAAACCTAAATGTTAAAGTTAGGGCTTTAAGAAATGAGCCGGCAGACGCAATTATAAAAACTGCAAAAAATATTAATGCGGATTTAATTATTCTCGCAACACATGGAACTAAAGGTGCCGAAGCATTATTAGAAGGAAGCGTCACTCCTAAAGTTGCCAAATCAAGCAAAATACCCCTGTTACTAATTCCTGTGTATGAATAAAAATTTAATAACACCAATTCTTTTTAATTAATTTTAACTTATTCTAAATAGTAATTTCTTTTATGAATAAAAAAAGAAGCAGAATAATTAAACAAGCTTCCGCAAAAAAAGGTCCGGTAGTTTATTGGATGAGTCGTGATCAGAGAGTTATGGATAATTGGGCCTTGATATTTGCACAGGAAATTGCGGAGTCGAATAATGAATCCTTAGCTGTAGTATTTTGTCTGGTGCCTGAATTTCTTGAAGCAGCGATAAGACAATACGGATTTATGATAAAAGGACTTCAAGAAATAGAAATGAAATTAAAGTCATTGAGAATTCCTTTCTTTTTGCTTTTGGGAGAACCGGGAAATGAAATTCCATCCTTTATCCACAAATATAATTGCGGCATACTGGTTACGGATTTTGATCCCTTAAAAATTAAAAAAGAGTGGAGGAAAAAGGTTGCGGAAAAAATCAATATTCCGTTTTATGAAATAGATGCACACAATATAGTTCCTTGTTTCCATGCTTCGGAGAAAGAAGAATACTCGGCATACACATTTCGAAAAAAAATTTACCGTAAGCTGCCTGAATTTTTAGAGGAATTTCCATCACTTAAACCATCAAAAATTAATTTCCCTGCCGGTAATAACAATATTAATTGGAAAATTATAGAAAAGAATCTCAAGATTAATTTCAATATAAAAGAAGTCGATTGGATAAAACCCGGACAAAAAGCTGCAAGTGAAATGCTTAATAATTTTATCAGCAGTAAAATTAATCATTATGATTCGGGACGAAATGATCCGACTTTAAAAATCCAATCCAATCTTTCACCTTTTTTGCATTTTGGTCAAATATCCGCGCAAAGAGTTGCTTTAACCATTGAAAATCTTGAAGTACCAATTAAGTCTAAAGAAGCTTTTCTGGAAGAAATAATTGTTCGACGTGAGCTTGCAGATAATTTCTGTAATTACAATCCGCATTATGATTCCTTCGACGGATTTAAACTATGGGCTAAACAAACATTGGACAAACATCGAAAAGATAAAAGAGATTTTGTTTATAGTTTAGAAGAATTTGAATCGGCTGAGACTCATGAAGATCTATGGAACTCCGCTCAAATCGAACTGCTGAATACGGGCAAAATACATGGTTACATGAGGATGTACTGGGCAAAAAAAATTCTTGAATGGTCAGAGTCGCCTGAAGAAGCTTTAAGAACGGCAATTTATTTAAACGATAAATATGAACTTGACGGCCGCGACCCGAATGGTTATACAGGCTGTGCCTGGTCGATAGGCGGTATTCATGACAGGGCATGGGCGGAAAGAAAAGTATTAGGGAAAATAAGATATATGAATCGTAACGGCTGCAAAAGAAAATTCAATATTGATCTTTACATTAGCACAAATAAAATCATCCTTTAATTATTTGTGCCCAAAATAAAGTTTGAATTACTGAAATTATTTTAGTTTTAACAATAGTAAACAAACAAATTAAAAAGTTCTAAAAATAAATGAAAAATAGATTAACACTGCCCGAATGGGATATACTTTTTGAAATTAAATCTTTGCATAAGCAGGGAGCTCTCGGAAAATTATTAACAGTAATAGGTGAGGAGGGAGCAATTGTCGGTGAAATTAAAACAGAGTTTGTCGGTAAGACGCATTCATTAAGAAAAATAACGGTCTCGGTTTATGATGAAGAAAATTTAAAAAGTCTCGTAAAAGCGATAAATGAAAAAACGGAAGCGCAAATTTTATCTTATAAGGACCTAGTTTACGAAAGGCATAAAGGCGGTAAAATACACAGCGGCAGAAAGACAGATGTAAATTCAATCTGGGATTTACGTTACATTTATACTCCGGGTGTTGCAAGAATTTCTCAAGAGATAATTGCTGATCCGAATAAAGCCAGGGAATATACAAGTATTTCCAATAGCGTGGGGATTTTTACTAACGGAACAAGAGTTCTTGGTCTCGGAGACATTGGCCCGTTAGCAGGAATGCCGGTAATGGAAGGTAAAGCGGTTATATATGATCAATTTGTCGGCATAAGTGCCGTACCTATCTTAATCGATACAAAAGATCCGGTTGAATTTGTTAATGTAGTGGAAAAGGTATCTAAAACATTCGGCGGAATTCATCTTGAAGATATTAGAATACCCGATTGTTTTTATATTGAAGAAGAATTGATAAAAAGACTGAAAAAACCTGTAATGCATGATGATCAGCATGGAACGGCAACAGTAGTATTAGCGGCTGTAATGAGTGCACTTAAACAGGCTGATCATTTGTTCGATAAAAAAATTATTGTCGCACAAATAGGTCTTGGCGCTGCTGGTTTCGGTATTGCAAAATTATTAGTCGATTACGGTCTTGAAGTTATAGGGAGTGATTTAAGTGAAGATTCCAGGAAAAGATTGGAGAATTACGGAGGAAAAACTACATCACTGGAAGATGCTGTCGGCCGGGCAGATGTTGTTATCTCTACTACCGGCAGGGTTGGTTTGATCAAGCCGGAAATGATAAAAAAAGGACAGGTAATTTTGGCGCTGTCCAATCCGGTACCGGAAATTTTTCCCGAAGAAGCTTTAAATGCAGGAGCAGCATTTGCGTCTGACGGGAAAAGTATTAATAATGCTTTAGCATATCCGGGGTTATTCAAAGCTGCATTAGAAAGAAATGCAAATCAAATAACGGCAGAAATGAAAATAGCCGCCGCAGAAGTTATTTCCTCTTTAGCAGATGACAATGAACTTGTACCGAGTCCCTTCCATCCGGAGGTCCATAAAAAAGTAATTGAAGCAGTTAAAAAAGTTTGTTAATGAAGATAATTGCTGTCCAAAATAAATCGGTATCAAGAAATTTGTTTTGTAAACAACAGGAAACAAAAATATTCCATTTGGGAATAATTTCATCTCTACGGGATTAAAAACCATTCTGGTTTAGATTTCAATTATAAAAATATCAGCCATACTGCCAAGGGCATTTCTTTGGAAGGGCTTTTGCATCAAACGCCAAAGGTGTGAAATTATTATAAAAAGCAATAAACGATCAGATAAAAAATCCCGAAGGGATGACATAAAAAATTATTAGGTAGTGTCCTAATTTGTTTAAATCTTGAAAATTATTTTTTATCATCCCGAGCGAAGTCGAGGGATTTAATTAAATTAAAGAGTGTTATGGCTCGACTCCGCTCGCCATGACATCTTTTTGTAAAAATAATAATACAAACTAGGACAATACCAATTATTATAGTGTATCACTATTTGTTTATTATTATCTATGTTAAACAGATATGATTAAAATAAATGTTCATCTTAATTAGTCAAATTTGGCTTTTTAATATTCATTTTGATTTAGTAATTTTGTCTGCACAAAATATTTTATCTCACAAATCAACGGTACTTTCGGCGGATGAAAGACTATCGCGTATTATTATTTTATAAATATGTTAATGTAGAAGAACCTGAAGAATTTATGACTGAACATCTTTCATGGTGTTTGAATAATGACATCAAAGGAAGGGTGTTTATTGCGCACGAGGGTATTAACGGGACAGTTTCCGGGAAACTGCTTAATGTAGAAAAATATAAAGCTCACCTTAAAAGTTTTCCGATGTTTAAAGAAATAATTTTTAAAGAAGATGAAGCAGATGAACATGCTTTTTTTAAAATGCATGTGCGCGTAAAAAATGAAATCGTAAATTCCTCATTAAAGAATACTTCACTTGAACATGGCGGAAAAAGATTAAAGCCTGAACAGTTGCTTGATTTCTACAACACCGGAAAAGATTTTATAATTGTCGATACAAGGAACGGGTATGAAAGCAAAATCGGGAAATTTAAAAATGCCGTTACCCCTCAAATGAAAAACTTTCGCCAGTGGGCCGATGCAGCCGAAGAATTAAAGAAATTTAAAGATAAAACCATAATAACTTATTGCACAGGCGGCATTAGGTGTGAAAAAGCGTCGGCCTATTTGGTAGAGCAGGGATTTAAAGATGTTTACCAGCTTGAAGGCGGGATAGTTACTTATGCGAAAAAATTTCCGGATACTTATTGGGAAGGGGGAATATTTGTTTTCGACGAACGAAGAGTAATTGAGCCTAATACTGATCCGGAATTAAAATATGTCTCCAATTGTTATTACTGCGGGGAACCGGCTTCATATTATATCAATTGTCATAACCAGGACTGTGACAAGATAATAGTAACATGTCATAAATGTAAAGTTGAAAATGATTACTGCTGTTCCGATGAATGCAGGAATTCTGCAAACAAAAGAAGCAGATACTTCGGTTAAAGTACAAATCTAAATCAGGCAAACCAGAGTTTAAATATTCTGATAATTTTAGCTTATTGTTTTTGTTTAAATAACAGTTAAATGATAATAATATATTTAACATATCTGACAACAGTAAACGTATAGGCGTCAACTTAAAGCTGAATTAAAAATATTAATCACTATGACTGATGTTTAAAAATGATCAAAATTTTAAGAAAAAATTATAGAGACAGAATTGGAAATGCAAAGACACAATTAATAATAAGTCTCTCCCTTTGTAAGGGAGAGATTAGAGAGAGTTTAAGATTGTAATAAACATATAAACCCATCCCAAATTCGTCGAGTCCGGCAGACTCGACGGAGTCTGACGACCTTCCCTTGTGAAGGGAAGAGCTTAATAGTTGAACTAACTTTGACATAATCAATCAGTTAATTGTACGCTCAATAACAACTTATGGAATTATTTAATACGCGACATCTCGCAGCTATTCTAGCAACATAAAATTACCTTTCTACCCGAAATAACAATAGATGTTATTTTCTCATTTTACGTTACTTCATAAAATTATCATAATATTGTGCAAAGTGATTTTGTTCTTATATTACGAGCATGAAATTTTCAGAAATTCTAAAATCCTGGGCGGTTTCAATTATATTGCTGCCCGTTTGCATATATTTATTGCTTAACAGGGGGCACTACGGTTTAATAGATAATGCCGATCTTGTTATTCACGAAGCGGGGCATGCGTTCTTTTATTTTTTCGGCAGGTTTATTTATACTGCCGGCGGAACGTTAATGCAGATTATTCTCCCTTCATTAATTGTATGGTATTTCTACCGCAATTCTTATAAAACAGGCGTACAGTTTTCCCTTTTATGGCTCGGTCAAAATCTAATAAATATCAGTGTTTATGCTGCTGATGCGAGAGCACAGAGGCTTCCGCTGCTCGGCGGTCATAATGTATATCACGATTGGCATTATATGCTTGGGCATCTTAACCTTTTAAATTATGATCAGGAGGTTGGATATTTGTTTGTGGGGTTTGCCGTTTTAATTTTTATTACTGCACTTTTAATGCCTGTAATTATTCGCGAATAAATCTTATTTTTGTCCCTAAAAAATTATTAAAATATATTTTATCAGCTAGTTGCGTGAATTAAAAAATGTAATTATGAAAACTGTTGAAACAGTTATTAATTATAACATTAAGGATTTATTAACCCACGGATTAATCCGTGGGTCAATGGTAAATAGAGAATTTATTAACCGTTTTAACGGTTTATAATCTAATTCACACAATAGGTTTTATCATTTTATTTATAAGGTATCTTCGGAAAAAAATAAAATATGTATAGATATTTATTTGCTTTTTCAATTGCTTTAATTATGTGTATAAAAATTTTTCCCCAGGATAAAGTTGTTAATTCTTTTTATCCTACCGATTCGTTAAAATCCAGAATTAATTACGTGAACAATGTAAGAGAAGGAGATGCTAAATTTTATTATCCTAACGGGAAAGTAAAAGAAGAATTAACATATGAAAACGGGAAAGTGAACGGACTTGTTAAAGTGTATTATGAGAACGGGAAATTAAAAGAAACATTTAACGTTGAAGAAGGAAGACGTGAAGGCCCTGCCTCTTTGTTTGATTCAACAGGGCATTATATTAAAGATATAGATTACGAAAACGGTAAACTGACGCCGGAAACAGCGCCTGTTGAAGAAACACCCTCAGTTCAGCCGGCAAATACAAATAACTCCAAAACTTCAAAAGAAAATACTTCAAATAAAAAGATTGCCGTACTAAAGGCTAAAACCAATGGTGTTTCTGTTCCTCCTTCAATTGAAGAAGAGAAGATGAATGATGATCCTGCTTATTATTTAACTGCTGAAGT
>Ga0307441_1000147_pt1 | contig 28443 bp, 25 predicted proteins | sample SalMarWE160420MG_FD_202149 | JGI IMG/M metagenome (GOLD analysis project Ga0307441, IMG submission 202149) | Salt marsh sediment microbial communities from the Plum Island Ecosystem LTER, Massachusetts, United States - WE1604-20 | ecosystem: Environmental > Aquatic > Marine > Intertidal zone >... | reverse complement strand
TTTATATTAAAATACCTGAATGTCATTCTCATTTCACCGGATTCAATCATTGAAATATCGATTAAATCATTAAGAAGCGTATTAAGATTATTTGTATGTTGAATTGCCTTTTCTAAAAAATTCTTATTCACTTTCTTATCGTTTACCGCACCATCCAACAATGTTTCTATGTAACCCTGTATAGCAAAAATAGGCGTGCGTAATTCGTGGGAAACATTAGCCAAAAATTCAGTCCTTACCTTTTGAAGTCTTTTTAAATCTTCTATATCTGCTTTTGTTTTTTCAAACATCAGCTTTATATCTTCTTGAAGACTTGACAGGTTGCGGCTTAACTTGATTTCATCGGAAGCAGAGTATAAATTTTTTCTGATATTGTTGATGGTCAATTTAACTTCATTTAGTTCGTAATTTCTCTTTTTACCTATAAAATTCAGTAGGATGAAGCTTAGAAGAACCGTAAGAATTATGAGAGGAATTTCATAAGAATTGTCAGTTAAAAAAATTATTATGAGGAAAATAAAAAATAAATTGAATATTATTAATTCAATCAAATAAACCCGCGCAGAAAGGATATTGGATTTAAATTCACTCAACACTTTTAAATCTATACCCCACTCCTTTCACGGTTTCAATTAAATCGGAATATTTTTCAAGCTTTTCTCTAATTTTTCTTATATGAACATCGACGGTTCTATCAACAACATATACATCGGTTCCCCAGACATCTTTCAGCAAAGCATCACGGCTAAAGACCCTTCCGGGATTATTAGCCAAATAAAACAATACTTCAAATTCTTTCCTGGGAAAAATCTTTTCGTTTCCATCGATGTGGACTATATATTGTTCCCTGTCTATTAAAAGCGGACCAATTTTAATTTTTAACGGAGCTTTTTTCTCAGTTGTTTGAACTTCCACTTTTCGCAGATTGGATTTTACTCTTGCAATTAGTTTTTTCGGAGAAATCGGTTTTTGAATATAATCACTGGCTCCAAGCTCTAAACCCAGGATTTCATTTACTTCGCCTACCTTTGCAGTTAAAAATATAATAGGTGTGGATTCAAATCCGGATGTATTTCTAATCTTCTTGCAAACCTCATATCCATCCAACTTAGGCATCATAATATCAAGGATAATTAAATCTGGTTTTTCAGAAATCTTAGATAATGCTTCCACCCCGTCAAAAGCAGTTATAACTTCAAAACCTTCATATTCAAGATTATATTGAAGGAACTCAACAATATCAGGCTCATCATCAACCAGTAAAATTTTTGTTTTCATAAGCTTATAATTTAATTTCTTTATTTAATGAAGATGATTTATACATTGCTTCAATTACTTTCATTCTTGGTAAAGATTCTTCAGCAGAAGAAAAAATAGGATTTAATCCGTTTACCGAGCCGATAAAACTTTTCAATTCATTTGTATAAGATTTTTTAAACAAACTCACAGCACTTTCACTTTGGGAAGGAGTTAAATCAATAATTTGTCCCTCAATCTTCTTATATACATGAAACGGGTTTAAAGAAGCTGCCCCTTTAGTGCCGTATATATTAAAATAAAACGAATCTTTTGCTAACGGCAGCGACCAGCTCGATTCGATACTGATAGTTGTAGATCCGGAGCATCTAAGAAAGCTGATTGATGAATCTTCTACATTCTTAGTGTACTGGTGATAGCTTTGAGTACTTACAGTTTCAACTGAGGGAAATTTTAAAAGCCAAAGCGCCATATCCAACATTAAAATACTTAAATCGATTATAACCCCGCCGCCTGATTCTTCTTTTTTTGTAAACCATTTTTGACCGCTGCTTTGACTTCTTAACCATCCGCATTTAATATAAAAAGGATCACCGATTTCACCGGAATTTAAAAGACTTTTTAATATCATTGAATCCGGTCTAAAACGTAAATTCATCCCGACCATAATCTGATGCTTATATTTTTTTGCCGCATCAACAATTTGTTTTGCTTCCTGGAGAGTACGTGCCAAAGGCTTTTCAACCAGAATATCTTTATTTGCTTTTAAGCAGGCAGTAGCAATTTCTTTATGAGAATTAGTCGGTGTGGCTATAATTAAAGAACCGGCATCACTGTTTTTCAATAAATCAATATGATCTTTATATCTTTCCTTAATATTAAATTTATCAGCAACTGTCTGCAGCCTATTATTATTAATATCTGCAACGGCACAAACCTCCACATTTTCAAATTTTGTTAAGTTAGGCAGATGAACTAATTGTGCAATCCCTCCCAAACCAATTACAGCAACTTTAGTTTTCTCCATTAGATGGTTACCTCGTGATCCACTTTTTTCTTTTCATAAAAACTTTTCACCTTTTCAGCAATCCCTTCCGCATCAATCTTAAGCATTTTATGAAGTTCGACTTGTGTACCGTGTTCGATAAACTGATCCGGTAATCCTATTCTTAATATATCATTTTTATAATTTTTTTGTGAAAAATATTCCAATATACCGCTGCCGAAACCTCCGGTTAAGGCATTTTCTTCAAGTGTGATAATTTTGGAGTGTCTCCTTGAAATTTCATCCAGTTTCTTCGAGTCCAATGGTTTTACAAATCTCATATTAATTACTTCACAAGAAATCCCTTCATTCTCTAAAAGCTCGGAGGCTTTAAGAGCAAAATTAACCATTAAACCTACGGCGAGAAAAACGGCATCCTTACCTTCTCTCAATTTTTCGCTTTTACCAATTTCAATTTCATCAAATCCTTCTTTTAATTTAACACCAACACCCGAACCTCTGGGATACCTTAAGGCAATAGGGCCATTTTCATAATTAATAGCTGTAAACAGCATATCTCTTAATTCTGATTCATCTTTCGGCGCCATTATAACCATTCCCGGAATCATTCTTAAGTAAGTCAGATCAAAGGCGCCATGGTGTGTTGGACCATCTGCTCCCACTAAACCGGCACGATCGAGTGCAAAAACAACATGAAGTTTTTGAATAGCAACATCATGTACAATTTGATCAAATGCCCGTTGTAAAAAAGTTGAATAAACTGCAACTACAGGAACTATTCCCTGCGTTGCCAATCCTGCCGCAAAAGTAACCGCATGCTCTTCAGCAATTCCAACATCAAAATAATTCTTAGGAAAATTTTTTTGAAGTAAATCCAAACCTGTCCCGTCCGGCATTGCGCCTGTAATTCCAACTACTCTCGGATTATCCATTACAATTTGCAAAAGCGCCTTTCCAAAAACAGATGTATAGGACGGGATACCTCCAGCTTTTTTAATTGTTTTCCCAGTAACCTTATCAAAAGGGGTTGATGCATGTAATTTTTGCTCGTCACTTTCAGCGGGAAGATACCCTTTGCCTTTTTGAGTGATTGCGTGAACTAAGATTGGACCTTTTAAGTCTTTAACTTGCTCAAAAATTTTAATAAGCTGATGAATATTATGACCGTTAACCGGACCAAAATATCTAAAACCCAGCGCTTCGAATAACATACCCGGTGTAACAACGGCTTTTATTCCGTTTTCTAACCGGGAAGCAATTTTTCTTAGTCTATCTCCGAATTGATCCAGTTTACCTGTCAATTCCCAGATTTGCCCTTTAAACTTATTGTAATCGGGGTGTGCAATCATTTCCGTAAAATAATTAGAAATCTGCCAAACATTCGGCGCAATTGACATATTATTATCATTAAGAACCACAATTAAGTTAGATTTAATAATCCCGGAATTATTCATTGCTTCGTAAGCCATACCGCCGGTCATTGCACCATCGCCAGTAACTGCTATTACTTTTCTTTTTTCATTTTTTATATCTCTAGCTACAGCCATACCGAGTGCAGCAGAAATTGAAGTTGAAGCGTGTCCGGCTCCGAAAGTATCATATTCGCTTTCCGAACGTTTAAGAAATCCGCTTATACCGTGAAATTTTCTTATCATCTTCAGTGCTTCTTTTCTGCCGGTTAAAATTTTATGTGGATAAGCCTGATGCCCGGTATCCCAGACTATCAAATCATATGGAGTATTAAACACACGGTGTAATGCTACCGTCAACTCAACAGTACCTAAACCGCCTCCGAAATGTCCGCCTATTTCGGAAATCGTATCAATGAGATACTCCCTAATATCGGAACATAAAATTTTTAATTGGGATTCGTCAAGTTGACGAATATCGGAAGGATAATTAATCTTCGATAATATTTCATATTTTCCCGGCTCATTCATCGCAGTATTTGTTCCTTACTTACTCTTCAAATAATTCGTTTTCTTCGGATGAAATTTTATCCAGCTCTTTTTTCAATTCGGTAATTTTCAGTTCTGCTTTTTGTAAAGAAGTTATGCAATTTTTAGAAAGTTCTATCCCTTCTTCATACAAATTGATTGCCTCTTCAAGTCCAATTTCACCATTTTCCAAAAGATCGGAAATCTCTTCCAGTCGTTTTAAATTTTTCTCAAAACTATTTTTAACTGCCTTTTTTGCCATATTATTAACAAGAGATTATCAAATAATTTTCATTTTAATTATAAAATTTTATTATCACAAACCCAAATCAATATTACAATTTTATTTTGATTCAAGGCGAATATCACCATCATAGAAATTCAACAAAGTTTCAAATTCACTATTAAAATATGCAGCACGGGTAATAAATTTAGAATCTTGTTTAACTAAAACAAATCCTTTTTTAAGAACCTTATTTATGTTATGGGATTCAATCGATTTTGCCAATAATTGAAGTTTATTTTTTTTTAATAAAAGCTGCCGATCACTATTCTGAGTAAAACGGTAGGTTACATTATCAACTTGCTGCGATTTTTTCCGGATTAAATCAATCGGAATTTTAAAACCATATGAATTTAAAATATTGTCAATATCATTTTTTAAATTTGAGCAGATTTTAGTAATGTTTTGCGTTGAATTATAGGAAAATTCATCAATAAAGCCGAAGAGATCATTTTTATCCGGGGTAACTATTTCCATTGCAGCTGATGGAGTCGGGGTTCTCAAATCTGCAACAAAATCCGCTATTGTAAAATCAATTTCATGACCGATTCCTGTTACAATCGGAATATTGGATCTGAAGATTTCTCGAGCGACAATTTCTTCATTAAAGGCCCAAAGATCTTCAATTGAACCGCCGCCTCTGCCGACTATAATTACATCAATATCTTTTTGTTTATTTAACAATCTAATACTTTCAACAATAGTCTCTGCGGCTCCGCTTCCCTGAACTTTTGAAGGGGCTATCACTAATTCAGCCAACGGATATCTCCTTGTAGCAACACTAATCATATCTCTAAAGGCAGCACCGTCAATTGCAGTAACTATCCCTATCTTTATTGGAAAAACGGGAATAGGCTTTTTATATTTTTCATCAAAAAGACCTTCATCAGATAGTTTTTTCTTCAGCAGTTCAAAAGCCGCTTGAAGCTCGCCAACACCGGCTGGCTTCATCGAACGAACGTCAAGCTGATAATTACCACGAGGCGGATAGACTGTAATTCTTCCGTTAACAATTATTTTCATTCCGTCTTGCGGAGTAAAGAAGACATAATTATTCAATCCTTTCCACATGGTACAGGAAATTACTGCATTTGAGTCTTTCAAATTAAAATACCAATGACCGGATACATGCGATTTAAAATTGGATATCTCACCTTCAACGGAAATTTGAGAAAAGTTTGTTTCAAGTGAAAACTTAATCTGTTTTGTTAACTCCGATACACTTAATATGTCCGTATTTTCAGCCATTTATTTTTTTCTTTCAGTCAGCGATTAATTGTTTATGATATGACTGTCTTCATTAAAAATTAATTTTATTTCTTTATTTCTTTTCTAAAAATCAAACAATACTGATGATGCCTGTTAGAAACCCAGGCACTATTAATGCCGAGTGCAATTAAAGGTTTATCGTCTTGAAGCCAGATTTTTTCATCTTTCAATACCCAGCTTTTTGATTTCCTTTTAGTTAAAGAAACAGCTGTATCGAAAGCTAAAGGAAATAATTTACCTTTAAAATAAATATTGTTTGTAATAATCGTTAAATAACCGTTAGGTTTTGTCAAATCGAAAACCTGATCAAATATATTCGCCTGTCTCTCAATAAAGCTTTCATAATCTGTTTCATTACCTATGTCATTCTTACTTTGGGAATATTTAGTTGTTAATCCCTTGTCGGTCCGCAGTTTCTGCCTTAATGAATTTCTTTCAAGCTGATTCCAATATGGAGGAGAAGTTATTGTATAATCAAACTTAACTTTTCCCAATCCCTTTTCCGGTAATATACTCTTCAAATTTTCGGAGGAACCATGTAACGGTATAATTTTATTTTTAAACTTTTCTTTCTTAATTCTATCGATTGTTATTTTATAAAATAATTTTGAAAGTTCGACCGCTACAGCGTTTCTTTCAAGATTTCCGGCAGCGATTAATGTACTCCCGGTACCCATAAACGGATCGAAAACCCAATCGCCTTGCTTTGTAAAAAATGATATGAACTCTTCCACTAATGATTCCGGAAATTTAGCAGGATGCAGCAGCTCGTTTTTTTTCCTCCGCGGCGGCTTGTGTATAAACCACGATTTGGAAAATTTAATCCATTCCTTACCGGTTAAATTATTGAGTTTGTTATTTAGGTTATATTTTCCGCGATCTCCGAGTTTGATAATATTTTCAGAATTTGATTGATTGGTCATTAATTATTTTTAATATTTTTAAAGCAATGTTAACCAATTTAAGTAATCAGTAAATATTTTATTTTTAGAGATAAACGGAGAAGAAACTCGAATAAAGCCCGATTGAAATTTCATGGAAATTATTTTTGGTATCGTTCGGTTCCAAATTAAAACGGTACCTAGTATATACCGTAAACGTATTTAATAACTTAAACCAACCGATGGAAAGCTCGGCACTAGCTCCGTTAAATCCTTTAAAATTAGTAAACCAATCCAATCCGGGTGAAACATATTGAATTCCTGGAACAACAATTAATTGTTTATATCCTATCCTTAAAAAATTTTTATAAGGTGCGTTAAAAATATGCGAATATTCTGCTGAGAAATATCCTGCAGGATAATTAAAATTTGACGACCTGATTGAAATAATAGGGATTTCTTTTGTAATACTAAAATAATTTTTACCATTCTGCGAAACGTAAACGGGAGAAGGCAAAGCAAATACGGTTCCCCCAAACAGACATAATAGCAAAAAGTTAGATTCGCTTTGAATTTTTACTTCTCCGGGTAATTCAAAATCATAAACGTCGCTTTTAAAAGTATGTCCAGCTGAATCCCGCACCGTTATAATATAAGGAATAGATTTTGTTTTAAAGTTAAGGTTAGATAAATCAATTTTGATATTATGGTTTACAGTATATTTGGTGGAAACAGGGTACTCATATTTATTGTCAATTAGAACTTTCGATTTACACTCGGAACTAGTAAAAAAAGACAACATAAAAGTGTAAGGCTTTTCGGGAGATACATATGAATCAATTACAGTAACTTCAATTGAATCCTGGGCCTGATTATTTTCCTGAGCATAAAATGAGGCCGAATAAGAAAGAACAAACAAAAAAACAATAAGAAAGTATTTCTTCATAATATTCCTTGAAAATTTGTCTGAAATATACAGATAATTTGCGGTCGTTTAAATTAACCTAAACTTAAATGACCGCCAAATTATAAATAAAATAAATTTTTTATACTTTCAATAAACATTCATCAAGATCACTCAATATATCTTCCACATTTTCCAATCCCGCAGCCAGTCGAATCCCGCCCGGATCAATTTTGTATTCCGTAAGTTTTTCAACAGGAACCATAGAATGCGTCATTGAAGCAGGATGCTCTATTAAAGTTCTCGTATGTCCCAAACTTACGGCAAGCGTCATTGTATAAGCTTTCTTAGCCGCATAATTCATAAACTTTTTTGCTTTCTCTTTGCTATCCAAAGCATTTGAACCTTTAAGTACAAAATAAATTAAACTGCCCGGAGCAAAGTTCCCATAAAAGTCCCGCATCTGCTTTTTAGCAAGGTCATAATATTTATTTGTTGCCAGTCCCGGATAATTTACAAATTCTACTTTTTCATGATTACTTAAATATTCTGCCAATTTCTGAGCTGTTTTTATCTGCTGACGGATTCTCAAATGAAGAGTTGGCAAACCATAAGTTGTTATTGTCCATGCAGTTTTATTATTCAACACAGCACCGAAATCCTTTCGATATAAAAGAAGCATATCTTTATACTTTTTCTTTCCGACAACTACCCCTCCCATATCTGTTCCGAATCCCCCAAGTCCTTTAGTTAAAGAATTTACCGAAAAATTTGCTCCCAATTCTATAGGCCTTTGACAATATGGTGTTGCGAAAGTATTATCAACAACAATTTTTATTCTGTCCGCCTCAGAAAGGCTTGAATTAAATTCATCGACAATGTCTCTAACTGCCAATATATCAATCAAATCCAGGTTCGGATTTGAAGGAGTTTCGAAGTAAATAACTTTTGTTTTTCCTGTAATTGAATTTCTGAGATTGTTGATATCAGTTAAATCAATTAATATACACTTAATATTATATCTTGGATACCAATTAGTAAAAAGTGAATAAGTGCATCCATAAAGGGTATGATGAGCAATTATTTCGTCCCCGGATTTAGTCAGCATTCCCATGATCCCGGATATTGCTCCCATACCTGTTGCAAAAGTAACTGCCATATCTCCTTTTTCAACATAGGCAAGATTTTCTTCAAGAATGTCTTTGTTCGGTTCGCCAAGTCTATCGTATATATATATCGGCATCGGATCTTCTCCCGCAACGGGAGAGTTAGCAAACTCCTTAAAACCTTCCGCTCCTCTTTCCACGGAATCAAGTCTATATATAACCGAAGAGGAAATGGGCGGAAGGACATGATGGCTATAATCCCACTTTTTTGTAACATTTTTGCCGTATATCATATGAGTTTCCATAGAATATTTTGTATCATCTACGGAATCTCTATTATTAAATTTATTATTTTGTTTTTCCATTAGATTTCCTGGAAATTTTTAAAATTATTTTATTTAAATTTAACCAGAAATTTTTCTAATAGATAGGCTTTGAATTGATCATTTAGAGAAAAGACAAGATGAAATTTATTTAAACTTAGGAATAAAATTAATTAATTTATCTTGCTCAGTATCCATAAAGGTTACAGTTTTAGATCTTGAAAGATGCTAAAACTATTCAACTTTGAATGTCTTTAAATGCGACCTTCAAGTTTTTGTGTAAGGGAACTTATTAAATAAGTGATATTAAAAAAGTGTAGAAGATCTAAATTATTTTAAAGCATTTTCAATATCGGCAATTAAGTCTTCAATATCTTCAATCCCAACTGAAAAACGAACAAGACTGTCAGTTAATCCCATCCTTTCTCTTTCTTCTTTAGGCACTGATGCATGAGTCATACTTGCCGGGTGACTTATTAAACTTTCAACACCGCCAAGACTTTCACCAAGTGTAAAGATATTTACATTTTTTAATAACTTTTTAGCTTTCTCAATATTTCCAAAATCAGCAGAAATCATTCCTCCAAATCCCCTCATCTGTTTCTTTGCCAGTTCATGCTGCGGGTGAGTTTTTAAGCCAGGATAATACACTTTTTCGGCAATTTTTGAATTAGCCAAAAAATCAGCCAGCTCAATTGCATTTTTATTATGCCGCTCCATTCTTACCGCTAATGTTTTTGTCGAACGCAGGACAAGCCAGCAATCAAATGGAGAAGGCACTGCCCCAACTGCATTTTGAATGTATCTAATACGCTCATGAATATTTTCATTGTTAGTAATAATTATTCCTCCAATAACATCGCTATGTCCGTTTAAGTATTTTGTAGAACTGTGTAATACTATATCTATACCTAATAAAAGTGGATTTTGAAAATAAGGACTCATAAATGTATTGTCTGCAATACTTATCAAACCGTGTCTTCTGCAAATTTCCGAAGCACCGGATAGATCGGTAAGATTAAGCATTGGATTTGTAGGTGTTTCCAAATAGACTAACTTAGTATTTTTTTGAATTGCCTTTTCAATATTTACTATGGCGGAAGTATCAACCCATGAATAATCTAATCCATAATCTTTCATTATCAATTCAAATAAGCGATAAGTCCCGCCATAAACATTATTTGAAACAATTATATGATCGCCTGCTTTTACCAAACTCATCAAAGCATGAGTAGCAGCTAATCCCGAAGAAAAAGCTATGCCGTATTTACCTTTTTCCAGAGCTGCAATATTTGTTTCCAATGATTGACGTGTTAAATTATGAGTCCGTCCATATTCAAAACCTTTGTGTTTGCCCAATTCATCCTGTGCATAAGTCGATGTTTGATATATCGGTGTTATAACTGCTCCTGTTACAGGATCAGGTTTTTGACCTGCATGAATAGCATCTGTAGAAAATCCCATTATAATTTCCTTTTTGAAAGATTCAATTGAATATTTTTAAATCCCCGAAGCTTTAATCAAATAAAATTTATATTACTTTACATAATTAAAATTATGAAAAGTTTGCATGCTCCAAAATATCATAGCGGGTAATTATATCCTTTATCCTTCCGTATTCAGTTGAAAGGACTGCAGGAGAATCGCTTAAATATTTTCTCACAACGGAAAGTTCTGTCCGTTCATCAAGAGTTGGGAAACCTTGTCCCATTATACTCTCAACATTAGCATCCATTAAATCAGGATTTTCAAGTATACTAGACATTAATCTTGCTTCTTTTATACTTCCCACAGATTCTCCGTTGTCTATTACAGGCAGTTGAGAAAATCCCTTTTCATTCAGTACTTCAACAGCAGTTTTTATTTTATCTCCGGGATTTAGAAAAACAAGATCTTTTGGTTTACCGTTTCTTTTGGCTAAAGAAATATCATGCAGTGTTCTTATGTCAACCGGCAGAAGTCTTTTTGCCCTTAACCATTCATCGCTATGAAACTTTGACAAATATCTCTCCCCGGTATCGCAAACAATAAATACAATAACAGCATTTTCATCTAATTCTTTTGCAACCTGAAGAGTGACACTTAAAATGGTACCTGTACTTCCTCCGCAAAAAATTCCTTCTTCCCGTGAGAGAATTCTCGCAAAGTTGAAAGAATCCATGTCACTTACGTTGTAAATTTTATCTATGTATTCAAAATGAACATTTTTAGGAAGACAATCCTGCCCGATACCTTCAACTAAATAGGGCAAACCTTCTATCAGATTTCTTTTTTCTTTATACTCTTTAAAAATAGATCCAAATGGATCTGCACCGATTACCCGAATATTCTTATTTTTTTCCTTTAAATATTTACCCACACCGCTTATTGTTCCCCCGGTTCCAATGCCGGCGATAAAATGAGTTATCTTGCCGTCGGTCTGTTCCCAAATTTCGGGTCCGGTTGTTTTATAATGTACTTCCGGATTTGCAGGATTTGAGTACTGGTACATAAAAATTGAATTTGGAGTTTCCCGATTAATTTTTTTTGCAACTGTTATATAATAATCGGGATGATTATGATTTACCGCATTAGAAACTACAATTACATCGCCGCCCAATGCCTTAAGATAATTAATTTTTTCCGTGCTTACCTTATCCGTAACTATAAAAATAGACTTATAACCTTTAACAGCACAAGCTAAAGCCAACCCGATCCCCGTATTACCGCTGGTTGCTTCTATAACAGTACCGCCGGGTTTTATTTGTCCATTGCGTTCGGCATCTTCAAGCATGGATAAACCTATTCTATCTTTTACACTTCCTCCGGGATTAGATGATTCCAGCTTTGCAAATATTTGAGGCCTTAATCCTTTATTTACTTTATTTAATTTAATTAAAGGAGTATTGCCGATATTCTCCAGTATATTATTTTTATATTTCATTTTAAACCTTAAGGTTATTCCGGTTCGTTAAAATATTATAACACGATCGAAAAATTCGTTTCAGAAATTTGTTAAAAAGAAAGTAATCCGCTATTAATGTGTAGTATTAAATTTATAATTAAACAAAATTAAATCCTCGTAAAAATTCTTCTATTTTCATTCGTTTCTTCCCTTCCTGCTGAAGTTCCAAAACTTTTAAAGAATTTTTTCCGCATCCTACAATTAAACTGTCTTTTGATTGTCTGATTTGCCCAGGACTTAATTCCTGAGCCTGAATAATAATAGTTTTAAAGATTTTTATAACTTTATTTGCAAATTTAAAATAGGCACCGGGAAAGGGTGAAAGTCCTCTAATTAAGTTATGTATTTCTTCAGCTGATTTTTCCCAGTTAATTTCCGTTAATTCTTTTGAAATCTTAGGCGCCGGTGAAGCAAGCATATCATCTTGTCTTTTCAGTTCTGCATTTCCTTTTGAAATTAACTCCACGGTTTTTAAAACAGTTTCAGCACCAAGAATGCTTAATTTATCATGTAATGTTCCGAAATCATCATCATTATCAATATTTATTTTTTCTTGTATTATGATGTTGCCTGTGTCAACTTTATCTTCCAGCATAAATGTAGTAACTCCGGTCTCTTTTTCACCGTTTATTAAAGCCCATTGAATTGGGGCGGCCCCTCTATATTTCGGCAAAAGCGATCCGTGTAAATTAAAAGAACCTTTGGAAGGCAAGGTAAAAACTTCCATCGGCAGAATTTTAAATGCTACAATAACATAAAGATCTGCGTTTAAATCTTTTAGTTGCAAGATGAAGTTAGGATCTTTCAATTTTTCCGGCTGAAGAACAGGAATATTATATTTTAAAGCGAATTCCTTTACAGGTGTATATGTTAATTTTTGACCTCTCCCCCGTTCTTTATCGGCACCGGTTACAACAGCACTTATGATATGTTCACTCTCGATCAAAGCTTTTAAAGAAGGGATTGCAAAATCCGGAGTACCCATGAAGATAATTTTCATTTTACATCTTTTATATTTCAGACAAGCTGATAATCCATATTTTCAGTAACCGGGTATGTTATGTCGAATTTTCTCTTTTTAATTTTAATTATCTCCTTGTTCAGCTTCTTTTTTTCATCATCGGTAATAAGGTCTGTAAACAATATACCTTGAAGATGATCGTACTCATGCTGTATCACTCTTGCAAGCAAATCGTCAGCTTCCAGAATATGTTCTTTTAAATCCGTATCATGATACTTAATAGTTATAGACTCGGATCTTTCAATTTCCGATTTAATATCAGGTATACTAAGACAACCTTCTTCAATTAAACATTTTTTTTCCGAACGCTTTATAATTATCGGATTAATAAAGGTAATTGGTTTAGAATTCTCATGCCCTTCTGCTACAGAAATATCTATAACAAAAATAGATTTATCTGAACCTACCTGATTAGCAGCTAAACCAATACCGTTAGCATTTCGCATAGTTTCAAACATATCTCTAATAAGCTCAACAGTCTTATAATCTACTTCTTTAACCTGATTCGCTTTTTTTCTTAAAATTTTATCGCCAATTAATGTTACCGGTAATAGTGCCATTAATACTCCATGAAATTTTGTTCAAACGTTAAAATTATCGGGATATATTAAGAAGATATAATAAATTTAATAGTTTAAAAATAAATAAAACTAAAAGAAGAAAAAAGGAAATTTAATAATATCCGCTACGTTATTTATCATAATAAATTATTTTAATAAATATAAGTCTACGATCAATTTTTATCAAAATAATTTACCAAGTGATAGTTAAATACTAAATATTATTTTAAAAATCAAAACTATATTTATCATTAACTTATTCTACGGGACTTAAATCACAAATACTTTTTTGATAAAAAAGATACAATATTTAACAATTATCCGAAGCTCAATTTAAATACCATAAATAATTGAAAACTTAAAAATAAATTTGTAAAAATTATATTTTTTAAATTAATTTTTTTTATATTAATGTATTAGTAATACTGATAATCGCTCCGGTATGTTATAAGAGGAATTCGAACAGAAATTTTTCATTTCTCAAAATAGTTAAATTCATGGATAATAAAGGCAATAATTCAAATTCTCATAAAGTTCTATTAGTTGAAAATGATAAGGCCAGCAGCGACTTGATTATTTATCTTCTAAAGAATATTTGTTCAATTGAACTTGCCGAAGACGGATTTACCGCTATCGAACTTGCAAATAAAAATCTTTACCCTTTAATTTTAATGGATATAGGCCTAGGTTTTAATATGAATGGTGTTGAAACAACCACGGCTATTCGAAAAATCTCCGGATACGAAAATATTCCTATTGTTGCTGTTACCGCATTTGCAATGAAAGGAGACCGGGAATATTTTTTGTCTCACGGGCTTACCCATTATATTTCCAAACCATTTAATATTACTTCCTTTATAAATTTGATCAAAGGTTTGCTCTCCAATTAATCATATTAAAAGTACTCGTACACTTGGTTAAAATAATAATAGCAATGTTGTAAATCTTACCTTACTTTAATAATTTCATATAATACAAAACCATTGCAAAAAATTCTCAGAGTTTATTATTTTTGTTTTATTTAAATTAATAGACGGGTAATGGTTTGATAGTTGATATGAAAAACGTTTCCCTTAAGCGTGATGATTTATTTATTTTAAAAAATATCAGCTGGGAAATAAAGAAGGGAGAAAATTGGTCGCTTATCGGTTTAAACGGTTCAGGCAAAACATCTCTATTAAAAATTATAAGCGGATATACTTTCCCCTCGAAAGGAGATGTTAAGGTTCTCGGGAAAAAATTCGGAGCATTTGATTTGCGTGAATTAAGAAAGTCCATAGGCTGGGTAAGTTCTTCTCTTCAGGAAGTGTTGTATTCAAATGAAACTTCTGAAGAAATAGTTATCAGCGGAAAGTATGCCAGTATCGGTTTATATGAAACTCCTACCGAAGAAGATTTAAATCGTGCCTCGGAACTACTGGAACAGTTTGGATGTTCAGCGTTGAGAAAAAGAAGTTATTCTACTTTATCACAAGGAGAAAAACAAAAAATTATTCTTGCAAGATCTCTAATGAATTCTCCCAAATTATTAATATTGGATGAACCTTGTACCGGATTAGATATTTTTGCTCGTGAAAGTTTCTTATCATTAATAGATATCATAGGTAATTCAAGTCAATCTCCTACATTATTATATGTGTCCCATCATATTGATGAAATTTTACCGTTGTTTAAAAACACTTTGCTGCTTAATAGAGGTAAAGTTCATTCTTCCGGAAGGGCAGAAGAAATATTAACTGAAATTAATCTTTGTGATTTTTATGGAAAGGATGTTGAAGTAACTTGGATAAATGAAAGGCCGTCTGTTAATCTTAGGAAATAAAAATTCGAAGTAATAAAGATTAATGTGATTACCTTAGGATAATAAAAGAATGAGATTACTATTTATTTTTTACTTTAAATCAACAATAGGTTAGAAGCATAAGATTTATTTATCATTTATAAGATATAGGCGATTATCATCGACTCTATATATCATAGGTACAACCGTAATTTTAGGATATCTCAGCCGAAGACGTTTTGCTTCACTTGTCACAAAATCAATCTCATTTCCTATTTCAAACATAGGAGCAAAATGCATAAAATGCTCTTCTGCCCAGTTTCTATCCCAGCCTGCCTTATCTACAAGTCCTTTTATAAACTTTTCTTTACGTGCAATTAAATTTACCATGCCGCAGTCGTTATGGCCGATTAGTGCAATATGCTTAACATCTCCAACAGCAATTGCATAAGATACTTTGAATTCACTGTATCTTAAATTTGCACCGCCTGTTCTAATAATGTATGCAAAATTATCCGGAATCCGCAAATGCTTCCGATGATCCATGCACATCCCTATTAGAAGCTGCGCTTGCTTATAAGAATCTAAGGGAAAATTTAAATTATGATATTTTAACAATAAACCTATTGGTGTTTCTCTATAATCAGGATTAATATCATCAATAGTTTTCACATTAATTAATCTTTCCATTTTATCCTTTTATATTTTGAAAGATGAGTTATATATCCGCTTAATCATTTTCTATAGAAATGATATCACATCAGCAATTTAATTAATTATATAATAAAAAGTAGTAATATGTATAAAACTTTTTCTTCTATTTATATTACAATTTTATTTTACTAAATATTAATTAAATCCCTTTTGATAAATTATTTTTATCAATAAAGGATAAGCTATGATTCTTTAATTAATTTTATTTGTAACGGAATTTAATATACACTTAAAATAATTTTTCCGATAGTAGTACCGGATTCAATTTGAGCATGTGCTTTACGAAGATTTTCGGCGTTCAATTTACCATAACTTTTAGTCATAGTAGTTTTTATAATTCCATTTTCAATAAGATCAGCAGTTTTATTTAGCAAATTATGCTGAGTAATCATATCATGAGTTTTATAAGTTGATTTAGTAAACATAAGCTCCCAGGAAAAGCTGGCACTTTTCGGTCTCAATAAATCCAAATCTAATAATTCGCCTTTGTTTAATCCCACAATTGTGCAAAATCTTCCGAATGGTTTTATAATTTCAGCAGATTTAGGAAAGTGCTGAATTGTATTGTTTAGACAAAAAATATAATCTACTTCCTTAATTCCTATTTTATTTAATTCATCGGAAAAATTGTTATAATGATTAATTACATAATCAGCACCCAGGCTTAAACACCAGTTAATAGTTTCTTTTCTTGACGCTGATGCAATTACTGTTAGGCCGGCTAGTTTCTTAGCAAGCTGAATTGAAATAGATCCGACACCTCCGGCTCCTCCAATTATTAAAATAGATTTACCTTTATTCGATTCTTGACTATCATTTGAAATACACATTTGTTCAAACATTCCCTCCCAAGCGGTTATAGTGGTTAGAGGCAAAGCTGCCGCTTCTTCAAAAGTCAATTTATTCGGTTTGCGCCCGACAATCCTTTCATCAACTATTTGAAATTCACTGTTGCTGCCCTGCCTGACTATACTTCCCGAGTAATATACTTCATCGCCTTTTTTGAACAATGAAACATCGTTACCTGTTTCTTCAACAATTCCTGAAGCATCCCAGCCAAGTACTTTCGGTAAAGTTTCCACTTGACTCTTCGGAGACCTTATTTTGGCGTCAACTGGATTTACCGATACGGCTTTAACTCGGACTAAAATATCATGATTTTCCGGTATCGGCTTTTCGATTTCCAAATCTATTAAACTTTCCGGGTCGCTTATTGGTAAATATTTATATAATCCTACTGCTTTCATTTTACCTCCGGATTTTTCACTTAAAAATTGATATAACTTTTCAAACTCATTTATAATTTACAAAAAATGACTATTTCCTTTTGTTTATTACAGCATATCAATATTCAAAATTTTCTACTTATGTTGATAGTAATCTTTATATCTGTCAAAATATGAGGCAGCAATTTGGTAATTTGACGGAGTTTTCAGATCTTGATAGTAGTCTTTCACCTCTTGGATTCTAGCTGCAAGCTGGTTATAATTTTACGAAAGAATAACCGCTTAATGCTTTTTATGAAGCTGAAAGTATGCATAATAGAAGCCAGACAACAATTATATTGGAAAACAGTAATAGTGCAAGGGTAGGATTAGCCAATACTTTGTATGATATTATTCATGGAATTATGCACTGAATTACTTGGCAATAAGTAAACTTTTGGAGTAAGTCAACTTACACAAAATAGTACACAGATTACATTAAGTATGCTGTATAAATTTTAATTACTAAATTTTTATAAAAGTAAGAAAAAAAATTAAATTTTACTTATATTCATTCGTTCTTATAAATTGTAGCTCTTTTAATTTATAATTGATATGAAATAAAGGATATTAAGAAAGTTAGTTATAATAATTTAGGAGTTAAAAATGGAAGCTTTACTTATTATGGTATTGGTTTTTGTCGGATACTTAATAATGTATCAGCTTTACGGAAAATTTATCGGGAATAAAATATTTGCATTAAGCAATAAAAATAAAGTCCCTTCGGTTGAACTCAAGGATGATACTGATTATGTACCTACAAAAAAGGAAGTAATATTCGGACACCACTTTTCATCAATAGCCGGAACAGGACCAATAGTCGGACCAGCGATTGCAGTTATTTGGGGCTGGCTGCCGGCTCTTTTGTGGGTGTTTATCGGATCAATAATTATGGGAGCCGTTCACGATCTGGGTTCCTTAATTATTTCAATGCGTAATCAGGGTAAATCTATTTCAGAGTATACGGCAAAATATATCAACAGCCGTACAAAATATTTCTTCTTCTTTATTGTATTTCTTGAACTCTGGATTGTTGTATCTATATTTGGTCTTATTATTGCAATTTTATTTAATATGTATCCGGGATCAGTTCTCCCGGTTTGGTTTCAAATTCCAATTGCTGTTGCTTTAGGCTATATGATTTATAAAAAAGGTGCTAATGCAACAAAAGGAGCTATAATATCCGTAATATTAATGTATGTTACAATTGTGATAGGAACCTATGTTCCGTTAGCATTACCTTCATCAATTTTAGGACTTTCACCAATTGCTGTTTGGTCAATTATACTTTTAATATATGCTTATATCGCGTCGATTCTTCCGGTAACTCGTTTACTTCAGCCGCGTGACTATATAAATGCATACCAATTATTAATTGCAATGACATTATTGGTATTAGGAGTTTTGTTTGCCGGTTTCGGTGGAAACCTCAATGTTGTTGCACCGTCGGTTCAAGCTGCTCCAGCCGGTGCACCTCCGTTATGGCCGTTCTTGTTTATAACTATTGCATGCGGAGCTATCTCGGGATTTCATTCTTTAGTTTCTTCCGGCACTTCAGCAAAACAAGTAAGACAGGAATCAGATTCTATTTTCGTTGGCTACGGAGCAATGCTCACAGAAGGCGCTCTAGCTACATTAGTTATTATTGCAACGGTTGCCGGGATAGGTCTGGGCTATAATAATCACGGACAAACATTATTCGGCATTCAAGCATGGACTAGTCATTATTCTTCATGGGCAGCAGCTGCCGGATTAGGTTCTAAGGTCGGTGCTTTTGTAGTTGGAGCTGCAAATTTACTCGCTTCATTCGGAATTCCTAAAGTAATTGCAATTATAATTATGGGTGTTTTTGTCGCTTCATTTGCAGGTACAACTCTGGATACGGCAACAAGAATTCAAAGGTATTTACTAACAGAAACTTTTCCGAAAACATTTAAAAACAGATATTTCTCAACAGCGGTTGTTGTATTATTTGCTCTTGCTTTAATTTTTTCAACCGGTGCAAATGGAAAAGGTGCACTTGCTTTATGGCCTTTATTTGGTGCAGTAAACCAAACACTTGCCGCATTGGCATTAATTATTGTTACGGTTTACCTTAAAGAAAAATTAAACTGGGGCTGGATTGTCAGCGGTATTCCGGCCGTATTTATGTTAGTTATGTCTCTTTGGGCAACAATTCTAAATCAGGTTTCCTTTGGAAAGAGCAACAATATCTTATTACAGGTAATTAATTTTATTATTATAGTATCGATGATTTGGGTTGCTATTGAAGGATTTACAAAGTTTATTAAAACCAAGACTATTCCTCCTTCATCAGTCTCAGAACCTGTACATGATGCTCTTTAGCACAAGAATTGTAAAAATTTTGTTGAGGAGAGGTTGTCTTAAAAATAATTTCTTAATTTAAAGCGGAATAGAAAATCGGATTCGAATTCTTCTTTTAAGACAGCCTTTTTTTTATTTTCTCTACTATAAAATGTTCTGGATATTTAAATGCTTGAACCGGACATTCGGCTGGATTTAAGAAAAACTTATTTTAAACTTTTAATACCGTTAACCGTTATTCTCATTATTTTCTATTTGTTAAAAATATTCGGTGCACTGGATAACATTCATGTAGGATATTTAAAATTGATTTCTATTTTATTTTTTATACTTGCCGGTATATTCGGTGTAGCATTCCCTATTTTTTACAGGACTTTATTCATAAGTAAATTAAAAAATATTAAAACTATTTCAAAAGAAGAATTTATAAGGTTTGAAAAAAGATTAATTATTATATCTATGCTTACACCTTATTTTATTATTATGCCTATCATATTTAATTTTCCGGATTTTTATTTCGGCGGCATTATTCTTTTCTCTATTTATGCTGTGTACTATTTTTATCCTTCAAAGGCAAGAATTGATTTTGAAAAAAGAATTTTCCGTATAAAATAAGAAGTTTCATAACCAAAATTTATAAAGAATTGATTTTAATTATGAAAGAATCAATTGATAAAATAATGCGACAATTGTCTTCCTTTTTTAAATATTTTGATGCAGCATCAAAAAATAAAGCAATTGATATTATGGAATTCGAACTAGGTGAAATGGAAAACATTTTTGCATTGCTTGTGCTGGGAGCATTTATAGGATTCCCCTCCCCTCCAATGCAAATTACTCTGGATTTGATGCCCGATATGGAAAATCATTTCTTAATGATGTTAAATAAAGTAGATACGGCAGAAAGTCCTATTTCGGATTTATTGTCAGCTTTTGATGTTATATGAAATATGTAAATGGAATCTAAAAACATTAGTTTATTTTTTTTAGGGAAAGGAGGAGTAGGCAAGTCAACAACTTCTGCTCTTATTGCCGTTTATCTTGCCGGCCAGGGAAAAGATGTCCTTCTGGTTTCTATGGATCCGGCACATAATCAATCGGATATTTTTGAAACTTCCCTTTCAGAAAAGCCTTATAATATTACAGATAATTTAGCTGCATCAGAAATAAATATAGACTTGTGGATTAAAAATTATCTTTCGGAAATTGAAGCTCAAATAAAACACTCATATTCATATTTAACGGCGTTGAATTTGGAAAATTATCTGGATGTGATTAAATATTCTCCTGGTATCGAAGAATATGCGATGCTGCTGGCATATAAAGAAATTCAGAAAAAATATTTTGAAAAAGATTATATCATTTACGATATGCCTCCTACTGCCCTGACATTAAAATTTTTCGGACTTCCGAAATTATCGATGTTATGGATTGAAAAGCTGCTCGATCTTCGAAATGAGATCATAAAAAAAAGAGAAATAATTACGAAAGTCAAAATCGGCAGTAAAGAAATCGAAAGAGATAAGATACTCAACAAATTAAACGAACAAGTAAAAAATTATAATCTTATAAGCAAAAATTTCCAGGATAATAAGAAAACAATAATAAATCTTGTAATGAATAACGACAAATTGTCTTTTTCCGAATCGGAATTAATAATAAAAAAATTAGGCACGTTTAATTTGTTTATAAGCAATATTATAATAAATAAAATACAGCAGGATTTTTCAATTCATGAAATACAAAAAAGGTTTAAACATAATTCCATTAAAACTTTTCCGCTTAGTAAAATTCCTTTAATCGGATTATTATCATTGAAAAACTTTATTGCTTCAGGTGTTTTACTCGAGGGTTTTTGAATTAATATATTTTTAATTTAAACAGTATTAAATAATAAGGCCAAAAGTATAAATCATTTGCATTGGAAAGATTAAGATGGATGAATTAATGAAACAAAAGCTTTCGGATTTATTAGAAAGAGTTAAAGAACCGCAAAGCGGTTTAACTATCAGCCAATTAGGAATGATAGAGGGTATTAAACACGAACCAATAACCAACAAATTATTAGTCGTAACTAATCCCAAGATAACTTCCAAGGCATGCTGTATGGTATTTAATCTTTTTGAAGTGGGTGAAATTGAAGACTTAATTGCATTTGAACTTAAGAAAGAATTCCCGAATGTTAAAGTAGAATTTACTAATTCAAGCCGTTAAATAATTTTACCAAACATATATGAAAAATGGATTCGGAAATATTTTATAGTGATTTATTTGTGTATAAAAAATAAGAGATGAATATCGGTAATTATTTATCAAATTAATAAAATTGCTTGGTGTATCCTAGCAAATTAGTAATATATCAAATAAATTCAATCGGAGGTAACATGTCAGAAGAAACAAAGATTGTTGATACTACTGCTAATCCGGCACCATTAGGACTGTTAGGATTTGGTATGACAACGGTATTACTTAATATTGCTAATGCTCACCTTATACCTTTAGGAAGTATGATCTTAGCCATGGGAATATTTTATGGCGGATTGGCACAAATATTTGCGGGCTGGATGGAATGGAAAAAAGGAAATACATTCGGCCTAACTGCATTTACTTCTTACGGTTTGTTTTGGGAATCATTTGTATTTCTTTTTGTAATTCCTAAATTAGGGTGGTGGAGCAGTGCTTCTTTGGGTGGAGTAATTGCATATCTTATTATGTGGGGTTTGTTTACCTTTGTGATGTGGATAGCTACCTTTAAACACAATAAGGCTCTTCAAGTAGTATTTTTAACTTTATGGGTTCTGTTTGGGCTGTTGGCTTTAGGAGAAGCAACGGGAAGTAATGTAATTAAAATAATAGCAGGATGGGAAGGCATCTTCTGCGGTTTTTCTGCTGTTTATGCCGGTCTAGGGCAGGTATTAAATGAAACTTATAAGAAAACCGTCTTTCCACTTGGATAAATTGGTATTCATTAATAATAGTATTTAGAAGGAGTTAATAAATGAGTAAACAAAAGAATGATGAAATTTCGGAAGCTCAAATTGCTGTTCATTGGAAAGAAGAAGATTATTTTGAACCTTCTGCAGGGTTTAAAGCACAGGCTAATCTTAAAGATGATAAAGTATTAAATAAATTTGGAATAGAGAATTTTCCTCAATGTTTTGAAGAGTATGCCAATATGCTTGACTGGTATAAAAAGTGGGATAAAGTACTTGATTCAAGTAATCCCCCGTTCTTTAAATGGTTTACCGGCGGTAAAATAAATGCTTCATATAATTGTTTAGATAGACATTTAGCTAAATACAAGAACAAAACTGCAATACACTTTATACCTGAACCGGAAGATGAACCTATTCAGCATATAACTTTCCAGGAACTATATAATAGAGTCAATGAATTCGCAGCTTTGTTAAAAGACTTCTGCGGAGTAAAACCCGGTGATACCGTTACATTGCATATGCCGATGATTCCGGAAATTGCAGTTGCAATGCTTGCATGCGCCCGAATCGGCGCTATTCATTCTCAGGTATTTTCAGGGTTTTCTGGCAAAGCCTGCGGAGAACGGGTTGCAGATGCAAAAAGTAAAGTACTTATTACTGCCGATTCATACTATCGCGGCGGAAATTTAATTGATCATAAAGAAAAAGCAAATGTAGCTTATGAAGAAGCTTTAAAAGAAGGACAAAAATTAGAAAAGATACTTATATTCGAAAGATACCCGGGAAAATATTCTGCAAAAACACCTTTAGTTGAAGGACGGGATTTCCTTGTTAATGATGTAATTAAAAAATATTATCATCATAAAGTCGAACCTGAACAACTTTCATCTGAAGATACTCTTTTCATAATGTATACATCCGGTTCAACAGGAAAACCAAAAGGAGCCCAGCATTCTATCGGCGGATATATGTCTTATGTAACGGGCACATCAAAATATATACAGGATATTCATCCTGAAGATGTATATTGGTGTATGGCTGATATCGGATGGATTACAGGACATTCGTATATAATTTACGGTCCATTAGCACTTGCAGCATCTTCAGTAATTTATGAAGGCGTTCCGACATATCCGGATGCAGGACGACCATGGAGAGTTGCCGAAGAATTGGATGTGAATATTTTCCACACTTCTCCAACTGCAATCCGTGCTTTAAGACGTGTCGGCCCGGATGAACCGGCAAAATACAATTATCATTTCAAACATATGACTACAGTCGGTGAACCTATTGAACCGGAAGTTTGGAGATGGTATTATAATACAGTTGGTAAAAAAGAAGCTGCTATTGTTGATACCTGGTGGCAAACAGAAACCGGAGGATTTCTATGTTCTACAATTCCCGGAATACACAAAATGAAACCCGGAAGCGCAGGCCCCGGTGTACCTGGAATTTATCCCATAATCTTTGATGATGAAGGCAAACCTCTTCCGGCCGGAAGCGGAAAAGCAGGTAATATATGTATTCAAAATCCTTGGCCAGGAAGAATGCTTACCATCTGGGGCGATGATGAAAGATTTATCAGACAATACTATCAGCGATATAATAAAGATCCCAAAAGTAAAGATTGGCATGATTGGCCGTACTTTGCGGGTGATGGTGCCGTAGAAGCACCTGACGGTTATTTTAGAATTCTAGGACGAATTGATGATGTTATAAATGTAGCCGGTCATCGCCTGGGAACTAAAGAACTTGAATCTGCTGCATTAATGTGTCAGGAAGTAGGAGAAGCTGCAGTTGTTCCGGTAGCAGATCAGATAAAAGGTAAAATTCCTCATATCTTTGTTTCTCTTAAGCCAGGTATTCAGCCGAGTGCGGAAATACAAAAGAAAGTTTCGGATACACTTGCGCGTGAAATAGGTCCTATCGCTAAACCTGGCAAAGTATGGATAGTTTCCGATATGCCTAAGACACGTTCCGGTAAAATCATGCGAAGAATATTATCGGCTGTTGCAAATAAACAGGATGTCGGTGATATCACTACACTTGCAAATCCACAAGTAGTAGAAGAAATAAAAAAATTAGCTTAAGCTAACATTTAACGTAGGCTCTTAAATTTGATTTGAGCCTTCGTTTTTTTAATTTTCTTGTACCATATAATTATTAGTATGAAGAGAACATCATGTTCCGAATAATACCTGAAGGTTTGGAATATAAGGAACACGTTTTATTAAAAAACGGAGAAGGTCTCTATATAAAGCCAGCCACTTTAGAAGATATACCATTAGTTCAATCTTTTACCAAACGCATATCCCAAGAGAGCCTTCGAATGCGTTTTATGGCATCGGTTTCAGAAATTCCATCTAATATTATTTACGATCTTTGCAGCGGCGACTTTACTCAATCAGGATCTCTTTTAGCTATAAAGGGAAATGATATTTCACAGGTAGTTGGACTTGGAAATTATGTTGCTATGGGTAACGGCCGTTCTGCGGAAATATCCTTTTTAGTAGAAGATTCTTATCAAGGAAAAGGAATCAGCACATTGCTTCTGGAACGATTAGCCGGACTTGCAGCCGCCAATGGTTTCGTAGAATTTGAAGCAGAAGTTTTACCTGATAACCAGCCAATGTTAAATGTAATGAAAAGTTCCGGATTTGAGAACCATCAAGTCTGGAGTTCAGATACCGTACACATAGAGCTGCCTGTTCAAGGTGCTGCAGGATTATGGGAAAGAACTGATCTTAGAGAAAGAATTGCAGTAGCCAATTCTTTAATTCCACTTCTTCGCCCAAAAGTTGTCGCCGTAATTGGTGCTTCAAGAGAATCTTCATCAGTGGGAAATATTATTTTTAAGAACATACTTTCAGGTAATTATTCAGGTACTGTTTATCCTGTAAATCCCCAGGCAATCTCAGTTAACGGAATAAAAGCATATTCATCCGCAAAAGAATTACCGGAACGTGTTGATCTTGCTGTAATAGCAGTAAGAGCAGACAAAGTTCAAGAAGTTGCTGAAGAAGCTATTGAAGCAGGAGCTAAAGGGATTGTTGTCGTATCGGCAGGTTTTGCTGATGCAGGACCAGAAGGTTTACTAAGACAAAAAAATCTTGTTAACCTTGTTCGTAAACACGGAGTTAGACTACTAGGTCCGGGATGCTTAGGATTAATGAATACCAATTCGGAGATAAGTTTGAATGCCAGCCTTGCACCTAAAATTATGCCTCCCGGTCAGGCAGGATTTTTTTCTCACTCAGCAGCATTAGGCTTGGTAATTTTAGAATATGCAATGGAAAAAGGTGTTGGTTTTACAACTTTTGTCTCCGCCGGAAACAGGGCGGACGTTTCGGGTAATGACCTATTGCAATATTGGGAAGAGGATTTAAACACTAAAATGGCTATCCTATATCTTGAAACTTTCGGCAATCCAAGGCGTTTCGTTAGAATAGCTAGAAGAATGACTTATAAAAAACCTATTCTTTGCGTTAAAGGTGCAAGAAGCATTGTCGGCCAAAGAACCGTGGAAGCCAAAAGCGGTGCACATGCCGGAGGAATCCAGGAAGTTGAAGCATTATTCCAGCAAACCGGAATTATTTTAGCGCCGACGTTGGAAGATCTATTTGATGTAGCTCTTGTTCTTGCAAATCAGCCTCTGCCAAGAGGTAATAACGTAAGTATTATAGCCAATTCGGCCGGAATGGCAACAATTTTTGCAGATGCTTGTGAAATGAACTATTTAAATATTGCCGGACCTGGTGTTATCGATCTCGGAGCATTTACATCACCGGAGATGTACGAATTTACCGTTAAGGAAGCCCTTTTAAATGAAAGTGTTGACTCCCTATTAGTAGGTTTTGCATGTGTAGGGAACTGTGATGCGAATAAAATTGCTCAAGCTATTCGCAGAGGTGTTGATTCGGTAGAAGAAAAGACCGGGATGGAAAAGCCGGTATTACTTTGTTTAATGGGTGCAACAGGTGCAATCTCGTTAGTTGATGAATCAAAAAATAAAAATAGCAGACACAAGTTTCCCGCATTCCGATTTCCTGAATTAGCAGTGAATGCACTCAGCAGAATAGTTCGCTATGTGGAATTTAAAAAACAACCCCTCGGAAAATTAGTTTGGTATGAAGATGTTCATGCAGGTGAAGCACGTCAGCTTATTCAAAATATTCTAATAAAAACTTCTCTTTCTCAACAAATAATAAATCTTGATAAAAATTCATCAATTGAATTGCTGAAACTCTTTGGGATTATATATTTAGAAACTGAAAAAGATGATACAACCTATACAATAAAGGTTAGGCCGGACCCTTTGTTTGGTCCTGTAATTGAAATTATTCTCCCGGTATCCCGGACTGTTTTAAGAATTACTCCTTTAACAGATAGAGATATTGAAGAGATAATTCAGGAAATTCAGCCGGAAAATAACAGAGGAATATACCAGGTTCTCGGCAGGCTGTCTCAAATGATTGAAGAAATTCCGTGGCTATGGAGCTTTGAAGCTAAAGCAATTCTGGGAAACAAACCTATCTTAATTTCCAGTTTGATAATAACTATAAAAACAGGCGGTGCAGAAAGACCGTCTTATTAAATATATTAAAGCGGGAAAATTTTATGTTAATTCGAGAAGTAATGAATAAAGATGTTATCACAATATCTCCTGATACTAAGTTAAGTGATGCATATGAATTAATGAATAAAAAAAATACTCGACATCTGCCTGTAGTAGATATAGATAAGCTTGTAGGAGTTGCAACTGATAGAGACCTTCGTCTTGCTACAAGCAGGCTGGCAAAAAAATTTTTTGATCCTGATACACCAGTAAAAGAAATAATGAGTCAACCTGTTCAATTTGCTCACCCTGCTGATCCGATTGAAATAGCTACCCAAATAATGCGTGAATTTAAAATCGGATGTATGCCCGTAGTAGAAAATTCAAAATTAGTCGGTATTGTAACCATCACGGATTTACTGGATGCTTTATTATTACTAACAGGAATTCATAGGCCTTCGGGACGACTTGATGTCCGCCTTCAAAATAAAGCCGGTGAATTAGCTAGGTTAACTGCTATTATTGCCGAAAGAAAAGTAAACATTCATTCAATTCTCACTTATCCTGAAAAAGATAGATCAATTAGATTGGTACTAAGAGTAGGAACAATTGAAATTAAATCGCTTGCCGAAGCTTTATGCAACGCAGGATTTCAAGTAATTTGGCCGGTTCACATTGCATGTGTCAGTTGATTTATCATCCCGACTATAAAAAATACGATCTTGGTCAGGATCACCCTTTCGATCCAAGGCGCGCCGAAATGGTTTTGGACTTATTAAAAGAAATCGGTTACCTCAAGCAAAAAATAATTAAACCCGAGCCTTTAAGTGTTCAAGACCTATTAGTAGTACATGACCCTGAATATATTAATGCAATAGAAACAGTTAGTGGAGGAAAGGACTTTCCTAATATCGAGGATTATGGTTTGGGAACCTTAGATAATCCAATAGTACCTGATATGGCCGAAGCAGCACGTTTACAAGCAGGCGGTACGGTTTTGGGTGCTGAACTTCTTATTCAGAACAAAGCAAATAAAGCGCTTCAATTAGGCGGCGGTTTTCACCATGCCAGAACAAGCATGGCTGAAGGATTTTGTTTATATAATGATCTTGCCCTGGCAATTAGAAAAATGACTAATAACGGCTGGCATGTTGTTTATCTGGATTTAGATGTTCATCATGGAGATGGTGTCCAGGAAATTTTTTATTCGGATGAAAATGTAATGACAATATCATTTCATGAATCGGGTGAATATTTATTCCCGGGTACAGGATGGATTTACGAATTGGGCAAAGGGATGGGCAGATCTTTAAAATTGAATCTGCCTTTAGAACCTTTTACTGAAGGCAAATCATATTTGGAAGTTTTTAACGGCGT
>Ga0307441_1000146_pt1 | contig 28446 bp, 23 predicted proteins | sample SalMarWE160420MG_FD_202149 | JGI IMG/M metagenome (GOLD analysis project Ga0307441, IMG submission 202149) | Salt marsh sediment microbial communities from the Plum Island Ecosystem LTER, Massachusetts, United States - WE1604-20 | ecosystem: Environmental > Aquatic > Marine > Intertidal zone >... | reverse complement strand
CGCCTGCCCGGGATGCCGAATTCCCCATGCGCTGAATACCCCAGCCCCTGAAGCCCGGACTCGCGGGCACTCAACTCGTTCAAGGACTCTACGGCCAGAAGGATATCGATAACGGCCTTTGCCGACATACCCGGGATCGCGGTGCTCCCGATGTGAACGCACTGCAGCCTCAGGCCCGCCAACGCACCCCGGATTGCCACTGCCCCTCGCTCGTACAGTTCGGGCCACGCGGGGTCGTAGTCCACAATTTCCACCGTTCGTCCCATTTCTTGTCGGATACGACCCTTCTGGCAAGGCGATGAATCCGGTCTCTGAGTGATCAACATGCGTGGGTCGGCAAAATCAGGCGATCCCTTTACTGTTTTCCGTTCGAACCGAGCTTCTCGGTTACGTAGTAGTTGTTCTTGCCTTCATCTTCGTAGGTATCGAGTATGCTCAAGCCGGCCTCCTCCAAAAGATGCTCATATGTCTTGAGCCCAAGCGACAGGCAGTCAATGCCGGTATGCATGTCCTGCCAGGTGCCGATTTCCTTGGGGAACCTCTGCACAGGCCGCTGAAGCGGCGCTCACGGCGTTGCAAAGGAGCTCGGAATGCTCATTTACTCCTCGTAAACTGCGCTTCCTCGCTCCTTTGCGCCTTGCGATCATCCACTTGATCGACCTGTGCAGAGGTTCCGTAGGTGCTGTAAACAGAAACCGCCCACCAGCGACAAGGGCATCGGAGACTCGGGCGATTACCGCAGCCTGTTCATGGGCCGGCAACAGGAACAGCAACCCAACGGCAACAGCCCCATCGAACGTTCTGGCGAAGAAATCACTATCCTGGACGCTTTCGCATCGTATGGGTAGCGCAGGAAATCTGGATCGGAACTCGGAAACCAGCGTTGGGGAACTGTCTATTGCCCACACCTCCAGTCCGGCGTTCACAAGTTCCCTGCTGACCGGATAACCGCCTCCACAGGCAATCTCCATGACTTCGGCACCCCGCGGGAGCCCGCGCGCCCACCGGCGTACGACCTCGGCCCCTATGGACGACCGATCACGCCCACGCAGGAACTCACGCGCATGTTGTTCGTATGCAGTTGCAGCATCCACAGTCGGTGGACCTCCTTTGAACGAGCATAGAATGCCGGCGCTCCGCCACCCTTGAAGCGGCAGGCGAACCACGAGCGGACACCATCGCTTCTGCTCTCATAACGGTCCACATGAGCCGCGCCTTGCCGTCGAAAGTAGCGTAGCGCACCGGCAGGTTCCGTCCGCCTGCAGCGCCGTGTTAGCCGACTTATTCTTCGCGATTCCTCTGCGCTCGATCTGCGGCGCAGCGCCGGACGATCCTTTCGACCGTCGTAGGAATGGGGCGACGTAGGCCCGCTTCCATAGCGCCTTCACGGTCGTCCGCGGCGGAGTAAGTAAAAGCGAGGGCGAGCTTTCTGCACAAAACGGGGAGCCCCGTTCACATCGAATGGTTCTTCGTGGGTGATCGTCCAGCTACCGAAAGCTTGTTCGATCTCTTGCCGAGCTATCCCCCGCGGCAGCGGTCCTCTACGAGCCGGAGAAAATGCGTACATCAGGAGCGAGGCGTCCTCGGAGGCGACCGCCGTTACCTCCTGGGCAACCGCCCGTACTTGCTCCGGCGCGAGACCATGTACGGCGCCAAAGTCCAGGATGAGGCGAAATCCCGAGCCAATGCCTATGGCCGTGAGCGACGTGATACTCCCTTCGACGAATAGACTGTCCACGCCGGCTCCTCGTGCGCGTTCGCGGGCTGTGCGCACCGCTTTCGGCACGATGTCGACGCCGGTTACCTCCCATCCGCGTTGAGCCAATCGAACCGACCAGAACCCGGTGCCGCATCCCAGATCGAGCGCGCGCCCGTGAGGGGGTTCTCGACCACTCTCCTCTTGGTCAAGGAGCGCAACGGCCTGGTCACCAATAGGAAGCGACGGCATCCGCTCCCAGGGCGTTAAGCCGATCAGGTACTGAATTTTGTAGAAAAGCCTCATTCAATCTCCCGGTACGGCCTTGGCGGCTAACGTATGAATGGACCACTGTAGCGGTATAGCACGACGCCCCCAGCGGTGTTATTGGCACGCACTTCTCCTTGTCCTTTCATTGCCGCAGCATGCGGGCTGGCCGGAGGGGTGTTATTCAGGGCGGGCGGTGCTTGCACCCGCTTTCCGGAGTTATACGGCTGCAGCGGCAAAAAAGACGCCGCGGGGGCGGTCATTGCGACCTTGATCGGAAACGACCGCCAAATCAGCCGATTCGCAAACGGCGGGTGGGACGCTAGACAGCGCCGGCGGTCTTTGGTCGGGAATCCCGTTCCCCTGTCGTCGTAAACGACCTATCCGGGCAACAGTGCGTTGGGTGGATACAACGTAAGAGGGGGCGCTCGCGTTCAACGGGGTCCATCGGACGCGGGTACGGCCGCCCGCGCGTATGGCACGTTGCGCAGAAAGTACAACGGCGCCAGAGGGGCGCCGTTGTTGCTGCCCGACGGACCCAGTAGCGCTTTAACGCCGATCGTAGTCCGGCGTCGCGCTGATCTGGTGGATGCTGAGGTCGGCGCCTTCGTATTCCTGCTCCTGGGTCAGGCGCAGGCCCACCGTGGCCCTGAGGGTGCCGTACACCACCAGCCCGCCCACCAGGGCGACGCCGATGCCGAGGCCGGTGCCGATCAACTGGGACATGAAGCTGACGCCACCCACTCCACCGAGGGCACGGATGCCGAAGATGCCGGCGGCGATGCCGCCCCAGGCGCCGCACAGCCCGTGCAGGGGCCACACGCCCAGCACGTCGTCGATGCGCCAACGGTTCTGGGTGAGGGTGAAGGTCCACACGAACAGGGCGCCGGCGACGATGCCGGTGACCAGCGCGCCCAGGGGGTGCATGACGTCCGAGCCCGCGCAGATGGCCACCAGGCCGGCCAGCGGGCCGTTGTGGACGAAACCCGGGTCGTTGCGGCCGGCGGCGAGGGCCGCCAGGATGCCCCCCACCATGGCCATCAGAGAGTTGACGGCCACCAGCCCGCTGATGGCATCGATGTGCTGAGCGGACATGACGTTGAACCCGAACCAACCCACCGACAGGACCCACGAGCCCAGCGCCAGAAACGGAATGTTGGACGGGGGATGGGCGAAGATCTCGCCGTTCTTGCCGTAGCGTCCGTGACGGTGGCCCAGCAGACTGACAGCCACCAGGGCGATCCACCCGCCCATGGCGTGCACCACCACCGAGCCGGCGAAGTCATGGAACGGCGCGCCGAAGGTGGTCTGCAGCCAGTGCTGGAAGCCGAACCGCCCGTGCCAGGCGATGCCCTCGAAGAACGGATACACGAACCCCACCAGCACGAAGGTGGCGGCCAGCTGAGGGTAGAACTTGGCGCGCTCGGCGATGCCCCCGGAGATGATGGCCGGCACCGCAGCGGCGAAGGTGAGCAGGAAGAAGAACTTCACCAGCTCATGGCCGTTGTGCACGTTCAGAGAAGCGGCGCCGTGGAAGAAGTTGATGCCGTAGGCGATGCTGTAGCCGATGAAGAAGTAGGCGATGGTGGACATGGCGAAGTCGGCCATGATCTTCACCAGGGCGTTCACCTGGTTCTTGCGCCGGACCGTGCCGACCTCCAGGAAGGCGAAGCCGGCGTGCATGGCCAGCACCATAATGGCGCCCAGTAGGACAAAAAGCACATCCGACGCACTCTGCAAGCGCTCCATGAGACCCCCGTTGTCATTCTCGTTGAACCAATCCGGGGCACTAGTGCACGAAGCGTGCCCGGGAGTCGGCTCAATAAGTTTCAACCAGTTATATGATTATTGATAGGAACGAAGCGCTCCGAATGCACCATGATCGTGCACCGCAGCGCTTGTGTGCCCGTTTATGGTGCATCACTGGGGAGGGTGCCGGCCGAATTGGGGCGCCACGCACTGTCAGCGTGCACGGCGGGCAAAAAAAACCGGCGGACCAGCCGCCGGCGAGTGGAAAGTCATGCATCGCGCTCTTTGGGGAGAGAGCAAATGAGGCAGTTACACTATGCCGTCACCGGGATCCGGATTTCCGTGACGGCCAGCACAAACCGGCAGCCTTTACGTCAGGGATCGGCGGTGGGATCCAGGCGGGCGCGCAGGCGCTGGTGGTACTCGCGCTCCACGGCCGGATGGCGGCGCCCGGGCCGCATCATGTCCAGGCGCCGCAACAACATCTGCAGCCGCCGCTCGGCCTCGGCCCGCACGTCGGGTGCTTCGGCAATGGCCAGCAGCTCGTCCACCGCCCTGATCTCCCGGCGCACGCCCACCTCCGGCGGCAGATAGCCGGCGTTCTTCAGGATGCGGTAGGCAACCCGCAACTCGGGCGGCACCAGGGTGTCGTCGTCCAGATCCAGGGGCCGACCGGCCCCCGGCAGATCGTCCAGCTCGCCGCGGGCCAGCGATTCCAGAATGCGCCGCTCGGCAAGTTCGTCCAGCAGATCCATTCCTTCTCCCCGCGCCGGCCGGTGCCGTTACAGACCGCGCCGTTTGGCCTGTTCCCAGAGACCGTCCAGCTCGGCCAGGTCCACGTCGGGGCCTGGCTCACGGCCCTGCTCGGCCAGCCGCTTCTCTATATAGGCGAAGCGGCGCTCGAACTTTCCGTTAGCGTCCCGCAGGGCGCTCTCCGGGTCCACACCCGTGCGCCGGGCAAGGTTCACGCAGGTGAACAGCAGGTCGCCCATCTCCTCGGCGACCGCCTCGTGGCGGTCCTCGGCCAGGGCACCGCGCAGCTCGGCAATTTCCTCTTCCAGCTTGTCCAGCACGCCGGCCGCCTGATCCCAGTCGAAACCCACCCGGGCAGCCCGCTTCTGGAGCTTGGCCGCCCGCACCAGGGCCGGCAGGGCCCGGGGGATACCGCCCAGCACGCCGGCTTCGCGGCCGCCCCGGGCGGCTCGCTCGGCCTGCTTGTGGGCTTCCCAGGCGACCGTCTGCTCGCCGGCGCTGCCCACCGTCTCATCGCCGAACACGTGGGGATGGCGCCGGATCAGCTTGTCGCTGATGGCCCGCACCACATCCTCGAAGGCGAACCAGCCCCGCTCGCTGGCCATCTGGGCGTGGTACACCACCTGGAACAGCAGATCGCCCAGCTCGTCGCACAGGTGGGGCCAGTCCTCCCGCTCGATGGCATCCGCCACCTCATAGGCCTCTTCCACCGTGTAGGGGGCGATGCTGCGAAAGTCCTGGCGAATGTCCCACGGACACCCGCTGTCGGGATCGCGCAGCCGTGCCATGATGGCCAGCAGCCGCTCCACCTGCCCGTTGTCACTGTCCTCGATGTTCACCTGCGTTCTCCGGATCGTCCTCCGACGGCGTCATCGCCACGGTCATGGCGTCGAAATCCAGGGACAGTCTGTAGTGACGGATAAAGCCGTGGGCCAGCAGACCGCCCACATGGAAGCCGAAGCGCCTGGCCAGGGGAAAGCCGGCCGCCATCACGCCCCGGGCCGGTCGCGCGCACACCGGTCCCAGACACACCGAGTCGGCGATGAACGGCGCCGTCTCCACCGGGCCGCCGCCGCCGTAACCGTGGCCCGTACCGCCGGATGGCCGCACACCCACGGCGGTGGCCACCTGGCTCGATACCAGGCAATCGTAGCCGGACATGCCGGTGTCGAGAAACCAAAGCAGTGGACGATCGTTGAGCCGCCCCCACGCCACCGGATAGTGATCGCCGGCGATCCAGAAGCGCCGGTCATCCTCCCCCGGCACCTCTGTGGCCCGTTTGCGGCGCTGAAGGTGCAGGGCGCCGCCGGGATAATCCAGCACCACATTGAACCGGGACAACAGCTCCAGCCCGATGATGCCGGCCACCTCGTGACTCTGATAGAAGCCTGCCAGCTGGGTGCTCAGATCCAGGACTTCCAACGGAAGGTCCGCCAACTCGAGCTCGCCCATCTGCAGGGTATCGGCGCGACCGTGGCGCACGCTGCCGTGGCGGCCGCCGGCGAACTGCCCGGTTTCGCGCCCCCCGAGCACCACCCCGGCATTGCGTGCGAACGCCTCGTCCAGCAGCACGTCGCCGGCACCGGTATCCACCAGGAAGGAACCCTGCGCCGATCCGTTCACCACCGCCGACACCAGCGGCAGGGGCTCGGACGCCACGAACGGGATGCTCCAACGGCTTGCCGTGCCCAGCACGCGGTACGGCGGTCGGTTGTCGAATGCCTCCAGGGCGGCGGCGAACTCCGGGCGCCCCAGGCGGCGGAACCAGTCGGCGGCAGCGGCGCTGCGACCGGCGCGCCGCAGGCTCTGGGCCTGCACCCAGCGCCCGTGGGGCGACAGCGGCTGGGAGCCGATGCCGTCCAGATAGCCGATGGCCGCCTCGGGGCGGTTGTCGAGCAGCGCCAGCTCCGCCAGCCGGGTGGCGACGCCGGCGCTGGCCGGATGCTCTCCTTCCAGAGCCAGCAATTCGCGCCGGGCGTCGTCGAAGCGCGCGCCCATCAGCAGCTCTTCGGCACGCTTGCGTGCCCGCGGGTCGTCCGCTCCCGACCGTCCGTCCGCCATGCCTTGTCCCAGCCCTTGAAACGGGTCCGAGAATACCATTTTTGCCCACAGGCCATGGCCGTCACGGGGTCGGAACGACGCCTCGGGGCACGGATTTCGGACCGGCCCCGCAACGGGATGCGTGGGCCGGCGGTGGGGTGCCCGTGCGGGCGGGTTGCAGCGGGCAGGGGCGTGGGCGCGACGACGGCGGCGCTGTCGGGAACGGCCCACGGCGGAGGGTACAGGCCGTTTGAACCGGCACCCGTGAGGCAGATTGGTTACTGTCAATCCAGGGACGGCGGCCGGTCTCCCGGGCGGGCTCGGCGGTACCAGTCCACAAAGGCGGGGCAACGGGGATCGCCCTCCGGCGGCGCCCAGGCCGCGAAGGCCTCGGGGGCGGGCTTGAGGTAAGGGCCCTGTTTGACCTCGAAGAACACAGTGCCGGGCTCCAGGGCCACCAGGGTGTGCCACGCCCCCGGGGGCAGTTCGGCGCCCAGGCAGGCGCCGCCGGCGGTCAGATCGACACGCTCGCTGACGGTGCCGTTCTCCTCGAAGGCCAGCAACGCACAGGCGCCCCGCACCGCCAGCATCAGTTCCCAGCGCACCGGATCCACATGACGGTGCGGACGCACGTAGCTGTCCGGCTCGATGGCATTGAACAGACGCTGCACGGGGTCGTCGGACGTGGGGTGGAAATTGAGGTTTATGCGCCGTCGCGGCGCCTGTTCGGCCCGTTCCACCAGGGCAAGCAGCATGGACTGATCGATCAAGCGCATAACGACGCTCCGACTGGGATTCAAGGACGCCCGCCAGTGTATCGCCTGACCGGCGCCATGCGTAGGTTGGAGAAATGCAGGTTGGGCTGAGCCCAGCGAAGCCCAACAACGAGCAATGGGCATCGACCCGGCGCCTGTTGGGCTTCCTTCGTCAGCCCAACCTACGCAGCCCAACCTGCCGTCCATCCAACCGACCAAGGAAGCCCAGCGGTCCGATGCCGCGGCAGACCCTTGGACCGCCCGAACCATTGACACTGCAACGACCGGACGGTGCAATGCGGCCGACCGCAACCGTCGGCGAGCCGCGAGGTGCTGCCATGACCCAACCCTATCAACCCGTGCCTTCCCATGTCCGCGAGCGGTTGACCATTGCCGCCCTGTGCGGGGAACAGCTGGACCTGTACTGGCAGGACGAACAGTCCATGGACGCGTTCGTGGGCCGGGTCCATGCGGATGGCGTCGTCGAGGAAGACGGCATGGAGTATCTGGTGGGGCGCAACGAAAGGGGCGAAACGGTCCGCATCCGCCTGGACCTGATCCGCAATATGCCCACACCCGTGAAATGACACAGGCGATACAACCAAAAAGGCGGCCCGCAGGCCGCCTTCGATCGGGCACCGCAGTCGCTCAGGCGACCTGCTGCCCGGTGGTTTTGTCGTGTTCCCCGTGATAAGCGGTGATACGTTCCACCTCTTCGCTGGAGCCGAGAAACACCGGCACCCGCTGGTGAAGCCCCTCGGGAGTCAGGTCCATGATGCGCTCGCGGCCGGTGGTGCTGGCACCGCCGGCCTGCTCGACGATGAAGCTCATGGGGTTGGCTTCGTACATCAGGCGCAGCTTGCCGTGCTCGGAACCGGGCCGGCTGTCCCGGGGGTACATGAAGATGCCGCCGCGTGTGAGGATGCGGTGCACTTCGGCCACCATAGACGCGACCCAGCGCATGTTGAAGTTCTTGCCCCGCGGCCCGGCCTTGCCCTGCAGGCATTCGTCCACGTAGCGGCGCACCGGCTCCTCCCAGAAGCGCCGGTTGGACATGTTGACGGCGAACTCCTGGGTGGCGGCGGGAATCTGCATGTCCGGATGGGTGAGGATGAATTCGCCGATGTTGCGGTCCAGGGTGAAGCCGTTGACGCCATGACCGGTGGTCAGCACCAGCATGGAGGCCGGGCCGTAGATGGCATAGCCGGCCGCGACCTGCCGGGTGCCGGGCTGCAGGAAATCCTCGACGCGAGGCTCGGAAACGCCCTCGGGGCAGCGCAGCACGGAGAAGATGGTTCCCACCGACAGGTTCACGTCGATGTTGGAAGAGCCGTCCAGGGGATCGAACAGCAGCAGGTACTTGCCCTTCGGGTACATGGCTGGAATGGGCAGTGGGTCGTCCATTTCCTCCGAGGCCATGGCCGCCAGATGGCCGGTCCACTCCAGCGCCTGCACCATGACGTCGTTGGAAATGACGTCCAGCTTCTTCTGGGTCTCGCCCTGCACGTTCTCGGTGTCGGCCGACCCCAGCACGCCGATCAGGCCCCCGCGGTTGACCGCACAGGAGATCTTCTTGCACGCCGTCAACAGGTCGTTGAGCAACAGACTGAAATCGCCGGTGGCACCGGGGACCCGGCGCTGTTCCTCGATAATGAACTGAGTCAGGGTCTTGTGATGGTCCATGCGCATTTCCCCAAATTAAAAAGGTTGCCCTGTCCTGCTGCAGGCAGCACCCTGGTTTGAAATTCAATTACTTAATAATATATCAGAATATAACGATTAATTAACTATAAAGGGAACGCAAAGGACATGAAAGCCCATGACTGAAGGCCTGATCCTGCTGGCGCTCGCCTGGACCGGCTATTTCGCCCTCCACTCCCTGCTCGCCTCCCTGGGCTGCAAACAGTGGGTGGAACGCCGTTGGCCGGCGCTGGGCGGGCGCTATCGGCTCTGGTACAACGCCCTCGCCGCGATCCTGCTGGTGGTGCCGCTGGGGCTGACCTGGGCACTGCAGGGACCGCTGCTGTGGCATTGGAGCGGGACGGGAAAGTGGGTGGCCTGGGCGGTCACGCTGGTGGGTCTGGCAGGTTTCGTCGCCGCCACGCGCTATTACGACATGGCCGCCTTCATGGGGCTGCGCGGCGGGGCCGGTGGCGCCGAGGACGGCAGCCAGCCGCTGCGCATTTCGCCGCTGCACCGCGTCGTGCGCCACCCCTGGTATTTCTTCGGACTACTGATCCTGTGGAGCCGGCCCATGGACGCCGCCTGGCTGGTGAGCGCCCTGTGCATCACCGCGTACGCTGCCGTGGGCTCGCATCTGGAAGACCGCAAGCTGGTGGTGCTGTACGGCGACGCCTACCGCCGCTACCGGCGGCAGGTGCCCGGCCTGATTCCCCTGCCCTGGCGCTGGCTGGACCGGCGCAGCGCGGCGGCGCTGGAAACGATGGCCGCCCCCCTCAACCGATCAGCGCATCGATGAGCTGATCTTCCAGTTGGATCCGATCGGCCAGTTCCTCCCCCAGCTGCGACAGATCGTCGGCCAGGGTCGACAGGCATTCGTTCAACTCCGCCGCGGCATAACGGTCATTGAACGCCAGGGTCTTGTCGGTGATGACCGCGATACGCGGATAGATGCGTTCGGCCACATCGCGCACCGCCGCCCGGCGCTCGCGCCGTTCCGCCACATAGCGGTAGAGCTGGAAATGGGCACTGGCGGTGTAGTCAATCAATGCCTGACAGAACTGCTGCAACGCCTCGGCAGTGAACGCCTCGGCGGTGAACGGGCGCAGGCGCGCCAGTTCCGCGTACAAGGCCAGCGTCTCGTTGCGGGACGCCACCAGGCCGGTCAGGCGGTTCTGGGATGGAGAGCGCCTCTCCAGGCCCGTCCCTTGATCTGCTCTCATGGGTACCCCTCGCACCATTGTTTCTTATTCGAGCTTCGGATGGTAACAAAAAGCCGCCCCCTTGCGTCCGGGGTCCGCCCGGGAACGTCGGCGGCCAGTCGTGTCTAACCCTCTGAGGGCTGGGAAGCCCGGGCCGGAAACGGAGCAATTCCCGCCAAAAACTAGGGAACCAATCTTGACTAAAGCAGTCAACTATTATTAAGATAATTCCCTAGTGAAGTAGTCGGGTTTTGTCCGTCAACGGTGCTTCAATCGACAGCACAAGGGGTTAGCTTATGAAACTCTCAACCAAAGGACGTCACGCGATCACTGCCATGATGGAACTGGCAATTCGCCACAAACAGGGACCCGTCACCCTTGCGGACATCTCCGTGGAACAAGCCATTTCGGTTTCGTACCTGGAGCAATTGTTCGCACGCCTGCGCAAGAGCGGCCTGGTGACCGGCCTGCGCGGACCGGGCGGCGGGTATTGCCTGCGCCGGCCGGCCAGCGAGATCAGCATCGCCCAGATCCTGGAAGCGGTGGACGACGCCGTGCAGAGCCCTGCCGTCGGCGCGGATGTGACCCACGCCAGCGCCGAGGTGCCTCAGAGCATGCGGTTGTGGCGCCAGCTGAGTGGCCGTGTCTACGGGTTCCTCAACGACATCAGCCTCGCCGAAGCGGTGGAGGAAAAGGCCTCCACTGAAGAAACACCCAAAGACGACCCTCGCTTCGGAGCCGGATACCACCACCAGGACGAACGCTCCGCCGCCTGACCCCCAATTTAAGCGCTAACACGCCATACGCGGGTGCCGCGGCGCCCGCGTATGGCGATTATCCGGCCGCCTGCGGGCGCCGGTCACCTCCCCCGCCGCCGTAATCCCCAATCAGTCCTTTGTGCCACTGCCGGCTGCGCTCGGGCGGCCAGGGTGGTTAGAATGGCGTCATGGAAGCCCACGCCGGTGAAATCATCTGCCGACGCCATGACGACATGGGTGTGATGGAAGTGGTCGACGACGCCATCACCCGCACCCTGTACTTTGGCACGCCGGCCAAGCAGAGCAGCATGCTGCTCACCAATCCGCGCGCCCTCGCCCTGTCTTACACGCGCGCCATGTGCGCGTGCCTGCTGTTTCAGGATGCACCGCGCCGCGCGCTGCTGGTGGGCCTCGGCGGCGGCTCGCTGGCGCGCTTCATTCTCCATCACTTCCCCGATTGCCGCATCGACGCACTGGAACCGCGGTCGGCGGTGGTGGACATCGCCCGCGAGTATTTCGCACTGCGCAGCGAGTCGCGCCTGAACGTGATAGACGCCGACGGTGTCGACTACCTGCAGCAACGTTCCGCGAGCGAACCCGGCTACGACCTGATCCTCGTGGATGCATTCGACGCACGAGGTCTGGCCGCCGGCGTCACCACCGACAACTTCTGCAACGGCTGCCGCGCCGCGCTGACCGACGCCGGCGTCCTGGCGGTGAATCTGTGGGCAAACGATTCGCGCGACTTCCGCCAGGGCTACCGTTGCCTGCGCACCGCCTTCGACGACCAGGTGCTGCGCCTGCCGGTGGAACGGCGGGGCAATGTGATCGCATTGGCACTGCCCCGCCCCATCGCCGCGGAGGAACTCAAGGGGCTGCGCGGCAAAGCCGAGGATCTCGCACAACGACACGGGCTGGAGTTCACCGCGCTGCTGCGGGGGCTGCGCCGACACAACACCGGCCTCGTGCGCCGCGTATTCTGGTAGCGCATGCGTGCGCCCGTACGATCTTCACCCTTTCCATGCCTGACAACCGGATGCCGACCGTGACCGACGATCTGCTGCACCTGTTCCCGATCCCCACGCAGGCGGTGTCCCTTCTGGGCTGCTATCTCGCCCACAAGCTGCATCAGCGTGGACAGAACGGCAGGCCCTTCGTCTACACCAACTTCATCACCAGCCTGGACGGCCGTATCGCCCTGGCCGCATCGGGGCGCGACACCCACCAGGTGCCGCCCGCCATCGCCAATCCCCGGGACTGGCGCCTGTACCAGGAGCTGGGCGCCCAGGCGGACGTGCTGATCACCACTGCGCGCTATCTGCGTCAGCTGGCCATCGGCGAGGCCCAGGACATGCTGCCGGTCGGGGATTCGCCGGACTTCGAGGACCTGCGTCGCTGGCGTCTTGCCCAGGGGCTGCAATCGCAACCCGATGTGGCGGTGCTGAGCGCAAGCCTGGATATTCCCCCCGAGACGCTCACCGGCCTGGGCGACCGGCGACTGTACGTGATCACCGGCGAGAGCGCCGACGAGGAGCGCATCGCGGCGCTGCGCGATCATGGGATCGACGTGCGCCTGGCCGGCAGCGGCCATGGCGCCGACGGTCACCGGTTGATTCAGACCCTGGCAGAGGAAGGCTACCGCAGCATCTACGCCATCGGCGGCCCGTCGGTCATGCACACCCTGGCGGCCGACGGCGTGCTGGACCGGCTGTATCTGACCCACGCCCATGTGGTGCTCGGGGGCGAGGACTTCGACACCTTTGCCTGGGGCTCGGAGCTCAGTCCCGCTCTGGCCCTGCAGATGGGCGGCCTGTACTACGACCCGGTGGCGCCCACCGGCGCCGGTCAGCTGATGGCCTACTACGACTGCCAGGTCCGCGAAGATCTGATGTTCCCGCTGCCCGATCCCCACGCGGCCCGCTGACGACGCCCTCAGAAATTCTGGTCGGTGGTCCGGCCTGCGGTGATGGTCACCGCTGCCGGCGCAGAGAAAATCAGCGTCTGCGCCGTGGTGGGGTCATCGATGCCAGCATCGCAGGTAAACGCCGCTTCATAGGTGCCCTGCTGAATGAAGGGGATGGTGTATCGATAGCTGCCCGTCTGACCATCGTAGGTGACGTCGGCGGTGGTGATGGGACCCGGATTGGCGGTGTCCGAAGTGTTGATGTCGGTGGGCGTCGCGCCGGCGGGAAACAGATAGACCGCCGCGGTGTAGCCGTTGGGATAGGCGCTCGCGCACTGGCTGATCTCGGTGGTGCTGACCGAGCCGCTCAGCGCACCCACCGTGCTGTTGTCCACCAGGCGCAGTGTCGGGCGCAACAGATACCGGCCATTGGCTTCGGTCAGGGATTTACGCAAGTCGAAATCGATGGTGAACGCCGCCTGCCCACCGTCGGGCACGGTGAATCCACGGTTGAGCTTGAGCCCGCTTTGGGCGCCGCTGGGGATCGTCAGTGGCGACTGCCCGCCGGCACTGGTCACGATATACGATGCGCCGGTGTCCAGCTTCAGCCGGATCCAGCTGTAGTTGCCTGCCGGCAGGGTCTGGCCGTTCAGCAGCAGCTCGGTGACGCCCCCGGTCAACCTCAGCAGATCCAGCTGTTTGGGCGTCGAGTAGTTGATTTCCTGGACCGCTCCGTTGGCCGGCTGCAGTTCCACCCCGGTGAACGTCACCACCACCTTCTGGGCGCCGTTCACGGGCGCATCCGCCAGGGCGAGGCTCATGGTGCCCGTCGCACCGCCGCCGGATCCGCTGTTGCAGCCGGCAACCCCCAGAGCACACAGGACGGCAATGGGCGCAAACCCCCGGCCGAATCGTGGCATCGTCATGGCGTCTCCTCCCTGTCGTTGTCGGTCGACAGCCATTGGACAATGGCAACGGCGCAGAAATCGCGCGCGCGGTCACAGTCTGCCCATCAGGGCCCGACGATTCCCGCTTCGGCGGCCCGCTGCCGGCGCAGCTGGGCACGTACCCGCTCCAGGGGCACGGCCGCACCGCGGCCGATGCCCTCGCACCGCCGGCCTTCCGCCTCCCAGCTGCTGCGGCTGCGCACCACCTCCGGCCAGAACGGATAGGTCCGGCATTGGACCGGCCGCGCACCGTATACGCGGCAGCGTCCGTCAGCGCCCAGAAACACGCAGCTCCCCCGCGGACCGGCCGCCGCCACCAGGTCACCGTCCGGCAGCCGGCGCAGGTAGCGACGGCGAAACCAGGATCGGGACAATCCCAGGTACTCGCGGATGCGCTCGGCTTCAGCCGGACGCAGAAACACGTGATGGTCCGGGCCGCCGACGCAGCATTGCCCGCATTGCGTGCACTCGAAGTGCAGGGGAGCGTGTTCGTAGAACATATGGGCTCGTTCGCCTGGGAAGGGACGGATCGGCAGCCATTTTACATGTTTCACGCCGGCGACTTATGATGATTCGCTCCGCTGATGCACATGGAGACCCGCCCTGGACAGCAACCGCAAACCCATCTATCGCGGCGAGGTCGTGGACCTGGGCCTGGAGTCGGTACGCCTGCCCGACGGCCAGCAGCTGGAGCTGGAAGTGGTCCGTCACCCCGGCGGCGCAGCAGTGGTGGCCCTGGACGCCGACCGACGCGTGTGCCTGCTACGCCAATACCGGCACGCGGCCGGCGGCTGGCTCTGGGAATTGCCGGCAGGCAAAGTGGACAACCGCGAGGACCCGGAGACGACAGCCCACCGGGAGCTTCGAGAGGAAGCCGGTCTGCTGGCCGGGCAGTGGCAACGTTTGGGCACCATGCTGTCAACGCCCGGCTTCTGCGACGAGCGCATCGCCTTGTTTCTCGCTACCGACCTGGAAGCGGTGCCCACCGATCACCAGCGCCACGAACTCATCGAAGTCCACTGGCTGCCGTTCGCCACCGCGCGACAGTGGTGTCACCAGGGCCAGATCGAGGACGCCAAGTCCGTGATTGGCCTGCTGCTGGCCGGCGAGCGCCTCGCCGGCGACGAAGGCAAATCGCCCTGATTCCCAGGCACGGATGCAAACCACCCATCGAGCCGCGTGGCACGAAAGACGGCGATCGGCACGGCGTCCGACGGGCTTCGCCGCACTGGACCCGGCCTGCGCCCTCGGCGCACAAGGCGGTCCCGTGATCCTTGAGCTGGGGGAGATTTCCCGGGCCGGCTCAGGCCACCACCCGCTGCGCCTGGGGCGCCGAAGTGGCAATCCGTCTGAGAAACCGGCGTACTTCCGCAGAGTCGGGATCCAGCATGAGCCCCAAGCCGTCGCGGGCCACGTGAGCCACCACCGCAGGGACACGGGCCCCAAGTCCCAGCAAGGGCATGGCAAGTTCCACGTAGTCGTTGAAATGCAGACCGGACACCTTGGTTTCCAGAAAGACGCCTTCAGCGCAAAAATCCCGCATGCGGGTGACTGCCACCCGTTGCCCGCGCCGATACACCAGCACCGGCGTGCGCATGGCGATACGCCTGTTCAGGCGGTGTTCCATAGTATCGCTGACCTCGTTATTGTGTCGGGGCCGGGAACGTCCTGGTGCTGCGCCCGGCTCCGCATAAACCCCTCACTGGCTATAAGGTTAGGGCTTGGAGCGGCAGGCTGCGTTGATCCATATCAAGCGCTCTTCCCTTTGGAAGCATTCCACGGGATTCCAGCGCCGCCATTCGGAGCATGGTGGCTTGAGGGACAGCCCGGACGGTAGTATTTAGTGGTCCATGGGGGTAATGCCCCAGACCCCGGATTCCCGAGGCGGCATTTTGAAATTCTGCAATCAATGCGGTTCTGAAGTGACTCTGCAGGTACCTGAAGGGGACACTCTCCCCCGCTTCGTATGCACCCGCTGCGGCACCGTTCACTACCAGAATCCGAAGATCGTGGCCGGCTGTCTGCCTCATTGGGAAGGAAAGGTATTGCTGTGCCGGCGCGCCATCGAACCGCGCTACGGACTGTGGACCCTGCCTGCCGGCTTCATGGAGAACGGCGAAACCGTGCAACAGGCCGCCGCGCGGGAGACCCGGGAGGAAGCTCTGGCGGAAGTCGCTGCCACATCCCTGTACGCGGTCTACAGCATTCCCCACATCAGCCAGGTGTACATGCTGTTTCGCGCGCCACTGGCGGCGCCGGCGTTCGGAGCCGGCGCCGAGAGCCTGGACGTGGCCCTGTTCGAGCTGGACCGGATTCCCTGGGACCAGCTGGCGTTTCCGGTCATAAAGCGGGTACTCGAGCACTACACGACGGACCTGCAACGCCAACGGTTCGAGGTCCACGTGGGGGAAATTCTGCGCCCCATGGGGAGCGCGCCGCCGGGGCGGCCACCGGCATCGACCTGATCGCGACCCGACGCGGGCCACCGGCGGCCCGCCGACACAACACCAACAAAGCCGAGACCCATGAGCGCCATCAGTTCCCACACCATCTTGCTGACCTTCGCCGTCTACCTGATCGCCATGCTGGCCATCGGAGTGATGGGCTACCGCGGCACCGACGACCTGGCCGACTACCTGCTGGGCGGCCGCCGGCTGGGACGCTGGGTTGCGGCGCTCAGCGCCGAGGCCTCGGACATGAGCGGGTGGCTGCTGCTGGGGTTGCCGGGGTTCGCCTACGTGGCCGGTTTCGAAGCCGGCTGGATTGCATTTGGTCTGCTGGTCGGGACCTACCTGAACTGGAAACTGGTGGCCCTGCCGCTGCGCCACTACACCCAGCGGGCCGGCAATGCCCTCACCCTGCCGGATTTCTTCGAGCAGCGCTTTGAGGACGACACCCGCCTGCTGCGGGTGGTGTCGGCCATCTTCATCCTCATCTTCTTCACCTTCTATACCGGCTCCGGGCTGGTGGCCGGCGGCAAGCTGTTCAGCACCGTGTTTCACATGCCCTACCTGGAGGCGGTGTTGGCCGGCGCCGCGGTGGTGGTCATGTACACCCTGATCGGCGGCTTTCTGGCTGTGTGCTGGACCGACCTGGTGCAGGGCCTGCTGATGCTGTTCGCCCTGGTGGTGGTGCCGGTGGTGGCCATCGGCCGCGACGGCGGACTGGGGGCGACGGTGGCGAACCTCGGCCACATCGACCCGCAACTGCTCGATCCGTTCACCGGCCGGGACGGCACGCCCCTGGGGTTGATCGGCATCCTGTCGCTGCTCGGTTGGGGCCTCGGTTACTTCGGCCAGCCCCATATCCTGGTGCGCTTCATGGCGATCCAGCGCCCCGAGACCCTGGGTCAGGCGCGACGCATCGCCGTCTCGTGGGTCACGCTCACGCTGCTGGGTGCGGTGCTGGTGGGTGTCGCCGGCATCGGCTTCCTGCACACGCCTCTGGCGGGCGCCGCATCGGAAACCGTCTTCATGCGCCTGGTGGTCGTGATCTTCCACCCGGTGCTGGCCGGCGTGCTGCTGGCCGCCATCCTGGCCGCCATCATGAGCACTGCCGACTCCCAGTTGCTGGTGGCCTCTTCGGCCCTGGCGGAGGATTTCTATAAGGCCCTGTTCCGACCCCGGGCCAGCGCCGCCGAACTGGTATTCGTAGGCCGCAGCGCCGTGCTGATCATCGCCTTCATCGCCTTCTTTCTGGCCATGAACCCCGCCAGCAAGGTGCTGGACCTGGTGGCCTACGCCTGGGCCGGCTTCGGCGCGGCTTTCGGGCCCACAGTGCTGCTGGCCCTGTTCTGGCGGCGCATGACCCGCAACGGCGCCCTGGCCGGCATCTTCGTGGGCGGCGTGACGGTGATCGTCTGGAAGCAACTGCACGGCGGCCTGTTCGACCTGTACGAAATCATTCCCGGGTTTGTGTTCTCGCTGATCGCCATCGTGCTGGTCAGTTTGCTCGGTCGTCCCCCGTCCGAAACAACCTCCGCCCTGTTCGACGAAGTGACAGCCGCGCGACGCCGATAGCCCGGTGCTCTTGCACACATGTCGCCGCGATAGACGGCGTACACGCCGATTGACCGCCCCCACATCGCTTCGACCACACTCCAAGCGCGTTTGAGCCACCTCTCTTCCGGCGGGGCCCAAAGCATGGCGGATCAACAACGGAAATTAACAAAGCACCCCCAAGAGACACGAAACCCATGGAACACGGCGAAGAACATGCGTGCACGGCGTGTGCAATAAGCGCGGCGCATTGCACCGATACCCTGGCCAACTCGCCACCCAGCCGGCGCGCAGCCCTTCCGTTATTGCGCCCTTGTTACCGTTTGTTGGGCTTCGCGCGGCTCAACCCAACCTACGATACTTTCCGCGTCTTCCGTGGCTCTTGAGGTTTTGTCCCACCGGTTAAGTGAAGACCTCCCGGTCATTGTGTTGAATTTGAATGCGGGCTCTCGCGCCCGCGCGGCGAGGTACTTTTTCTTTGCGGAACGTGTAGGTTGGGCTGAGCAACGCGAAGCCCAACAGACAGTCGCCACCCGAACCGCTGCCGTGTTGGGCTTCCTTCGTCAGCCCAACCTACATCCCCCGAAGCGGCGCGCGCCCAACTCGCCGGCTGACCCGGCGCCCGTTGGGCTTGGGTCATCTCGGGCTCGAACAGGGGGCGCGCCTTTATCCGCTTCGGCCTGCGATGCTCGGTGCGCCACACGGGACCCGAAAACCCAAAACCGACACCAACGTACTGTGCAATAATCCGTAGCGCCCTGGACTTTTGTTAAAGGTTTTTTTGTGGGTTCTGAAGGTTCCGTGGCTCCCATGGGTTTGGGGCTGATCGGTGGACAGACACGTCACTCCTCGTCCACGCCCAGCAGTCAACGTAGGATGCAATAAGCGCAGCGCATTGCACCGATGCCCTGGCCGACTCGCCCACCCATCCGGCGCAATGCCCTTCGGTTATTGCCCCCTACGGGGCTGCGGTCGTACGGACCGGTCCATCCAATCGGCAATTGCCTCCTTCCGTGCTTTCCGTGTCTTCCGTGGCGCCTTTGCTTTTCACTGAAGGCCTTTCCGTGGATTCCGTGGGTTCCGTGGCTCTCGCGGGTTTAGGTCCAATCGGTCCACCGGCCCGTCAGTCCTCGTCCAGGCCGAGCAGCGAGGCGTTGCCGCCCATGGCCGAGGTGTTGACGCTGAGGGCGCGTTCCAGGGCGAAGCGGGGCAGGTAATGGGGGCCACCGGCCTTGGGGCCGGACCCTGACAGGCCCTCGCCGCCGAAAGGCTGCACACCCACCACGGCGCCGACCATGTTGCGGTTCACATAGAGGTTGCCCACCCGGGCTCTCGCCCGTACCCGCTCCCAGGTGGCATCGATGCGGCTATGCACCCCGAGGGTCAGGCCGTAGCCGGTGCCGTTGATGGCATCGACGACGGCATCCAGGGCATTCGCCTGGTAGCGCACCACGTGCAGCACCGGACCGAACACCTCGCCGTTCAGACGAGCCAGGCTGTCTATCTCCACCAACATGGGTGCAAAGTAGCTCCCGTGGGCACAGGACTCCGGCAACGTCAGCTCCCGCACTATCCGGCCTTCCCGGCGCATAGCCTCGGCATGACGCTGCAGGCCTTCGCGGGCGGAGTCGTCGATGACCGGACCGATGTCGGTCCTGAGCTCTATGGGATCACCGATCACAAGCTCATCCATGGCGCCCGCCAGCATGGCCAGCTGGCGCTCGGCGATGTCCTCCTGCAGGAACAGCACCCGCAGTGCCGAGCAGCGCTGGCCGGCGCTGTCGAAGGCCGACTGCAGCACATCCACCGTGACCTGCTCGGCAAGCGCCGAGCTGTCAACGATCATGGCATTCTGGCCGCCGGTCTCGGCAATCAGCGGCACGATGGGACCGCGGCGGGCGGCCAGCCGGGACTGCAACGTCCAGGCGGTTTCCGTGGAGCCGGTGAACACCACACCGCTCACCCGCGTGTCGTCCAGCAGTTGCGCCCCGATAGCCGCGCCGCTGCCCGGCAATAGCTGCAGCGCCGAAGGGGGAATGCCGGCGGCGTGCAACAGCTCCACCACCCGGAACGCGGTGAGTGGAGTCTGGCGCGCCGGCTTGGCGATCACGGCGTTGCCCGCCGCCAACGCGGCCACCACCTGGCCGGTGAAAATGGCCAGCGGAAAGTTCCAGGGACTGATGCACGCAAACACACCGCGGCCGTGCAGACTGAGCTCGTTGCGCTCGCCGGTGGGACCGGAAAGGGTGCGCGGACCGGAGAACAGATGACGGGCCTGGGCGGCGTAGTAGCGACAGTAGTCCACCGCCTCGCGCAGCTCGGCAACCGCATCGGCCACCGTGCGGCCGCCCTCGTGCACGACCCGCGCGATGAGTTCCGCCCGGTGTCGCTCGAACAGCTCGGCGGCCAGATCCAGACAATGGGCACGGCGATCGGCCGGCGTAAGGTCCCAGTCTGCAGCCGCGGCGCAGGCGCTTTCCAGAGCCGTCGCCACCTCCGACTCGCCAGCCTCGCGCACACTGCCCAGCTGCCGCCGCCGGTCCGCAGGCGCGGTGACCGGGAGTGCCTCACTACCACACAGACTCCCGTTCACCAGAGCACCACCCTGCCAGGCTCCTTCGCAAGCCGTCTGCAGCTCGCCGTCCAGAACCAGCAGGGCCCTGGGGTCCGCCAGGTCGATGCCGCGGGAATTGCGCCGCTCGGAGCCGTACAGCGCCTCCGGCAGCGCAATACGCGGATGAGGAAGGCAGTCCACCGCCGCCGTTTGCTCCACAGGATCGGCGATGAGGGTTTCGATGGGTGTGCGGTCCGAGGCGAGCTGATTCACGAACGAGGTATTGGCGCCGTTTTCCAGCAGGCGGCGCACCAGGTACGGGAGCAGGGCATCGTGGTCGCCCACCGGGGCGTACACGCGGCACGGCGGCGGTTCGTCCATAGCTTCGGCCAGCTCTGCATAAAGAGCCTCGCCCATGCCGTGCAGGCGCTGCAACTCGTAACGCACCCCGGGGCCCGCCGCCTGCGTCAGCCAGGCCAGGGTGTAGGCGTTGTGAGTGGCGAACTGGCAGCGGAAGGCCTCGGGATGCTCCAGCATGAACCTCGCGCAAGCCAGGTAGGAGACGTCGGTGGCGCTCTTGCGGGTGAACACCGGATAGCCTTCCAGACCGAGCTGCTGGGCGCGCTTGGTTTCCGTATCCCAGTAGGCGCCCTTGACCAGGCGCACGGGAATGGGATGGCCGAGGGACGCGGCCTGCTCGGCGATCCAGCCCAGCAGCGGCCGCGCCCGCTTCTGGTAGGCCTGCACCGCCAGCCCCAAGCCCTGCCAGTCGGACAGCCCCGGCGTGCTGGCGACCTGTTGAAACAGGTCCAGGGAGAGTTCCAGGCGATCGGTCTCCTCCGCGTCCAGAGTCACGGCCACACCGGCCTCGCGGGCGGCAGCGACCAGCGACACCAGGCGCCCACCCAAGGCCTTGCCCAGGCGCCCGCGCTGCCCGTATTCGTAACGGGGATGCAGCGCCGACAGCTTGACTGAAACGCCCGGCAGGGCCAGGGCGTCGTCGCCGGCGGCATCGCCCTGACCGGCCAGTGCGGCAATGGCATTGCCATAGGCGTCAAAATAGCGCTCGGCATCGTCCGCGGTACGCGCCGCCTCGCCGAGCCGGTCGTAGGAGTAGCGCGTTCCGGGCTCGGAGCGTTCCAGGGCCTCGGCCATGGTGCGTCCCAACACGAACTGACGCGCCAACACGCCCATGGCCGCCCTCAGGGCCAGGCGCGCGGCGGGCTCGCCGATGCGATTGACCAGCCGGTGCAGGGCAGTGGCCGGTTCATGCCGAAACCCGCTGTCCAGCGACACCAACCGACCGGTGAGCAGCAGCCCCCAGGTGGAGGCATTCACCAGCGTCGATTGGCTGTGACCCAGGTGGCGGTCCCAACGACCCCGTGCCAGCTTGTCGCGAATGAGGCGTTCCGCCGTAGCGCTGTCCGGGATGCGCAGCAGCGCCTCGGCCAGACACATGAGCAGCACACCCTCCTCGCTGGAGAGATCGTACTCGTGCAGCAGCGCATCGCTGCCGGGCCGGGACATTGTCCTCTGGCGCGCGCCTTCGGCGAGCTGGCGTGCCAGGCGGCGCACCCGACCCATTGCGGGCGCTTCTAGACCGGCCTGCGGCAGCAGGTTCTGCAGCACGCGCCGCTCGTCGCCCAGGTGAAGGGTCCGCAACGCCGACCGTGCGGCGTCGTCCAGCGGAGGATCGTCGGAATGCAGTAACATAGACGGTCAGCGCAGGGGTCTATTGCCAATCATAGCGGACCGCCGGGCCTGCGACCGGGCTCCGGGCCGGACGCCCGGGACGTACACGTAAATCCAAGTGAGAGCTCCCATGGATGCACCGCCAACCGATACCACCCTGGCTCTGTCGCGGGGCGTGTTCCTGGACCGGGACACCGTCGACCGGGACGACCTGGACCTGGGCTCCCTGCACGCGGCCGTACCGCAACTGACCCTGCACGGCCACAGCCCCGCCGAGCGCACCACGGAACGCCTGCGGGACGTGGAGGTGGTCATCACCAACAAGGTGCGGCTGGACGAAACCAACCTGCAGGCCGCTTCCGGCCTGCGCCTCGTCTGCATCTCGGCCACCGGCACCAACAACGTGGACCTGGCGGCCGCCCGGGCCGCCGGCATTGCGGTATGCAACGTGCCGGGTTATGCCACCGCCGCGGTGGTGGAACATGTGTTCGCCGTGGTGCTGGCCCTGACCCGGCGCCTGGAGGAATACACCGGTGCCGTGCGCGCCGGGCGCTGGCAGCAGGCGGACAGCTTCGCGCTGCTGGACTTTCCTGTACGTGAGCTGGCCGGCAAGGTGTTCGGCATTGTGGGGCTAGGCGATCTGGGCCACGGCGTCGCAAAGATCGCCGAGGCGTTCGGCATGCAGGTGCTGGTGGCGCAACGGCCCGGCACCGAAGACACCCGCCCCGGCCGCCTGCCTCTGGACGAGCTGCTGGCCAAGGCCGACGTGCTCACCCTGCACACGCCGCTGACCCCGCAGACCCGTGGCTTGATCGGGGCACGGGAGCTGGCGCTGATGAAACCGGACGCCCTGCTGATCAATGCCGCCCGCGGCGGCATCGTGGACGAGGCGGCGCTGGCCGACGCCTTGCGCGCCGGGCGGCTGGGCGGCGCTGCCGTTGATGTGCTGACCGAGGAACCGCCGGTGCGGGGCAACCCTCTGCTGGACTTCCAATCCCCCAGGCTCATCGTCACACCCCACGTAGCCTGGGCCAGTCGCGAAGCCCGTCAGCGGGTCATCGACGAAGTGGCCGCCAACATCGAGGCCTTCCGCCAGGGCGTGGAACGCAACCGGGTCGCCTGAAGACCCGGCGACCGTTTCCATTCTTCACCCATTCGGCTTCGCGCCAACCCCGAACGGCTTGTCGTTTGCGGGAACCGGTATTGATATTCCTCGTCGCAACGGGGTTGTCCGGATCTTGTTCGTTGGGCTTCGCTTCGCTCAGCCCAACCTACAAAGACAGGCCGGGGGTTGACTCCTACCCCCGGCCCTAATGAACCTGAATCCCGTTCCGTTGCGTCGGGCCCGCCCCTCAGCTCGGCTGTCTGCTCCGGCCGAGGATGCGCAGTCCGCCCAGCCCCAGCAGGGTAAGCAGCGTCCAGGGGCTCAACGCGCCGCCACCGCTGGAGGTGCCGGTGGCCGCCGGAGGCGTGTCACCGCCGATGGCATCGGGGACCATTACCACCGTGCCGCTGCTGTACATGGCGTCCGTGCTTCCCGTGCCGGGATCGGTCTGGTTCCAGACGGCGAAGGCCATGTTACCGTCGGGCCGCACGTTGAACTGCGTCTCGGCGGCAATCGGCTGGCCCGGGCCGCCCTGCACGATCGACAAAGGAACGACACTCTCGAAGGTCATGCCGCCGTCGGTGGTCCGTGTGATGTGCAGCCCCAGGTTCTGGGGTCCTGCGGGATCCGAGGCCGGCACGTTGGTCTGCTCGCCCCAGGCGACATAGAACACATCGGCGTTCTGGCACAGAGTCGGGTCGGTGGTGTCACCGGCAGCGGGATCGCCGCTGGGGCAGGCGGCGGCACTGCTGCCCTGGGTTCCGACCAGCCGTGGCTCCTTGACGTTGATGCCCGTGTCCGTGATATGGGTCATCTGCCGCGGGTTGTCCCAGACCCCCGTCGCCGCATTGAAGTGGCGCAGCCAGAAATTGTAATTGGCGGTCTGGGCGTTCTGCAGCGCGCCCAGGTCCGGCGTGTAGTTGTATCCCACCCAGACGTCATCCCCCCGCAGTAGGGCACGATGGGCCTGCGCGCTTTCCGCCCAGTCGGCCTCGGTGTCGTCGGTCAGGTTGGCGACCGTGGCGTTCGGCGTATGGCTGCTCAGGTTCTCAGCCGGACTGTTCTGCAGGTTGAACGCCGTGGCGTAGTCCGACGTACCGGTCTGGCAGTTGGGATCGACCGGCGGAACCAGCTTGTCGAAGCTCAGCCCGCCCATGGCCCGTCTGGCCACGATGTCGGAAGGCCCGCCCTGGGTGTACAGTCCTTCCCGCCAGAAGATGACCAGCGGCATGGCGTTGGTGGGGCTCTGATAGACGAAACGGACCCGCCGGGCATTCTTGACCGGGTCGCTGATGACACAGCCGGTGGGGTTGTTGGTGGCCGCCGGGTTGTTGAAGGTGAAGGTGTGGTAGCGCACGAACTTGCCTTCCCCGCCGCCGCCCTTGGCCTCTTCATAGGCAACGATGGCAGTGGTTCCCACCAGGCCTATGTTGGGCCGTGACGCCCCCACCAGGCCGGACTCGATATCCGCCCGGTCCACCATGAGCCCGGCGCTGTCGTACACATAACTGACTGCGGTCGGGTCGAGGCTGCCGGTGTGGTTGTCGGTCAACCGCACCGGGGTGGCCCAGGTGAAGCTGTTGGGGTTCTTTGTGAAGGTCGCCGAGGCATACCATACATCGGTGCCCGCGCTGACCTTGGCGCCGGACGCCCCCTCCCCAGGACCTTCGGCCTCACCCAGTTGAAGACCCTGGGGGTCCTCCTGCCACGCCAGGACCCACCGACCATTGGCTGGCGTGGTTCCTGTCGGGCGGGTATAGACGCCTTTGTTCGAATCCTGTATCGCGTCACGCTCGCCGCTGGACAACTGCTGCGGCGCGCTCCAGGTCGCACCGCTGTTCAGCGAGTGGCTCTCCCATATGCATTTGAAAGGAATAATGCGGTCTGCCAGCTCAGAATACTTGACGGCGCGCTGGACGTCGCCGGGGCAGTAGGAGCTTTCCCAGGTAAGCACGCTCACCGTACCGGCGCTGTTCAGGTTGGGTTTGCCTGTGTCCCCGGGATAGGGGGACAGGGCACCCGTGCCCTGCCAGTCCGTCTGAATGCTGGACAGCAGCGCCGAGTTGGAAATGTCCATCGCCGCGCTCCAGTTGCCGGCGACATTGCAGTCGGTGGTCAGCGATTTGCAGGTGCGCACAAAGATGTCCCGGGCGGAACGTTCGCTGCGCTCCTTTACGTCATAGACCGTCCCCGCGCCCGCCACGGTATCGCCGTAGGCAACCACCAGGGTCCCGTCGCCGAGTCGGTTGATCTTGCTCTTGTAGGCTTGCCCCGATACCGAAATCGTCGTCGGGGTACTGAACAACAGCTGGGTCGCCGCATAGGCGGTCGCAACAACCGCCAGCACACCCAGCGCGACGGCAGTCGTCGTCTTGAAGTGGGTCTTCATTTCTCCCCCCTCGCCGGCCCATCGAGTTCGTCCACATCGACAAGGCCCTGGCAACGACACCCGACTACCGGCATGTGTCCGGAACCGGTTCGAAACTGCCCGATTCCGGCTCTATGGAGCTACAAACATATTGTCCGCACACCCTCGGGCCGGCGCCATGACTGCCGTCAACTCGATGCCGGATTCTTGAATCGGCGCCCACGTTGCGCACACGATGCCAGCGGCCGACGGACACCGGAGCCGGGCCCTGTCTGCGCGCCGACACTGCGGCTGAAAGGCTCCCCCTCCCCGTTGCCGTCCAACAGCACAAAGCCAACGGCGTTCCCTGACCGGCACGGTCCGACTCGCGTGCCCGGACGGGCCCCTGCCGGCCCCGCTGTTTCAGACACTCGGCGGGGGAACCCTAGGGCGTCCGCACCGTACCCGGGACCGCAAACCTGACGTACGTCAAGAAAACGTTGCGCTGTCCGAACCGCCCCTGTTCATGTTGATTTGGATCAAACCCTCATCCCGGGGCTGGTGGGAATATGTCAACAGGAGGTGAAGATATGCAGGCAAACGGATGCGGGTGCGGCCCAAAGAACCGCACCGCGATTGCCGAGAGGCCGCCGGAGAACCCTCCGGCGAATCAGGCAAAGTCAGGCGGGGGACCAAGAAATGTTACACACCACGCGAAGGTTCTCAAAGAACCTGCGGGGCTGGCTTGCTGCAATGGTAGTGGCAGTACCGACAGCACTGGCTCTCACGGCCTGCGGCGGGGGCGGATCTTCATCCGATTCCGTACCGACGGCCGCGACTCCGCAGACCATCATCGAGGCCCAACTGGACACCGTGGCGGCGCAAGCCGGCGGCGGAACCACCGCTGTTGCCCGCTACGAGGACAGCAACGGCGCCAAATGGGCTTTCTACAACATGGCCAACCGCTTTGCGGTGACGCCAATCGGCACCACCAAGGGCGCGGTTCATGAAATCATCGTGCCCGGAATGGTCCATCACATCACGCTGGTCAACTATGGAGGTCTGGAATACGCCCTGCTGTCCATGGGCGACAAGGGCATCGGGGTGGTCGACGTGACAACCCCTTCAACGATGCATCTTGTGGGTACGGCAGCGGTCCACTACGAGCACAGCGGCATCAGCTACGCCGAAGGCGGCGGCGACATTGTCGAGAACGTGACCATCTCCGGCGACGGTCCGGTAATGGACATGGCCACCGACGGCACGGACCTGTGGATCGCGGACAGTGCCTACGGCATCCACAAGACCGCCCTGGCCAACCTGCTACCGACGCCGCCGAACGGCACCCTCAGCATCGACGCCGAGGTCTATACCCTGCAGTACGCCGGCGAAAATCCCTGGGGCGGACCGCTCAGCCTGAAGCTGTATGACGGCAAGCTCTATGCCGCGCAGGGCTTTCTGGGTCTCGGGATCTACGACCCGGGCACCCTGACCCGCGAGGGCGGCTACAACCTGTACACCGACACCTCGGTGACCGAAGACTGGTTCCAGGGCATGGATCCGGCACAGGCGGTGAACGTTGCCAATGGGATCGACCAAGACACGGGCATGCCCAACGACGAGGAGGCCAGCTGCGAGATCCAGATATGGCATGCCATCAACAGCGGCAAGCCCGCTGCCTGTGCGCCGGATTTGGACAAGGAAGCGCTGTCGGCGCTGCCGACGCCGTGGGCTGACTTCGACCGCTACGGCGGCTACTACTACAACGCCCGCGCGGTGGATCTGCAGACGTTGACCCAGGGCGAGGGAGAGAATGCTCAGACCCGAACCATCGCCTACGTGGCCTACTCGCTGGGCGGTCTGGTGGCGGCGGATGTCTCCGATCCGACCCACGTGCAGTATCTGGGCTACGTGCCGGCGGTTCCGGCCCACGGCCCGGACGAGCCGACCGGTGAGCAGGCCAAGAGCATCTTCCCTCACTTCGGGTCCGGCATGCTCAAGGAAGCCGGCGTGGTGGACGTGCGGGTGGACGCGGGTAGCAATCAGGTCTACTACTCCGACCACTTCGCCGGTCTGGTGGTAGTGGACGGTGCGGACAACCCGAGCGCCTGGCACGGCCCCGACGGCAGCGGCGCCTACCACAACGACGACAAGCCGAACGTGCCGTTCTGGCCGGACTACGAGTTCGTGACCTCCTACGACATGGGGCCGTACGACACCAACGAGGAAGAGTCGCTGCCGAAGTTCCTGTACCAGTCACCGATCGCCCTGGCCACCGGCGAGCTCAGCGGCCATGGCGGCGCGATGCTCCTGATGTCCGGGATGGATCCGTCGGCGGCAGGCACGGTGGACGTGGTGCAGGCCGACGGTGCCGGCGGCGTGAACTTCGTCGACATCAAGGACCTGAGTGCGGAGCAGGTGACCGACCGCTTCGAGGTGCCGGTGGTGCTGGTCAGCACCAATGAAGTGGGCGCCACCAAGGACGGCACCGCCTCGCAGCCGATCGCGATCGGGCACACGGCCGGGGTGACGGTATCGGGCAGCTTCCTGTACGTCTCCGACGGGCCCCACGGCATGAGCGTGTGGCGCATCGCCGACGACAACGGCAACCCGACCGACAATCTCCACCTGGTGGCCAACACCCTGCAGGACGAGTATCCGGAGGTGAACGCCCTGGGCGAAGAGATCCTGCCGACGCCGCACGCCTTTGCGGTGGGCTTCGGCAACGACCCCAACCAGGCCTATGTGCTCAGCCAGAGCCTCGGTCTGCGGCGGGTGGACGTAAGCGCGGTGACCAACCGGATCGCTCAGGTGGGCGCGCCGGCACTGCTGAGGACCCTGCCTTCCGGCATCTTCGAGCACAGCACGGAGTCCGGCAACGCGGGCGGCATCCACGGCCAGGACCACGCCTACGGCGTCGCCTTCGCCGGCCCCTACGCGGTGGTGGCCGACGGCAGCAACGGCCTGACGGTCTACAACCTGAACGCCAATCCGGCCGAC
>Ga0307441_1000145_pt1 | contig 28475 bp, 32 predicted proteins | sample SalMarWE160420MG_FD_202149 | JGI IMG/M metagenome (GOLD analysis project Ga0307441, IMG submission 202149) | Salt marsh sediment microbial communities from the Plum Island Ecosystem LTER, Massachusetts, United States - WE1604-20 | ecosystem: Environmental > Aquatic > Marine > Intertidal zone >... | reverse complement strand
CTTAGAGAAATGACAGGAGAGTTAAAGATATTCAAAAACTTGTTTCTGATTTTGCTGATGCTGCTAAAAGGGCTAAAGATGCCGATTTTGATGGTGTAGAGATTCATAGTGCACATGGCTATCTTTTAAGCCAATTTCTTTCTCCAATATTTAATAAGCGCAGTGACGAATACGGCGGAGCCATACAGAACAGGGCAAGAATCCATCTTGAAATTTAGCAGAAAATTGATATTCCCTTAATACTGGTTGGTGGAATGAGGTCTTTCGAAGTTGCTGAACAAATGGTGGATAAGGGCATAGTAGATTACATATCCATGAGCCGTCCATTGATCAGAGAACCAGACTTGATTAAACGCTGGGAGTCAGGAGACTTACGCAAGGCTGAATGCAAATCTGATAATCAATGTTTTTCTCCTGCAATGCAGGGCAAAGGTGTATATTGTATAAGCAGAGAACGCGAGCAAGCAGATTAATCGGTTTTTGAATGAAATCCCAAAATGGGGCAAACTTCCAACTTGAGAAAGGAAAAGACATGGACACGCACCAGATGCTTTGGAACGAGAAGGTCGCAAAGGATATTATCAAACACTTAGAGAAGCGGCGGATGGAGGGTACCTACGCCCCCACGATCGCTCAAGCCAGAAAAGAAATAGTGGCAATGATTCCTGAAGGGGCCACAGTTTTTCAGTGTGGCTCGATGACAACGGTAGATATGGGCTTTTGGGAAGATATAGCCAAGCTTGCAGGAGTTGAGCACATTGACCCGTACGAGCCTGGAATTTCACCGGAAGAGAGCCTGGCACGCAGGCGCAATGGAATGAAGGCCGATGTGATGATCTCCAGCTCCAATGCTATTACCCTGGATGGGAAGTTGGTGAACTTGGATGGCATGGGAAATCGAGTAGCAGCCATGATATTCGGCCCCAAGAAAGTCATCCTGGTAATCGGCATGAATAAGGTGGTCCCTGATCTGGAATCTGCCATGGCCAGAGTAAAGAACTACGCCGGGCCGGTCAATGCTGTTCGGCTGGGTATCAATACTCCATGCGTGGAAACTGGCCTGTGTTCAGACTGCAGATCACCGCAGCGTATCTGCAACATGTGGAGTATTATTGAAGGGCATATGATCAAAGGACGCATTCATGTAAAACTGGTCGGTCAAAATCTTGGATACTGAGCACTGCCAGGATAACGGAGGAGATGGACATGGAACTGGGAGAAATCTACAAGAAGGGGAAAGAAACGTTACTGGCAAAGGACATCGGAGTCTTTCTGGGCGGTGTGGAAACGGAGTTCGTCATGCGGCACAACCGCCGGATCATGGATGGATACACCTTCAGACAGAAGGCCATTGATGCTGCGCCCGCACCTGAGACCGGATTGGAAGTCCTCGGCCTCACCTTCGGGACCCCTGTCATCATGTCGGCCATGACCATGCCCATCCCGGCCATTACCGAAAATGGACTCATGGAGGTGGCAAAGGGGCTCAAAGATGCCGGGAGCCTCATGTGGACCGGATCACCCATCCCGGGGAACCTGAAAGGCATCAAGGCCACGGGTGTCCCCCTGGCTGCAAATGTCAAGCCTTTGAAAGACCGGGAAAAGATGTACGAGGCCCTGGATGAAATACAGGAAGCAGGAGTAGACTGGGTGGGAATTGAAATTGACTCCGGCCAGGGAACCAAGATCCTCGACCGGCAGATGGTCTTTGATTGCTCGCCCCTCTCCCAAAAAGAGTTAAAGGACATTCGCAAGGCCGTTCACCTGCCGCTCATTTTCAAGGGGATCCTGAGTAGCGAGGACGCAGTCAAGGCCGTGGAGACGGGAGCGGACGCAATCATCGTTTCCAACCATGGGGCCCACACCATCGACTATCTCCCACACCCGCTGCAGGTGATGGAAGAGATCATGGAAAAGGTGGGAGGCAGGGTCGTCATCATGGTGGACGGAGGTTTCAGGCGGGGAAGCGACGTCCTCAAGGGACTCGCCTTCGGCGCTTCCCTGGTGGGCCTGGGCAGACCCATTCTTTACGGGCTCGCTGCAGACGGGCAACAGGGAGTGCGGGATGTGGTGACCGCGATCACCAGCGAATTAAAACGAATCCTCAGCATGGTGGGAGCCCCGAATGTCCAACAGGTAGGGAAGGATGTGCTCATGGGGCTGCACTAGCTACGATTCGAATGGCGTCCCCTTTTCGAATGCTCCCCCCCTCGAGCACCTTCCCGAAGATGCCTTCCTTCGGCATGATGCAATCCCCGGCCCGGTAGTAGATGGCGCATCGGGTATGGCACTCTTTGCCGATCTGGGTAATTTCCACAACAGCGGAGTTCCCCAGGTTCACGAGGGTCCCAATGGGGACTTCAAGCCAGTTGACCCCCCTGGTGGCAATATTTTCGGCAAAGTCCCCGAAGCCCACATCGAGCCCCCGTCCACGGGCCTTTTCTATGCTCTCAGCCGCCAGAAAACTTACCTGGCGGTGCCACGGCCCGGCATGGGCGTCACCCCGGAGGCCGTGGTCAACCAGGAGGTCAGCCGTTTCCACGGTCTCCTTCGGTGTCCCCTTTTTTTTGCTCAAAGCGATAGACACTATCTCCATTCCATCTCCTTGTTATTCCCCGCATTCAACAAACCGAGGCACTTACCGGTCCCCAGCTTTCCTGGTTTTCATGTTCGTTTCTCATTCCCTATTATTTCTTTTCTGTGGGATAATTGGCTTTGTGCCATGCCTTCCATCCCCCCTTGAGAGCAAATACTTTTTTGTATCCCGCCTTCAGGAACTCTCGTGCCACACGGGCACTCGTGTACTCGTTGGGTCAGGCACAGTAGAAAACCAGCGTCTTGTCCTTTGGATATTTTTTCATCCACTCTTTTACTTTGAACGGATTTTCCCTTATGGCCCCTTTGATCTGCAGTTGACTAGCATTGCGATCCTTGGGGAGCCGGACATCCAGCACGATTACATCGGGGTTGCCCAGGAGGCTTTTCAGTGATTCTTTCGAAATCCTCTCTACATCTCCGGCGTTTGAGATTCCTCCAGAAACAAATATTGCAGCCAGAAAAAGCACCGCCATGGCAAAAAAAGCCCTTTTTTTCATGCTATTCTCCTTTCATGTGTCTCCTGTTGTGTTCCCTCATCCCCGGTCCAGCATCAATCTCGTGCCATATCGACTTCTCGTTGAAAGTTTCATGAAGAGGTTCCCCTTAGGCAGCCGCTTTTCCAGTTTTATATTCTATGCTATTATCATAGACTTTAATCACACAACTACTCTCTGTCAAAAAGAAACTCGATACAAACAAGGCAACGGGTAATTCCGGCCCCTTCTTTTATGCTTAATTGCCGGCGTTCTTGCGAAGCGCCGCACTCATTTCCTTGATCTCGCACAGGGCCTGTTCCATTTCACCCAGCCCAAGCGAGAACGCATAGGTCGGATTTGAATGAAAGACGCCCTGAAATGCCCGCATGCGATACTCACCAAACATGCGCCAGAGCTTCAATTCTATGCTTCTTGGTTTTTTCAGAGGGGCCATAAAATCGGGAAACGGTTGGGTAAACTCTTCCGGCTTCTCTAGGATGCCGTCCTGATAGAGACCAGCAACAACACGGATAGCGTCGGCCATGAGGAGATCAGTCTTGCGGATCATGAGGTTTCCCTTGTTGAGTTCCTGCTCCGCAAACGTAATGGAGTGGCATTGATTGCATGCCATGAGCATCTTTTTCCGTTCTTTTTTCCAGTCCCCGTCGGTCTGACGGATCACGTCCCTCCGTTTCATAATCTTCATCCTGCGGTTCCGCTTCCCGTCAGGATCAAATACTCCCAAGGCACGCAGAATCGTATCCGATGCCGCAACCCATTCCTTATCACCCTTCATCTCCAGCCGCACGGCCAGGAAACCCCATGCCGTTCTCACCTCATGATCGCCTTTTTCCATGTGGCACGTCTGGCAGGTGGGCGCGGAGGTCGTTTTGGGAATAATCCCCATTTGCTTGAGTCCATACCTTACCCCATGCTTGGACCCGGAATACATGGCCCATTGGGGGTGGTCGACGCCGTTATGGCAGGTCTGGCACGCCTGGGGTTGCTGGGCCTCCTTCTTAAAAAAGGTATGCCGGGTATGGCAGACGTCACAGGAGGCCATGCCGAAACCGGCTCGTTTCTTCAACAGTTTTTTGATGATCCTTGGCGATTTGATACCAATCCTATGACAGCTCTCACAGTCTTTCAGGTCTTCAAGCGAACTCATGGACTTCCAGTGGGCAGCGGGCAGGGCCTTCATTGCATACCACGCCTTGGCATGCTTCCCCGCCTTGAACTGATCACCCTGCACCTGGTGACACAAGATGCACCGGTCCGGGGTCACCGGCCGCGCCTTCTCCACATCGTCTTCGGAAGAATGATAGTCGCCGTGGCAGACGGAGCAGGTTACCTCCTTCTTGCTGTGTTTGCTGAGCCTCCAGTCGGAGACAATTTCAGGGGTCACACTCTCATGGCACGTGACACATTCCCTCTTGATGTTCCATTTCTTCTCAAGAGGGAGTCTCGATGTCACCCAGCCGTTATACCCACCTTCGATAACACATACGTTTTTAAAACCGAGTTTCATTAATTGTTGTGCCACCCGGGCACTTGTGGCCTCATCCGGTCACGCTCAATATAGGATGATATGGCTGTCCTTCTTATATTTGTGTGCCCATGACTTGACATTTCCCGGGTCCTCATGCACGGCTCCCGGGATCTTCTGAAGGCTTTCCTTGAACTGTTCTTGCAATCGTACATCTATGACAATGGGCGGGGGAACGTTTTGCAACTGCTTAATGCATTGCCCCGGCGACATCCGAGTGACATCAGGGTAGGGTTTCGGTTGATTGCTGCAGATGCCGTAAAACGGAGTAAACAGCATGGCAAACCCGAACAAAATACCCAGAAACGCAGAACCGGCGTGTCTCATCTTCTCCCTCCAATGCACTGGTGAATACTGTCCAATGATCTCCCCATTTTTTCTGATCATAAAATAGTCGGGTTTCTGGGTCAACAGAATAACTGTGGGTATGGATTCTTTGCTTGCGTCTGGATGGAAAAAAACATAGTATTGAGAAGAACCACCATTGGAGAAACGGACAAGGAGGAGCATGATGGATCGACAAAAACTGCTGGAAATTTTCAATAAACGCCCCCGGATCGGGACGCTCAGTACGGCGAACGCCCGGGGCGATGTCAACGTGGCTGTGTTCGGCTCGCCGCAGATGATTGACGAAAACACCGTGGTCATGGGTATCGGTGAAAATCGCTCTTTTCGTAACCTGCGCGAGAATCCCAAGGCGGCTTTCATCGTTATGGAACCGGGGGAAACCGTGATGGACTGGAAGGGCGCCAGGGTATACCTCGAAGCACTGGCCATCGAAACGGGAGGAGGCTTTTACGACCAGATAAGGGAGAATATTGCCAAGGCCGCAGGAGAGCAGGCAGCCAGAATGATCCACGCTGCAATTCGTTTCAAGATCACTGAAGTGCGGCCTATCGTGGACGTGTCCTGATCACTTGTGCATCAAGCTCCCCGTGTGGACATGACCATTTTTCATAGAGCAAACCTGACGAACCGGTTAAGAGTCCCAGATTCGTCATGCCGGACTCGATCCGGCATCCAGAACATATCAAAACCAATAGATTCCCGCCTTCCTCTTCGCTTGGGCAGGTTTTCTGCGGCAATGACTAAAAATGGACAAAATCAGATTTTTTGCGCAGCCATCAGCGCTGAATGGAGAAAAAATACCCAATGGAAAAAGGAGAATTTCAAAAGGTAGGGAAGTCCGAGGAGAGGATGTATGGCCCTTGGAAGCTTCTTGTCTGTGGATATCCTGTTGAGGACCAGGGGCCATTTCTCTCAATCCTCGAGGACCTCAATTTTAGGAACCTTCCTGTCGTTTTCGTGACAGATGAGGACCTTCAGCTTTCTTTAGAAATATTATTCAATCGTGGGGATAAAGAGGGATTTGGTGAAGGTTCCAATATGACCAGGGCCGTAATCCTGTCAGGCTTTACCCACAATGATCTCCACAAACTCATTTCAGCGTACAGGCAGCATCAATTACCGGAACAATTGTGGGCTACGTTGACCCCCGTTTCTGAAAAATGGCCCATTGCCGTACTTCTCGAAGAACTCTCGAAAGAAGCGCAGGCAATGAAAAAGATCCAAAAAACAAAAAAGGAAGAAAGAGAAACAACAATATGAAAAAAACCGTACTTGACGCATCATTTCCGGGAGGGAAGAGAGTTGACGCAAAAATGGCAAATTTTGTGATAAAAACCGATCAGTCAGAAATCTCTGGCGGTGACGGATCGGCTCCGGAACCATTCCAGCTGTTTCTCGCGTCCATTGCCACCTGTGCTGGCATTTACGCGCTCAGTTTCTGTCAGAGCCGCCAGATCAACACCGATGCCATGTCGTTGACCATGGAATGTGAGTGGGACGAGGAGAAAAAAAGGTATCAAAAGTTTTCAATCGATCTCAAGTTACCCGAGGATTTTTCTGATAAGTACAGGAAGGCGGTTATCAAATCCATGGACCTCTGCGCGGTCAAGAAACATATGATTGATCCCCCCGAATTCGAGATAACCACTTCATAACTACGAAAGTATATAGGCTGAAGGCTGAAAGATTTTAGACACCAGCTGAGAGTAGGATAAAACATGATTACGTTTCTAGATTATGGCGCCGGGAATGTCAGGAGTCTTGTCAACGCTTTGAAAAGCCTGGGCGAGACGATTACCTTCGTCCAGAAGCCCGACGACATCCTTTCGGCCGAAAAGCTCATCTTTCCCGGCGTGGGGGCCTTCGGCAGCATGATGCGGGTCCTTTACGAAAAGGAGTATGTAAGACCGCTCAAGGCTTACCTCGATTCGAACCGTCCTTTCTTAGGAATCTGTATAGGGCTCCAGGCTCTTTTTGAAAGAAGTGAAGAGGAGGAATTCGGTGTTCAAGGCCTCGGGTTTATTCGAGGTTCGGTAAGGCGTTTCGCCGTGAACCTTTCCGTACCCCACATTGGGTGGAACGGGCTTTCCATTAAAAAGCCCTCCAGGATTTTCAACGGACTTACGGGCCAGGAAAAATTCTACTTCGTCCACTCTTATCACGTGGCTCCCGAAGATCAGGACGTGGTTCTCAGCACCACTGATTACGGGTACCCATTCGTCAGCAGCATTCAAAAGGGAAATGTCATTGCCACGCAGTTTCATCCGGAAAAAAGCGGGAACGCAGGGCTGCGAATCCTGAAAAATTTTCTGGAAGCAACCTCAGTCGAGGCCCAGCCTCCGGACCTCCAGGGAGGTACCAAACTTGCCAAGAGGATCATTGCCTGTCTTGATGTGCGCTCCACCGATCGCGGTGACCTGGTGGTGACCAAGGGAGACCAGTACGATGTCCGTGAAAAAGGCCAAGTCAGGAACCTCGGAAATCCGGTGGAACTGGCGAGACGCTACTATGAAGAAGGAGCTGATGAGATCACTTTTCTGAACATTACGGGTTTCCGGGACTTCCCCCTGGAAGACATGCCCATGTTGGAAGTACTGAGACAGACCTCGAAGAACGTGTTTGTTCCCCTGACTATCGGGGGGGGGATCCGTGACTACACTGATGTGAACGGCCGGGCCTATTCCGCGTTGCAGGTTGCATCCGGGTACTTTCGATCCGGTGCGGATAAGGTCTCCATCGGCAGTGATGCCGTGCTGATCGTCGAAGACTATTTGAAAACCGGTGAAAAAAGCGGGAAAAGCGCCATCGAGGAAATCTCATGGGTATACGGCAACCAGGCCGTTGTTATCTCCATTGATCCCAGGAAGGTGTATGTGAACTCCCCGGATGAAACCGTACATCCCGTGATCAAGACAGCACACCCCGGACCCAATGGGGAACAATATTGCTGGTACCAGTGCACCATCAAGGGTGGTCGAGAAGGCAGGCAAGTGGATGCGGTTACCCTGGCCGAGGCATGTGAAAAACTGGGAGCCGGTGAGATCCTCCTCAACTGTATCGACCGTGACGGCACAAACCTCGGATTCGATATTGAGCTGATCAGTGCAGTGAAAAAGGCGGTCACCATCCCCGTCATCGCCTCAAGCGGTGCCGGAAGCGTGGATCACTTTTACGAAGTATTCACGCAAACCCAGGCCGAGGCCGCCCTTGCCGCGGGCATCTTTCATCGGAATGAAGTCCCGATTGAGGCCGTGAAGGAATACCTGCAAAAAAACAACGTGGAAATCAGGGCGTCAGAGTGAGATAATCATGCATTGCCTTTGCTGCCCTCCGGCCATCGCCCATGGCCCTGATTACGCTGGCCCCCCAGCCCACGATATCTCCGCCTGCGTACACTCCCTTGCGGGTTGTTGCCATCGTGCCTTCATCCACCACCAGATATCCTCTTTTTTCCACCTCCAGGCCCGGTGTGGATGAAGCAATCATTGGGTTGGGCCGTTGCCCGATTGCCACAATCACTGTATCCACATCCCGGCGATGTTCCGAGCCTTCTATGGGGACGGGGCGTCTTCTTCCGGAGGCGTCCGGTTCAGTGAGTCTCATATCCGTGAACTGGATAGCCACTACACGCCCGTCCGCATCCCCCACTATCCTTGTGGGAGCTTTCAGGAAATCAAACCGGAGGCCTTCCTCTTCCCCATGGCGGACCTCTTCAGGCCTCGAAGGCATTTCCTCCCGTGACCTCCTGTAGATGATCGAGACATCTGTCGCTCCCAGTCTGAGTGCCGTCCTTGCCGCGTCCATGGCAACGTTTCCACCGCCAATGACCGCGATTTTCTTTGCGAAGCGCATGGGCGTATCCCATTCCGGAAACTTGTAGGCGCGCATCAGGTTGGACCGCGTAAGAAATTCATTCGCGGAATAGACCCCGATGAGATTTTCTCCTGGGATTCCCATGAAAATGGGAGCACCTGCCCCCACCCCGATAAAAACAGCGTCATGGATTTGAAGCAAATCGTCCACGGTGAGGGTCCTGCCGATAATCTGGTTGACTTTTATCTCGACTCCGAGCTTGGTGAGGGATGCGATTTGCTCAGCCACGATGGTTTTTGGGAGCCTGAACTCGGGAATGCCGTAAACAAGAACCCCGCCTGGTTCATGAAGCCCTTCGTAAATGGTGACTGCGTGGCCCAACTGGATCATGTCCGCGGCGACCGTCAGCCCTGAAGGCCCGGACCCTACGACCCCGGCACTCATCCCGGTAGGGAGCGCTTTTGCCGGGAGTACTATCCCGTGTTCCCGCTCCCAGTCCGCCACAAACCGCTCCAGATTCCCGATGCCCACTGAAGTGCCCTTCTTCCCGATAACACAGGGGCCTTCACACTGCTCCACCTGGGGACAGACGCGTCCGGTTACCGCGGGGAGCAAATTTTTTTCTTTCACGAGCTTTACGGCGCCCAGAAAATCCCCCTCGTGGACCTTGGCAACAAATCCACCGCAATCGATTCCCACCGGGCATCCTCCCTTACAGGGCCTGTTCTTGCAATTAAGGCATCGCCCGGCTTCGTCCTTTGCCTGGCTCACGGTGTATCCCAGGGGGACTTCCCTGAAGTCCTTCACCCGCTCTTCCGGTGCCCTTTCTCCCACCGGCACCCGGTATGGTCTTATTTTTTTCTTATTTTCTGGTTTTTTCTCCACAGATTTCTCCGCAAAATGTTACGTTGATCCCTGCAATTTTACGTACTGCTCATAGGACTGTTTTTCCTCTTCACGGTATGCGGTCAATCTCATTTGAAGGTCTAAAAAATCCACCTGGTGGCCGTCAAACTCCGGTCCGTCAACACAGGCAAACTTTATCCTGCCTGCGATACTTACCCGGCAGGCACCGCACATCCCTGTCCCATCCACCATGATGGGATTGAGACTCACCTGCGTTCTGACGTTAAAGTTTCTTGTCAGTTCACTGACCGTCCGCATCATGGGAACAGGACCGATCGCCAGGACCTCATTGATTTTTCCTTTCTCCAGGAGCTCTCTGAGAGGTTCCGTCACCATTCCACGCCGCTTGTAGGACCCATCATCCGTTGTCACAATAATTTCATCTGAAACCGAAGCGAGTTCTCCTTCCAAAATGAGCAAATTCTTATTCCTTGCACCGAGGATCGTGATCACTCTGTTTCCCGCCTGCTTCATCCCTTTGGCAATAGGATATGCTACCGCTGCTCCTATCCCTCCTCCAACGACCACGACAGTGCCAAACCGCTCTATCGCAGTCGGCTTCCCCAGCGGACCTACCAGGTCAAGGATGTTGTCACCTTTTTCCAATTTTGAAAGCATATGGGTTGTCTTGCCCACCACCTGGAAGATGAGGGTGATCGAGCCGATGTCGGGATCGGAATCAACAATAGTCAGGGGTATTCGCTCTCCCTTTTCATGAACACGGAGAATAACAAACTGCCCCGGTCTTCTTTTTTTGGCAATGACCGGCGCATCAATTCTGAGTCTGACAATCTGCGGGCTCAGCACCTCCCTGAGCAGTATTTCAGGCATCCATTTATCCTCCTCATCCAATAGCAGGTTTTTTCAACAACGCTTGTTCACCACAATCATCCTACATTGTGGTATTTCATTCAAACAACACTTTCAGAACTGCCCACCTACGCCAGTGTTAGCAAGGTGTTCGGAAAATAGCGAACAAAAAGATTGTTGAACTTTTTATAGTAAATATAATATAGTTTTCTGGTACCATCAACCCATTCACTGAAGCTATTTGCCTGGTCACCGTAAATAGCCGACATCGCGAATGTAAGGAAATGCTTTGCTTGGATAAGCATGACTTCGTGGTGCCGGCTCGATTTATGATATTGTTGGGCAAGAACCGCTTTACGACAGAGAAACCCCATGATTGAAACGAAAAGCAACCAAGACCCCGAAGTTCGCTTGTGGATAAATGCTAATGAAGAAACCCTCATTCAGCAATCCCGGAGTTTTTCGGTCCCGCTTCTCAAACTGGATGACCGTTTCAGAACCCCAGTCATGGTTCAATATAACCTCAACAAGACTATTGATACCATTGAAGACTCAACTGCCCTGGAAGTGGAAGAAAAAACTGGTTTGATCAAGGCTTTTTGCGAACACATCGAAGAAAATACCTGGTCTCCGCAAATAAAAGAACAAATGCTCCAGATTACTCCTCCGGATGAGTCTTTTGTTTTCAGCAATTACGAGCATACCATAAGCCTTTACAACACCCTCTCAAAAGAGGAAAAAGCCCTATCGAAAAGATGGACTTTGGAAATGGCTGAAGGGATGTGCCATTACCTCAAACGGGTTATCCATACCCCGAAAGACCTGAATGGCTATTGTTATTATGTAGCTGGAACTGTTGGGAGCTACCTGACGGAACTCTTGCAATTAAAAGGAGCAAATGTTACCGAGGAAACCTTTGAGAAATTGAAGGAAAGAGCCGTGTCTTTTGGAACATTTCTGCAAAAGTTGAACATCATTAGAGATTTTATTGAAGATAAGACAACCAGGAACAGGACTTTCTGGCCCCGGATCTATTTTGAGCAAGAGAAAGACCTTTTGAAAATACTCAATAAAATGTTAGATGAGACATTCAAAAATGATTTACCGGGAGCCATCGACTACAATACCTACCTGCCTCCCGGCAACGAGTCATTTGAATATTTCATCCGCTTCATTTTGGCTTCGGGGATAGAATACTGGAAAATGCTGAAGGACAATAAGTCCGTACTTTCAAATGCAAAGGTAAAATTGCCAAAAACATTCATCACAAATCTCTATGCAAAACTCGCGGCACTGGACAGCAAACAATTCGCGGACTATTGCAACAAATATCATACGTTGCGTCTTTGATCTCTTCAGCTGATAACCAGATCCGTACTCAGGTAACGTTCCCCGGTGTCGGGCAGGACGACGACGATCTGTTTCCCTTCATTCTCCGGCCTGCGGGCCACTTCCAGCGCTGCCCAGGCCGCCGCCCCAGATGAAATGCCGCACAGGATTCCTTCCTCTTTCCCCAGCTGTCGGGCCGTTTCAAAGGCATCCTCGTTGGAAACGGTGATAACCTCATCGATGATAGCGGTGTTGAGGACTTCGGGCACAAATCCCGCACCAATCCCCTGGATCTTGTGGGGGCCGGGTTTTCCACCTGAAAGCACCGGGGAGTCCGCCGGCTCAACAGCAACCGCCCGAAATGACGGCTTCCTCTCCTTGATTACCTCGGCGACACCGGTGATGGTCCCGCCGGTCCCTACCCCTGAAACAAAAATATCCACCTTGCCGTCGGTGTCCCGCCAGATTTCTTCCGCAGTGGTCTTCCGGTGGATATCAGGATTGGCCGGGTTGGTAAACTGGTTGGGCATATAGGCACCGGGGGTATTCTGCAGGATCTCTTCAGCCTTGCTGATTGCCCCCTTCATGCCGCCAGCGCCCGGCGTCAAGACCAGTTCCGCCCCCAGGTGCTTGAGGAGCTTTCTCCGCTCCATGCTCATGGTCTCCGGCATGGTTAAGATGAGCCGGTATCCCCTGACGGCACACACCATGGCAAGAGCAATACCCGTGTTGCCGCTCGTTGGCTCCACGATCGTGGCACCCGGACCGATCAGTCCCTGTTCTTCCGCAGCCTGAATCATGGAAACTCCGATTCGCTCCTTCACGCACCCCAGAGGGTTTTGTGATTCCAGTTTTGCGTACACTGCCGCGCCGAATCCGCCGGTCACACGGTTCAGTCGCACCAGGGGCGTATTTCCCACAACGCCTATCACATCCTCTGACATCTTTCCCATTTTCTCTCTCCTTTTCATAAGTCGTGACGCTACCTGTTTTTATTAATGTAACTACTCATGACCCTTTCAGCAAGTTTTTCATGCCAGGCAGGGCAGATTCTGGAATTCAAAAGTATTCATCTTTGGCTTTCTTCTTTGTTGCTCATCCCTTTTCGATCAGGAAAATTCCATAGGTGGCCCGCAGATTGGGCATGAATATCACCGTGTGGCCATCCATGCCGTTAAAATCACTGCTAATCGCCGCCATCTTCAGTATCCGAAACCCCACGTCTTTGGAAAATTTTCTGAAATCTTTGAGCGTAATTACCCTGATATTGGGCGTGTCATACCATTCATAGGGAAGCTGCCTGGTAACAGGGGCGTAACCCGTTCCCAGTAATTGCATACGAACACGCCAATGGCCGAAATTAGGAAAACTGACAATGCCCCTTTTTCCCACACGCAGCAGGGAACGAATTAACCCGGCCGGATCGTAAACCTGCTGTAAGGTCCGACTCAGGATCACATAATCGAATGCACCGTCCGGATAATCAAGGACCTCTTTATTGATGTCCCCCTGGAGGACCGATAGACCCCGTTCGATACAGTGGGCCACTTTGGTTTCGCTCTTTTCAATACCGGTCCCGGTAACTCCTATTTCTCTTTCGAGATAGGAAAGGAGGTCGCCGTCCCCACAGCCCAGGTCCAGGACCGTGGACCCGGGCAAAACAAAAGACGCAATTTTTTCCAGATCAAACCGCATTTTTCTCCTTCCCCGTTTCTTTTGTGACACGTGCCAAGAACCCTTTTATGAGGGAAGTCAAACGAACATTGGGAAGGAGAAAGGCGTCGTGGCCCCATTCGGCTTCGATCTCACAAAAGCTCACGTCGAGGCCACATTTTTTCATGGCCTGTACCATGGCTTTCGATTGATACGTGGGATAAAGCCAGTCAGATGTGAAAGAGACCACTAGAAATTTTGCCCTTGCCCTTGAGAAGGCCTTCACAGCAGATCCCGAATCATGCTGGCTCGGCAGATCATAGTAGTCTGCTGCCTTGGTGACGTACAAAAAAGCGTTAGCATCAAACCGCTCCACAAATTTGTTCCCCTGATGCCGGAGATAGCTTTCCACCTGAAAATCTGCATCAAAATCAAAGGAGAATTTCTCCCTCCCCTGAAGGCGCCGTCCGAACTTGTGCCTCATGGCCTCATCGGATAGGTAGGTGATGTGACCGATCATCCTGGCCACGGCAAGTCCCGTGTCAGGTTTCGGACCTTCATAGTAGTTCCCTCCTTTCCAGTTGGGATCTGCCATGATAGCCTGCCTTGCGACCTCGTTAAAGGCGATGGCCAGGGCGGAGTGCCTGGTAGTGGTAGCCAGGGGAATGGCCGAAACCACAAAGTCCGGATAACGTGCGCACCACTCCAGGACCTGCATTCCGCCGATGGATCCACCCACTACGGTGAGGAGATTCTCTATCCCCAGATGGTCCAAGAGTGCCTTTTGTGCCTTCACCATGTCCCCGATAGTCACCAGAGGGAAGTTGAGGCCGTACGGCCTGTTTGTTCGCGGATCAATGGAGCAGGGACCCGTTGAGCCCATGCAGCTTCCGAGAATATTGGAGCAGATCACAAAATACTTGTCCGTGTCGATCCCTTTTCCCGGACCAACCATGATGTCCCACCATCCCGGACTGGGATCATCTTTCGAGTAGTAGCCGGCCGCATGGGAATTCCCAGAGAGGGCATGGCACACCAGAATTGCATTGCTTTTCTCGCGATTCAGCGTCCCGTACGTCTCGTAGGCAAGAGTCACCGGCCCCAGCCTGGCCCCGCTTTCCAGACACATCTCGTTTGGAGGATGCACGAAAGTGAAGAATTTCTTCTCCACCAGCCCTATGGAATTGCCGCTCCTGTCATGTTCTATGTATTCGCTCATGTTTTCTCGTTGGCCCATTGGCCCGTTTTCGATAAAATATTACTCTTCCTCTTTTGCCTTATGGTTTACGCCTTATGCCCTGCGCCTGTCTTTTTGGTTGGCCCATGAACCCGTTCATCCGGCCTTGCGCAGAGCCTGATCCAGGTCCTCGATAATGTCTTCTACATCCTCAATCCCTACAGAAAGTCTGATAAGATCCGGAGAAATGCCCCCTGCCTGCTGCTGTTCTTCTGAGAGCTGGGAGTGGGTTGTGGAGGCGGGATGGATGGCCAAGGTCTTTGCGTCTCCCACATTGGCCAGATGGGATATGAGCCTCAGGTTGTCGATGAAGGTTTCACCGGCCGCCCTGCCCCCTTCAATGCCGAAGACCACCATGCCACCAAACCCATTCTTGAATTGCCGGGCGGCGACCGCGTGGGCAGAATCTTCTTCCAGCCCGGGGTATCGCACCCATTTGGCCAGCGCATGGTCGTCCAGGAAGCGAGCAACCTTTAAGGCGTTGTCACAGTGCCGCTGCATTCTCAGCGACAGGGTTTCGATTCCCTGGAGAAACATCCACGCATTGTCGGGGCTGATGCACGCTCCGAGGTTTCTCAGGGGAACAAGTCTCATCCGCAGGATAAAGGCAAGGGGATTCAAGTCACCGAGGTCATGTGCATACCGGATGCCGTGGTAGGATGGGTCAGGATCATTGTAGAAGCGAAATTTTTTGTCGGTCCAGTCGAATGCGCCGCTGTCCACGACAACACCGCCGATTCCCGTGCCGTGGCCCCCAAGCCATTTGGTCAATGAATGGATCACGATATGTGCGCCGTGCTCGATTGGCTTGAAAAGATAGGGAGTGGTGAACGTGGAGTCCACCACGAGCGGAAGATGATATTTGTCCGCCACCTTTCCGATCGCTTCAATATCAGCCACGTCCAGGACCGGATTCCCGATGGTCTCCACGTAAAGCATCCGGGTTTTTTCATTGATCTTTGTTTCGAAATTGGTTGGATCAGCCGGATCAACAAATCTCGTTCTTATCCCGAGTTCCGGCAGGATACTGTCGAACATGGTATACGTGCCGCCGTAAAGGTTATTCGCCGACACCACTTCATCGCCCATCCCACAGATATTGATCACCGCATAAAATATGGCCGCGGTCCCCGAGGCGAGCGCAAGCGCTGCTGCACCACCCTCAAGTGCTGCCATTCGTTGTTCGAGAACATCATGGGTGGGATTCATCAGGCGTGTATAGATATTCCCCAAATCCTTTAGAGCAAAGAGGTCCGCTGCATGTTTTGTGTCCTTGAAAAGGTATGAGCTGGTCCTGTGGACGGGAACTCCCCGTGAACCTGTCTCATCTATCTTTGCCCCCGCGTGAAGCGCAAGTGTGTCAAACCTATAATGATTAGGCATTTTTCTTCCCTCCCCCATTTTTCCCCTCCATAATCGAAAAAAGCTTGCACATATATGTCACATTGTGGTATGATATGTCAACCTGAAATTGCGGGGAAAGAGATCGCGATCGAGGACACCGGAAGAAAGATGTTTTCGGCGTAATTATTTCTTCTCAATGGAAGGCCGGGTGGCAGCTTGGCATTACCTCCTTTCGCTGGGCACCCTGCATCAAGCGCCGGCCCGGGGATTGGTCCGCCCTGGGTCGGCACTTTTTTGAAAAACTGACTGCAAGATATTCACAATTCCGGTGACCCTTTAAAGCAGCGGAATGTGCATCACTAGAACTAGATCATGCATCCTTTTCAGCCGGGTCCCGGGTTGATGAGGACGATGTTGCCATTACAGAAAGCCTGGTAGTTGACAAATACCACCATGTGGTATATATTCCAGGATACCCTTATCCAGCTGGCGAGCATCCGGCGTATTTCTAGTGCGCCGAAAGTTTATGAAATGGTTGGCTAAAGAAGGGGTCGAGGAAATGCTTCCACTGAGAACAAGGTTTTCCAGTTGACAATGACCGCATAAGGGGGTGGTTAAAAGGAAAAACAAGTGCAAGATGTATTGGTTACTGGGATTTTATTCATATTCTTGAAAGGGAGGAGGGGTAACATGCCGCAAACTGCTATATTACTTCATGCTATGCTCGGGGGACTAAGCTCGTTGGCTGCCCTATGGGTATTCATTGAGCTGCTGAACGTAAACGAGAATAACACTGGCAGAATTGGATGCGCTGCCATAATCACACTAGTGCTTGTATGGGGTGCATACCTCGTTGGTGGGTGGTTCTATGTCACTCACTACGGGGCAGACAAGGCCATTATATTGGCGGGACGCTGGCCATGGGCACATGGCTTTTTCATGGAGATTAAAGAGCACGTCTTTTTCCTGGTGCTTCTTCTTGCTACTTTTCTGCCCATTATCGTAAAAAGGAATAATTTGCTCCAGAATAGGCATGCAAGGAACCTGGCACTTGCCGTGTCCGGTATGGTCGTTCTCCTGGCGCAGGCCATGGAGGGAGCTGGTGCCATCATAGCCATGGGGGTCAAACAGGGACTCCTAAAATAGAGAGCGAGGTGAAAATATGTCTACTCAGGAACAATATCTCGATAATTATACGCAGGGTTTTGCCTATTCTTTCATTATAGTGAGCATCTTCAATGGAGTGCTGACTATCTTCAAAGAGAGTACAAAAGGCATCCATGATGTCTTGACCTTTCTCTTCTGGAACCATTGGATCGGCCAGGGGGTCGTTTTGCTGGTGCTCTTCTTTGGATTGGGCTTGCTGTTTTCAAGATCCGGAGTGCACCATGATGCGCGGAAGATTACCCCGTGGGTGATCGGGGCAACTATCCTGGGTGCAGGCCTGATCGTATTGTTTTATATCCTGGAGAATCTTGGCATACTGTAAAGAAAGGATCCAGGTTCAGAGGTCCAAGGCCTCGTTATCCCCTGGGGAGGTTGCCCACAGGGAGCGCCTATTTCCAACGGACAACTTCCCCTCTTATCTTTCATTTTTCAGGTCCGGAAAACAACGACGCCAGGACCTCGCATTCTCGGCATACCTTCATCTTTTCCTTCCAATCACTGCGGGCCGTTCCCGCACAAATGGTGCCGTTGATAAACCAGCAGAGGGTCCCGGACCTGAACTCCCAGGCCGGGCATTTTTTCTTCAGATCAGCAGGGCACTTCTTCACTGTCCAGCAGGCTTTCAGGTTTTCCCTGGTTCCCCGGGACCTGGACAGGAGGAAAAAGGCCTGTCTTTCCACATGGGCGGGCACCTTTCGCCACCCCTGTTCATAACTGTGCACAGCCTTGATCGAAACCCCCAGCAATTCGGCCATCTGCTTCTGGGTCTTGTTCAGCCTTTTCCGAATAGTTGCTAACTCACCAGGTTCCACGAATACCCTCCTCAAAAATCACCCTCAACAGATTTCTCCATGTACCTTGACATTTAATACCACAGTGTGGCATGGTATGTCAATACGGAACTCCTTTTAAACATTACGAGGAAATTTTGAATGAAAATTCTTGTGCCGGTAAAAAGGGTACTGGATCCGGACAAAGCGGATCTGGTTCGGATCGGTAGTGACAATACGAGTATCGATCAAGGGAATCTCGAATGGAAAGTGAATCCCTTCGATGAATACGCGGTCGAAACCGCCCTCCGATTACTGGAGAATACCGCCACCGGGGAGATGCGTGGAGAATTACTGGTTGTTGGAATCGGACCAGAGGAGGCTACACAGCAGATCCGCTGGTGTCTTTCCATGGGCGCCCAACGAGGCATCCTGGTGCAAGCAAGGGATGAGGGCCTTGACGCCACGGTCGTTGCCATGATCCTTGCCAAGATGGTAGAAGAAGAAGCAGCTGATCTGGTGATCATGGGGAAACAGACAGTGGACGGTGAGTCCAACCAGACAGCTCAGATCCTGGCAGAAATTTTGGGGTGGCCCCAGGCCACCTTTGCAGGCAGGATTGTCGCTTCCCCGGACCTCGCCAGAGCCACGGTCACCCGCGAGGTCGACGGGGGAAATATAAACGTCACGATAACATTTCCGGCAGTCATATCCGTTGATGTCCGTATCGTCACACCCGGCGGTGTGCAGAACAATGTGAGTCCACCTGATAAACCATACGATGAAGGCCCGCGATATGCAACATTAGGGGGAATAATGAAGGCAAAAAAGATTGCCGTAGAGACCATGACCTTGGAGGAGTTGGGGATAGAACCGTCGCCCCTCGTTCATACCCTTTCCTTTTCCCTGCCGCCCCAGAGGAAGGCGGGTGTTATTCTCGAGACGGTTGAGGAGCTGGTCTTGAAATTGAAAGAAGAAGCAAAGGTTCTCTGAGGGAGGATCAATGATGGATGACATACTCGTTATTGCACACATCCTTGATGGACGTGTCAAGAAAGGGACCCACTCCGCGGTAACCTTCGCATCCAGTGTAGCGGATCACCTCAACTGCACCTACAGCATACTAGCACTGGGCGACGATCTGAGCACCCCGCGTGATATTCTGGTCTCACTCGGCGCACAGAAGGTCATCCTTGGAGAAGCGCCCGGTCTTGACCAGGCCCTGGCCGAACGTTGGGCTCCGATCATTGAGCAGGTGGTCAAGGAAGGAAGCTACGGTATGGTGGTGAGCCCTTCTTCAACCACGGCCAAGGACGTCCTGCCTCGGCTCGCCCATAGACTTGAAGCAGGTATGGCAAGCGATGTTATTGATGTTACATTCCAAGGCGACACGCTGCACTACACGCGTCCCATGTACGCCGGAAATATCAACGCGACGGTGGAGATCGTGACTGACCGGCACGTGGTGACGGTGCGACAGACAGAATTTCCAGCCTTTGAGCCCCTGGAGGACAAAAGCCCGCTTGAAGTGATTCCGATTCCGCCTCCTCCTTCAGAAGTCCTCGAGCGCATAACATTTGAATCGTTTGAGAGGGCCGTCTCTGAACGACCTGATCTTACAGAGGCAAAGGTGGTGGTCTCCGGCGGCAGGGGTCTCAAATCTTCTGAAGGCTTCCGAATTATCGAGGAACTTGCCGACCTGCTCGGCGGGGCGGTTGGAGCTAGCAGAGCTGCCGTGGACTCGGGTTTTATCAATAGTGATTTTCAAGTGGGCCAGACCGGGAAAATCGTGTCACCGGAACTCTACATAGCAGTAGGGATTTCCGGAGCAGTCCAGCATTTGGCCGGGATGAAATCATCAAAGGTCATCGTCGCCATAAACCGGGATGAAGATGCCCCCATATTCCAAGTGGCAGATTTCGGGTTCGTTGGAGACCTTTTCAAGGCGGTACCGGAGATGATCAGCCAGATCAAAAATCTAGAAAAAGAATAATAAACAAGGCCATATTTATCAAACAGACTGTTGGATTGCTCTCGCGTGTAATGGCTCAAATAAAGAGGAACGGGAGGTCTTCTTACCTGCCACTGCCGAGAGTGCCCTCTCCCTTCCGGACATACTCTTACTTCGTTCCTATTAATCAATACTTTTCACGACTATTATCCTTGGATTTTATCTCTAAAAGATAATTTTCTGCTTGCTTTATATGCCACTTTGTGGTATCTTTTGCAATGCTGTACATATACGTCTGAATACAATTTTCTCGACTTCATGAGATTTCGATATGTTCTTTCTGATCTGTTTGTATGTTGCGCTCTTCATATTTCTGGCGGGCATGTGTATCAAGGTATCTCAATGGTTTCGTTTCACCATCGGTCCGACGGCATCACCCATCAGGCCCGGAGCAAGAGTCTCTGCCGCCCTGAAGATGTTACCGGTGTGAAGGCTTTTCTCTCATAAGCAATGTGACAACCTTAGTAGAAGCGAGGCAATTTCATTGGAGGCAACCTTCAACATTTATCTGCAGAAGCCCATTGATACAGAGGAAAGGAGTGGACTGATATGAGCAAAAAGCGATTCCGCACTGGAAAACGGAATCCTTCTCACAAGAAAACAGGCCAGGCTTCTTTCTGGAAGATCACTGCCATTCTGGCGGTATTGTTCTGTATTGCGCTGATTGCAAAAATAATAATGACTCCGACCCCGGCCCAGCATCCCGCAATTTCTCAAACAACACCCCTCACTCCACCCACGGGCCTTGAGGAAACCAATGTCCAACTGGTGGCATCCGAGTTTGAATGCGCTTGCGGCCATTGCGGGAAAACCGCCCTGATGAACTGTTCATGCGATAGGCCCCACGGCGCACTCGAAGAAAAAGGCTTTATCCGCATGAAACTGCGAGAAGGGCACTCGGTGGAGCAGGTGATACAGCTTCTGGAACAAGAATATGGGCACAGGATCACCTAGGAGGAAACTTGAGGGAAAGTTCAGAAGACTGGAGTGACAATAGTGACCCGCATTTCTCACAGGCAATCTACTGTGGCGGCGGATAGCTCCATGTCTCCTGCGTTGCGCTAGAAAAATGACTTCGACGTACTGCGAGTGCGCCTTCATCCATTTTTCTTCGCACGCTCCCGATAGCGGGATTTCGCAAGCTCAACTTGCCATCCACGGGCCTTTCCACCGCTTCGCTACGAAGGCCCGTGAGAAAAGCGGGTTAACTTCAATGCATGAGAAAAGGAGGAGGCGATGAGTTCAAAAGTACTGGTGATTATTGCTACAGGAGAAGAGGAAAAGGCACTCACGGGCGTAATGTACGCATTCAAAACCATGAGCGAGGGATGGCTTGACGAGGTGCAGGTGATGTTTTTTGGCCCCTCCGAGCGTCTCCTGGTCGAAAACGAAGAAATCGCCAAGATGGCAAAAGAGCTTTGTGCCGTCCAGCAACCGATCGCGTGTAAATTTATTTCTGACCGTGATGGTATTTCTGACAAGATTGAAGGGCTCGGCGTGAAAGTGGAATACGTGGGGACCATTATCGCGGATTTCATCAAACAGGGATATGTGCCCATGGTTTTTTAATTATGGCCGGACTGATTATGTTATGCGAGAACAGAAAGTGGGATGACATGATGAAGTGCGAAAGATGCGGAGCTGACATGAGCGGTGACGATTCCTATGAGTATGCGGGAAGGACCCTTTGCGAGGACTGCTGCCTTGATATCAAAGCAGCACCGAAAGCGTGCAACCCCTGGGCGGTCTTTACCGCCAAAAAAAGAACTGCGGAGCAATCCTTCATTGACTCCCGTTCAAGAGCAGATATTGACACTCATAAAAAAGGAGGGTCCCTTGTCCGCGGAAGAGATATGCAAGGCCTTGAACATCTCTGAAGCGGAATTCAGGGTAAACTTTACAACCCTGCGACACATGGAGCTTGCCCGCGCGTCCGAGGGGGATTCCATCTGTTATACTACGTTTGGATAGTACAAAATCCGGCCCCAGAGTCCTTTACACGTTGCCCTTCCGTCAGAAGGGCAAAGGCCACTTGTGGGCCGTTTCAAAAGGTAAAAACTTTGTCGGCTTCCATGGCCAGTTCGTAAAGGTCGTCCATCCAGCCTATGGGGCAGGTGCTTGATCCCACCAGACCGTGGGATTTCATGCAGACCCCTCAGACGTAAAAGTCGCCTTCGAATTTGTTCATCTGCCCCATGACATCGTAATCGTCATTCTTGCACTGTTCAAAGAGGACTCCCTTTCCCAGCATGAAGACGTTGACCTCGTCTCCTTTTTCCACTCCCACGTTGGCAAGCCTCATGGAGTTATAAATGGTTTCCGCGTCATCACTGGTGATAATAAAAAGGACATTCATCTGATAGTTTCCTCCATACCTGGTTCTGATCGCTCCACTGGGATACCATAGGTTCTCTTACCCATGCAAAGGCATATCCGTGGCCCGAAACGCCGCCTCGCCCATTACCTCGGACAGCGTGGGATGGGCATGAATTGTTCTCGCAAGGTCCTTCACGCTACATCCTGTCTGAACGGCAAGGGTCCCCTCGGCAATGAGATCAGTGGCGTGGGGTCCGACAATATGAACACCCACGATTTTTCCTGTCTCGGCGTCCGAGATGATCTTGGCCTGGCCTGCGATCTCCCCAATGACCTGGGCCTTCCCGAGGGTGCGAAACAGCACGGTGTCGGACCTGACAATGTATCCACGTTCACCGGCCTGAATCTCGGTCAATCCAACGTCAGCCACCTCCGGCATGGTAAAGATTCCCCCAGGAACCACCTCATAATCCATGGCGCGATTTCCGCCCATCGCGTTTACTGCCGCTACGAACCCTTCTGCCGACGCCACATGGGCAAGCATGATTTTGGTCGGCCCCAGCACGTCTCCAATGGCATACACATGGGCGACATTGGTTTCCATTCGATCATTCGCGATGATCCAGCCCCTCTGGTCCGTCTTGACCCCGATCTGCTCCAGACCCACGTCAAGGGTTTTGGGCAGTCTCCCTATTGATACCAGCACTTTGTCCACTTCCACTGCTACTGGCTTTGCATCCTTCTCCTTGAGGTCTTTCGCAAAGGGAGAAGGTCCCGTCAGCACCCGCAGTTTTCCCTCGTTTTCATCAACGCTCTCCACCATGCGGTTCACCATAAACCGAATCTTGCGCTTCTTCATTTCACGCTGGAGGATCTTGGAGCTGTCTTCATCAACCGACGGGAGAGGGAGCAAACGGTCCATGGCCTCCACCACGGTTACCTGTGATCCCAGAGACGACAAAATAAATGCGAACTCGCACCCGATGACGCCCCCACCCACGATCAGAATCGATTCCGGGATTTCTGTGAGATTGAGTGCGTCATTGCTGGACATGATCCGCTCTCCATCAAACGGAAATCCGGGTATCGCCATAGGTTCCGAACCCATAGCCAGGACCAACCTGTCCCATTGCACTTTTTCCGGCTCACTGCCATCCCTTTTTACCTGAATATGATCCTGGGAAACAATACGGCCGGTTCCCCTGAGGCACCGAACCTTATGATGATTGAGAAGCTTGACGATTCCCGTGACCTGGTCCTGCACCACTTTCTGTTTCCTTGCCATTAATCGCTCCATGTCGGGGAGCACCGGTCCGTTTACTGACAACCCGAATTCAGAAGCCCGCTGAAATCTTTCAAGCATTTCGGCGGTCGTTATCATCACCTTCGTGGGGATGCATCCCCAGTTGAGGCAGGTGCCGCCTACCTCGTCCTGTTCGATGACGGTCGTTTCAGCTCCCCGCTGGGCTGCTCTTACCGCAGCAACATATCCGCCCGGTCCGCCCCCGATTATCGTCACCTTTGTCACCATGTATCTACGCTCCCCTATTCCACTTGTTCTTGCCTTTCTTGTTGTTACTCGGATCACACATCTCTTCATAGCTTACTGAATAGAGAAATCCTAACAATACGTGATCGTGGGGAGGTCGCTCCAACGAATAACGATTTACTGACCGCTTTATGGGGGAGTTAAACGGTTCTTTCTGTTCAACCTTCGCGAGCAGGTGCCGGCCTCAGCTCTTCTCAGCCGCATTCTTCCACGACTATCTATCACGTTTTGACGAGTTCCAGTTTTGGATACTATTTGGAAGGGTGCACCATGTCCTCGGGCCGTACCCATTGCGCAAACTGATCTTCGGTCAGCAAATCCTGCTCAAGGGCGACTTCCTTCAGGGTCTTTTCTTCCCTCCATGCCCGAAGGGCGATCTCGGCCGCCTTGTCATAGCCGATGTGCGGGGCCAATGCCGTCACCAGCATCAGGGAATTTCTCAGATGAGATTCTATTCTCTTCCTGTTGGGTTCTATCCCTGCCACCGCCCGCTCCCGGAAGGATTTGCCGGCACCCGCAAGCAGGTTGATGGACTGCAGGATGTTGTATGCGATGAGCGGCTTGAACACATTCAGCTCAAAGTTCCCCTGGGAGCCTGCCGCAGTGATGGTGACGTCGTTTCCGAATACCTGGGCCGCAACCTGGGTCACCATCTCGCACTGGGTCGGATTGATCTTCCCCGGCATAATGGAACTCCCGGGTTCATTGGCGGGGAGATTGATTTCCCCCAGGCCGCAACGTGGTCCGCTTGCCAGCCATCGGATGTCATTGGCGATCTTCATGAGTGCCCCGGCCAGCATCTTCAGCGCGCCTGAAGTCTCCACCACGGCATCATGTGCGGCCAGGCCCGCGAATTTATTCCGGGTAACGCGAAAGGCATGGCAAGTTATTCTGCTGATCTCTTCCGCCATCATCCTGTCGAAGCCCTCCCTGGTATTCAGGCCCGTACCCACCGCGGTCCCTCCAATAGCCAATTCAGAGAGGTGATCCACGCAATGCTCTATTGCTTCGCGGGCCAGCTTCAGCTGGGCGGCATACCCGGAAAACTCCTGGCCCAGGGTCAGAGGGGTTGCATCCTGGAGGTGGGTCCTGCCGATCTTCACGATGTCTTTGAAGCCTTCGGCCTTTTCAGAGAACTCTTTTTCCAGAGCTTCCAGTTCCGGCAGCAGTTGTTCCTTGAGGGTGGTCACCGTTGCGATATGCATGGCAGTGGGAATGGTATCGTTGGTGGACTGGGCCATATTCACATGGTCATTGGGATGAACCGGAGACTTTGCGCCCATTTTCCCCCCCAGCATCTCAATGGCACGGTTGGCGATAACCTCATTCACATTCATGTTGAATTGGGTACCGCTCCCGCTCTGCCAGATCACCAGGGGAAAATGTTCGTCCAGTTTCCCGGAGATGACTTCATCAGCAGCCTTCTCAATGGCCTGTGCAATTTTCGGGTCCAGGGAGCCAAGCGCCTTGTTCACCCGCGCCGCCGCTTTTTTCACGAGCGCGTGGGCCCGGATGAACGCCAGGGGAAAATATTCCCGGCCTATTTCAAAATTCTGTACAGCCCTCTGGGTCTGGGCGCCGAAATACTTGTCCTCCGGAACCAGGACCTCTCCAAGGGCGTCCTTTTCTTTTCGCATCCGACCATCTCCTTCCAAAGGTTCGCATAGTGAATCTCGTCTCGCAGTGCGGGAGGCATCATGAAGCCCCCCCGAGGGGAGCCGAGGGAGAAGCCTTTTTTCAAGTGACCGGTGAGAGGGCGCCGTCCTTTTCGTGACGTATCTTGGGGGGAAACCGCAGCCAGCCCGAAGGGTGGAATGCGGAGGGGGCAATGCTCCCCCGGAGATACGTCACAGAAAAGACCAGCCCGGAGCCTCGGAACGGAAAAAAGGTTTTCTCCCCGGATCCGTAGAACCTATCCGGGTCCTCCACCACAGGTAGAGGGTTTCATCAAAACCAAGACGTTATCTTCGCCAACCACTCAAGAATGATGGTAGATACTGTTACCACCATGTGCTGTCTTCGTCAACAATTCTACTCCCACCCCAGCCAAAAAACGTGCTCCGCCCTCTTTTAGGGATGAGACTGAAAACCATGTGATCATCCAATGTATTTTCCCGGGTCTTTTGCAAAGGCCTGCTTACACCCCGGGTTGCAGAAATAGTACGTGGTGCCCCGGTACTCCAGGCTTGCAGGTGCTGTTGCGGGATCCACCAGCATATTACAGACCGGATCGACCCTCACACCTATTCCATCACCGCTGCCGCGGCTGATGATCCTTGTTATTTCCGGGGTCAGGATACCCTTTACCCCGGTCCACTTGGATACCATTATCGTGACCACGAATCCCAATCCCAGGCCTCCCAGACCAAACAAAACAGCACCGGTTCCGCTTCTAATCCCCATCGCCTGATTCAGTGAACCGCCCACAGCCGCTCCGATGATGAAACCAATAATAGGAAGTAGGTAAACAACCGCTGCGCTCTTTACGAAAAGCCCGGAGCTGAGGTCGAGAGTTACTTGATCGCCGGTACGGGCGCCGATCCTGTTGCGAGCCCGAGTGATCATCTTGTTCCCCGTTCCGAACGCATGGCAGGAATGGGATGCACCACAGCTCTCGCACCCACCTTTCTTCTCGGTCATCACGTCCGCCATGCCGTCATCTCTTATCCGTACGACAATCCCCTGCTCCTCCGACATGGTTATCTCCTTTTGTCTGAAAAACGGTCTTACCGCCCAAAAGTGTTACCCAACATACAGACTTTCCGTTTCATTGGGTATGTTCCTCTCTCACCAAGAAAAACAGCAAAATCCGCGCCAACCAGACAACACCTTTCCTAACACACTGGAATCAGGACCTTCTTGAGACTTCCCTCCAGACAGGATGATCAAATATTTACTGAATAGAACGGGTGGCATGGCTATTTTATATCCAGGCTCAGGCCGAACTGGGTAATAGGTATCCAAATGGACGAAAGGTGCAACCGTAAAGAATGCGATCAATGCCTGCAAAAAAATATATCTCATGTTTTCATCTTTTCCTTGTTTTTTCTATTGTTACCTGTTCCATGCCGCCCTTTTGGCTATCCCTTCATGGCCCGCCGTGCCAATCATCTCTTGTTATTTCCGGTGTCAGGGGCCATAATAACCTAGACGAACATCCGTTGGATACCTTGACCGGCTTGTTCTGTCAAAAACACGGACCTGGAAAGCAGCACAGGGCCCAGAGGGGAAACGATTCACTGCATGCACAGGAGAACGCCATCAAAACGCATCAGCCGAAGATATGACCGGTTGGCCTTTTTTTATGACCGTATGGAGGCGCCCATAGAGAAATCCCGGTTTGCTTCCTGGAGGAAAAGACTCACCGACCGCATAACCGGTGACCGGGCCCTCGAAGCGGGTGTAGGCACGGGAAAGAACCTGCCTTACTATCCCTCCGGCGTTCACGTCACAGCCGTCGATTTCAGTCCGAAGATGTTGAAGCGCGCCCGAAATATGGCCGCAGTCCTCCAGCAGGACGTGGATCTCCTGGAAATGGACGTGCAGTCCCTGGCCTTCCCTGACAACAGCTTCGATACGGTCTTTGCCACGTTCGTCTTCTGTTCGGTCCCCGATCCCGTACGCGGTCTTCAGGAACTCCGGCGTGTCTGCAGGCCGAGAGGCAGGCTTCTCCTCCTGGAACACATGAGACCGGGGACTCCCTTTCTGGGCATCCTGTTCGATCTCGTGAATCCCATGGTGGTGCGTATGATGGGCGCCAACATCAACCGCAGGACCGTGGACAACATTTGCAAAGCGGGATGGAAAATCCGGGTGGAAGAAGACCTCTCCTCGGATATTGTCCGGTGGATTGAAGGTACACCCTAGCGGGTGGCCGGGCCACCACTCCTGACGCACCGAAACCCCACCTCTTCAAAGGCCTCCCATGGCTTGCGAATCAGGAGGGCCGGCAAAGGGGCGGCTTTCCCGGACCGGCTTCCGAGTCCCCCCATAACCACATACTCCGCGCTATTTTCACTTTTGCCTCCAAGCGAGGCCTGTGTGCGCACCCCCCATTCGCTGATATTCCCGTTCAGGCCACGTATCCCAAGGGTGTTCGGTTTGGAGTTCGTTACGGATTCCGGAAGAGAAGATGCCTGCTCCCCTGATGGATGCTGATGCGTCGCCGTTCCATCCCCATGCATGGTTTTCATCATCTGGTCCAACCCTTCACCGGTGGATTTCCCTTCAATCGCCCCCACCGGGGCCGTTGAAATCGGCGTCCTGTCCGGGGTCCCCTTTGATACTGCGTAGGCCCATTCTCTTGCCGTGGGAAGTCTCCTGTGGAAAAACCGCGCATACGCCAACGCGCCGTAACCGGTCACTCGGATGACGGGCCATGCCGCATGGGCGGGCTTGTTGATATGAAACCGGCCGTTTCGGTACATGATCGGCTCGTACCCTTCCCGGGCCTCCCCGAGAAAAAGCCAGATCTTTCCGCGCCCCTCCACCACGCCCTGCTCCACGCGAATGTCAGCGAGGACCTGGTTCAGGAAGGCCACGAACTGGTAGTTCGTTACCAGGGTTTCATCCATGTAGAATGATTCCACCCCCGAACGGACT